>OEIU01000795.1_pt1 | contig 25310 bp, 23 predicted proteins | sample 1539221 | NCBI WGS metagenome assembly OEIU01 (sample SAMN03792071, study PRJEB22550) | activated sludge metagenome | feature: wastewater treatment plant; material: activated sludge; isolation source: Wastewater treatment plant of a petroleum refinery complex | place: Argentina: Zarate | collected...
GCGAGCCCGTGTCTTCGGTGGTCTATCTGCGTTCTGAAAGCCCGTACGACGTGGCCGAAGCCCATCTTGGCATCGCGCGCGTTGCGGAGGTGCGAGATGAGAGCGATGAGGCCGACGAGATTCTGAGCGCTGCCCCGCGCGAGCGCGAAGAGCGCGCGGCCGAAGAATTCCGCAGTCGGCATTTTCGAGACGTTGAGATTTTCGAGTACCTGCGGTCTGCCGTGTCGCTTCTGCGGCATGAAAGTGAGGCCACCGGCGCGAGATCGCCGATCATCGAGAGCCTGCTCCAGGCCATTGGTGCCGAGGTGCAGGACCAGCATGAGCAGGCCCTTGGCATTGTGCAGCAGGCCGCGTTAGCCTTGGAGAGCCGTCCGGCCGACCGGATGTTCGGAGACCCGGCGCTGGCCGATTGCCGGCGCGCGATGGTGGCGCTGGAGCGCCATATCGCGATTCAGAACAGCCGGCCGGTGCGGCGCGGCCAGGAGGGGAAAAGCGGGGGCTAAAAGCCCCGCGCTCCCGGTGCGAGTGCCAGCGCCCGCGAGATGTTTTCAAGAGTTGCAAGGCTGTTGAGGCGCTCCTGCGTGCCGGCGTCAGAGCGGGCAAGCGCCTGGCTGGCCAGACGGAACAGAGCCCGCAGGTCGGACTCGGTGCGATGTTGCAGCTCGGCGATGGTCAGTAAGGTGTTCATTCGTTCCTCCTTGTTTTGCAAGGCCCCGGACATCGGGACCGTTCGTGCCCGGCCACACACACAATCGGCACAAGGAACGGGACTGCATGGCCGGAAGGCCGCTGCAGAGCATGAGGGAGAAGGAGCGCCGCCAACTGGGCGTCGCCTAAGCTGAAGACAAGCACAGAGGTTGCCTGTAGGCGCGTCCAGCAGGCCGGACCGGGCTTTCAGGCTTTGCCCGGAGCCGCAACGTCTCCGCCAGACGGTTTCAATCCCTCGCGCGAAAACAGAAGAGCGGAGCCGGCATTTCCGGCGCACTGAAGGTCGGCGTGGACCGCCGCCAGTTTGAAGGAAGAAGGGGGGCCTGCGGCCCCCGAGGCCGTCAAGACCAAGCCCTTCGCTAACGCTACGGACGCCGCCGGGGCGCTCCCCGCCTTTCGGTCGCTGCGCGTCCTGCCAAGGCAGGAGATACCCCTTTCCCCGGCGGCGGTCCTGACCGCCGACCCCCCGCTCATTGGCGCGGGCCTAGTCCGGTTGCATGGCGCAACCACCAACAAGACTAGGAGAAAGACCAATGCAAACAGACGTTTATCAGCGTGTGACCGACCAGATTGTGGCGGACCTGGAAAAGGGCGTGCGGCCTTGGCTGAAACCCTGGAGCGCCGAGCACGCTGCCGGGCGCATTTCCCGGCCCTTGCGGGCGAATGGCATCCCGTATCGCGGCATCAATGTTCTGATGCTCTGGGCAGCCGCCACGGCGCAGGGCTTCAATGCCCCGCTGTGGCTGACCTACAAGCAGGCGCAGGAGCTGGGCGGACAGGTGAGGAAGGGCGAGAAGGGGAGCCTTGTCGTCTATGCCAACACCATCACCAGAACCGAGCAGGACGAGGCGACCGGCGAGGACCTTGAGCGGGAAATCCCCTTCATGAAGGGCTACACCGTTTTCAATGCCGCGCAGGTGGACGGCTTGCCAGCGCACTTCTACGCCGTGCAGGAACCGGCCCTTGACCCGGTAGCGCGCATCGCGCGCGTGGAGACGTTCTTTGCCTTCGTCGGAGCCGACATCAGGGAGGGAGGCAATCAGGCTTTCTACAGCATGGCAGAGGACCGCGTGCAGATGCCGCCTTTTGTGGCTTTCAAGGAGCCGGAGGCCTATTACGCCACCCTGGCCCATGAGCTTTGCCACTGGACCAGGCACCCGAAGCGCCTTGACCGGGATTTTGGGCGCAAGCGGTGGGGTGATGAAGGCTACGCCATGGAAGAGCTTGTCGCCGAGCTGGGCGCAGCCTTTGTCTGCGCTGACCTTGCCCTGACCCCGCAGCCGCGCGCGGAGCACGCCAGCTATATCGCGTCATGGCTGAAGGCACTGAAGGATGACAAGCGGGCCATCTTTGCCGCCGCCGCTCATGCGCAGCGGGCCGCCGACTATCTCGCCGGCCGTCAGGCGCGCACAGAGGAACCGGAAAGAGAGGCGGCGGCCGCATAGCGGCCGCCGTTACGCACGGTCTGTCAGGAGGTGACCTGCCGGGAGTGGGACCTCGCGGCACGCCGAACGCGCAGGATAGCGGACCATATCGCGCGTGCGAAGGAGAGACGGATTCCTAGCCGTTGAAGCGGAAAATTTTCGGCCGCCCGGCGGGTGCCGGGCGGCCGGTTGCTCGGCAGGGAGCGGGGTATTTTCATATTGTTCGGACCGGAGCCGTTCGCGCTGGCCGCGCCTCGGTCGACGGCCGCTTGCAGCTGTTCCACCTGCAATATGTCAACCGTCAAGCGACGGTTGACGGCCCGATTCCCAGGCAGGTAACATCGGACAGGGATTCGGAAGGAGCTGTCCTATGGCTTCGCGCACATCAGTCCGGCTCGCCGAGCCCGCCCATCCGGGCGGCTTCGTAAAGAGCGAGATCATCGAGCCGCACCGCCTGTCGGTGACCGACGCCGCGCGCGCGCTCGGGATTACGCGCGCGGCCTTGTCGGCCTTCCTCAATGAGCACTCGGCCCTCTCGCCGGAAATGGCGCTGCGGCTTGAAAAGGCATTCGGCGTCTCGATGGAAACGCTGATGCGGATGCAGAACAGCTACGACATCGCCCAGGCCCGCAGGCGGGAGGGCGAGATCAAGGTCAAGCCGTTCGCTGGCACGCCGGGTAGCCGAGAGGATTCGTGACGGCATGAAGAACGACCCGGGGGACGCACGCGTATGAACGCCGTCGAAATCGAAGAAGCCATATCGGCCCTTGCCGAGCAGCCGTTCGACGGTGGCGAGTTCCCGTTCGCCTTCCTGCAAGCCTTCGGCAACAAGGAGACCGTCATCAAGCGCCTGCGCGCGGGCGCATCTAACAAGTCCGACATGGGCGGTATTCTTCAGGCCCACAACATCCACATCGCAGTTGCGCCGTCGGGCGCGGTCACGAAGACACTGGCCGCACTAAAGGCCAGCCCGGCCACGACGAAGTCGAAGGCCCGCTTCATCCTTGCGACGGACGGCGCGGACTTTGAGGCCGAGGACATCGACACGGGCGAGACGGTCGCCTGCGCTTACTCCGATTTCCCCAATCACTTCGGATTCTTCTTGCCGCTCGCCGGCATCACGACCGTCAAGCAGCTGCGGGAGAGCTCGTTCGATATCCGCGCAACCAGCCGGATGAACCGGCTCTATGTCGAGCTTTTGAAGGACAATCCCGAATGGGGCACCGACGCCCGCCGCCACGACATGAACCACTTCATGGCGCGGCTGATCTTCTGCTTCTTCGCCGAGGACACGGACATCTTTTATAAGACGGGTCTGTTCACGGACACCATCGAGCAGATGAGCGCCAAGGACTCGTCCAACACCCATGAGGTGATTGGCGAGCTGTTCCGCGCCATGAATACGAAGCGCGAAGAGCGTGGCAAGGCCGGGATCGCGCGTTGGGCTGATGCCTTTCCGTATGTGAACGGCGAGCTGTTCTCGGGCAGCACTGACGTGCCGCGTTTCAGCAAGATCGCGCGCTCCTACCTTATCCACATCGGCAACCTCGACTGGACGAAGATCAATCCCGATATCTTCGGCTCAATGATCCAGGCAGTCGCCGAGGATGAAGAGCGCGGCGCGCTTGGCATGCACTACACCTCCGTGCCGAACATCCTGAAGGTGCTCAATCCACTGTTCCTCGACGACCTGCGCGCGAAGCTTGAAGAGGCGGGGGACAATCCCCGTATGCTGCTGAACCTTCGCAAGCGCATGGCGAAAATCAGGGTCTTCGACCCGGCCTGCGGCTCGGGCAACTTCCTTGTCATTGCCTACAAGGAAATGCGGGCCATCGAGGCCGAGATCAACAAACGGCGCGGCGAGGCTGAAAGACGTACGGAAATCCCGCTGACGAATTTCCGGGGCATCGAACTGCGCGACTTCCCGGCAGAGGTGGCGCGGCTTGCGCTCATCATCGCGGAGTTTCAGTGCGACGTGCTGTATCGCGGGCAGAAGGAGGCCTTGCAGGACTTCCTGCCGCTCGATGCGCAAAACTGGATCACGTGCGGCAATGCGCTGCGGCTCGACTGGCTCACGCTCTGCCCGCCCACCGGGACGGGCGTTAAGCTGCACGGTGACGATCTTTTCAATACCCCACTGGATCAGGCGCAGATCGACTTCGAGAATGAAGGCGGAGAAACGTATATTTGTGGGAATCCGCCTTACCTAGGATCAGTTCTTCAATCCGAGGAACAAAAGTCCGAGTTGAAGTCAATTTTTGGCTCCTACACGGACGCTTGGAAATCCTTGGACTATGTCGCTGGCTGGTTTTTCAAGGCGGCCCTTTACGGAACCAAGACAACAACCGTCAGCGCATTCGTTGCCACGAACTCGATTTGCCAAGGAGAACAAGTCCCGATTCTGTGGCCTTTGATCTTTCAAACGGGTCACCAGATCGCTTTTGCCTACAGCAGCTTCAAATGGACCAACCTTGCAAGCCACAATGCTGGAGTCACAGTTGTTGTGGTTGGCCTTGCGACCCGTCCACCCAGCAAGCGCAAGCTTTTTGTTTCTGAAGTCGACGGCAGCGATTTAATTCGCCTCACAGATAATATCGGTCCGTACCTGGTGCCAGGTCCGAACGTCGTGGTCGAAGCGGTTTCAGGTAGCTCTGATGAGCGCGCGAAAATGATCAGAGGAAACATGCCCAACGATGGAGGGCACCTAGTACTTACTCCGAAGGACGCTGACAATCTGCGGGATGCATACCCGTGTGCCGCAAATTTTATAAAACTGTTTATCGGGTCCAAGGAGCTAATCAACTCAACTTCTAAGTATTGTATTTGGATCGAAGACACCGAACTCGCTGAGGCAATGAGTTGCCTCCCCATACGCGAGCGCATAGAAAAAGTGCGCCAAGCCAGATTAAGAGGCGGCAAGCAGGCTCGTGATAATGCAAACACCCCACATCGTTTCGTATTCGCGCCACACCGCCATGGCGCAGCCATAGTCGTTCCGCGGGTCTCGTCCGAGGGTCGAGAATACCTACCCGTGGGCGTAACAAATGGACATATGGTGGTAAGCGAGCGAAATTTTGCGCTGTATGATGCTCCTCTTTGGAATTTTGCGCTGATTGCGTCTCGCTTACACTGGATATGGATTGCTGCGATCTCAGCTCGTCTGGAGATGCGCCTGTCGTATGCAAACACACTTTGCTGGAACACGTTTCCACTCCCGAAGCTAACTGAAAAGAACAAGAACGATTTGACCCGCTGCGCCGAAGACATTCTGCTGGCGCGCGAGGCCCATTTCCCTGCGACAATTGCTGATCTCTACGATCCCGATGCAATGCCGGCTGATTTGCGCGGAGCGCACGAACGCAATGACGAGGTTCTCGAGCGCATCTACATCGGCCGGCGCTTCCGGAACGACACGGAGCGGCTGGAGAAACTGTTTGATCTTTACACCAAAATGGTCGCGTCGCCGGGCGGGGCCGCAAAGAGGAAAAAGGCGGGGGCAAGCGCGTGACCGACGAAAAGAAATCCGTTCCTTCCGTTTCGGTCACCTATGCCCGGAACGGCGCTTCCACCAAAGCCAATGCTTTCGGCATGAGGCAGATGCAGGAGCGCGCCTACGAGCGGCGCGGGGAGCAGTACCTTCTCATCAAGTCGCCGCCGGCATCGGGCAAGAGCCGCGCGCTTATGTTCATCGCGCTCGATAAGCTGCACAAACAGGGTTTGAAGCAGGCCATCATCGTCGTGCCGGAGAAGTCTATTGGGGCGAGTTTCGGTGACGAACCTTTGAGCAAGTACGGCTTTTGGGCCGATTGGGTCGTGCAGCCGAAGTGGAACCTGTGCAACGCGCCAGGAAACGACAGCGGCGGCAAGGTGAACTCCTTGGGCGCGTTCCTTGACAGCGACGACAAGGTGCTGGTCTGCACGCACGCGACCTTCCGCTTCGCCGCGGACAAGTTCGGCGTCGAAAAGTTCGACGACCGCCTGATTGCGGTCGACGAATTCCACCATGTATCTGCGGACCCCGACAGCAAGCTCGGGCAGCACCTTGGAGCGTTCATCGCGCGCGACCGGGCGCACATCGTCGCTATGACCGGCTCCTATTTCCGGGGCGACGCAGTGCCCGTTCTCGCCCCGCATGACGAGGCGAAGTTCGACACCGTCACCTACACCTACTACGAGCAGCTGAACGGTTACGATTATCTGAAGCAGCTTGATATTGGCTACTTCTTCTATTCGGGCTCCTATGTTGATGACATCGCCCAGGTCATCGACACGAATGAGAAGACCATCGTCCACATCCCGAACGTCAATTCGCGTGAGAGCACCAAGCGCGGGAAGACGACGGAAGTCAGCGAGATCATGGGCGCGATTGGCAGCTGGGAAGGGAAGGACGACGCGACAGGCTTCGACCTCGTAAGGCGTGCAGACGGCCGCGTGCTGAAAATCGCGGACCTCGTCGACGATGGCCCTGATCGGCACGCGAAGGTCCTGGCGTCGCTGAAGGACCCTGCGCATAAGAACAACCGCGACCATGTCGATATCATCATTGCGCTCGGCATGGCTAAGGAGGGCTTCGACTGGATTTGGTGCGAGCACGCCCTGACAGTCGGCTACCGGTCCAGCCTCACCGAAATCGTGCAGATCATCGGCCGTGCGACCCGCGACGCCCCCGGCAAGACCCGCGCACGCTTTACCAACCTGATCGCTGAGCCGGATGCCGCAGAAGCCGCCGTCACCGAAGCGGTCAACGACACGCTGAAGGCCATCGCGGCCAGCTTGCTTATGGAGCAGGTTCTGGCACCGCGTTTCAACTTCACACCGAAGAACCCGCAGAGCGGGCCGGTCGAAGGCTTCGACTATGGCGAGGGCGGGTACGATCCCAGCAAGGGGAATGTCGGCTTCAACGAGGAAACCGGACAGTTTCACATCGAGATCAAGGGCCTTGCCGAACCCAAGAGCAAGGAAGCATCGCGGATTTGCAGCGAGGACCTGAACGAGGTGATTGCGGCCTTCGTTCAAGACAAGACCGCCATCGAGCGCGGGCTGTTTGATGAAGAGATCATTCCCGAAGAGTTGACCCAAGTCCGCATGGGGAAGATTATCAAGGACAAGTACCCCGACCTTGACGAGGGCGACCAAGAAGCGGTCCGGCAGCATGCCATCGCCGCGCTAAACCTGACTCAGCAGGCAAAGCAGATTGTGCTAGGCGACGACGGCAGCGGCGCAGGTGGTGGCGGGGAGAAAGAGCCTGCCGCCAACACCGCGCTGATCGACGGGGTACGGAAGTTCGCGATGGACGTGCGCGAACTCGACATCGACCTCATCGACCGGATCAATCCGTTCGGTGAAGCCTACGCCATTCTCGCAAAGACCATGAGCGAGGACAGCCTGAAGCAGGTTCAGGCCGCCATATCCGCGAAGAAGACGAAGATCAGCCCCGAAGAGGCGAAGGTCATCGCCAAGCGCGCCGTTGAATTCAAACGCGAGCGGGGTCGCCTGCCGTCCATAACGGCATCGGACCCCTGGGAAAAACACCTCGCGGAGGGCGCTGCTGCTTTCGTTCGCTATAAGGATGAGGGTCGCTATGTCTGACTTCGATCTGGACGAACTCCGCGCCGAGCTAGAAGACTTCGCAGAGCCGGAGAAGAAGGGTGGCCGCTCTCCCCGGGAAGAGCGCATCATTGCCGGCTTCGAGGAAATCCAACGTTTCGTCGACACGCACGGCCGCGCTCCGCAGCATGGTGAGGACCGCGACATCTTCGAGCGACTCTATGCAGTGCGCCTGGACCGGCTTCGCGGGCTTGAGGAATGCCGCGCAGTTATCGCGCCACTGGATCGGCAAGGGCTTCTCGCCGGATCAGCCGCACGCACGGCCGAGCCGGTCGATTCCATGGACGATGATGACTTGATGGCAGAGCTCGAAGGGGCTGCTGGTGCCTCGGACATCAGGGACCTTAGACATGTGCGGACCGCCGCCGAAAAGCGTGCGGCCGAGGACGTCGCGAACCGCACCGCCTGTGAGGACTTCAAGTCGTTCAAGCCGCTGTTTGAGCTTGTGACGCGCGAACTGGCGACCGGCATACGTGAAACCCGCCCTTTCCAAGACGATGCCCGGATCGAGAAAGGCCATTGGTTCATCCTCGGTGGGCAAAAAGCCTACATCGCCGAAGAAGGCGAGGAATTCGTCGCCGAGTACGGCCGGAAGGATCGCCGCCTCCGCGTCATCTTCGACAATGGCACCGAAAGTACGATGCTGAAGCGTTCCGTGGAGCGAGCACTACAGAAGGACGAGGCCGGCCGGCGCATCACCGACCCGGTGGCGGGCCCGCTCTTCGCCAGTGAGAGCGAACCCGACGATTTGCCGAGCGGCACAATCTATGTGCTCCGCAGCAAATCCAATGACCCTGCCATCGCGCAGCATCGCGAGGTCCTTCACAAGATTGGCGTGACCGGCGGCGACGTGAAGACACGCATCGCCAACGCCAAGCTTGACCCGACCTTCCTTCTGGCGGACGTAGAGGTCATCGCCACCTACAAGCTGGCCAACATCAACCGGACCAAGCTCGAAAACCTGATTCATCGCATTTTCGACCCCGCGCGGCTCGACATCCAGATTAAGGATCGCTTCGGCAATCCGGTTGTCCCGCGCGAATGGTTTCTTGTCCCGCTGTTCGTGATCAATGACGTGGTTGAAAAGATTAAAGACGGCACGATTACCAACTACCGCTACGAGCCGAAAGACGCTTCTCTCGTGCGGCGCAGCGGGACAGACGCTAAATGATCGAACACATTCAGCTCCTGAGAAATGTCGGGCAGTTTGACAATCTCAGTCCTCCGGCGCAGACCGCGCTCACGCCTCTCACCCTGATCTACGGCGAAAACGCTCGCGGAAAGACCACCTTGGCGGCAGTGCTGCGGTCGTTGGCGACCGGCAATCCCCAGCTTGTTCTCGAACGCCACCGCCTTGGGGCACAACATCCACCGCACGTCGTTTTTCGCCACGCTGGAGGTGCCGCCGTCTTCCAGAATGGCGTTTGGTCGCACCCGCTGCCGGATGTTGTAATCTTCGACGATGCTTTCGTATCAGCAAATGTCTGTTCGGGAATCGAACTCCAAACGGCACACCGCCAGAACCTTCATGAACTCATCCTAGGCGCGCAGGGCGTTGCGCTTAGTACCACGCTTCAGGGGCACGTTGCCCGGATCGAAGAACATAACGTGGCGCTGCGCCAGCTCGCTGAAGCCATACCTGCCGGGGCTCTTGGCCCTTACAAGGTTGACGCCTTCTGCGATCTCGAACAGGACGCAGAGATAGACCAAAAAATTCAGGAAGCACAGCGACGGCTGGCTGCTGCCCGGTCGGCCGATGCGATACGGCAAAGACCAGGTTTTCAAGCTATCCGCCTGCCAGATTTCGACATCGATGTGATTGATGGCGTCCTTGGGCGCACTCTTGCCGATCTTGAAGCCGCCGCCGCCGAGCGCGTCCGTAGGCATATCGCCAAACTGGGGCGCGGCGGTGAAAGCTGGGTATCCGAGGGCATGGCACTCATAGCGCCCGCCTCGGAAGGGGAAGACGGGGAGGTTTGCCCGTTCTGCGCGCAAGGTCTCGCGGGCTCCGATCTAATTGCCCACTACCGTGCATATTTCAGCCAAGCGTATGAAGACCTAAAGGCTGCCATAAGGCAGACCGGGATCGCGGTACGCGATGCTCATGCCGGTGACATCCCTTCCGCCTTCGAGCGTGACGTGCGTACGGCTGCGCAAGCTCATGAATTCTGGAAGGACTTCGCAGACCTACCTTCAATCGACCTCGATACTGCGGCTGTGGCCCGGCAATGGAATGCCGCGCGCGAGTCGGTCCTGGGACAGCTTCGCGCAAAGGCAGCCGCGCCACTGGAAGCGATGGCCCTTACACAGGAGACTAGGCAAGCAATCCAAGACTATCGCGCTTGTGTGGCCGAAGTGGCGGCACTTTCTGAGCGCCTAACCGGAGCCAACGCCCGGCTGGAAGTTGTCAAAGAGCAAGCCGCCGCAGACGACCTTTCTGCATTGCGCACCGACCTCGCTAAGCTCAATGCACAGAAATCGCGATTTGAGCCGGAAGTGCTGCCTCATTGTGCGAACTATCTGGCAGAGAAGGCAGCGAAAGCGGCAACTGAGGCGCTTCGAACACAAGCCCGCACGGCACTTGACCAGTATCGACAGCAGATTTTTCCTGCCTTTGAGGCGGCGATCAACGACTATCTACGCCGCTTTGGCGCGTCCTTTCGCTTAGGAGAAGTCCAGTCGGTCAACAACAGGTCGGGTTCGTCTGCGTCTTATGTAGTCGTCATAAACCAGCAGAACGTGAACGTAACGGCCGACAATGGCCCGTCCTTTAGAAACACCCTCAGTGCAGGAGATCGCAACACGCTGGCCCTCGCTTTCTTCTTCGCATCGCTCGAACAAGACCCGAATCTGGCAAACAAGATCGTCGTTATTGACGACCCGATGACGAGCCTCGATGACCATCGCACTTTGCGAACGCGCGAGGAGATTATGGCATTAGCCGCAAGGGTCCGGCAGGTGATTGTACTCTCGCATTCTAAACCATTCTTGTGCAGCCTTTGGGAGCAAGCTGACAGAAACACTTCCGTCGCGCTGCGGATAAACAGGGCAGCGGTCGGTTCAGAAATCGCGCTGTGGGATGTTCGGAACGATAGTATTTCCGAGCACGACAAGCGCCATGAACTCGTTCGTGCGTACTTGCAAGTTGCCAATCCCGCTCGGGAACGCGAGGTAGCGCAGGCGCTACGGCCGATTCTTGAGGCATTTATGCGTGTCGCGTATCCAGAACATTTTCCGCCGGGAACTCTTCTTGGGCCATTCGTCGGAATTTGCGACCAGCGCGTCGGTGGGCCTAATGAAATACTTTCAGCGGCTGACATCGCGGAACTCAGGCTGTTGCTCAACTACGCCAACCGGTTCCACCATGATACCAACCCGGCCTGGCAGACGGCGGCGATCAACGATGCGGAGCTATCCGACTTCGCACAGCGGACCCTTATCTTTGCCTCACGGCGGTGAGCCGAAAGCTCTCCGCTATCCAGCCTGTTCCGGGAAAAGACCCGGCATCCAGCGCGCAGCAAGCTTCGCCGGGAAGTTCAACCGCAGAGGCGCGCGGGTGCTTTCGGAGGTCAGGACTTCCCGGTCGAGTAGGGCGGATGTTACACGGCGCGCCTGGCGTTCGCCTGTTCCCAGCAGTGCAGTGACTTCACCCCTGGGCAGGTCGCCCCGAAACAGCACGGCTTCCAACACCGCCCCTGATTTCGGCGGGAGCTTATCGGCACGAATTTCTTCCTCGGTCCATATCAGAATGCGGTCGCGCAGCCTGTTCGGCTGCACCAATTCTTCCATGAATGCCACCTGGTCGATGCAGGTTTCGAGGAAGAACCGCGTGAAGCTTGCAAGCGCCTCTTCGCTGAGCGTGCCCCGACCATCGAGATCGTTGCGGCGCGGCTGGTCGCAATCAGCAAGATGCGCTTTGTAGCGGTCGACGTTTCGCGCGAGGCCGCGCGCAATGGACCAGATGCCGCCGGTGTCGAGCGCTTCCCGCAGAATGGCGTAGGACATAAGCCTTGCGACGCGACCGTTGCCGTCAAGGAACGGGTGAATCCAAAGCAGGCGATGGTGCGCTGCCGCCGCAGAAAGGATCGTGTCGGTCCTGCCGAGGCGGCCATAGGCTTGCTCGAACCGGGACAGGAACCGCCCGACCGCTCCCGGGCTGATCGCCACATGCCTCCCGACTTTGACATCGCTATCGCGTAACGCGCCGGGCACGACCTTCATGCGCTCGCCCGTGTCGGGGTTCTCTGCCCAAAGCATCGCCTCGGGCAGCAATTCGCAGAACCGCCCGTGTACCTCGCGCAGCCCGTCCACGGTGACGGCGCGGCCGTCCAGCCCGCCGGCATCAATCCATTGCTGCACCGCGATATGGGCCTTGGCTTCGAGCTGAAGGTCGCGCTTCTTGGCGTCGGCGCTGTAGTCATCCTTCAGCGCGCGCTCTATGTCGACCGGGTGGGTGTCGTGCCCTTCGATGAGATTGCTGTAGTAGCAGTTCATGGCGCGAACGAGCTGCGCAAGCGCCGCCGTAACGCCCTCCGGCAAGCTGCGCCGGAAGCCCGCTGAACGGCTTGCCAGTTCAATCGCCAGGTCGGTGATGGCCGTGCGGCGCGGGGAAGACTCCCCGACCAGCATGGGCTCCATCAGGCCGATGGCTTCGCCCCGGTCGGGTGATGCCGCCTTCATGTCCGCTTCTATGTCCGCTTTATCGTCGCTCATACATTAATAATACCATACGCTTATGCCGATGGGCCAGTAATTTTCGACCGTGCTGATGTCCGCTTCTGTGGCCGCTTCGTGAGAACAGCAGTCCACGCCAGTCCCTATCGCCTTCCATTCGTTGTCACCCTCGGAAATTCCGCTGTCCTGCCGGACGGCGCTTTGCCGTCAATGGTCTGCCCGCACCACCCCGCCAAGGGGGCGGGCCGTGTTGACCATGACGGCGGCAGCCATGCCGCCCGGCCTTTCGTCCGCGTCCTTCGGGACGATCAACAACGAACGAAAGGAAAGACAATGGGACTGGATATGTACGCTCACTTCTTGTTCGACGCCCCGGCAACTGCCGTGGACTTCGAGGTCGCGAACTACGGCGAACTGCATTACTGGCGCAAGCATCCCAACCTGCACGGCTGGATGGAACGCCTCTACCGCGAGAAGGGCGGCCAGGACGCTTCGTTCAACTGCGTCAATCTCCTGCTGACGGCCGAAGACCTTGATCGGCTCGAAGCTGACATCCGTTCTCGCAGCCTGCCACCGACGTCCGGCTTCTTCTTCGGCGAAAGCGATGGCTCCGAGGTCGAGGACGACCTGCGTTTCATCGCCAAGGCCCGCAGTGCCATCGCCGAGGGGCTGACGGTCTTCTACTCATCGTGGTGGTAGCCCCGAGCGCAAAACGGGCCGGCGATTTGCCGGCCCGTTTCTTTGTTCAGTCAGTGCGGCGGCGCTCAGCTCGCCTTCGACCGGCGCGGTGTAAAGAGCAGGGGGTGCCGCCCTTCGATGAACTCCGCCAACTGGTCCTCCAGGTTGCCGACCAGAAGGTTTGCGAGATACCGCCCGGCACGGTCGATATCAGCCTGCTGGTCGACATCGATCTCGGGGCCGACGATGCGGAGGCTCCCCTGAATCCGGCTCTCAATCAGGCGGTCCAGCCAGGCCATGAAGATGAGGCTGGCCTCAGATACCGCCATGGTGATGGTCCGCTGCGGCTTGCCCCCAGCAGCCGCTTCCTCAGCTGCGCGGTCGAGCTGGGCGCGCAGCCCAGCAAACTCTGCCATGACCGTCGGCGAGGGCTTCCTCGCGTCTATGCGGCAGCCGCTGCAATTCGGGTTGGTGCAACGGTCGTGGTGGTTGCCTGCCGACAGCTCCATTATGGCAAGCCCGGCATCGAGCAAGTCCATCAGGAACTCGCCGTCGAGCTTCTTGCCACCGCGCAGCGCGACCGCGCGACTTACGAAATCCTCGCTCAGTTCGAGACCGGCGGAATTGGTGGTCGGTTCATTTGTCATCGGTGCAACTCCTTTCGCTTGAGCTGCATCCGTTATGATCCGGGCATCACCGCCGGTCGTGGCCACGAGTTGGTCAGGCTGCAAGTGTGTCGCGCGCGAGCACTTCAGATTCGCAGAATGCGAATGCGCTGATGTCTGCCAAACCGTTGATCTGATTGACGCCCCGCGCCCGATTTTCCGTAAGTTATATTATCGCATCGGCATAAAGCATGATTAATAATAGCGCATATTGCGCGCGACAGACAATTTGCATTCGCTTTATCATGAACGCGCTACTTTCTTCTCAGATGATGTTTTAATGTCAGCATCTTACAATTGATAACGTTGGACCTGTTTAGAAATTTTGGAGGTTTTGTTTGCGGACTAATGATGTTTTTGCTTATGTTTTCCTCTGTTTTGCTTTGGCCGTGCAATCATCGCCGGCCCGGAGTGCGGCCGAGAATGGTTTTGATGGGCCGAGTCATTTCTACGTCTCGGGCGTAGGCAGCGATGACGCTCTCAATATCCGGAGTGCGCCAGACGCGAACTCAACAGTTGTCGGGGTCATTCCCTATAACGGAAAAGGAATTCGCAATCTGGGGTGCAATGATAGCTCCTTCGAGGAATGGTTTGCCGCTGGCGCGAAAGAGCGCGCCGAGATCTTCAACAAGCGCTGGTGCCAGGTTGATTTCGAGGGAAAAACCGGCTGGGTCAGGGGCAAGTTTCTGCGCGAGCAGATGGAACAACCGGTCACTGAGAAACAGCTGGCGGGTGAGGTCACGCAAAAGCCGAACGATTCAAACCTCGAACCTGTTGCTGCGCCAGACGCAGGGCCCGCCCGGCTTGAGGATGTACCAGCGCGTTCGGCGAAGAATGCCATCAGCATCTTGGGATTAAAGTGGTCGCAGTCATTGAGCGAGAACCTGGAGGTTCTGAAGGCGCGTGGATATGTGTGCAAATACCGGGAGGGCGTTACGGTTGAAAGCTGCGATGGCAGCGAACTGTGCGCCTTCTACACGGCGCAGCATAATCAATTCGCTCCTGTGGCGGATTGTGAGAGCAACGACGGACCGGTCGTTTTCTACAGGGATACAATCGTGTTCAACTGCCGTGTCTTTCAGATGTGCGACTACTCCGTGGAGGAGGCATCGCAGATGTTGGTCGATACGATCGACGGCGTGGATCAGGTCGAAATCCGGTCGCTTATCATCCACGGGAACGCGCAGATCAAGGCATGTGGCCGCGGAGTCGAGGGAGACGAGATTTGTCTCGGATCATTTCCCGGAGTGTCCGAGAAATTCTTTGCGCTCAATCTGAACAAGGGGTCGCTTGGGAAGAAAGTAGGATTCCAGTAGCTGGAGCCGCAACGATTGACCCTGCATTTATATTGAGCATGAACCATAACGTGGGGCGGTTCGGAGAGAAGCGTGCCTTGGCCTGAACTCGGTAGTGCGATTTGCGCAAGCGGCACGCGCGTCCATAAGAATAAGTTATATTATGTCGCCGTAGCGCATCAGTGCTTGCCGTGTATTCGGTTACCATGGAGGTTTGATCGATTCTTCCTCTTTAGCTACGTGAGCCTACCAGAGGGTTGTTTGGCCGTCGCCAATGATACTCCTAATGTGGAGTAGTATACGTTTTGAACGATCGCGCACCTCATTTGCGTACACAGCGAACGGACAGTCTATTAGTCTTGTTGCTACTAATCTGGAACCCAACGCGGAAACTCTGGCCTCTCGCGCCGCTATGACTGAAATCAGAGGATGACCAGTAGTACCCGGTAGGATTAGATCCCGAGAGATTAAACCTGCCAATGGCTGCGCGGCTGCTCCAGAGAACATTCAACTCATCCTGCGCTGGCAGGTACCAGTCGCTATGCCCGTGGGCAACCAGGTCGTCACAATACCGCGCGGCGACGTAGGGCGCTGGCGATGGGGACTTGCCCAAAGCGGATAGCAGGTCAGTATTGGCACGGCCTGTCCGGCAAGTGGGCTGTGCACCGGGGCTCGCGCTTCTGCAATTCTGCATCTTCGTTGCGACGTAATTGGCAGTGCCATCATTCCAACTAAACTGCCCCGCATCTGCAGGGGTGGTGAACATGGGTACGTTGCCGTCGGGGGAGTTCCCCGCATAGACAGAGCCATCATCGCAGACTGTACCGGGCTCACGTTCATCGGCGCAGGGATCAGGCTTTATATTACCGATCGCGCGTTGAGTATCAAGACGACCGCTTTTGCAGATCGCGCTGTCACTTGATGTGCACGACGCAAATGCAGAACCCAATGGAATAATCGTCAATATGGCAAAATATAATAGTAAAATCCGAAAATAATTTGCCATACGCACTACCTCACAGAATTGCAACATAGCGAAATTGTACAATTCCAATCAAAGTCATTCCGTATAAATGCTGCCATTACCTCTCATTTATCCCCTGGTGATTTAGGTGGCTTCCATCGCCCATTAGGACAGGGCGTGCTTCCCGTCGCGACCTATCCGGAGCCGGCTTTGATTCGGCCTAGCGTACGGCAGAGTGCGCCAGCCAATCCCCTAACCTGTTCGGCCTGTGCAGTCGCCAGATTGAGGGTGAGTGTAAGCAGGATGCGCTCAGAGGTGGGGCCTGCTCATCGTGCCAGCAGTCAAGGCGTGCGCCAGCGAACGGACAGCCTTTAGCGTTCGCGCGCGATCTCGCTTTCCTAGGGAACAGCAGCGGTCCTGTCATGCAGTGCCATTGTGCGCCGGACCTTCCGCAAGGGATTTCCTCGACTGATTACGCATGAACCCGACCGGGCGCGCATCCGGTTCAAGGCCCTTTGGCCCTGACGGGTGATGCTGCGGTGTCCCCGACTTTCGCCGCGCTGCGCTTGCTGCAAGCCGGGCGATTCCCCTCCACCGCATCAGCCGTGAACCGTCTGCTTCTCCGCCCGCTCTGACGGTCAGCGTGTCGAGATCAACCCAAGCGAAAGGAGCTTCCATCATGGCACGCAACGAAAAACCGAACCGCCGCCCCGCCCGCGAAAATCGCGCCCCGGCATACATCGCCTGGCACGTCGCCGGGAATGAGGACAAAGCCTTCTGGACCCGCATCGGCGCGGCCTGGACGCATCAGGACGGCGAAGGCCTGACCCTTCAGCTCGACCTAGTCCCGGTAAACGGCGGGCGCATCGTTCTTCGCCAGCCGAATGAAAACAACAACGGAGCGGGCGCGTGAGCGCCCCCTCCTACTTTCTTGGAGGTAAAATCATGGACAACGCATTCCGCGTCGCAACAGCCCGTGCCGCACTGGCGCGCGCCGCCTGGACTCGCGGTGAGTCGCCCCACTATGGCGAGGAAGCCGTCATCGACCTCTTGGCAGACCTTAAACACTTCTGTGCGGCAGCCGAAATCGACTTCGGAACCTGCGACCGCTTGGCCGAAACTCACTTCGATGCCGAATTCGAGGACGCGCCATGAAGCGCGTCCTCTTTGAGGAAACGAACAATGGCCTGAACATACGCTGTAATTGGGTTCAGTGATCAGGCGGCTGAAAATCAAAACATCTTCTACGCGACTTATGATATGATTAGCTACCAATATTGAAAGTGGAGCCCTTATGTCTAATAAACAAAAAGCAACGCAGCGCTTTGACCTTCTTCTTTTCGAGAGCTTTGAGTTCAAGGGGCAAAAACGCCACAAGGCACATCGCGTAGGAGCGGCCACTTCGTCCCCAAAAGGCGGCTTTGTTATCTACATCCCGACCGGCATCTCCTTGACCGGCCGGCTCATGATGGTTCCTGAAAAGACTCCTCTCAACGAAGTTGACCTTCTCGAAGCCTACCACTCCGCCGCCGACGAATTCGGACTCTAGACTAGCAGGCTAGAGCAGCCGTAAACGCTGGCACCCCCCCGCCCGCGGTTCTGCGGCTTTCCACCCGCGCACGCCAAAGTACTGGCAGTTAAACTCAGTCGCGCTCTGACCGCATCGCCCATAGCATTTATAGTGGACGAGGACGTGCGGTGTACCGACGAAGATGCTTGCCACCAGTAATCCGGCTATCGTCCAGAAGCGTACGCCCAGGCGCGCATCCAGCCTGTCGGCGATGCTGTAGAGCCGCTTCTCCCAATCCGGCGCGGAATCCTTGCCAGACGAAGCGACGGTCACTTCGTAGTCCTTGCGTTCAGTCACTGCGCTTCTCCCGGTAGCTAAGCGTGATTGCTGGCTCGGGGCGCGGATGCGCTCCCTCGACAGGGTTCGCCGCAGCCCAGCTGCACCATGGCGCAACCGACCAGAACGGCATGCGCTGCGCCCTGGTGGGGGGCAGCGGTTGGATGAGGAGGATTTGCTCCCTCTTCCCGATCATGTGGATTTCATCGGCACTCATGAGGGGCCGCGCCGCTTCGCTACGGCTTTCGCCGGGGTCGTCATCTTCTTTCCGGCCGAGATTGATAGAGAGAGTCTTCACCGTCCGCTGGCCGAGCGCGTCAGAGAGCATCTTGGCAAGCCCGTGATCCTGTACCGCGAAGTATTGCTGCACTTCGGCTTGCGAGAGGATGGTGTTCGTTGCCTCGCGCCCATAGACGGTCCGCAACTGGTCGAGCGACTGGACAATGATCCAGACACGCACGCCCAGCCCCGGAAGCAGCGTTAGGCTTTCCGACAGTCCGGCGAGCTTGCCCATGTTGGCGAACTCATCGAGCATGAACAGCACAGGCGTATTGCCGGGCTGGCGCGCGACGGCCGCAATGGCCTGCCGGGTCAGCAGGCCCAGCCATGCGCCGTGTGTCGCCACCCGGTCCGGCGGGATGACGAGATAGACACTGACCTTGCCGGTCTTCATTTCTGCGAATGAGAAGTCTGAAGCCGCGACGCTGTCCGCGAGCCAGCCGGCCGGGTCGAAGATCGACACGGCTTGCGTTGCGCCCTCGATGAAGCTCTGGAAGCTTTCGGGGTTCTTTTCGATGGTGCGGGCGATGTCATCGGCAAGGTCGGCAATGATGCCGCCGAGCGCGTCGGAGCCTGCCATCTCGACTAGTGTCGCATCGAGACGGGTTGCGTTCTGAAGCACGCGCCACAGCTCCGGCAGCGTGCAGCGGTCCGGCTGCCCGCGACTGGAAAAATGCAGTAGGAAAGCCCGCAGCAGCTTGCGGCTGCCTTCGCGGAAGAACCTGTTGCGGGCGTCCTCCGGCTCGGGGATGAGCTGAAGAGCGAGCGCTGCCACCTCTTCCGTAAGACCGCGCCGGGCCGCCTGGTCCTGATAAAGGTCGACCAGATAGGCGAGCGGGTTGAAGCGATGCTGCGGCAGGCCGTGCAGGCCCCATGGGTTGAGGATGATGACTTTCTGGCCGAAGGTTTCTTGCCGGTGCCGGGCCGTTACGCCGGCCAGCTCGCCCTTGGGGTCGATGACGTAGGCACTCCCCTGCGAATGCAGCAGGTTCGGGATGACAGCAGAAATCCCCTTACCCGACCGCGCCGGGGCCACCGTCAGGCAATGCGCCTTGCCCGCGTGGAACAGCATCATGCCGTCGAGCGCCCCGAGGAACAGTCCAGCCGGGTTGGCGAGCCCGGCACGCTTTGCCTCTTCCGGCGTCATGAACGAGGCTGACCCATAAACGCCACTTGGCGTCTCGGCCGCACGCCGCTTGCGCTCCCGGTCCTGCTCGGCCCGTCGCCGGTCCGCGCCGGCTACTAGCGCAAGGGCGCTGGACGCCCCGAGGAACCACTGGCCCGCCTCATGCGGGACGCTCCACGCCCCCCAGGCGCACGCGGCGGCGAGCGCGAACATACTGACGGATGAGCCTTGCGGCTTCTGGTTTGCCATGACCGTTTTTCTTTCCCAGCTCTTGTGCAAAACTGCGCTTATGTTCTGGAAATAGACGCAGTGCCGTATGCTCGGATTGGGCAAAGGCTGGTCAGGTTGCGGGATGGAGACAGCGCGGACGGCGGAGACGAAAAACAGGTTTGACCTTGCGGACCGCGACCGCATCCGCCGCGCGCTGCTGCGTTACATGCAGCAGCGCGCCATCGGCGTCCCCACGCTCCAGAAGGAGATCGCGGCGGCGAACAATCTGTCCCTCGACCGCGTGCCGCTAAAAACGCTCCAGCGGTTCCTCGGCGACACCCACCGCTCCAATGACGCCCTCATTCGCTTTTGCGCCCAGTTCGTCGACACCTTGCCGGACGCCGATCCCCTTGCCGCTTTCGGCGAGCAGATGACTGCCTTTCTCGGGGTCTGGCGGGACGGGCATGATTGTCGCCCGGTCCCGCAGGAGATGACCGGCCGCTATAGCGGCCGTGCCCGGCGCGCGGCCGACCCCGGCGGCGGGATGCGGGTGTACCGAGGGGACGCCGAGGACTGGGTGCCCTTTTCGGCCGTTGAGATCGACCCGGCCCCCGCACACCCCTTTGCCATCGTCCGGGAGTTTGTCAGCAACTGGGACCGCAGGCCCCCGGCCGGGGCGAGCACGGCGACCACGCCCCGCCGCGCTTACGAGGGCATCGCCATTCATCCGAATGGCTCGTTCTTCGTCGTGATGCGCAACGTCCTAACCGGCACGCCGCGCATCTATTGGCTCGACTGGGTGGCCGAGGACCGGCTGGGAGGCCAAGGCCATGAATCGCGCGCCGGGCTCGATGCCGGACCGGCGACAGGGTCACCGCTCCACAGCTCTACGCCTGTCCTCTTCGACCGCGCCAAGGAGGATAGCTGATGGCCGCTCAAACACCTGAGCGTGGCCGCGACCGCTCCGGCAGCCACAACCCGAACGGCGCCCTTCTGAAAGCCGCCTACGCTGCCGACAGCGCCTCCGTTGTTGCCGCGCTGGAGGACGGGGCGGATGTAAACGCGGGCGATCCCGTCACCGGGCTCACGGCGCTGCACATCGCGGTCGGCACGAACAACCTGCCGCTCGCGCGCATCCTCATCGAAGATTGGAATGCCCCTTTCGGCCCCGACGGCAAAGGTCGCTGGCCGAGCGTCATCGCCGCTGAATGCAGAGTCGATGAAGGCCTCTCTGATTATATCGTCGAGGCTGAATCGCTGTTTTTGGGGAAGGGCTGATGGCGCGAATTCAAAGGCGCTGAATTCCGAATAGATAAAATTGTATCCAATTTTAAGAGTTTCGAGAAGTAATTTCGATAAGCTGGATAATTGGATACGGGGATGGCACAAAACAAACCCCGATGAGCAGCACTGAGTCAGAGTGACCAGAATTTGACCAACGTCGCTAAGTCCTGTAGATTACAGCGTAAATGAAGCCTCGCTGAATGCTGGAGGCTGATCGGAGCGTATTTCTGGCGCTGTCGATCCTTGATCCCTTACAATGAAAATTACACTTACCTGAGCGTTGCAAGATGTGCGCGCGGAGAGTCCGCGCTCCATCTTGGCAAGGGGGGCTCAGAAGCCGCCCCCCGTTGCATCCCCGGGCTCATCGTCCGGCATGGGCATCGAGCCTTGCCGGACGATTGCAGCGTATCCCGCTGCACCGGACCAGAGGGAGCTTTCGCGCTCCTTCTGGACGACCATCGACCGAAGGGAGATTTCACCTCTCCCTTCTGGACTACCCATGGACCATGAGGGTGACTTCGCTCTCCCTCTTGGATCACCCATCGACCAGGCGGGCGATTTCCCTCTCCCTCCTGGACCACCCATGGACCAGCACGCCGATGCTGGACCCGGCCAGGGATCACGCGTCCCTGGATGCGCGATAGGAGGCGGCCGTGAGGAAGGCCAGCGAGAAGCGACAGCGTGAAATTTCACTGTCTGCCCGGTTCAACGAGCAGGAGCTGGAAGCCGTCCGCCGGGGTGCCGGCGGCCACGGTGTACCCGTGGCTTCCTTCCTGCGTACTGCCGCGTTGAACGAGGCCGCTGGCCGAGCGGCTATCGGCCAGCAGGACGCTGCGCGCGTCCTGAGTCAGCTCGGTCACATCGCCGACACGCTGCGCGCCATGCCGGGGTCCGGTGTTGTCCCGGCGGACGACCCGCGCCTCACGGCGGCTTGGCGCGACCTCGCTGAAATGCGTACCGCCTGCCTTCAGGCCCTGGGGATGCGACCATGATCCTGAAAGGCAACCAGCGCACCGGGGCATCGGATCTCGCGACGCATCTGTCGAACGAGTACGACAACACGCGCGTCGAGATCGCGCAGCTGCGCGGCGTCGTCGCCGATGACCTGCATGGGGCGCTGGCGGAGTTCGCCGGTATTGCCCGTGCGACCCGCTGCAAACAGCCGCTCTACAGCCTCGCCATCAACCCGGCCGAGCCGCTAAGCCGCGAGCAGTACATCGCCGCCATCGACCATATCGAGGGCAAGCTGGGCCTGTCCGGCCAGCCGCGCGCCGTGGTCTTCCACGTGAAGAACGGCCGCGAGCATTGCCATGTCGTCTGGTCCCGGATCGATGTGGCCAACATGCGTGCTGTGCCCATGAGCCACGACCGCATGAAGCTGCGCACCTGCGCGCGCGAGCTGGCCCATGCCTATGGTCTTCCCTTGCCTGCCGGGCTTGCCGAGGACCGGGGCGATGCCCGGTTCGAGAAGAGCCGCGACGTGACCTTCGCCGAGAAGGCCATGGCCGAGGCGTCCGGCATTACGCCGGAGCAGCGCCGCAGCACTGTGACCGCCATCTACCGTTCATCCGACAACGCCGAGACCTTCCGCGCGGGTCTGGAGCGCGCTGGCTATGTCCTCGCCCAGGGCGAGCGCCGCGCCTATGTCGTCGTGGACCGCGCCGGGCATGTTCATGCCCTTGCCCGGCAGATCGACGGCGCGCGCACGAAGGATGTGAAGGCCCGCCTTGCCTCCCTGCCGGCAGAAACCCTGCCGACGGTCGAGGCGGCACGGGCAGAGCAAGCGGCCCGGCAGCGGGCGGTCGATGAGCGGCTGCGTGAGAAAGCTCGGCAGCGCTGCGCGAAGTCCGCTGCCGACCTTGCCGCCAAGCAGGCGGCGCGGCGCAGGCGGGTCATCGATGAGCGGAGCCAAAAGCTGGTTCTGACCCACGCGAGCGAGCGCATGGCGCTGCACGCGGCGCAGAAGGCCGAGGATGGCCGGCTGTTCAATGTTCTCGCCGGCGCGCTCTTCGGCCTGCTGGAGCGCGTGCCGGGTCTCAGGTCCGTGGTTGGCCATTTGCGGCGCAACCCGGCACTCAATCCGGCAGAGCGGCACCGCCTCGAAAACGAGGCGCTGGACCGCCGGCACGGACGCGAGAAGAAGGGCATTGAACGGCGCGAAGCCGCCCTCGACATGATCGAGGCGCGGGAGCGGCGGAGCCTTATCCGCGACCTCGTGCGCGAAACCCGTGTGGAGGATCAGCTGCGGCTTGCGCAGACCGAGCAGCGCGAGCGTGAGGTCCGCGAAACGGCGCAGGACATCACGGCTATCAAGAGCAATGAGACATCGCGGTCGGCGGCCGATGATCGCCGGGCGAGAATGCAAGAACGTCTGGCGCAGGCTAGACAGAAGCCGACGGGACCGCAGCGTGGCGGGCCGGGCTGGGAGTGAATGGATTCTTTGACTAGGGGAGCAACCTATGGACGCAGCAACACTAAAAATCTTGGCGGCGATTTTGAGCCTTGTCGGTTCTGGCCTTCTTGCTTGGCGAGTAAAAGGCATACTTGAGGCGCTTGCCCTCGCAGCGTTGGCGCACGAAGCCAACATCCAGCAGTTGATGAACCCCGGCCGGGATATCATCAATTTCGGCAACTCAACTGCTCATGTCGAGAAGGCACAGAAGTACGGACTGCTGGTATTTGGCTTTCTCTGCCTCTTTGCCTCGGCCGCACTCCAGCTGCTCGCCCTGTTTGTCGGGCCGAACGCTTGACCTCAAATCTCACCCTCAGCAGCTCGAAGCCGGTCGGTCACATCGACGACCCCGGGCAACGCCCACACCGAATCCCGGAGGATGAAGCGCCACGCTTTGACGCTATCGACGTACGACGCCCGTGGCTCAACGACCTCATACGGAATGAGTGCGCCTCGCAGCACCCGGAAGCGCCCATCCAGAAGAACAGCTGCGAGCGAGTCAAATGGGCGCTCGGGCAGACGTCGAATGAAACCTAGTTGCCGCGACCCTTTAGGCGTAGCCAGCCGACGACACTTGATCTGATAGCGGATGCCGTCAGCGTCGACCGCATCAGCGTCGGCAGATGAGTTGCTATTGAGTGTCCATCCAAATGCGCGAGCGAACAGAAGTTCACCGTAGTCACCAGTGGGATTATTGGCGCTTCGAACTACGTCGCGACGGCGCAGCTCTGCCAGCAAGTCAACATGGAGTTCCAAAAGGGCTGAAACCGGAGCCTGTGATAGATCAATCATGGACCCATGCTACCGGGTTCCAACCGATTCGACACGTCGCCGTAAAATTAGTAAGGCCCGGCAATGACATAGCGGTGCCCAGTTTCATCCTGACCGGTGCGCCAGTCAACTTAGCGGGTGTAGAGACGGAGCGGCTTGCTTTTCGCTCACCCCAAGTTCTGACCGACTTTCCGCGAGTTAGCCGACCCGGCAGCATGCGCCCTTACCAAAGAGACGTCGGAGACCGCCGTTTGAGGGTCCAAATCCGGCCGCGTCTCTGTTGGGCCAATTCGGGGACTTGCGTTTGCGGATCAGCGGTCCGTAGACGCCGGAGAGAACGGGACCGGAACAGTCTCAGTGAGCCCCAGAAATTTGCGTTGCTTCTGCCAGTCTGCCGGCAGGTCTTTCGAGCGGCTCAAAAGCTGCTTGGCCGACAGCCCAATCGGGTGCCGCCCGGCAATCAAGTCTTCGACGATCGACGGCGCCAGATAGGACAGGCGAACTAGCCCAGTCAGCCGGACCTGACACTTCGCAAGTCGCCTCGCAATCGCAGTAAGGCTCTCGTTGCCTTCCGAGAGAACGAGGGCGCGCGCCGCAATAGCCTCCCGCATCAACTTGAGGCGTTGGGGATCGGGTTTCGGGCCGATCCGCTCACCAACAATAATCCGTTTGCCCTTCCAGGCACTCCGGAGATGCGCGGCGGCACGCAGAACAATGGTCTCGTCGACAGCGTCGCGCTCGACTTTGAGGTTTGTACCAAGACGCCGTGCCAGACCCGAAGTCGAAACCGATATTTCAATCTCACAGGGTTGCACCACTACGCGACAGACCACATCCTGCACGAACGCCCTGATTTCACTATGCGGGAGCGAGATCCATGATTCCGTCAATGAGGTGGCCGTCTTGAGAGACACCTCGAGCTGACTGGCGGTCAGACGAAGAGGCGACAACTGCCGAACGAGTTCTGGTTGCTTTGCAAGCAGGTTTCGGATTCGGTCGCAGACTAATCCTTCGACCTCCCGCGCAGGTATGCGAATGGGGTTTTCTCCAGGGGATCCGCGATCCAGCAGCGGCGCCGAGATGTAATAGCGATAGCGCTTACCACGCTTATTTGCATGGGTCGGCGTCATGTGATTGCCGTCGCTGTCGAAGATCAAACCCGAGAGTAGGCTTGGTGCTTCGGCCCCAACGGCAAGTGCGCGCTCCCTCCGTTTCGATGCGAGTTTGGCCTGAACCAGGTCCCACAGCTCTGCGTCGATGATCGCCTCGTGCTGGCCATCATAGATGTTCCCCTTATGCGAGACTTGGCCGCGATAGAGCCGGTTCT
>OEIU01000796.1_pt1 | contig 25294 bp, 19 predicted proteins | sample 1539221 | NCBI WGS metagenome assembly OEIU01 (sample SAMN03792071, study PRJEB22550) | activated sludge metagenome | feature: wastewater treatment plant; material: activated sludge; isolation source: Wastewater treatment plant of a petroleum refinery complex | place: Argentina: Zarate | collected...
CATCCATGTGCTCTACCCACCCGACCGCCGCCCGCCGGCCAAGGTCCGGGTGATGATCGACTACCTGATCAAGGCCTTCGCGGCGAATCCGGCCTGAGCAGACGGCTTTTCGTGTGCTTGGGCTTTCAATCGCGATAGGGGGCCGTCCGCGCGGACTGTGCCCCTCCCACGCCACCCGGCGTGCGCAGCCGCACCGGGCGAGAAGTCGAGGTTAGAGCCTGGGCCAGCCCATCGGGTCGAAGTGCTTGATCGTCAGAACGGTCTTTAGCCTTTAGCAGACGGTCACTGTCTCGCCCGAGCTCATCAGCAGCGTCACCGGCGCCGCAGGCGCGAGGTTCCAGGGCTTGCGGGGTTCGCTCACATCGCGCAGCGATGTGAAGGCGCGCAGGCACCGGGCGAACACCACAAGCCGCGCAATCTGGCGAAATCGGTCATCGTGCAGTGGCCGGCTTGGCCCGATAGAAAATGGCGAAGCTGCTTTGCGCCGGCACGCGTCTGAGCCTGCCGCGGTCGAGCCGCTGTCGCCGACGGCTGAGGTCCGTGCCGCACCCCCGAACCCAGGCGCGCCACGCTGGACCAGAATGCGGCCGAAGCCGACCGCCCCACATGCCCAGAGCTGCACACGCCGCGTCCTGCACTGCCGCATTTGCGCTGCTGCTGGCCGGCTGCGCGGCGCCTGGCGGCATCACCGAGCCGTCCGGCATGGGCCCGACCGAGGCGCGCGAGGCGCTCGTGCGCGTCTTGCCGCCGGGCACGCCCGACCGCAGCGGCTGGGCAGCCGACGTCTATGCGGCGCTGGCGACGCTGGAGTTGCCGGCGACGCCGCAGAACCTGTGCGCGGTGCTGGCCGTCACCGAGCAGGAATCCGGTTTCCGTGCCGACCCGGCGGTGCCGGGGCTGGCGGCCATCGCGTGGAAGGAGATCGACCGTCGCGCCGAAAGCGCCGGCGTGCCGAAGATGGCGGTACGCGCCGCACTGGCGCTGCCGTCGCCGGACGGACGCAGCTGGGGCGAGCGCATCGATGCCGCGAAGACCGAGCGCCAACTGAGCGAGATCTTCGACGACTTCATCGGCATGGTGCCGCTGGGCAAGACCTTCTTCGCCAGCCGCAACCCGGTGCGCACCGGCGGGCCGATGCAGGTCAGCATCGCCTTCGCCGAAGCGTACGTGCAGACGCGGCCCTATCCCTATGCGCTGCCCGACTCGGTGCGGCGCGAGGTGTTCACGCGCCGCGGCGGGCTCTACTTCGGCACCGCCCACCTGCTGGCCTACGACGCGCCCTACGACAAGTTCCTGTACCGCTTCGCCGACTTCAACGCCGGGCAGTATGCAAGCCGCAACGCCGCCTTCCAGAACGCGCTGGGTGTCGCCACCGGGCTGCCCGTGACGCCGGACGGCGACCTGCTGCCGCGCGCCGGCCCCGCGCCGCGCGGCGAGACCGAGCGCGCCGCCGTCGCACTCGCCGCACGGCTGGGGCTCAGCGAAGCGGCCGTGCGGCGCGATCTGCAGCGCGGCGGCGACAGCGGCTTCGAGAAGACCGCGCTGCACGAACGCGTGTTCGCCTACGCCGAGCAGCTGGACAAGCGCAAGCTGCCGCGCGCGGCCGTGCCGCGCATCGACCTGCAAAGCCCGAAGATCACGCGCAAGCTGAGCACCGAATGGTTCGCACAGCGCGTCGACGAGCGCCACCGCCGCTGCCTGGCGCGCATCACGGCGCCGCCGGAACATTGAGTCGAGCGGCGCGGCCAGCTGCGCACCCGGGGTGCCGCCCCTGCGGCGTCCGGCCTGCGCGGCTCTCAGCTCCCTTGCGTCGCGGCGCCAACTGCCGATGACGGTCTTGCCGGCGGGGCATCAAAGGGGTTGTCCGCAAATGACTCCCCAATCGGTAGAAACGAACCTTCCGCAGCCTGGATCAAGGCCGAAGAATGCGCGCTCGCTGCGGCGTGGCCGCAGCTCGACGCTGTTGCTGGAGCCGAGCATGAACGATCACGTCGACCCGGTCGCGCCGCCCAGCCGCGAGCTGCAGTGGCTCGAATGGCGTGCGCCCTATGAACTGGCCGCTTTCCTGGCGCTGCAGCCGTGGCTGCGTCTGGCGCCCAGGGGCGATGGCCACCCCGTGCTGGTGCTGCCGGGCCTGGCGGCCGACGATGCTTCGACGCGGCCGCTGCGCGCTTTCCTGCGCAGTCACGGCTGGACGGCGCACGGCTGGGGCCTGGGTCGCAATCGCGGTCCGCGCCCCGGCGTCGAAGCCGCGATGCAACAGCGTCTGGCCGGGCTGTACGAGCGCCATGGACGCAAGGTCAGCGTGATCGGCTGGAGCCTGGGCGGCATCTATGCGCGCGAGCTGGCGCGGCGCCGCCCCGAGCAGGTGCGCGGCGTGATCACGCTGGGCAGCCCGTTCGCGGGCCAGCCGCGGGCCAGCAATGCGCGGCATCTGTACGAAGCGCTGAGCGGGCAGAAATCGAACGACTACCCTGGCCGCGATACGCTGCACCACCCGCCGCCCGTGCCGAGCACCGCGATCTACAGCCGCAGCGACGGCGTGGTCGCATGGCAGGGTTGCCGAGAACGCGACAGTCCGACCACCGAGAACATCGAAGTCCAGGGCAGTCATTGCGGGCTGGGCCACCACCCGGCGGCGGTCTATGCGATCGCCGACCGGCTGGCGCAGCCGCAGGACCGCTGGCAGCCGTTCAGGCGCAGCGGCATCAAGGCGCTGTGGTATGCCGACCCGCAGCGCGACCTGGCAGCAGCTTGAATCCGTGCCGCGCCCCCGCGGCGGTGCGGCCCGCTACGCAACAAGGAGACGAACGTGAACGACACCCCCTGGATCAAGTCCTACCCCCCCGGCGTGCGCTGGGACATCGCCATTCAGCCGATGCCGGTGCAGCAACTGCTCGAGGATGCCGCGGCCGCCTGGCCCGACCACACCGCGCTGCAGTTCATGGGCAAGGGCATCCGCTACCGCGAACTCGATGCGCTGGCGTCGCGCGCGGCCAAGGGGCTGCAGCAGCTGGGCGTCGGCCCGGGCGTGCACGTCGGGCTGTTCCTGCCCAACAGCCCGCACTACGTGATCGCGCTGTTCGCGGTGTGGAAGGCCGGCGGCACGGCGGTCAACTATTCGCCGCTCGACGCGGCGAAAGTGCTCGAGCACAAGATCGAGGACAGCCGCACCGACGTGCTGATCACGCTGGACCTGGCGGCGCTGTACCCGCAGATGGCCGCCATGCTGGGCAAGACGCGGCTGAAGACGCTGGTCGTCGGCAACCTGGCCGAGATGAGCGCCGCGCCGGAGCAGGTGGCCGCGCAGCTGAAGGCCGACAAGCAGACGGTCGAGCTGCCGGATGATGCGCGCCACCTGCGCTTCGCTTCGCTGCTCGACAACGACGGCAACTACCAGCGTCATGCGCTCGCCGACCCGCACGAGGCGATCGCGCTGCTGCAGTACACCGGCGGCACCACCGGGCTGCCCAAGGGCGCGATGCTCACGCACGCCAACCTGTGGTCGGCGGTCGCGCAGGTCATCGAGTGCTGCCAGATCACGCCGCCGCTGCTGGAGGAAGGCAAGGAGCGCATGCTCGCCGTGCTGCCGCCGTTCCACATCTACGCGCTGACGGTGAACATGCTGCTCGGCGTGCGCCTGGGCGCCGAGGTGATCCAGCACCTGCGCTTCGAGCCGAGGGCCGCGCTCGCCGACATCAGCAACCGCAAGATCACGGTATTCGCCGGCGTGCCGACGATGTTCACCGCGCTGATCCACGACCCGGACATGCCGAAGTACGACCTGCATTCGCTGAAGTTCTGCAACTCCGGCGGCGCGCCGCTGCCGGTCGAACTGGGCAGCCGCTTCAACGAACTGAGCGGCACCTGGCTGGCCGAAGGCTGGGGCATGACCGAGACCTCGCCCACCGGCACCTTCACGCCCGCGGTGGGCCAGCGCAAGCCCGGCTCGTGCGGCATCCCGCATCCAGGCGTGACGATCAAGATGCTCGACCTCGAAGACGCGACGAAGTACGTGCCGCTCGGCCAGAAGGGCGAGATGTGCATCAAGGGGCCGAACGTCATGAAGGGCTACTGGAACAAGCCCGAAGCCACCGCCGAGAGCACCACCTTCGACGGCTTCTTCCGCACCGGCGACGTGGCCTATATGGACGAGGACGGCTTCATCTACATCGTCGACCGCACCAAGGACATGCTGCTGTGCAGCGGCTACAACGTCTATCCGCGTGTGCTCGAAGAAGCCATCTACCTGCACCCGGGGGTGCGCGAAGTGGCGGTGATCGGCGTTCCGGACGAATACCGCGGCCAGTCGCCCAAGGCCTTCATCACGTTGAAGGCCGGTGCCGAGCCGTTCACGCTGCAGGACCTGCAGGCCTTCCTGAAGGACAAGCTGGGCAAGCACGAAATGGTGCAGGCGGTGGAGATCCGCGCCGAACTGCCCAAGACGCCGGTGGGCAAGCTGTCGAAGAAGGACCTGGTCGACGAGGAAGAGCGCAAGCGCGCGGCAAAGGCTTGAGCGGCGGCTCGGCGCTGCCTTCGCTCGGCCTCAGCGGCCGCGAAAGTCCGACGGATGGCGGAAGGTCCAGCGCTTGAAGGCGTGGCGGAAGTTCGCGGCGTCGCTGTAGCCCAGCCGCGCCGCGATCTCCTCGTTGGTCATGCGCGTCTTGCGCAGGTACTCGATGGCCAGGTGCATGCGTACCTCGGCCAGGATCTTGCGGTAAGAGGTCTGCTCGGCGTCGAGCTTGCGGCGCAGCGTCCTCGCGTTCAGCGCCAACTCGGCGGCGGCTTCGTCGATGTCCGGGAAGCGTCCGGCGCGCGTGATCAGCAGGCGGTGCACTTGGCCGGCGACGCTGCCGGCGCGCACGACCTCCTGCAGATCCCGCTCGCAGGCTTCGTGCGCCATCGCGTAGGTGATCGGGTTCGCATACGACATCGGCCGCTCGATCCAGGCCGCGTCGAAGCGCACTTCGTTGACCGCCTGGGCGAAATGCACCGGGCACTTGAACAACCTCGCGTAGGCGCGCGCATGCGCCGGCGCTTCGTAGGTGGTGCTGATGCGCGAGAACCGGAACGCCTTGCCGTACAGGTCGGTCATGATGGTGTGGTGGCTGGCGAACTGGAACTCCAGCGCGAAGCGGTACAGCGGCCGGGACGGGTCGGGCTCGAGGATCGGCTCGTACGCGTAGGCGGCGGCCTCGCCGTCGTGGGTGAAGGACATTTCGACCATCGGCGCCATGACATCCTGGTACTTCACCGCGAAGTCGATGGCGGCGGCGTGGTTCGGGCTGCTCATCAGTGCGTAGCCGTACATGCCGAAGGCGGTGAAGCGCATCTTGCGGCCGGCGATGAGCGCGACGGTCGGCTCGGCCGAGAGCCGCTGCGCGTTGTCGAAGACGGTACGCATCTGCCGGTACGAAACCAGGCTCGTCGCGAACCGGCTTTCGCTCAGGGCCGTGCCGTGCAGCGCCTCGGCGGCGCTCACGCCGCACTCGTCCAGCGCGGCCACGACGGCAGCGATCTTGTGAGCCAAATAGAGCTTCTCGTCGAAGCTTCGCGACGGTCGATTCACGGCTCGCAGGCTCCGTGGGCGGCCGGCCAGACCGGCCGCTCGTGGTTCGGTGGCGGCATCAAGGCGCGCAGCATATCGCCGCGCGCAGGCGGCGGCGCAAGCCAAACCCCGCTGGCTGCAGGGCTGTACGCACGGGCCGCCGTCTGTCCGCGTGTGTCCGCAATTCACCCGACAACTGGTCGCGATGCACCTTTCGCCACCCCGCGCGCGGCGGAAAGATCGCAGCTCCTCCACGCAGCACGCAGCATGTCATGACCGCCGCCGAGCGTCCCGCCGCGCGCGCCAAGCCGACACCAACCCGCGCGACACGCGGCTCGGCGCGGCGCAGCGCTTCGCCTGGCCGCGCGTCTTCGCCCGCGCAAGGCGCGCCCGCGCTCGATCTGCAGCGCTTCCTCGATGTCTTCAAGCTGCCCGGGGTCGACGTGAAGGCCATCGCCGACGCCAAGCAGGCCGAGATGCGTGCGGTGGCGCTGGCCAACCGGCGCGCCTACGACGGCATGAAGGCGCTCGCCCGCTGCGAGGCCGAACTGCTGCGCGATGCCGCGGCCGAATGGCGCGCCGCCGTCAGGCAGCTCGGCGCCATGGACGGCGGCGACTTCGCCGCGCGGCGCACCGAGCTGGCGCGGCGCGTGGTGGCGCAGGCGCTCGCCGAGGTGTGCCGCCTCGCCGAGACGGTGGCGAGCTCACAGGCCGAAGCCTGCGCGGCGCTACGCGCGCGGCGCGCCCCAGGCGCACGGCAGCGCAAGACGCATGGCGAGCCGCCGTAGACGTCGCAGCAGCAAGGCAATGATCGCCGTGCACGCCGGGCCCGTGCCCGGCGCCGCAGGCCAACAACAAACCCGACCCAACCGGAGACAGCCATGGACCACCTCAGCAGCTTGGACGCCTCGTTCCTGCACCTCGAAACGCCGGAGATGCCGATGCACGTCGGCAGCCTGATGCTGTTCGAGTTGCCCGAGCGCTACCAGGGTGACTTCTACGAAGACGTCAAGGCGATGATCGGCAAGCGCCTGCACGTCGCGCCGATCCTGGGCCGCAAGCTGGCGCCGATGCCCTTCGAGCTCACCGAGCCGGTGTGGATCGACGACGACGACATCGACCTCGAATACCACGTGCGCAGCCTGACGCTGCGCCGCCCGGGCACGCTGGACCAACTCAACCAGCTCGTCGCGCGGCTGCATTCGAGCCTGCTCGACCGCAGCCGGCCGCTGTGGGAGATGTATGTCATCGAAGGCCTGCAGAACGGGCAGGTCGGCTTCTACCTGAAGGCGCACCACAGCGGCGTCGATGGCAAGGCCGGGGCCGAAATGGCCAAGGTGATGTTCGACACCTCGCCGAAGATGCGCGAGGTGCCGCCGCCGCGGCGCAAACGCGGTACCGACAGTTATCAGCTCGGCGTCACCGAGATGCTGCAGGCGGCGATCAAGAACTCGACGGCGCAGTACCGCAAGCTGGCCACGCTGCTGCCGACGGCGGCCAAGGCGCTCGCCACGGCCGGCAAGGTGCTCGCCAGCCAGCGCACCGGCCCGGGCGAGCGCAAGCTGATCCTCGGCCTGGCGCCGAAGACGCTGTTCAACGACTCGATCACCAACCAGCGCTCGTACAGCACGTTGACGCTGCCTCTGCCCGAGCTGAAGGCGCTGGGCACACGCGTCGGCGGCACGGTCAACACCATCGTCATGGCGATGTGCGCGGGCGCGTTGCGGCGCTTCCTGAAGGAGCGCGGCGCACTGCCCGACAAACCGCTGATTGCGGCGGTGCCGGTCAGCCTGCGCACCGCGGGCGACGACGCGATGAACAACCAGGTGTCGATGGTGCGCGTCGACCTGGCCACCGAGATCGGCGACGTGGCCGAGCGCTTCAAGGCCATCCACGCCTCGTCCGAGGCGGCCAAGGCGGTGGTGCGCGAACTCAGGCCGGTACTCGGCGCCGACTTGCCGCTGACCGGCACACCGTGGATCCTGAGCAGCCTGTCCTCGCTGTACGGCCGCTCCAACCTCGCGCGCAAGGTGCAGCCCATGGCCAACGTGGCGATCTCCAACGTGCCGGGGCCGTCGATGACCCTGTACATGGCCGGCGCGCGCATGGTGAGCTACTACCCGGTGTCGATTCCCGGGCACGGCATGGGGCTGAACATCACCGTGCACAGCTACGCCGGGCTGCTCGAGTTCGGCCTGACGGCCTGCCGGCGCGTGGTGTCGCAAGCCGAAGCCAACGAGCTGGTCGAGCGCCTGAAGGCGGCGCTGAAGGAGATCGAGGCGCTGCCCTCGGTCGGGGCGGCGGCGGACGCGGCCGAACCAGCGCAGCCGCGGCAACTACGCAGCGCCGGCAGCAACGGCGCGGCCGCGAAAGCCGCAAAAGCGGCGCGCCCGCCCAGGCCCGTCAAAACGGCGCGCGCCGCGAAGAAGACGGCTGCGCCGCCGCGCGGCGCTGCGTCCGCCAAGCGCGCGCCGCAGTAGCGCGCCGCAGTAGATCGAAGCTCGAACACCCGGAGACACCATGGCAGGACACGTTGCAAAACACGACGGCCCCGAGGTCCACTACTCGGCAGGCGACGAGAAGCTCTTCTCCAAGGTCAGCTGGAAGCTGCTGCCGCTGTTGACCATCTGCTACCTCATCGCCTTTCTCGACCGTGTGAACATCGGCTACGCGCAACTGCAGATGAAGCAGACGCTGCCGTGGAGCGACGAGGTCTACGCGCTGGGCGCCGGCATCTTCTTCATCGGCTACTTCCTGTTCGAGGTGCCGAGCAATCTGATGCTGGAGAAGATCGGCGCGCGCGCCACGCTGCTGCGCATCATGTTCTGCTGGGGCATCGTCGCCGCCGGGATGGCGTACGTCGAGACGCCGACCACGTTCTACATCCTGCGCTTCCTGCTCGGGGTGTTCGAGGCCGGCTTCTTCCCCGGCGTCATCCTGTACCTGACCTACTGGTACCCGGGCGCGCGCCGCGCCAAGGCCATCGCCACCTTCATGACCGGCGCGACCATCGCCTACCTGATTGCCGGCCCGCTGTGCGGCGCGATCCTGAAGTACATGAACGGCCTGGGCGGCCTGCACGGCTGGCAGTGGCTGTTCATCACGCAGGGCCTCCCCGCGTCGATGCTCGGCATCTTTGCCTTCTTCTACCTGAAGAACAAGCCCGAAGACGCAAGCTGGCTGACGGCGGACGAGAAGGCCAGGCTGCGCCACCACATCGAACACGATGCGCATGCCGTCGCCGGTGCGTCGCACGGATCGCTGCTGGCGCTGATCCGCGACCCCAAGATCTTCTTGCTGTCGATCATCTACGCGCTGGCGCTCGGGGCGACGTACGCGATGGTCTTCTGGGCGCCGACGCTGGTCAGGAGCTGGGGCGTTGCGGATCTGTTCTTGGTCGGCATACTCACGGCCATTCCGGCGCTGTGCGCGCTCATCGTCATGGTGTTGGTCGGACGCAGTTCCGATCGGCACAACGAGAGGCGCTGGCACTACCTCTTCTGCACCGTGCTCGGCCTTGCCGGGACGGCGATCGCCGCGCTGTCGCAAGGCAATCTGATTCTTTCGCTGTTCGGGCTGGCCGTGCTGAGCATGGGGCAATCCGCGTCCACGCCGGTCTTCTTTGCCGCCGTCAGCGAGTATCTGCCGAAGAAGACCGCCGCTGGCGGCATTGCCTTGGTCAGCAGCCTGGGCAATCTGGGCCCGGCCGTCATGCCGTGGATCACCACCCGCATCAACACGATCACCGGCACGCCGGCGGCCAGCCTGTACCTGGTGGGCGCGATGTGGATCACCGCCGGGATCCTGCTCATGCTGCTGATACGGCCGGCCGCCGAAGCCAAGCTGCTCCCGGCAAGAGCTTGAGGCGCGTCGAGTCATCGCCGCACATGAACAGCGCTGGCCGCCAGGACCAACCGGCGAGGAACCGGACGGCGGCGTGGCCTGGGATCCACACCGTACGGGCTGACCGGCCCCCAGAGCTTGGATCCGGCAGTGGTTAAGATCCTGCACGCCGCCTTCCGGGAAGCTCGGTCTGGCCGTGAAGCGGGTGGCTGGCCGGCCGCGGGCGGCCGTCGGCTCGACACTTTCCAGGGAGTCTGAACGATGGCGGTGACCGCGAAGCAGCCGGCGAGCAAGACGCCGGACCTGGCGCTGACCGAGCGGCTGCGGCTCGAAGTCGAGCGGGCGGTGCAGCGCGGCCTGAAGGGCTTCGAGCTGCTCGGCGCGCCGCCGCCGACGGTCGGCCGCACGCCGAAGACGGTGCTGCACCGGCGCGGCACGCTCGAACTGGTGCACTACCGCGCGCAGTCCGAAGAGGTCTACCGGGTGCCGCTGCTGATCGTGATGGCGCCGACGAACAAGGGCTACATCCTCGATCTCGCGCCGGGGCAGAGCCTGGTGGAGTTCCTGCTGCAGCGCGGCTACGACGTCTACCTGATCGACTGGAACGCGCCGACCGACGCCGAGCGCGATCTGCAGCTCGAGGACTACGTGTTCGGCTTCATCCCCGACTGCATCCGCCTCGTGCAGCAGGACTCGGGCGAACAAGACGTGACCCTCGTCGGCTACTGCGCCGGCGGCATGCTGTCGTCGATGTACCAGTCGCTGCATCCCGCGGGCCCGGTCAAGAACCTGGTCTGCTTCACGACGCCGGTCGACTTCAGCAAGATGACGCTGTTCCGTTCACTGTCGGACGCGAAGCACTTCGACGTCGACCGCTTCGTCGACAAGGTGGGCATCGTGCCCGCGACCCTCGTCGTTGCCGGTTTCGACGCGCTGCGCCCGGCGGCCCGCGCGGCCGGGCAGATCCGGCTCTGGGACAACCTCTGGAACGACCAGTTCGTGAAGGGTTTCCGCATGATGGAGCGCTGGGGCAACGAGACCCTGCCGCTGCCCGGCGGCTACTTCCGCCAGACGGTCAAGGAACTGATGCGCAAGAACGCGCTGTACGAGGGCACGCTGCGCCTGCGCGGACGGCCGGTCGACCTGGGCCGCATCACCGTGCCCTTCCTGCACATCGCCGCGCAGTACGACCACATCGTGCCCCCTGCCTGTTCGGCGCCGCTGATCGGGCGCGTCGGCTCGAAGGACAAGCAGGAGATCGTGCTGCCCGGCGGGCACGTCAGCATTGCCGCCGGCGCCAACGCGGTCAAACGCATGTGGCCGGCACTCGATTCGTGGCTTCAGGGGCGTTCCATATGACCGACACATCGCGCAGCTGTCCGCGCCGCATTACCTGCGGCGATTCCCAGGTCGAGATCGCGCGCATGACGAGCGCCGACCGCGGCGCACTGGCGGCGCTGGTGGCGGCGCTGCCTGCACATGACCTGCTGTTCGTGCCGCGCGACCTGGGCCACCCGAAGGTCATCGACGCCTGGATGCGCGCGCTCGACGACGGCACGCTGACGAGCCTGGCCGCGCGCGACGGCGGCGCGATGGTGGCCTGTACCGCGATCGTCACCGACGAGCTGAGCTGGTCCAGACACGTCGGCGAGCTGCGCGTGCTGGTCTCGCCGGCGTGGCGCGGCAAGGGGCTCGGCCGGGTGCTGATCCAGGAATGCTTCGCGCAGGCGCTCGCGCTGGGCCTGAAGAAGCTCGTCGCGCAGATGACCACCGACCAGCGCGCCGCGATCGGCGTCTTCGAGGAACTGGGGTTCCGCGCCGAGGCGCTGCTCGCCGGGCATGTCGCCGACCGCGACGGCAAGCTGCACGACCTGGTGCTGCTCGGCCACGACGTCGATGCGGTGGCGGCGCGCAACGAAGCCTACGGCGTGCCGGACGCGCTCGGCAGCTGAGCAAGCCAGCGCGCCGGCTCCCGGCATCGCACCTGAGCGTGGACGGCGCGACCGGCGCGCCGATGCAGGCCTACACGGCCATGGCCCACCCTGCCGCGGCGGCGATGGCGACCACCGCCACCGGTGACATGCGCGCGTAGACGAGCAAGCCGAATGCGGCCAGGGCCAGTGCGAAGTCGGCTCGCGCATGGATCGCGCTCGTCCACACCGGGTCGTACAGCGCCGCGCCCAGCACGCCGACCACGGCCGCATTGATGCCGCCCATGGCACGCCGCACGCCGTCGCGCTGCCGCAGGGCCTCCCAGAACGGCAGGGCGCCGGCCACCAGCAGGAAAGCGGGGATGAAGATCACGACGAGCAGCGCGAGCCCGCCCGCCCAGCCGCCCAAGGGGGCCGGCATCACCGCGCCCAGGTAAGCCGCGAAGCTGAACAGCGGTCCCGGTACCGCCTGTGCCGCGCCGTAGCCCGCCAGGAAGGCATCGTTGCTCACCCATCCGGGCGGCACCACGCCGGCCTGCAGCAGCGGCAGCACCACGTGCCCGCCGCCGAACACGAGTGCGCCGGCCTTGTAGAAGACGGCCACCGCGCTCAGCCAAGGCGACGGCCGGGCAGCGGCGAGCGCCGGCAGCAGGATCAGCAGCACGCCGAAGAGCGCGAGCAGCACAGCCCCCGTGCGCCGCCGCACGCCGCAGTCCTGGTGCGCGGCCGGCGGCAGGCGTTCGAGCTCCAGCGCCCGGCGCCCGACCAGCCCGCCCAACACCATCGCGGCCACCTGTGCGGCCGCCGTGGGCACGGCGAGCACCACCAGCGCGGCAGCGATGGCGATGCCGGCGCGCAGCCGGTCCGGGCACGAGGTCTTCGCCATCCCCCACACGGCCTGCGCGACCACGGCCACGGCCACGACCTGGAGCCCGTGCATGGCGCCGGACGACGCCAGCCCGGACCACTCGGCCACGCCGTAGGCAAACAGGATCAGCGCGATCGCCGACGGCAGCGTGAAGCCCAGCCACGCCGCCAATGCCCCGGTCCAGCCGGCGCGCCTCAAGCCCAGCGCCATGCCGACCTGGCTGCTCGCCGGCCCGGGCAGGAACTGGCACAGCGCCACGAGGTCGCCAAAGCTCTTGTCGTCGAGCCAGCGCCGGCGTTCGACGAATTCGGCGCGGAAGTAGCCGAGATGCGCGACCGGACCGCCGAACGAGCCGAGGCCGAGCTTCAGGAAGACGAGCAGCACCTCCAGCGCCGAGCCGCGGCGCGGTGGCCCGGTGGCTGGCGTGCTGGCGTCGGGTGGCTGCGGTGACATGGGCCTCTTGCTCGGGCGGCGCGTCTGCGGCCGGGTCGGTCAGACGGCGAAGTCCTTGGGAAGCTTGCCGGCCACCACCTCGGATCGATGGTACAGACAGAACGGCGCCGGCTTCCGGCCGCCGGCCTGCACCCGGCCTGGCGCCCGCAAGGTGGATACTCGCCACGGTTCCTCCCACTGCAGGGTCGGGAACGGGTCAGTGAAGCACGAGGCAAGCGGGGCCGCGCTCGGCCCGGCAGGGGTAGAGGTTTGACGATGGACGCCATGAATGCCAAGACCAGCGTGCTGGTGCTGGTCGACTACCAGGCGCGGCTGCTGCCGGCCATTCACGACGCGGCGGCGGCGGTCGCCAACGCCGTGCTGCTGGCGCGGGCGGCCCATGTGCTGGGCGTCCCGGTCATCGGGACGCAGCAGAACCCGTCGGGGCTCGGCCCCAACGTCGAACAGATTCGCGCCGCATGCCGGGTCACGCTGGCCAAGATGCACTTCGACGCCTGTGCCGACGGGCTGGTGCAGGCGCTGCACGACGCCAGGCCGGCGGCCGACCAGGTGGTCATCGCCGGCTGCGAGGCCCACGTCTGCATGCTGCAGACGGCCCTCGGCCTGCTGCGGGCCGGCAAGCGCGTGTCGGTGGTTTCCAACGCCAGCGGTTCGCGCCGGCCCGCCGACCACGCGGCCGCGATGACCCGCCTGGCGCAGGCCGGCGCCAGCATCGTGACCCACGAGATGGTGCTGTTCGAGTGGCTGCACAGTTGCGAGCATGCGAACTTCCGCGAGGTGCTGCAGCTCGTCAAGGGCGCGGGCTGAGACCATCACCGGTGCGGGCGGCCCGAAGTTCGGGCACGAGGAAGTCATCGCGAGCGGGCTCGGCGGCCCGGTGCAGATGACGCTTGGCGGGGACGGCGCGCTCTACCGCTGTACCTCACCGAAGCCGTGGGCAGGCTCCGAGCCGCGATGCTCGAAAGCGCCGCCGGCCAGCGGCAGCGTGACGCGGAAGAGCGCGCCGCGGCCCGGGCCGCTGTCCAGCGACAGCTCGCCGCCGAGCCGGCGCATGATCTGCCAGCTGATCGCCAGGCCCAGGCCCGCGCCCGGCGCCGCGGTCTGCGTGTGCGCCCAGCCGCGGCGGAACTTGGAGAAGATCAGCTCGCGCTCGTCGGCGCGGATGCCGGGGCCGTTGTCCTCGATCAGCACTTCGTAGTGCGGCTGGCGTATGCGGCTGCTGACGCGCACCCAGGGCGCGCGGGCGGTGTTGTACTTGATGGCGTTGGCGATCAGGTTGATGAACACCTGGCTCAGCCGGTCGGCCTCGGCCTCGACCTCGGCGCCGCGGGCGCGCTCGCCCGATTCGAGCCGCACCGACGCACCGTCCGCCAGGCTGCGGCAGACCTCGACCGACTGGTCGAGCACGCGCTCCGGGTCGATGCGCACCAGCCGCCACGGCGCCTCGCCGTGCTCGAGCAGGTTCAGCTCCAGCGTGCTGTCCAGCAGCCGCGTCAGGCGCAGGCTCTCATCGTGGATGATGCGCACGAAGCGCTGGGCACGCGCGGCGTCCACGCCGCGGCCGTCGAGCAGCACCTCGGAGAACGAGCGGATCGAGGTCATCGGCGTGCGCACCTCGTGGCTTACCTGGCTCAGGAAGAGGTCCTTCTCGACGTCGAGCCGGCGCAGCCGCTCGTTGGCCTGGCCGAGCTGGTGCGCGGTGGCCTCGAGCTGGCGCGACTTGTCTTCGAGCTGGCGGCTGTACTCGCGGATGCGCTGCGTCTCGTCGGCGATGCGCACCAGCGCGTCCAGGCTGATCGTCTGGCCGGTGACCACCTGCGAGATCATCGCGTGCGCCGACGCGCCGCCGATGCTGCCGGCCAGCGTGCGCTCCAGCCGCGTGATGAAGGCGTCGTCGGCCACCGGCGCCTCGCCGCCGCGGCCCTGCTGCTGCGCCGCCTGCCGGAACAGCCGCTGCGCCTCGTCGACGCCGAGGATGCGCTGCGCGATCGCGCTCAGGTCGCGCGTGGCGGCCGAGCGGCGCAGCAGCCCGGCGGTGGCCTCGGCCGGGGTGCGGAAGACGTCGACGAACAGCGCGCTCTGCAGCCGCTCCAGCGGGCGCGGCTCGCGGCACAGCGACACCGCCACGAACAGCAGCGTGTTGACGCTCAGGCTCCAGAAGATGGCGTGCACCAGCGGATCGAAGCCGCCGAGCCCGAACAGCGCCTGCGGCCGCAGCAGCGCGACGCCGAAGGGCCCTTGTTCCAGCACCTGGCGCGTGATGACGAGGTCGCCGCCGAAGCTCGGCAGGAACAGCGTGTAGGCCCACAGCACGCTGCCGGCGAGCAGCCCGGCGAAGGCGCCGGCGGCATTCGCCTGGCGCCAGAACAGCCCGCCGATCAGGCACGGCAACACCTGCGCGGCGCCGGCAAAGGCGATCAGCCCGATCGAGGCCAGCGCCTCGGAATCTCCGCCGAGCCGGAAGTAGGCGAAGCCCAGCGCCAGCATCACGCAGATGCTGACGCGCCGGCTCACCAGCAGAAAGCGGCGCAGCTCGCCGCTGGCGCTGCGCGACACCCAGCGCAGGCGCATCGCCAGCGGCATCACGATGTGGTTGGAGATCATCGTCGACAAGGCGATGCAGGCGACGATGACCATCGAGGTCGCGGCCGAGAAGCCGCCCAGGAAGGACAGCAGCGCCACGTCGTGGCGGCTGGCCCAGATCGGCAGCGTCAGCACGAACATGTCGGGGTCGGCATCGGCCGGCAGGTAGTTCAGACCGGCGATGGCGATCGGCAGCACGAACAGGCTCAGCAGGAACAGGTACAGCGGAAACAGCCAGGCGGCGGTGCGCAGGTGCGCTTCGTCGACGTTCTCCACCACCGTCACCTGGAACTGGCGCGGCAGGCAGATCACCGCGCCGGCGGCGAGGAAGGTCACCGCCACCCAGCGCGGGCCGAAGGCGTCCTGCGCGTGCAGCATCTCGGGCGAGGCCAGCGCGAACACGGGGCCCGCGCCGCCGGCAATGCCGAACATGGCGAGCAGCCCGACCGCCAGCAGCGCGACCAGCTTGACCACGGCCTCGAGCGCGATCGCGGCGACGACGCCGTGGTGCCGCTCCTTGGCGTCGACGTTGCGCGTGCCGAACAGGATCGTGAACACCGCCATGCCGGCGGCAATCCAGAAGCCGATCTGGAACTCCGACGCGGCGGCGTGCGTGCCGGTCAGCGTGTCCGGACCGCTGTTGCTGATGACCTGGAAGCTGGTGGCCACCGCCTTCAGCTGCAGCGCGATGTAGGGCGTGATGCTGACCACCGCGATCAGCGTCACCAGCGCGGCCAGGCTCGCGCTCTTGCCGTAGCGCGACGAGATCATGTCGGCGATCGAGGTGATGCCTTGCGCATGCGCGATGCGCACGATCTTGCGCAGCAGCACCCACCAGCCGATGAAGACCAGCGTCGGCCCCAGATAGATGGTCGCGAACTCCAGGCCGCTGCGCGCCGCCGAGCCCACCGCGCCGTAGAAGGTCCACGAAGTGCAGTAGATCGAAATCGACAGCGTGTAGACCAGCGGCGACTGCAGCCAGCCCAGCCGCCCGCTGCGCGCACGGCGGTCGCCGAGGTGGGCCACCGCGAACAGCAGCGCCACGTACAGCAGCGCGGTGACCAGGACCAGGTTGGCCGACAGCATCGCGCGCGCTCAGGCTCTCAGCGCGCCGGCGCATCGTCCGGCGGCGCCGAGGCCGACGCACCGTCAGGCGGCGCGGGAGCCGCAGGCGCCCCGAGCCGCCGCGCCAGCAGCGCCGCACCGACGATCAGCGCGAGCCAGACGCCGAACAGATAGGCGACGATCAGCGGCACGCCCCACAGGCTGCCCTGGCCGGTGAACAGCGTGATCACGGGCGGCATCAGCAGGAACACCGCCAGCGCGGGCAGCAGCGCCGCGGCGTCGCGCAGCCGCGGGGTGCCGGGGTCGGGGGTCTTCACCGTCCGCTCGGCGCGCTCAGCGTGCCGCCAGCTCGCGCACGCGCTCGACGACCTCGCGGTTGGAGAAGGGCTTGGTCATGAAGCCCTCGGCGCCGATCTGCTCGACCATGCGGCGGTCCTGCGCCTGGCCCTTGGCGGTGAGCACGATCACCGGGATGGCCTTCAGCGCCGGGTCGGCCTTGGCGGCCTTCAGCACCTCGAAGCCGTTCATCTTCGGCAGCATCAGGTCCAGGATCAGCAGGTCGGGTGCGCTGGCGCGCAGCTCGCGCAGCGCGGCTTCGCCGTCCAGCGCCGCGTGCACGGCGTAGCCCTCGCGCTCCAGCACGAAGCTCAACGATTCGACGATGTGGGGTTCGTCCTCCGCGATCAGCACACGCGTGGCCATCGATCTCCTTTGTGCGGGCGGTGTGCCGCTCGGGGTCGCAGCCAGTGTAGCCATGCCTCAGCGGCCGACTATCGGGTCTTCCGCGCGGTAGACGCAGTCGCGGCGCACGCACAGCCGGCAGTTGGGGCCGACCGGCACGGCAGGCGCCGACGACGACAGGTCCAGCCCGGCGCCGTAGACGGTCTGGTCGGCGTGCAGCGCGTCGCAGGCCAGCATGATCGACTGCAGCCGCCGCGGCAGCGCGAAGGCCGGGCGGCTCTTCTCGACGGTGCGCGCGACGAACAGCAGCCGCTGGCCGTCGGGAAACTCGGCGAGCTGGCGCACGATCGTGCCGGGCACCTGCAGCGCCTGGTAGACGGCCCACATCGGGCACGCCGGCCCGTGCCGCGGCAGCGCCAGCCGCGGCAGCGCAAAGCGCTTGCTGGTGAAGCCGGCGGCGTCGACGCGCATCAGCGCGAAGGGCAGGCCGGCCGCACCCGGCCGGCGCAGCGTGATCAGCCGGTGGCAGACCTGCTCGAAGCTGGCGCCGAAGCGCTGCACCAGCCGGTCGAGGTCGTGGCGCAGGCCCCGCGCGGCGTCGAGGAAGGGCTCGTAGGGCAGCAGCACCGCCGCCGCCAGGTAGGCGCTGAGCGCACGCCGCGCGCGCCGGCGCGCCGCGCCGGTGCTCAACTGGCCGGCCTGCGCCAGCAGCCCGTCCACCGGCTGCCCCTGCGTGTACAGCTCGGCGGCCAGCCGCGCCAGCTCGAAGCGGCGCGTCGCCGGCACCGCCTCTTCGGCCAGCAGCAGGCGGCGCGACGCGGCATCGAAGGCCGCCAGGTGGCGCACGTCGCCGGGCAGCAGTTCGGCCACCGGCCGCAGCTGCAGCTCGATACCGTGCGCGCGCTTCAGGTAGTCGGCCAGCGCCGCGCCGCTGCAGTCGCCGGCGTCGCTGCCGAGGGCCGCGCCGGCACGGAAGTCCGCTGCCGCCTGCTCCAGTTCGGCGAAATGGTTGTCGTGGTCGAACAGGAAGTCGTCCACCTCCTCGGCCGGCGTCACCGAGCGCGCACCGGCGGCGTCCTTGTCGAAGAAGGCGGCCAGCGAGCGCGCCACCTCGGCCAGGCGCGCGCTCTCGTGGTCGACGATTTCGACGAAACGCGCGCGCCGCGCCGCGTCCAGCCCCTCGCCGGTCTGCAGGATCTGCGCGGACGAGCGGATCGCCGCCGCCTGCGTCAGCAGGTTGTGCACCGCGTCGCGCAGGAACGGGTCCTGCTGCAGGCGGTCGGACAGCGCATTCACCGCCTGGCCGCGGTCGATCCAGGCGCGGTGCAGCCGGGCCAGCGCCCGCGCCCATTCGCGGTGGCGGCCCGCCAGCGCATGCGTGCTGCCCGGCGCCAGCTGCAGGTCGGCCAGCAGCGGCTCGCCGCACAGTTCGGCCAGATCGGCGACCAGCCGGCGTTCGGCGGCGCCGTCGATCTCGGACAGCGCCAGCCCCAGCGCATCGGCGATGCGCTTGAGCAGCGCGCCGCCGATGCTGCGCTTGTCGCCCTCGATCAGGTTCAGGTAGGAGGCCGAGATGCCCGCCTGCGCGGCCAGCGCCGCCTGCGTGACGCCGAGCGCGCGCCGCCGCTCGCGCAGCGTCGCGCCGATCAGCGAGGCGCGCATCGCCCCCGCCGATGCTGCAGCGCAAGGTCAAGAATCGACGGGCCAGTCATGATTCGCATCGGATATTTACAAGATTCATCAATGGTGTCAATAAGTTGTTGCGACGTTGACAGTCCGCGGTCATGATTTCGCCAAGTTGGAGGGCGTCGCGGACGGACCTTCCGCCATCCCTCACTGCAGGAGTCAAGACATGTCGCAGTCCAGAGTCACGAAGCGCAAGTCGCCCGGCCTGTCGCGCCGGCGCGTGCTGCAGGCCGCCGGTGCCGGCGGCGTCACCATGCTCCCCGGGCTCGGCAACATCGGCTGGGTCTACGCGCAGGACAAGCCCGCGATGGGCACCTGGCCCGCGGGCTCGCAAGGCCCCAACGTGCACATCGCGGCGATGGTGCCGCTGACCGGCACCTATGCGGTACAGGGCGCCGACGAGCTCAAGGGCTGGGAACTCGCGGTCGAGCACATCAACACCAACCATCCGTTGATGAAGGCGCTCGCGCCGAAGATCGACAACGGCGTGCTCGGCAAGAAGGTGGTGCTGAAGTCGGCCGACTCCGCCGCCAAGCCCAACCAGGCGCTGCAGTCGGCGCAGACCTTCATCAACCAGGACAAGGTCATCCTGATGACCGGCTCGACCTCGTCGGCGGTGGCGGTGGCGATGAACAAGTTCGCGCAGCGCGAGAAGATCCTCTACATGCCGGGCATCTCGGGCTCCAACGACACCACCGGCAAGGACTGCGTGCGCTACAGCTTCCGCCAGGGCTTCTACGGCGAGATGGCGGCCAACGCCATCGGCCCGGTGATGGTCAAGCAGTTCGGCAAGAACCGCAAGGCGGCGTTCATGACGCCCGACTACACCTACGGCCACACCACGACCAAGTCGGTGATGGACTACCTGACCAAGGAAGGCGGCTGGACGGTGGTGACCAACCAGGTCTCGCCGCTGGGCACGCAGGACTTCAGCCAGTACCTGACCAACATCGCCAACTCCGGCGCCGAGTTCCTGATCAACGTCAACTGGGGGCGCGACGCGGTGCTGTCGAGCCAGCAGGCCAAGCAGTTCGGCCTGCTGCCGAAGATGACGCTGGTGCTGCCCTACCAGATCCCGTTCATCGCGCCCGAGGCCGGGGTCGAGCTGACCGCCGGCGTGCTGGCGGCGACCGACTTCTGGTGGACGCTCGAGGACAAGTACCCGCTGGCCAAGCAGTTCGTCGAGGCCTTCCAGAAGAAGTACGGCTACCGCCCGGAATGGGGTGCGGAGAACGCCTACGTCAGCTTCGCGCACTGGGCGCGCATGGTCACCGAGGCCGGCAGCTTCTATCCGCCCGACGTGATCAAGCAGTGGGAAAAGGGCGAGACGATCCCGTCGCTGCTCGGCGACGTGCACTACCGGCCGCAGGACCACCAGGCGGTGCGTCCGGTGATCCTGGTGCGCGGCAAGGCCAAGAAGGACATGAAGAACGCCGAGGACTTCTGGGAAGTGATCGACATCGTTCCCGGCGAGAAGGTGATCCAGCCGCCCGGGGAATTCGGCTGCAAGCTGGGCGACTACAGCTGAAACGGCGGCGGCCGCGGCCGCCGCCCCATCGAGCGCCATGCAGGACGCCTGCGGGATCCACAGCGACACATGACCAGGACGGCATAGCGTGCTCAGTTGGGGCAACCTCGTTTCGCAGTGCTTCAACGGGCTGGTGCTGGGCGCGCTGCTGGCGCTGATCTCGTCGGGCCTGACGATCATCTACGGCACGCTCGGCGTGCTGAACCTCGCGCACGGCGCGATGTTCATGCTCGGCGGCTATGCGGGCTGGGTTGCCTATTCGCAGACCGGCTCGTTCCTGGCCGCGATCGCCGCCGGCGCGTTGTTCGTGATGCTCGTGGGCGTGATCATCGAGCGGCTGATCATCCGCCACTTCTACGCCCGGCCGCACGAGGACCAGCTGCTCGTCACCTTCGGCCTGGGCATCGTCTTCGTCGAAGCGGTGCGCTTCTTCTTCGGCAGCCTGTCGAAGACCGTGCCGCCGCCGGCGCCGCTGGCGGGCATCACGCCGCTGGGCTTCATGGTCTACCCGACCTACCGGCTGGCGCTGCTGGGCATCGTGACGGTGGCGCTGCTGGTGCTGTACTTCATCCTCTACCGCACGCGCATCGGCATGATCGTGCGCGCCGGCATCGAGGATGCGGTGATGGTCGATTCGCTGGGCATCAACATCCAGAAGGTGTTCATGCTGGTGTTCGGCATCGGCGCCATGGCCGCCGGCTTCGCCGGCATCGTCAACGCGCCGGTGGTGGCCATCGCGCCCGACGTCGGCGACGCGATCCTGGTGCAGACCTTCGTCGTCGTGGTTATCGGCGGCGTCGGCTCCTTCCCCGGCGCGGTGCTGGGCGGCCTGATCGCCGGCCAGATCATCAGCCTGACCTCGATCGTCGACCCGGCCTATTCCTACGTGATGCTGTTCGTCGCGATGACGCTGGTGCTGGTGCTGCGCCCCTACGGGCTGCTCGGCACGGCCGGCCGCGACTGACGCCCGAGCCCGCCCCGCGATGCCGACCCGACAGCGTCCCTACATCGTCGAGATCCTGACGCTGCTCGCGCTGATCGCGGCGCCCTTCGTGCTGCCGCACCTGGGCTTCGCGCCGCCGACGATCAACCGCATCCTGATCTGGGGCCTGGTGGGCATCGGCTTCGACCTGCTGTTCGGCTTCACCGGGCTGCTGTCCTTCGGCCAGGCGGCGTTCTTCGGCACCGGCGGCATGTTCGCGGCCTATCTGCTGACCGAGACCTCGTTCGACAACACCATCCTCGCGGCGCTGGCCGGCACGCTCGTGGCCGGCGTGGTCGGCTGGCTGATCGGCCTGCTGGCGCTGCGCCGCACCGGCATCTACTTCGCGATGATCACGGTGGCCATCGCCGAGGTGTTTTTCTTCCTCGAATTCAACCCGCTGTCGGCCTATACCGGCGGCGAGAACGGGCTGCCCGGCGTGCCGCCGCCGAACCTGAAGCTCGGCTTCACGACGATCACCTTCGGCAGCAACCTGCAGATGTACGGCTTCTTCGCCTTCTGGTACTTCGTCGGCATCGTCATCGCGCTGCGCATCGTGCGCTCGCCGGTCGGGCTGCTGCTGCGCGCGATCCGCGACAACCCGCTGCGCGCGCAGGCGCTGGGCCACGACATCCGCCGCTACAAGCTCACCGTCTTCGTCGTTGCCGCCATGTACGCGGGTTTCGGCGGCAGCCTGCTGGGCATGCTGCAGGGCTTCATGCCGCCCGACGCCTTCATGTTCCACACCTCGGGCGAGATCGTCATGCAGACCGCGATCGGCGGCGCGGGCTGGCTGTTCGGCCCGCTGCTGGGCGCGACGGTGTGGCTGTTCCTGAGCGACTTCTTCCAGACCACGCTGAATCTGGGCGCGACGTGGAAGCTGGTGCTGGGCATCGTCTTCGTGCTGCTGGTCGTCTTCCTGCGGCACGGGCTGGTGGGCGCGATCGTCGATCTGTACCGCCTGCTGCGGCCGCGCGCGGCGCCGGTGCCCGCGCCGGCCGGCGCCGCGGCCGATGCGCCGGCCGCACCGCCGATGGCCGAGGCCGCTCGAGCCACGCACAAGGCCACGCGCAGCACGTCCGGCCCGATCCTGCGCGTCGAGGGCCTGAGCAAGCGCTACGGCGGCCTGATGGCCAACGCCGACATCGACTTCAGCGTCGAGCACGGCGAGATCCGCGGCATCATCGGCCCCAACGGCGCCGGCAAGAGCACCTTTTTCAAGATGCTGACCTGCGAGGTCCAGCCGAGCGCGGGCAGGATCGTCTTCGACGGCCGCGACATCACCGGCATGCAGGTCGCCGACGCCTGCCAGCTCGGCCTGACCAAGAGCTACCAGATCAACCAGCTCTTCGACCGGCTCACCGTGCGCCAGAACCTGGCCATCGCGGCGCTGGGCGAGCTGCGCGGCAAGTTCAGGCTCGACCTGCTGAAGTCGCTGCCCAAGGTGCATGGCCTCGACCCGCAGATCGAGCGCACCGCGGCGCTGGTGCACCTGAGCGGCCGGCTCGACACGCCGGTCGCCGAGCTGGCCTACGGCGAGAAGCGGCGGCTGGAGATCGGGCTGGCGCTGGCCACCTCGCCGAGCCTGCTGCTGCTCGACGAGCCGCTGGCCGGCATGAGCCCGCAGGAGCGGGTGGAGACCGTCGCGCTGCTCAAGTCCATCGCCGCCGGCCGCACGATGATCGTCATCGACCACGACATGGATGCGCTGTTCGAGCTGGCCGGCAAGGTCACGGTGCTGCAGGAAGGCCGCCTGCTCGTCGAGGGCACGCCGAACGAGATCCGCGGCAACGCCGAGGTCCAGGAGGCCTATCTGGGCGGCATCCACGACGAGGCGGAGGTGGCGTGAGCCTTCTCGAAGTCACCGAGCTGAACAGCTACTACGGCGACAGCCACGTCCTGTTCGACGTCTCGCTGCGCGTCGACAAGCACGAGGTGGTGGCGCTGCTCGGGCGCAACGGCGCCGGCAAGTCGACCACGCTGAAGAGCCTGATGGGCGTGGTCCGGCCGCGCACCGGCAGCGTGCGGCTCGACGGCAAGGAGCTGGCCGGCCGCAAGTCGCACGCCATCGCCTGCGAGGGCATGCAGCTCGTGCACGAAGACCGGCGCATCTTCGGCAGCCTGAACGTCGAGGAGAACATCGTGCTCGCCGGCCTGACGGCGCAGGCCCGCTGGCCGCTGGAGCGCATCTACGCGATGTTCCCGCGGCTGAAGGAGCGGCGCGCGAGCCGCGGCACCGACCTGTCCGGCGGCGAGCAGCAGATGCTGGCCATCGCGCGCGCGCTGGTGCGCGAGCCGAAGATCATCCTGCTCGACGAACCCTTCGAGGGCCTGGCGCCGGTGATCGTGCGCGACCTGGTGCGCGCCTGCCGCGAGCTGGCGAAGGCGGGGCAGACGATCGTGCTGGTCGAGCAGAACCTGGCGGCGACGCTGGCGCTGGCCACGCGTGTGTACATCATCAACAACGGCCACATCGTGCACGAAGGGCCGGCTGCCGAGCTGAAGGCGCAGCCGCAAATCCTGCAGCGCTACCTCGGCGTCTGAGCGAGGCCCGCGGCGCCGGCAGCAGGAAGACGGCAGGCCGCGGGCGGCGCCGCCGGCGCGTGACAATCGCGCCGATGCCGCTGCACGACGCCTCCGACGCGCTGGCCTGCACATGAGCACGCCGGGCCGCTCCCAAGTGCTCATCCCGGAGCGCGCAGTGCGCAGGGTAGTCCAGTGAGCGCGCCCGGCCGCTCCCAAGTGCTCATCCCGGAGCGCGCAGCGCGGAGGGTACGCCAGTGAGCGCGCATGGGCGCTCCAAAGCGCTCACACCGAAGCGCGATCAGCGCGTAGGTTGCCTTATGAGCACGCCGGGCCGCTCCCGAGTGCGAATCCCGGAGCACGTCGTGCGGAGGGTCGCCCGGTGAGCCTCGACGACCGGCGGCTCTGGCTCGCGCTGTCGTTGTCGCTGCTGCTGCATGGGCTGCTGCTGAGCCTGAGCTTCGGCGATGGGCTGGGCTTGCCGGGGCTGCAGCTGCCGTGGCGCGAACGCCGCGCCGAGGCGCCCGACCTGCACGTGGTGCTCATGCCGGCGCCGCCTGCCGCGGTGGTGCCCGAGCCGCCGCCTCTGCCGCCGCCGACTGCGCCGCCGGTGCCGGCCGCGCGAGCGCCCAGGCCGGCAGCGGTGGTTCCGCGGGCGATACCCGCAGATCCCAAGGCAGCGCAGCAGCCCGCGGCGGCGCGTGATGCGGCGCCGAAGCCGGCGCCGCGCCGCGCCGCGCCTGCCGAAGGGCCGCTGCCAGCGCCTGCCGAATCGGCGCTGATCGCCGCGCCGCTGCCCGCAGAAGCGGCGCTGGTCGTGCCGCCCGCGGCCTCGGCGCCGGCACCGGCGCTGGCGGCGGCCTCCGCAGCGGGCAGCGGTACGGCCGACGTGCAGCGGCAGCTGGCGCAGCTCGAGGCCGAGCGCGCCGAGGCGGCGCGGCGGGAAGCCGAACGCCTCGAAGCCGAGCGCATCGAGGCGGCAGCGCGGCGCGCAGCCGAGGAACGGGCCGAGGCCGTCCGCAGCGAAGCCGAAGCGCGCGAAGCCGCGCATCTGGCGGCTGCGCGGCAGGAAGCCGAACGCCTGGAGGCGGCGCGGCTCGATGCCGAACGCGAGGAAGCCGCCAGGCAGGCCGCGGCCCGGCAAGAAGCGCAGCGCGCCGAAGCCGCGCGGCTGGAGGCCGAGCGTCTGGAAGCGGAACGCATCGAGCAAGCGCGCCGCGACGCCGAGCGCCTGGAGGCCGCACGCCAGGAGGCGGCGCGACAAGAGGCGATGCGACAGGAAGCGGCACGCCAAGAGACGGCCCGTCAGGAGGCCGCGCGCGCCGAAGCCGAACGCATCGAGAGCGCGCAGCGCGAGGCCGAGCGCCAGCAGGCGGCGCGCCTCGAAGCCGAACGCCAGGAAGCCGCCAGGCAGGCCGCGGCCCGGCAAGAAGCGCAGCGCGCCGAAGCCGCGCGGCTGGAGGCCGAGCGTCTGGAAGCGGAACGCATCGAGCAAGCGCGCCGCGACGCCGCACGCCTCGAAGCGGAGCGCCTGGAGGCCGCACGCCGGGAGGCGGCGCGACAAGAGGCGATGCGACAGGAAGCGGCACGCCAAGAGACGGCC
>OEIU01000797.1_pt1 | contig 25291 bp, 26 predicted proteins | sample 1539221 | NCBI WGS metagenome assembly OEIU01 (sample SAMN03792071, study PRJEB22550) | activated sludge metagenome | feature: wastewater treatment plant; material: activated sludge; isolation source: Wastewater treatment plant of a petroleum refinery complex | place: Argentina: Zarate | collected...
TGGGCTCGCTGGGCGCGATGCAGCAGGGCGCGGCCGACCGCTACTTCCAGGACCCCGAATCGAACAGCGACAAGCTGGTGCCCGAAGGCATCGAGGGCAGGGTGCCGTACAAGGGCAGCGTCGTCGCGATCATCTACCAGTTGTGCGGCGGTCTGCGCGCCAGCATGGGCTACTGCGGCTGCCCCGACGTCGAGACGATGCGCACCCGCAGCCAGTTCGTCGAGATCACGTCGGCCGGCATCCGCGAGTCGCACGTGCACGACGTGCAGATCACCAAGGAAGCGCCGAACTACCACGTGGAATGACGACCTGAACGCCGCGGCGAGCTGTCGCGGCCCTGGATCAAACCTGGCGGCCGGCGCTTCTGTGCCGGCCGCGGCCATTTGAACGTTGACTGAACGTTGACTGAACGCTGCCCGTCGAACCCGCCGCACCGCTCGCCGACCACCATGCACGACAAGATCCTGATCCTCGACTTCGGCTCCCAGGTCACCCAGTTGATCGCGCGCCGCATCCGCGAGATGAACGTGTTCTGCGAGATCCACCCGTACGACGGCGCCGCCGACACGCTGGCCGCCTGGCGCGGCGACGGATCGCTGAAGGGCATCGTACTGTCGGGCAGCCATCTGTCGGTCAACGATGCCGAAGGTGCCGCGGCCCCCGAGCAGGTCTACGGCGCCGGCGTGCCGGTGCTGGGCATCTGCTACGGCATGCAGACGATGGCCAGCGCGCTGGGCGGCCAGGTCGAAGCCGGCCGGCTGCGCGAATTCGGCTATGCGCGCGTCAGGGCACGCGGCCACACGCGCCTCCTCGACGGCATCGAGGACGCCCGCAACGACGAAGGACACGGCCTGCTCGACGTCTGGATGAGCCATGGCGACAAGGTCACCGCGATGCCGCCCGGCTTCCGGCTGATGGCCTCCACCGAATCGTGCCCGATCGCCGGCATGGCCGACGAAGACCGCCGCTTCTACGGCGTGCAGTTCCACCCCGAGGTCACCCACACCCGCCAGGGCACCGCGATGCTGCGGCGCTTCGTGCTGGAGATCTGCGGCGCCCGCGGCGACTGGACGATGCCCGGCTTCATCGACGAGGCCGTCGCCGCGATCCGCGCCCAGGTCGGCAGCGAACGCGTGATCCTGGGACTCTCGGGCGGCGTCGACTCATCCGTCGCCGCCGCGCTGCTGCATCGCGCGATCGGCGAACAGCTCACCTGCGTGTTCGTCGACCACGGCCTGCTGCGCCTGGACGAAGGCACCCAGGTCATGAAGACCTTCGCCGACCACCTCGGCGTGCGCGTGATCCACGTCGACGCCACCAGCGAGTTCATGAGCGAGCTGGCCGGCGTCACCGATCCCGAAGCCAAACGCAAGATCATCGGCCGCGAATTCGTCCACGTCTTCCAGCGCGAAGCCGCCCGCATCACCGACGCCCGCTGGCTCGCCCAGGGCACGATCTACCCCGACGTCATCGAATCCGCCGGCGCCAAGACCAAGAAGGCGAACACGATCAAGTCGCATCACAACGTCGGCGGCCTGCCCGAGACGCTGCACCTGAAGCTGCTCGAACCGCTGCGCGAGCTGTTCAAGGACGAGGTCCGCAAGCTCGGCGTCGCGCTGGGCCTGCCCCGCGAGATGGTCTACCGCCACCCGTTCCCCGGGCCGGGCCTCGGCGTACGCATCCTCGGCGAGGTGAAGAAGGAATACGCCGACCTGCTGCGCCGTGCCGATGCGATCTTCATCGAGGAACTGCGCAACACCACCGCCACCGACCGCGACGCCGCCGCCGGTCTCGCCACCGCAGAACAGGTCGGGCAGTCATGGTACGACCTGGCGTCGCAGGCGTTCGCGGTGTTCCTGCCGGTCAAGTCCGTCGGCGTCATGGGCGACGGCCGCACCTATGAATACGTCGTCGCGCTGAGGGCGGTGCAGACGCAGGATTTCATGACGGCGCACTGGGCACATCTGCCGCATGAGCTGCTCGGGCGGGTGTCGAACCGGGTGATCAACGAGGTGCGGGGGATCAATCGGGTGGTTTACGACATCAGCGGGAAGCCGCCGGCTACGATCGAGTGGGAGTGAAACCGGGCCCTTCAGAGGCTTATCGCCAGCAATCGCCGCCTGCGCAACCTTGAGCTAAATGGCGGCGATCGTCGCCATGCGACCTGACCCCGTGATACGAGCCTGCTACGAACGGCCGGTCGCATCGGGCAAGCCCGGGAAGGTAGCCACGATCTACGTGGGAAACCGTTCAGTGTGTGTCTCGCCGCGCCGGCCGAAGTAAGAGACATGTCGACCGGCAATCCAGACGATGTAGCTCACACATCCTGCGGCCATCGATAGCTTTAAGAACTCAGGGTACTTCACCTCTCCCCGCTGCGCGCCGCGGATCGCGGCCTGCAATGCCTGCGGGTCGAAGGCATCCGCAATTTCGATGTCAGGCGCATGGAGGGGCAACGTGTGGGTATGTCCGCTCGGCGTGTAGTACGTCGTTGCAGGCGCACGATAGTCGGCGCGGTACGACTCGATGCCGGCGGCGGCCAACGCGCCGACGATCTCTCCGAAGTTGCGGGTGCCCGCATAGGAGTCGTGGGCGCATTGCTCGATGACGAGCTTGAGGGACTCTTGCATCCGATCTTCCTTTGATGAATACGTCATTCCAGGGGCACCTGATGCAGCCGATGGCGCCGGACCAGATCCTTGAGAACATCCACGAGTTCGTGACGCTTCCCGGTTGACAGGTGACCAAAGAACGCTTCGTCGTTCTGATCGGCCAGCATCGCCAGGCGGGGAACCAGCGCGACGCCCCTCCTGGTCAGACCGATCTTCTGAGCCCGACCGTCTTCCTGAACGACTTCACGCTGCACCAGTCCCTTCGCCTGGAGGCGGTCGATGACTTTCGAGACCGCCCCTTTGGTCATTCCCAATGCTGCGATCAACTCACCCGGTGAAGCCGATCCCGTCTCGAAGATCTGGCGCAGAGCGACCCATTCCGTAACCGAGACACCGTTCTCCTCCATCAAGCGCTGGAAGGCTCCCGATACGTGATTCGAGACGAAGCGGAGCCAGAAGCCGACGTGCGACTCCAATGAGCTGACTGATCCCCGCGGGTCGGACGGCGCACGGTCAGGTCGGATTGCGGCGGATGAGGCTTTGGGCATGGGGGGCTTCCTTGCCCTCATTGTAGTTTCCATGGAAACTACTTGCAAGAGATAAATCGCCTATGGGTGGCCTGACGATGATCGAATGGGAGGGGTCTGCCCGGCTCCCCGGACTATCCGCGCGTGCGGCGCAGCAACCCGGACACTCTGCCCAGGCGCTCTTGCACGCGCACCAGACCGGCTTCGCCGCCGGGAACGATGCGCCATGTTCGTTCCGCTACCGTTGTCTTGCGCCGGGTGCGATAGGCGGGCATCTGCAAAACGGCCGCATCCGGCTCTGCATGCAGCAATCGCCCTCTGGCGACTGCACCATCGCTGAATTCCACCAGAAGTTCATCGCCGGCGGACAGGTTCGCCTCGCCGGAAGCGTCGAGGCTGCGCAGCATCGCGCCTGGGTAGAGGTGGGTGTTGTTGGCAGAGAAGCGCCAGAACATGTCGCGCCTGTCGGTCGATCTCGATCTGGTTCGAATCGGCGCTGGCTTTCGCTGACGCTGAGGATCGCGCCCGTTCGAGGCCGGCGGTTCAGGCGTGCGCAGCCCGGCTGGTCGCGCGCGACTTGGCAGAGGAGCGCTTGCAGTCGCTGCAAAGGCCGTACAAGGTCAGCTCATGGTCCTGCACGACGAAGCCGCGCGGCGCCAGCTTCCGCATGTCACCCGGGCAGGCGTGCACGTCGAAGACGCGGGTGCAGGTATTGCACCGGAAATGGTGGTGGTGATTGTGGCCCGAGAGTTCATAACGGGGAGGCTCGCCCGGCAGTTCCACGAGCTGGATCTCCCCCGCCGCCGTCAACTGCTTGAGGTTGCGATAGACCGTGGCCAGGCCAAGCGCCGGCACGTCGCGCTGGGCCTCGGCGAGAATCTCCGAGGGGAGCAACGGACGCCCGGCCGCTTCCATGACCGAGCGGATCGAATGGCGTTGTCGGGTGGAGCGTTCCATCCACTCTATTGTCGCAGCCCGGGCATCCGCCTGCCAAGGAAAATCGCCAGCGGGCCATGAAGATCGCTAATGATTATGCATTATCATATAGAGGATGAACCTCTCGAGTTGTTCGCGCAGTCACCGGAAGCCCGGAAGGAGCATGCTGCAATGCTCCGCCGGTGCGCGCTGCCTGGTGGCCGGCAGCGTCGCGTCGCTGGTATGGGTGGCGCTGCTTTGGGCCATCCGATGAGCGAGGCATGGGGACGTTGCGCCGATCAGGCGTCCTGTCGCGGAGGCGTCGAGGTCCGGCCTCCCGCCGACTTCGTGCTGCGTGAGGTGAGTTTGGGGTACGGCGGACTGGTCGTCGTCGAGGGCATCACCGGCCAGTTCCCGCAAGGTTCGCTGGCGGCGATCGTGGGCCCCAACGGGGGCGGCAAGACGACCTTGCTCGAGGGCTTGCTCAGGAGGATTCCCGTCCGCTCGGGATCGATCGAATCGCCCCATGCGCAGCGGGCCGTCGCCTATCTGCCGCAGGCCAGCGAACTCGATCGGAGCGTCCCGGTGACCGTGGAGGACTTCGTGTCGGTCGGTCTATGGTCGAAGATCGGCGGCCTGCGCGCGGTCACGCGGCCGCTGATGCGGGAGGTGTCGGGAGCGCTTGGCGCCGTCGGCCTGCAGGACTGCAGGGGGTGCTGGATGGGGGAACTTTCCGGCGGGCAACTGCAGCGAATGCGCTTTGCGAGGCTCCTGGTGCAGGACGCAGCGGTCATGTTGCTCGACGAGCCTTTCGCGGGCATCGACGAACAGACCACGGCCGTGCTCCTGCGGCTCATCGCGGCCTGGCATGCACAGCGCAAGACGCTGATCGTAGTGCTGCACGACCTGGACCTGGTTCGCGTGCACTTCCCCCAGGCGCTGGCGCTGGCCCGGCGCGTGCTCGCCTGGGGAGAGACGGGTGCCGCCCTGGCAGCGTTGGCGGGGACAAGACCTTCTTCGGCATGACCGGCGAGATCTGGGGGCCGTTTGCCGACTTCGGATTCATGCGCCGTGCGCTCGCAGGGTGCGTGTTCTTGAGCGTCGGAGCCGCGCCCCTGGGCACCATCCTGCTGCTGCGGCGCATGAGCCTCGTCGGCGACGGGATGTCGCATGCGCTGCTTCCGGGAGCAGCCGTTGGCTATCTGCTGTTCGGCCTCTCGCTTCCGGCCATGACCGTCGGCGGCTTGCTTGCGGGTTTGCTGGTGGCGCTGGCGGCCGGCGTCGTCGCCCGGCACACGGCGCTGCGCGAGGACGCGAGCTTCGCTGCCTTCTACCTGATCTCGATCGCGCTCGGCGTGCTGCTGATCTCGCTGCGGGGTTCTCACGTCGATCTGCTCCATGTGCTGTTCGGCTCGGTACTGGCGCTCGACGATCCGACGCTGGTACTGGGTGCGTTCATCGCCACCCTGTCGCTGTTTGCGCTGGCGCTGATCTACAGGCCCCTCGTGGTGGACTGCTTCGATCCGGGCTTTCTGCGCATGATGGGACGGCAGGGCGCGCTGGCCAACGCCGCGTTCATGCTGCTGCTCGTGCTGAACCTGGTCGGCGGCTTCCACTCGCTCGGGACCTTGATGGCCGTGGCGTTCATCGTTCTCCCCGCCGCGGCGGCACGCTTCTGGGTCCGCGGGGTGGCGTCGCAGATGGCCCTGGCCGTCCTCGTGGCGCTGGGCGGCAGCCTCACGGGCCTTCTGCTCTCCTTCCATGCAGGCGTCGCGGCCTCGGCCTCGATCACGCTCAGCATGGGGGGAATCTACATGCTGTCGCTTTGCGCGGGCGCGCATGGCAGCCTGCTCGCGCAGCGGGGCGGGACGCCAGTGCCGTCCACGTCGTCCAAGCCTGGAAAACCCTCATGAGCAAGTTCGTGCTGCGCCGCCGGACGGCGCTGGGCACGGTGCTGGCCGTCGCACTGCCTGGCCGGGCCTCCTCAAAGAGTCTTACGGTCGTTGCCACTTTCTCGATCCTTGCCGACCTGGTTCAACAGATCGGCGGTGACAGGGTAGACGTCGTTTCGCTCGTGGGCACCGATGGAGATGCCCATGCATTCGAGCCCACGCCGCAGGCAGCGAGGCAGCTACATCGGGCGCGCATGCTGGTTTCCAACGGCTTGGGGTTCGAGGCCTGGTTGCCGCGGCTGAAAGCATCCGCCGGCTTCAGCGGCCTGGATGTCGTTGCCACGCACGGCGTGACGCCACGCCTGTCCACGTCCCATACGCACCTGCCGGCGCGGCAGGGCAGGCACCCACACCATCAGGGTGACCACCATGACCCGCATGCCTGGCAGAACGTCAGGCATGCGATGAGGTATGCGCAGAACATCGCCGACGGGCTGGCCAAGGCTGATCCCGCCAACGCGGCCGTGTACCGCGCACGCGCGGCTACCTATGCATCTCGCCTGAACGCGCTGGATGCCCGCATCTGGGAGACACTCGCCTCTTTGCCGGCGGAGCGGCGCGGCGTAGTGACCGCGCACGATGCCTTCGGCTACTACGCTGAAGCCTATGGGCTGCGCATCATCCCGGCCCGGGGTCTTTCGACGGTGGCGGAGCCGTCGGCGCGCGACGTCGCAGCGTTGATCGCGCTCATCCGCCGCGAGCGGATCTCTGCAATGTTCCTGGAGAACATCGCCGATCCCCGACTGCTGGAACAACTGGCACGGGAGACCGGCGCCGTAGTGGGTGGACGGCTCTATTCGGACGCCCTGTCACCCGCAGGCGAGCCGGCCGCCACCTATATCGAGATGATGGAGTTCAATACCGCGGCACTGGCCCGCTCGCTTGCGCGGAACTGAAACATCGCGCCGGCTTCCGCATGTGGCAGCAGCACATGGTTTCCTGGTTTGGCAATTCATGATAATGATTACGCATTATCATTTACGGAGCCTCTTGGAAAATGCCCATGCCCGTCACCGCAACTCGATCCCTCCCATTCATCGCCTCGAGGTTCCTCTCCAGGCTGACGCTGGCGCCTATCGCCATGGCCGCCACCGCGGTGCAGGCCGCCGATCCCACGGACGTCACGCTGCCCTCGGTAGTCGTCCAGGGCGAGCCGAACCGGCCCGCCGGTGCGCCGGCCGTGGGAGCGCGCAACCGCATCAGCAACGCGCCGACGGCGATGCCTTCCGCGGTCACCACCATCACGAGTGACGACATCGAGGCCACCAACGTCGGCCGTGACATCTCGAACGTCTTCCGTCGCGTTCCGGGCGTGTTGGCGAACAACATCGACCAGGGCGAGACCGGCAACGGCTTCCGGATGCGGGGGTTCGCGACGCAGGGCACGCACGGTGCCGACACCGCCGTATATGTCGATGGCGTACCGCAGAACGTCCCCTCGAGCCAGGGTGGCGCAGGCCATGGGCCGGTCTTCCTGGAGTGGCTCACCCCGGACATGATCGGCCACATCGACGTCATCAAGGGGCCGATCTCGGCGCTCTACGGCGACCAGAACCGCGCCGGGGCCGTGGACATCACGACCAGGCGCGGGGGCTCCTCCACCCCCTCCAGCATCGCGTTCACTGCCGAGCGCTACGGCCTGCGCCGCACCTCGCTCGTGCTGTCGAACCGGTTCGAGGGCTTCGAGTCTCTGCTTGTGGGAGAGCTGTACCGCAATGATGGCTATCGCCATGCCTCGCAGACCGACCGCAACAACCTCTTCTGGAAGCTTTCGGCCGAACGCGGTGACGGGCTCTACAGCCTCCGTGTCTCGCACTACGAGGCCGACTTCAAGGCGGCCGGCTACCTCCTGTTGAGCGATCTGCAGAAAGGGGTGGATCCGCGATCCACGCAGGCCGACAACCCCGGATTCGGCGATGCCAGGCGCAACTCGCTGGTCTTCAACCGTGCTCCGGCCCGCGGCGAGGAGGGCTGGTATCTGACCGCCTACGCGGAGCAGCTCGAGCGTACCCGCGGCATCATGACGAGCGCCACCCAGCACACCGTCGGCTACGACGACCGGAACATCGTCGGCGGGCGGGTGGCGCAGAACTTCGTCTGGGGCGATCAGGGCTCGCTGATGGTGGGCGCGGAGGCACGGCGGGACCGTGGCGATGCACTCAGGCAGCTCTATCTGAACCGGTTGCCGACGGCCAGCTACGTCAACAACCAGGACCTGGACCTGCTGACCTACGGGGTGTTCGCGCAGGCCCAGTATCGCCCTGTGGCCTCCGCCAAGCTGCTCGGCGGCCTGCGCTACGACCGGTTCGACTACGACATCGTCAACCGCAAGCTGCCTGCGGCATCGACGCGGTACGAAGACGGGGTATTCACGCCCAGGCTGGGCACCGTGTGGACCGTCATGCCGAGGCTCGACCTGTTCGCCAACGTGGCCCAGGGCTTCCGCTCGCCAGCCGCGGAGCAGATCAGCGGCAGCGGGTCGACAGGGCCTCTGGGCGCAGCCGGTGGCTTGATCAGCCAGGTGTCGCCCACCAAGGTCCGCTCGTACGACCTCGGCTTCAGCGCGGCGCCTGCCTCGGGCTGGACTACGTCGGGTGCGGTCTACTACACCCTCAACGAGGACGAGATCGTCCTGCAGCCCGACGGGTCCTACAGATCGGTGGGCGAGACCACACGCAGGGGGTTCGAAGTGGAAACGCGCTACCAGTTCAGCTCCGCTGCCAGCGTCTACGCCAGCTACGGGCGCATCCTGGACGCGAAGGCGAACAATCCTGCGCCCAACACCGGCGCCAAGCTGTCGGTACCGAGAAACCAGCTCAAGGCTGGCGCGCAGTATCGGATGCGCCTGGGAGAGGGCCAACTGACACTCAACGCGGACGCGTATCTCATCGACGGCATTCCCTACTACGAGGGTACGCCGCAGGTCCAGGAGCGCACCATGCCGGTCTACACTCGCTACGACTTGCGTGCGACCTACGATTACCGCAAGGTTCAGCTCTCGGTCCATGCTGTCTTGCAGCCTCATCGCTTTGGCAGCGAGATCGCCTACGGCACCAATGCTGGCCTGCTGGTCTCGCCGGTACCCCGCACCAGTATTGGTGCCACGGCCCGTTACTTCTTCTGACCATGGCTGCGGCGATCTTGCAGGCCCGGCGGCTGGTCGTCGAGTACGGCGGCCGCCGCGTCATCGACGCGCTCGATCTGGAAGTGGCGGGAGGCACCGTCTACGCGCTGCTCGGCGGCAATGGTGCGGGTAAGACCACGACGCTCAACACGTTCCTCGGCTTCGTCAAGCCCGCTGCGGGCGATGTGCTGGTCGCAGGCACTGCGGTGCAGCATGACCCCCAGGAGGCGCGCGACAGGCTTGCATATCTGCCCGAGAACGTGGCCCTGTATCCGTATCTCAGCGGCCTCGAGAACCTGCAGTATTTCTGCGTTCTCGCCGGCATCCGCATCGACGCGTCCCGAGCGGGCGAACTGTTGTCCCAGGCGGGCCTGCAGGCAGCAGCCCATGCGCAACGCGCATCGACCTATTCCAAGGGGATGCGGCAGAAGGTCGGCCTGGCGATCGCGCATGCGAAGCATGCCAAGGCCATGCTGCTCGACGAGCCGACCTCCGGACTCGACCCTTCGGCCGCGAACGACTTCGCGGCCCGGGTGCGGGAGGCGCGGGACAAGGGCATGGCGGTGCTGATGGCTACGCATGACTTGTTCAATGCGAAGCAGGTGGCCGACCGCATCGGCATCATGCACGAAGGCCGTCTGGTGGAGGAATTCGCTGCGCATGCCGTGGGCCATGATGCGCTGGAGCGCATCTATCTGGCGCACGCACGAGGCGTCACGGCCGATCCGTTTACGGACGCCGAGGAGTCGGGCCCATGATCTGGCTCGTCGTACGCAAGGAGTTGCGCTCACTGTGGCGTGATGGCCGGTTGCTGTTGCTGGGGATTTCGCTGTTCTGCCTGTTCATCGGCGTGTTGGCGGTGTCGGCTGCTGCGACCGCGAGCGCCCGGTCCGAGCGAGACGGGGTCGGAGCGACGGCCCGGGCCCAATGGGAGCGCCAAGGCGTGAAGCATCCGCATCGCGCGGCGCACTTTGGCCTCTACGTCTTCAAGCCCGTGATGCCGCTCGCCGCGGTGGACCCCGGAATCGGCGATCAGGTGGGACAGTCCCTGTGGCTGGAGCCGCACAAGCGCAATCCGACGCGCCATTCGCCCGCGGCGGACGCACCGCCCTCGGCGCGTCTGGGAACGGCCGCACCCGCTTTCATGCTGTCGGTGCTGATCCCGCTTCTCGTCATCGGGCTGGGGCACAACGCCGTCACGCAGGAACGCGAATCCGGCACGCTGCGCATGCTGCACGCCGCCGGGCTCCGCGGCTCTGCGCTGCTGTTCGGCAAGTGGCTGGCGCTGGTGATCGCGGTCGGCATTCTGCTGCTGCCTGCGCTGGCGGCAAGCGCCTGGCTGCTCGGCCCTCCTGACCATGCGGACGAAACGGTGCGGACGGCGCTCTATGGGCTGGGCCTGCTCGTGTATTACGCCGTCTTTGCCGCGCTGGCGGTGGCCTTGTCCGCACGGCTTCGCAGCAGCCGGAGCGCGTTGTTGCTGCTGCTTTGCATGTGGATGACGGCCGTCTGGGTCGTGCCGCGGCTGGGCGCCGCCGCGGCCGATGCGTGGCTGCCGGTTCCCACGGGCGAAGCCTTCGCGGCGGCGGTGGCCCACGACATGCAGCATGGCTTGCCTGGCGACGCGGATGCCGCCGGCCGGCTCGCGGCCTTCGAGGCGCAACTGCTCGGGGACAACGGAGTGACTCGCCTGGAGGATCTGCCGTTCGGCGCCAATGCAGCGCGTCGCATCTTCCGCGATGCCTACGCCACGCGTGTGTACGCGCTGCACTTCGGCCAGCTATGGAACCGGTATGCCGCCCAGCAGAACATCGTGCGCGCGGCCGGCCTCCTGAGCCCGCTGGTGCCGATGCGCGGCCTCTCGGCAGCCCTGGCGGGGACCGATCTGGCGCACCAGCGGCATTTCGAAGAGGCAGCCGAAGCCTACCGCGAGTATTTCACCGTGCAGATCGACGAATGGGACAGGCATGCCAGGCGCGGCGTAGTCTCCGCCGAGGACAAATACGCCGACGACGCGCAATGGCAGGCGGTTGCGCCATTCGCCTACCGCGCGCCATCGGTCGCGTTCGCGCTCGCGAAAGCGATGCCCGACGTGCTGGTGCTCTTCGCCTGGTTTGTTGCCGCCACGGCCGCTGTGGGCTGGGCTGCACGAAAGGTCGAGCCATGAACACTCTATGGGTCATGCGTGCCGAGTGGCGGCGCTTCGTCGCCCATCCGGTCAGCCGATGGATCGTGGCGGTGTCGGCGCTGCTGCTGCTTGCGAGCGCGATCTGGTCAGGCGTGGGCGTGCGCAACTACCGTGCCGGATCGGCAGCGCAGCAGACGCAATGGTCCCAGTCCTATGACCAGGCGCTGGCGGGCGCTCCCGAACAGCCCGCATCGAGCCGCGCGCAGGGAGCCAAGGCCGTCGCCGCCGCGCATGCCTTGGGTCGAGGCGACCTGGCCGCGACGCGCCTGCCGGCCACGGGAGCATTGGTTCTGGGGCTAGAGCAGTACCACGTGCTGCCGACGGCAATCCGCGCGACGGTGGAGAGCCGCCATAGCGACGGGCGGGTCACCGGGCCTCTGGCCAATCCGCTGCTGGCGGAGACGGGCCTGCCGGGCTTCCCGGCGATCATCGTGCTGCTGGTGCCTCTTGCCGCTCTCGCCCTCACGGCAGGCATGGTCCAGGAGGACCGCGAGCTGGGTATCTGGAGGCTTGTCTGCGCACAGTGCAGCGTCGGTCTGGGCACGGTGTTCGCGTGCGCGCTGGCGGTGCGCTGGGCGGTGGTCTTCTCGGTGGCGGCGTTGTCATCGGTCTGCGCGTTCGCATGGGATCCGGCTGCAGCAGCGGCTCCGTTGATGCTGTGGCTGCTGGCGCTGGCGTTCTTCGCCGCGTTCTGGGTGCTCGCCGGTGGCGTCGTTTCTCTGTTGCCCGTGTCCACCGGCGCAGCCTTGACAGGCGCGCTCGGCCTCTGGCTGGCGCTGACGTTCGCGGTGCCGGCGGCGCTGGCCTGGGCGGCCAAAGGCGCTGCGCCGATGCCCTCGCGCCTGGCAGCCATCGTGGAGCTTCGCGCAGTACAGCAGGATGGGGAAGAGCACGAATCCGAACTCCTGGATGCGTGGTATGCCCGGCATCCCGAGGATCGCCCTGCGGCCGACCTGGCGCCGTCCCGCCCCACCTGGCCGGTGACGTTCATGCCGCGCTTCGAATTCCAGGAGGAACGCCTGAGGCCCCTGATGCGCCGGTTTGACCAGTCGCGGGCTGCGCAGGCAGCGGCGGTGGAGCAGAGGGCATGGCTGTCTCCACCCCTTGCGCTCGTACTGGTGGCGGATCGGCTCGCCGGCATCGATGCGGCCCGATATGCGCGCTATATCGATGCCGTGGACCGGTTCGAGGATCGCTGGCGCGCGTTCATCCTCCCGCGGATCATGGCCTACCGTGGCGTGACGGCCTCCGAACTGTCCCGAATGCCCGTGTTTGCGCAGGAGGCGGAACGGATCGACGAAATCACATCGGCCGGGCCCGCGCTGTGGTGGCTGATCGCCGCCAGCATGGCGATGGCACTGCTGCTGATCGCCGGCCGTGGCGCTCTCCCGCGGCCGTGAACGGGTGCAGGTGTCATTTCAGCAACCTCTCGACGAGTGCGGCCCGCAGACTGTAGCCGCTCGCGCCGAGTTCCGTGTTGCCTCGTTGCCGATCCAGAATGCCGCTCACCCTGACGGCGCTCATGGTCGGGAATCCCCGCACCGGAGGGTCGACGCGCACGTGGATGATCTGGTTGGCGGGCGGCGGCGGCGCATGGATGCAAGCGCCGAAGTAGGGGACGAGGAGGAATTCCCGCAGGCCTTTCTCGCCGCTTTCCAGAGGCACGACGAAACCCCGGATCCTGACCTGGCGGCCCTGCAGCGCCGGCACGGTGGGCGCCTCGTCCCAGACCTTGCGCATGCGGTCGTACAGCGCCTCCACGCGCGGGTCCCAATCCGGCAGCGCTCCGAGCTTCTGCAGATCGCGGAACGATTCCATGGGATTCCAGTCACGGGGCACGAGCGCGTCCCAGGTGATCTCCTGGAACGGGGCTGCGCGGACCATCCCCGGCATCGCTGCCGACCAGGCGGCGGCGACCCCGGCTTGCAGCAGACGGCGGCGCGACAGTGCAGTCGACGGTGTCGGACTCATGACCTCAGATCCTCGGGGACAGGCCGTCGGCGAGCGACAGGCGATACGCCCGCCAACCCGGCAGCAGGCTGGCGATCCATCCTGCCAGCAGCAGGCCGGCGAGCAGCCACGTCTGCATCGGGGTGGGCTCACCCAACCGCAGCGTCAGGCCGAACGCTGACTGCAGCCACGGACCCAGGGCCAGGACGCTGGCGCCGAGTGCCGCCGCCCCAGCGACGATACCGGTCAGCGTCAGCAGCAGACCTTCAAGTGCCAGCAGCAGGACCACGTGATACAGGCTGGCACCGACAGTGCGCAGCACTGCGAGTTCCCGTCGCCGTTCGTTCAGGCCCGCGAGCACCGTCGACATGAGTCCGGCCATGCTGACCAGCGCCACGAGACCGGACATCAACAGCAGGGCGCGCTCGCCTGCATCCACGACCTCCCACAGCTCATCCAGCGCCACCCCGGGCAGCACGGCCATCAAGGGTTCGCCGGCGAAATGGTTGACCTGGCGCTGCACGGAGAAGACGGCAGCGCGATCGTGCAGCCCCACCAGCGCGGCGGTCGCGCTGCTGGGCTGCAGATCCATCTTGCGCGCTTCCTCGGCGCCGACATGCCGTCCAGGCAGGGGAGCGCCCGCCACCCAGTCGACATGAATGGCCTCGATTGCCTGGAGGCCGATGTGCACGGTGCGGTCGATGGGCGTGCCGGTGCGCGCGAGAATGCCCACCACGGTGAAGGGCTTGTCCGAATGGTCCGCGCCGAGGCTCGCTTCGCTCGTACCGTGGGCCAGCGTGATGCGCTGGCCGATCCGGTATCCGAGCCGGTCGGCGACTTCGGCGCCCACGATGGCATCGTAGAGATCGCCAAAGCGTCGTCCCTCCCGCCACTGCAGCGACTGCTGCTCGCCGTAGCGAAAGTGCTCGAAATACTCCTGCGTGGTGCCGAGGACCGGAAAGCCCCGATGAGAATCGCCCAGCGAAAGCGGCACCACCCAGGCCACGCCGCGCAACTGCGACAGCGCCTGGATGCTGCTCCACCGGATGTTGTTGGTGGCCGCGCCGACATGGAAGACGGCGTAGAGCAGCAGTTGCACGGAACCCGTGCGCGGGCCCACGATGAGATCGGTGCCTGACACTGCCGAGGAAAAGCTGCTGCGCAGATCGGTACGCACGCGCTCCACCCCCAGCAGCATGAAGGCGGAGAGCGCGATCGAGCAGACGGTCAGCACCAGTGTGAAGCGCCGGTTCCAGGCGCTTCGCCAGGCCAGGCTCAACAGAAAGCCACCGCTCATGCGGCAACCTCCAGTGCCTGCGCGGTTCGGTTGATCGCAGGCAAGGAGATCTGTTGCCCGAAGCGCCCGGCGATGCGGCGGTCGTGGCTGACGAGCACCAGCGCGCCGCCCGCCCCGGCGCAGGCCGATGAAAGCAGGTCCAGGAATGCCTCACGCCTGTCCTCGTCGAGCGCCGAGGTAGGCTCGTCTGCGATCACCAGATCAGGTCGCCCCACCAGTGCCCGCGCGGCGGCGACGCGCTGCTGCTGACCGACCGACAGCGTGTGCGCCGCGCGCTGCCATACCGACGCGTCCAGTCCCATCCCGGTGAGCCAATGCTCCGCCGCGACGCGCAGCGATCCGGCTTCATGCGCGGCCGCAGCGCGCCGCCGTACGGAAAACCGGCAGGGCAGCAGCACGTTGTCCAGCGCGGTCAGATAGGGCAGAAGATTGAACTGCTGGAAGATGTAGCCCACGTGGTCGACACGGTAGCGATCGCGCGCGGCCGGGCGCAGGCCGCCCCAGTCGGCCCCGAGCAGGGCCACGCGGCCCGCCTGAGGCAGCAGTACGCCGGCCAGAAGAGAGAGCAGTGTGCTCTTGCCGCAGCCGCTGGGGCCGTGCAGAAAGACGGTTTCTCCCGCCACGACGCGGAACTCTGCGATGTCCAGACAGGTCTGGTTGCTGCCAGGCCAGGCGAAGCGCAGACCTTCGACCTCCAGAAGGCTTTCGGCCATGGCGCCCGGTCAGCGGACCAGGCTCAGCCGGGAAGCACCCGGCCGAAGGGAACGCTTGAACTGACCTTGCGGCGAGGCTACCTGCGTATCGATGGTGCGCATGCGCTTGAAGGCGTCGAACAGTCTGACGTCGATGAAGCGGGCATCAGCAGCTTTGACACAGGTGAAGACGATGTCCACGTCGATGTCCGCATGCTTGTCCTCGGCATGGGGGACCTTGCCGGCATGGGTAGGCCCCCGTTCGTCTTCAACCGCCTTCCTGGCATCGCCCAGGCCGAGCACGGCCGAGTCGAGACTGACCTTCGAGAGCTTGCAGCCTGCGGTGGGATCGGGCTGGAACAACTGGTCGGCAGCCTTCAGGCGGGCCACCATGTCGGCAACACGCTTGCGCTCCGAATCATTGCGCGGCGCGCGCTCGAAGCCGAGAAATCCGTCCAGCGGAGACTCGATCGCCAGCGTGATCGACTGCGCATCGACAGCGACGTCGAGAGCCATGCGGCCATGGGCATGAGCATGCTGTTGGGCGGCTACCGGCAGCGCAAAGGCCCATGCACCAAAGAATGAAACCAGCGTGCGGGCGCTGCGATGGTTGTCAGGAGAGAACTCGGACATGCTACCTCCGGACTTGGATCGTAACCCGCAATTGAGAGTAGATTATCAAAAAAACCCGATCCTGCCCAGCAAGAAGCTGAGCGAGGATCTCAGCCGGGACGCCCTCAACGGAGGGTCGAGTCCGACAGCGGAACTCGTCGGACCAGATCGAAGGGGCGCGCCGGGCGCTTCGGTGTGGTCACCTTCATCATCATCCTGATTCTGGTGGCCCTGCACGGCGTTGCGCTCTCGACCGGGTGCACCGTCACGGCGGGTCGACGGTTGAGGTGGAGCGGCATGTCATCGGCGGCGTCTCGCCGCGATGGATCTCAGTTGAGTTCGATGGCGCGCTCGCGCCCGATCTCCCGTTCATTCTTGAGGGGATGCCCGAACCGGTCCGGCGAATAGGGCCGCATATCCAGCCTGCTCTCGCCGTCGATGATCAGATCTGCGATCGCGGTGCCGCTGATCGGCGCTGCGGTCAGCCCCACGTGGCCGTGTCCGAAGTTGAAGAACGCGTTGGGAAGCCGCCTGGAACGGCCGAGCACCGGCAGCGAATCCGGCAGGGACGGCCGACGCCCCATCCACCAGCTCTTCTCGGTCGCGTCGATGGCAGGCAGCATCTTCTTGGCGAGCCTGCAGAGCACCTGGGCGCGCGCGCGGCTCGGCGGCGCCTCGAGGCCCGCGAGCTCGACCGTACCGGCAATCCGCAGGCCGGTTTCAAGCGGTGTGGCAAAAAACTTGCCTTCGCCTGAACAGGTGGGAATACGCGGCGCGCCCGTCCCGGCCGGCAGCATCACGTGATAGCCGCGCTCGGTATCGAGTGGCACGGAATGGCCCAGCTTTGCCGCGAGCGGTCCGGAGTACGCACCGGCCGCCACCACGACGGCGTCCACATCGACGAGCCGCGCCGGAGTGCGGACGCCGCTCACCTTGTTTCCGCTGAACTCGAAATCGATGGCCGGCGCGTCCACGAAGTCCGCACCGGCGGAGCGCAGCGCGGCGGCGAGCGCCTTGCTCAGCCGCTCGGGGTTGGTGACATGACCTTGCTCCGGCATCCAGGTCAGGTGGGTGATGTGCGGAGAAAGTGACTCATCGAAGGCACGGATCTCAGCGCCCTGCAGGATCTCGATACGCACGCCGCGGGCCTGGCGCAGCGTACGGCCAAGCGCGTCGCCCTGAAAGGCGACCTCGCTCTCGTACACGAAAGCATGTCCTTCCTGTCGGATCAATTCAGGCACCCCAGCCCACGCAGCAAGCCTGCTCCATTCGACCACGCAAGGGTCCAGCAGGGAGTGGAGGGCGTCGGCGATCCGGTTCACGCGATCGAGCCGGCTGGCAAGCTGCAGCCGCAGCATCCAAGGCATGGCGGCAAGCGCGTACGACCAGCGAATCCGGAATGGGCCGTTCGGATCGAGCAGATAACGCGGCACCTTCTTCCAAAGACCCGGCAGGCCGAGCGGCACGACCGACGCACGGCTCAAACAGGCCGCGTTGCCATAGGAGCAGCCTTCGCCCGGAGGGTTCGGATCGATCACCGTGACGCGCACTCCGCGCATGACCAGTCGGACGGCAGTCGCGAGACCCACGACGCCGGCGCCGATCACGGCAACGTGGCAGCGGCGTGTGTCGCGTTCAGTCAAGCTTTGCACCCGCCGCGTTGGCGATCGTCTTCCACTTTCGATCTTCGGCGCGGATGAAGAGTCCGAACTCCTCGGCGCTGTTGCCCACCACGTCGAGGCCGAGCTCGGCGAAGCGCGACTTCACATCCGGTTGCGAGAGGATGCCCCGGATCTCGGTGTTGAGCTTCTGAATCACCGGCCCGGGAGTCCCCTGCGGAGCCGCGATGCCGAACCATTGCACGGCTTCGTAGCCCGGCACGCCGGCCTCGGAGACCGTGGGCAGTTCCGGCAGGCTGGTGGACCGCTTCGGATTCGTGACCGCAAGGCCGACGAGCTTGCCCGACTTCAGGTGCGAGAGGAAAGCAACCGCGGTGCCGAAAGCGATATCCACTTGTCCGCCGATCACGTCGGTCACCATCTGTGCGTCGCCCTTGTAGGGCACATGCACCATGTCGACCTTGGCCATCGACTTGAAGTACTCACCCAGGAGGTGCGAGATCGATCCGTTTCCGCCCGAGGCGAAGGTGACCCTCCCGGGATTCGCCTTGGCATAAGCGATCAGCTCCGTCACACTGCGGGCCGGAACGCGCGCGGGATTCACGACCACCATGATGTCGGCCGTACCCACGAGGATCACCGGCGTCAGGTCGCGCAGCGGGTTGTAGGGGAGCTTGGAGTAGAGGTGCGGCGCGATCGCAAGCGTGCTGCTGGAGCCGACCAGCAGCGTGTAGCCGTCGGCCGGCGATTTCGCCACCAGGTCGGAGCCAACGGAGCCGCCGGCGCCCACCCTGTTGTCCACGATCACCGGCTGCCCGAGCCGCGGCGAAAGTCGCTCGGAGATGATGCGCGCGACCACGTCGGTCGACCCGCCCGCGGAGAACGGCACCACGAGCTTGATCGGCTTGCTCGGCCAGGCCTGAGCGAAGGCCTCCGGCACCGCCAGGCAAGCGAGCAGAAGGGCACAAAGAGCACGTCGACCGTTCACTTCCACACCTCCTTCAGGACGCGGATGAAGTTGCCGCCGAGAATCTTCCTGATGCGCACCTCACTCCAGCCACGCCTGAGCATGGCCTCGACGACGTCCACCAGTTCAGCACGCGTACGAAAGCCGATCAGCCCCAGGCCGTCGTACTGTTTGCCCTGAGTGACTTCGGGGTAGTACCACGGCGTCGCCCAGTTCACCCGGGTCTTGCCATCGAACCAGTCGGTGGCAAAGGTCACATGATCCTCGCCGATGAGGTCGATCGCATGATCGAAGTGCGTCAGGTAGTCCTCCATCGTCGGCTGGCGATCCGTTCGGATGAACGGCGAGAAGGTGGTGATGCCGATGGTGCCGCCTTTGTCCGCCACGGCCTTCATCTGCTCGTCCGTCACGCAGCGCGGGTTCTCGGTGATCGCCCGTACGGCGGTGTGAGAGATGATGATCGGCTGTGACGAGTACCGCGCCGCATCCAGCGTCGTCTGGATGCCGACGTGGGAGCAGTCGATCACGATCCCCAGGCGGTTGCACTCGCGCACGACCTGCATGCCGAAATTGGTGAGTCCGCGGTTCTCCGGCTCCAGGCACCCGTCGCCCACCCAGTTGCGTTCCATGTAGGTGAGCTGCAGCGTGCGCAGGCCGAGCTTGTACAGCAGCCGGATGCGTTCGCGCTCCTGCTCGATCCAGGTGGTGTTCTGTATGCCGAAGATGACGCCGAGCTGGCCGTTGCGTTTGGCCTCGGAGATGTCTTCGACGCGCTCGACATGACGCGCCTTGGGGTTCATCTCGAAGTTGACCAGGTTCTCGTAGACCGCCATGAGAAGGCGATGGAAGCTCGGCGAATAGGACGGCTCGGAGACCAGGCAGGCATGCAACACGTTCCATCCCATCCCGACCATGTTGCCCTCATAGGTGCCTTCGGTCACCGCCGGTGTCGGATGGACCACCGCGCCGCCCAGGGTATCGATGACGATTGCCTCGCTCAGGAGGCGCCGGGCGGTCGAGGAGACGTCGGTAAGGGGTTGCGCAGGTGCTGGCATGGTCGGTCGGTCGGAGTTTCTCGGGCGGGCGCATACGGCGGATCCCCGTCCGACCAGACTACGTAGCGCCGGCATGCAGCACAAATTAGAAGATCATCGGACCCCATAAATCCAATTAATGGGGTGCGAAGGCTCGTCTCAGTTCCAGCACGAACTCGTCGATCGCACGCGAGCGGGTCGGCGGACGCGGTCTGAGCAGCAGGATCTTGATCGTCGTCGCTGGAGCGATCGGCACCAGAACCAGGCCGGGCCGCGGCCGTGCCTTGAAGAGCGACGTCTCCACCAGCGCGATGCCTGCACCTTCGGCCGCCAGAGCGATCGAGGTGGAAGAGTGACCACTGAGCACCTGGATGCCTCCCGGCGTGCCGCCGTCGAGGAAGATCCGGTCGATGTAGGGGCGTAGCAGTGCCTGGGGCAGGTAGGTGATGATCCGCTCGCTCTCCAGGTCGCTCACATGCAATTGCTTGCGACGGGCCAGGCGATGGCGCGAGCGCATCAGGCAGCCGATCTCGGCTTGTCCGATCTCGAAAGCCTGCACCGCCGCCGAGAACACCGGCTCGAAGACTACGCCGATGTCCACTTCGCCGCCGATGATGCGATCGACCACCATCTTCGAGGAGATCGCCTGAATCGATATCCTCATGCGCGGTCGCTCCTTGAGGAAGCGGGATACCGCGTTGACGACGAAGCCGTCGCACAGCGGCGGTGTCGCAGCCACCGAGAAGCTGCCGCGCGCACCCAGCGCGAGATCCTGACTCTGGTGCTCGATGGCAGTCAGTCGTGCGAAGACTTCCTCCAGGTCCGGTCGCAGCGCCTCGGCCTCTGGCGTGGCGCGCAACCGTCCGGAATCGCGCTCGAAGAGCTTGAGCTTCAGACGGCTCTCGAGTTGCTTGATCGCGATGCTCACTGCCGGCTGCGTGACGTTGAGAATACGGGCAGCCTGCGTTACCGAGCCGGTACGCATGACGGCATAGAAGCATTCGACTTGTCTGAGGTTGATCATCGCGACTCCTGCCGCCCGGCATGCCGCGGGCACGAACATGACGGATGGTGCCGGAAGCGGCAACGATGCGGCACGACTGCGAGCTTCGCGGCGCGGCGGACGGCCTGCAGGCGCCGACCGGTCGTCCGGGCACTCTTTCCAGCCGGAGAGATGGATTTGCCTAAAATATAGGTCATAAAGCCGCGATATACCTGATTTTCTGGTCATCGACTCTCTGGCCAGCCCTTGCTGTCCATGGCTAAATTGTCTATTATTACAGGCATTGAATCGCTTAATGCCTGGTTAAATGAGCAAATTCGAGCTTCCGATGCAGGTCGCCGAGCAGGTGATCCAGCTTGGTCAGCGCATCCGGATTTCACGCCTTCGGCGCGGCTGGTCCGTGGCCGAGCTGGCAAGCAAGGCTGGCATCAATCGCAACACGCTCACCGCGCTGGAGCTCGGCAAGCCGGGCACGGCGGTGGGGGTGTGCTTCACCGTGCTGTGGGCCCTGGGATTGGACCGGACGCTCGACGGCGTCGCCGACCCCGATGCCGATCTGCATGGCAAGGCGCTCGAAGCCGCGCGGCGGCCCGCCCGTGCGGGCAAGCCACGCAAGGCCAGCGACGACTATGACTTCTGAACGCGAAACCTACGTCTACATTCAGCTTCCCGGTACGCTGGAGACGGTGCCGGCGGCGTTGTTGCGCGTACAGACCTTGCCGGATGGCACGCAGATCGGCCGATTCCGCTACGGCGATCGCTATCTCGCGCGACCCGAGGCGGTTGCGCTCGATCCGTTCCGCCTGCCCCTGGCCAGGCAGGTGTTCGAGTTCACGCAGCTCAAGGGCATCCCGGGCGCCGTGCGCGACGCTGCCCCGGATGCCTGGGGACGACGTGTGATCGAGCACAAGCTGGAGCGAAGCCCGGCTGACCTCCAGGAGATCGACTACCTGATCCATGGCCCCCAGGACGGAGCCGGGTATCTGAGCTTCGGGCTGAAGGCCGAGCCGCCCGCGCCCAGGCGTCGCTACAACCGGACGCATCAACTGGACGAACTGATCGCCGCGTCGCAGGCCATCGAAGAAGGCGAGCGCGTGGCCCCGAACGTGCTCGAACAGCTCGATCCCGGAACGAGCATGGGCGGAGCACGACCGAAAGCCACGATCGAAGACGGACAGAGCTTGTGGCTGGGCAAGTTTCCCGCGAAGGACGACCGCTTCGACCTGCAGCGGGTCGAGTTTGCGACCCTGGATCTGGCCAGGCGCTGCGGCCTGAACGTCACGCAGGCGCGGCTTCAGTCGGTCGGCCGCAATGACGTGCTGATGCTGCAGCGCTTCGATCGAGAGCACACCCCGGAAGGCTACCTGCGCTTCGGATTGGTCAGCGGCCTCACCGTGCTCGACTGCGGCGACAGCCATCTGGACAGGGATCGCTGGTCCTACCCTTTGCTGGCCGACAATCTGCGGCGCTGGTCCGACAAGCCCGAGGCCGATTGCGCCGAGCTGTTCCGCCGGATGGTCTTTAACGCGGCGGTGACCAACAACGACGATCATCCTCGCAATCATGCCCTTCTGCGCCGACAGAAGGGCTGGCGGCTGTCGCCCGTCTATGACCTGGTCCCGGCACCCGTGGTCAGCCTCGAACGGCGCGACCTCGCATTGACCGTGGGCAGCTACGGCCGCACGGCCAGCCTCTACAACCTGCTGTCGCAGGCCGGACGGTTCGGTCTATCCGCAGCGGAGGCGCGCCAGGAGATCGAGAGAATCGTGCCGGTCATCCGGCAGTGGCGGGGAGGGTTTTTTTCCTTCGGCGCGGGTGCGGCGGCAAACGAGCACCCTTGCCCCCCCCCCCCCGCCGGAGTGCTTCTTCTTCGACCGGCGGCCCGAGGCCTGAAGGGGGAGGAGTGGCCGCAGGGCCCCCCAGCCCGGCCGCCGCCACTCACTCCAGCTTTATCTTCGCCTCCTGCGCCACGCGCCGATACAGCTCGACCTCACGCTGGAAGAACTGCGAGAACTCCGCCGGCGTGCTGGCGACGACTTCGGCGCCGCTGTCGGCCATGCGCTTGATGAACTCCTCGCGCCTGCCCACGGTGGCGACCGCCTTCTGGAGGTAGTCGACGACCGCGTCCGGCGTGCCCGCCGGCGCGAAGAGGCCGAGCCAGGCCACGACCTCGAAGCCGCGCACGCCGAGTTCCTGGGCGGTGGGGATGTCCGGCGCGGCCTCGGCGCGCTTCGTGCCGGTGACGGTCAGGATGCGGATCGTGCCTTGCCGCCAGTGCGGCAGCAGCGTGAACACGTCCACGAAGATCAGCGGCACCTGGCCCGCGAGCACGTCCTGCATGGCCGGGCCGCCGCCCTTGTAAGGGACGTGCACGAGCTGGGTGCCGGTGATCTGCTGGAACAGCTCGCCGGCGAAGTGCGTCTGCCCGCCGTGCCCGGTGGACGCGAAGGTGATCGACCCCGGCCTGGCCTTGGCCATCTCGATGAGCTGCTGCAGCGACTTGATGTCGGACCTGGCGTTGACGCCGATGGCCGACGGGAAACGATTGAGCTGCGTGATCGGCTTGAACGAGCGCACCGGATCGAAGGAGAGGTTGGGGTACAGCGCCGCGCTGGTCGCATAGCTGCCGGTGCCCATGAACAACGTGTAGCCGTCGGCAGGGGCCGAAGCCACGGCGGCCGCGCCGATGGTGCTGCCGGCGCCGGGGCGGTTCTCCACGACGAACGACTGGCCGGTGACCTCGCTCAGGTGCTGGGCCAGCAGCCGCGTGCCGATGTCGGTGCTGGCGCCTGGCGCCAGGCCCACGATGATCTTCACCGGCCGGTTGGGATAGGTCTGTGCCCGTGCGGGCATCGCCACGGCGCCGGCTGCGGCGCACGCCGCCGCGGTCAAGAGGGTTCTGCGCTGCATGCGGATCTCCGGTGTCGTCAGTGCTGCGGTGTCTCCGAGGGCATGGTCGCCTGCATCGACGGTCTGCGGATGAAGCGTTCGAACCACTGCGCAAGCCGCGGCTTGCCGCTGCGCCAATCCTCCTTGAAGCGGAAGTCGTGGTAGCTCAGCGCGCTGGCCAGCGTGATCTGCGCCAGGTCCACGTCGGCTTCGAACACGCCGGTCATGCCCTCGAGCGAGGCATAGCAGCGGTGCTCCCGGTCGTGCATCTTCCGGATGAAGTCCGCCGAGCGCTCCGGCGGATGCCGCAGCAGCTCGGCGCGGCGGCTGATCTGTGCTTCGAGCAGGCCGCTGGTGATCGAGATGACGGACATCAGCTCCCAGCGCCGCCGGCCCGACTGCGGCAGCAGCCGGAAGCCGCCGAGCTCGGCGTTCAGGTAATCGCAGATCGCATGCGAATCCACGAGTTGCAGGCCGTCGTCGGTCACCAGGGCCGGGATGCGCGCGACCGGCGTGGCGGCGGCGAAGTCGGGGGCGTAGTCGGTGGTCTGCGTCGCCCAGGTGTGCGGCCACAAGGTGGGGATCCGCTCGACCCGGTCCGCGAGTCCCAGTTCCAGAATGGACACGACGCAACGGCGAACCCAGGGCGATGCGGGCGTGGTGAAAAGCTTCATAGGTGTTGTTCCTTGCTTGCGATCCGATAGATGCGCCGGGCGTTGCCGGCGAACAGAGCCTCGCGTTCGGCGGCGTTCAGATCCGCGAACGCCTGCGCGTAGGTCAGCCAGACCTGGTCGTAGGGGGTGTGGAGGCGTTCGACCGGGAAGTTGCTCGCGAGCATGCAGCGCTCGATGCCGAACAGATCGATGCAACGGCCGCCGAACTCCCTGACGGTCGCCGCGTCCCAGCCGGGCGCCCACAGGCCGAAGCCTGAGATCTTCACCGCCACGTTGGGCAGTTCCGCGAGTCCGCGCAGATTGCCGCGCCACAGCGCGAGGTGGCCGCTGTCCAGCGAAAGCGGCATGCCGCAGTGCGTGAGGATGAACTGCACGCCGGGATGCCCGCGCACCAGCGCTGCCACGCGTTCGCCCTGCTCCTGGAAGAACTGGAGATCGAACGACAGCCCCATCCGCTCCAGCAGGGGAAAGCCGCGCCGGAACGCCGGGTCGTCCAGCGGGTCGTAGCGCGGCGAGGCATGCAGCCCGCGATGCAGCGCCTGGCGGATGCCGCGCGTGTTGCGAAACGCGCAGTGCGCCTCCAGCACCCGCGCGGCATCGGGCGCCGCCAGGTCGGCATTGGCGACGATCGCCTGCGGCGTGCCGGCCGAGGCGGGAGCGTCCGCGACAGCCTGCAGCCAAGCCGTCTCCCGCACGTGGTCCGCCGGATCGTGCTCGGCCTGGATGTGCACGGCCGCCTCGCGCACCAGGGCGGTACCCAGGCTCCGCGCATCCGCATCGAAGTCGGCCACCAGATAGTTGCGCCGCAGGCGGGAGGAGTCCTTCACCACCCACGGCCGCTCGCCCTCGGACAGCCCCCGGGAGTAGTTCGTGTCCCGGGCCCACAGATGGGAGTGGGCGTCGATGAATCGCATCGCTTGTGCGGTCATTGCGGCTCGATCTTCGCCACCTTTGCGTACCTCGCCCAGTTCTCGATCTCCCGGGCGAGGAAGGCATGGTAGTCCTGGGGCGAATCGTCGCGCAGCGTCAGGCCGAGCGCCTCCAGCCGGCTGCGGATCGCGGGCGTGGCGAGCGCGTCGCGCATCGCGCGGTTCAATCGGGCCACCACCGGGGCCGGCGTTGCGGCCGGCGCGTACAGAGCGAGGAAGGCCATGATCTCGTAGCCGGGATACGTCTCGGCCACGGCGGGCACGGCCGGCAGAGGGGGGGGGTGGCCGGGGCCCGGGGCCCCCGGAA
>OEIU01000798.1_pt1 | contig 25238 bp, 20 predicted proteins | sample 1539221 | NCBI WGS metagenome assembly OEIU01 (sample SAMN03792071, study PRJEB22550) | activated sludge metagenome | feature: wastewater treatment plant; material: activated sludge; isolation source: Wastewater treatment plant of a petroleum refinery complex | place: Argentina: Zarate | collected...
CCAGCAGCTCGACGTGCCGCCGCGGTGTGGCGGGGGCGCTCATGCTGCGAGCGCGCCGGCGCGCAGGACGGGGTCGCGGGCGAGGCTGCGCAGCGCGCCGCACTCGACCTGGCGCACGCGCTCGCGGGAGAGCCGCAGGCGGCCGGCGACGTCGCCGAGCGTCGCGGGCTCCGCGTCGCCGAGCCCGAAGCGGAGGGCCACGACGGTCCGCGGGCGCTCGTCGAGCGCGTCGAGCGCCGCCGCGAGGGCGGTGAGCTCCTCGTGGCCGGCGACGCTCCCGGCGGGGTCGGCCGCGGCGGGGTCCTCGATCATGTCGGCGACGGTCGCGTCGCCGTCGGCGGCCACGGGGGCGTCGAGCTCGACGGGCGGGCGGGCGGCACGGCGGGCAGTGTCCACCGCCTCGGCGCTCAGGCCGCTCTCGCGGGCGACCTCGGCGAGGGTGGGGGCGCGGCGCAGGCGCTGCTCCAGCTCGCGCTCGGCGGCGCGGACGCGCACGATCGCGTCGAGCACGCGGTCGGGGAGCCGGATGGGACCGGTCTCGGCCGTCGCGGCGCGGCGGATGCTGCTGCGGATCCACCATGCCGCGTAGGTCGCGAAGCGGACGCCGCGGGACGGGTCGAACCGGGTCGCCGCCTCCATCAGGCCGATGTTGCCCTCCTGGATGAGGTCGAGGGGCTCCACGCCGCGGCGGACGTGGCGGCGGGCGATCGCGACGACCAGCCGCAGGTTCGACTCGACCAGGCGCTCGCGGGCCCGGGGGTCGCCGGCGTGGGCGAGGCGCGCCAGGCGGCGCTCCTCGTCGGCGCTCAGCAGTGGATGACGGCCGATCTGGTCGAGGTAGACGCGCATCGGGTCGGTGGTGACGCGATCGGTGGAGGTGCTCACGGTGGCCTCGCTCGGGGAGGGGTGCGGTACGTGGGCATCGTGCGCCGGGGCGATGGGCGGTCGCATCGGCGAAAGTCGCCGACATACGCTGGCGCCCATGTCGGTGACCCCCTCGGCGGGCGCGGGCGACGCGGAGCGTCTGCGCGAGCTCGGATACGAGCAGGAGCTGCGGCGCGGCCTGCGCGGCGTCGACAACGTCGTGGTCGGCTTCGCGGCGATCTCGCCGGTCGTCGCCCTCTACGGGGTGGTCGTGGTGGGCATGGCGGTCGCCGGCGGGGCGTGGCTGTGGATGCTGCCGGTGGCGCTGGCCGGCCAGTGCCTGCTCCTGGCGGTCTACGCGGAGCTGGCGTCCGAGTTCCCGGTGGCGAACGGCGCCTACCAGTGGACCCGGCGGCTGGTGGGCCCGCGGTACGCCTGGTTCAACGGCTGGGTGGTGCTGTGCGCCTATGCGGCGGCGAACACCACGATCGCCTACCTGGGGGCGCCGTGGGCGCTCGTGACGATCGGGGTGGAGCCGACGGCGAACGCGATCGTGGTGACCGGGATGGTGCTGATCGTGGTGTGCGCGCTGGTGAACGCCCGCGGCGTCGACGTCCTGCGGCGGGTCCTGACCGCGGGGATCGCCGCGGAGGTCGTCGCGACCGTCGGGGTGGGTGTCGTGCTGCTGCTGGCCTTCCGCGAGCAGGAGGCGGGGGCGCTGTTCGACACGTTCGGCGCCGAGTCGCTGTCGGGCGGCTCCACGGCGGCGGCGATGCTGGCGGCGCTGGCGGTGGCGGGATGGGTGTTCCTGGGGTTCGACGCGTGCGGGCTCACGTCGGAGGAGACGGTGGACGCCGCCCGTCACGTGCCCCGCGCGGTGTGGACGGCGCTGCTGCTGGTGGCGGGCATCGTGATCCTGAACGCGGTGGCGGTGACCCTGGCGCACCCGGACCCGGCGGCGGTGGCGGCGGGGGCCGACACCGACCCGGTGGGGACGGCGGTGGCCGAGTCGTTCGGCTCGTGGGCGTCCCGGCCGTTCGCGGCGCTGACCCTGATCGCGTTCCTGTCGTGCGGCATGGCCGCCCAGGGGATCACCGCCCGGGCCATCTTCTCGGTCGCCCGCGACGGCGTGCTGCCGGCCAGCGGGTTCCTGAGGACGGTGAACCGGCGCGGCGCCCCGATCGGCGCGACCGTGGCGACGGCCGTGCTCGCCTGCGCGGGGATGCTGCTGGGACTCGACTCGGCGGCGATCGGCTCGGTCATCGCGTTCGGCACCGCCGGGATCTACGCGGCGTTCCTGATGGTCGCCCTGGCCGCCCTCGCCGCCCGGCTCTCCGGGCGCTGGCGCCCGGCCGGCCATGTCCGCCTGGGCCGCTGGGGCGTCCCGGTCAACCTGCTCGCCGTCGCCTGGCTCGCGTTCGAGACGGTGAACATCGCGTGGCCCCGGACGTCCATCGCGCCGCCGGACGCCCCCTGGTACCAGGTCTGGGCCGCCCCCCTCCTGCTCCTGCTGATCGCGGCGGCCGGCGTGGCGTACATGGTCGCCGCCCGCCCCTGGCGGAGGGTTCCCCCGACCCCGGTGGTGGCCCCGGCGTCCAAGTGAACGCGCGGGTCGCGTTCACGTGAACGGCCCGTCAACCCCTTCACTGAGGGGTTGGAGGGTCGTCCCGAGTTCACCCGCCTGGCGCGCGGCGGTTCAAATGAACGTCGGCGCTCGTTCAATTGAACGCCGGCGCGGCGACGAGTGAACGAGCTCGGGACCCCTCCCTCGAGGGGTGGAACGGGCCGTCCGGAATCCACCCACCCGGCCCCACGGTCCGAATGAACGTTGGGGTTCGTTCGATTGGACGCCGCCGGGGGCCCCCGCCCGGTCTCAGGGGGAGGGCTCGGGGACGGGGGCGTCGTCGGGGGCGCCGAGGGGCATGCCGCGCAGCTGGGAGCGGGCCGTCACGCCGAGCTTGCCGAACACGTTGCGCAGGTGGGCGTCGATGGTGCGCGGCGACAGGAACAGCTGGGCCGCGACCTCCTTGTTGGTGAAGCCCTGCTGCACGTACCGGGCCACCTGGAGCTCCTGGGGGGTGAGCGCGGCGGAGGCGACCGGGTCGCGGCGCACGGCCGTCTCGCCGGAGGCGCGCAGCTCGGAGCGGGCGCGGTCGGCCCACGGGCCCGCGCCGATGCGCTCGAAGGCGGCCAGCGCCGCGCGCAGCTCCTCGCGCGCCTCCACCCGCCGGCGGCTGCGGCGCAGCCGCTCACCGCGCAGCAGCCGGGTGCGGGCGCGGCCGAACACGTCCTCGTCCTCCGGGTGCAGCGCCAGCGCGCGGACGAAATGGGCGTCGGCCTCGGCGGCGTCCTCCGCGACGATCCCCTCGCAGCGCGCCAGGATCGCCTCGCCCGTGCGGGGGTGCGCCTCGTGCTCGGCCAGGCGGGGGACGGCGGCGCGGGCCTCCTCCATCCGCCCGAGCCGGGCGAGCGCCTCGATCAGGTCGGGCACCGGGACCAGCTCGTTCACGCGGATGCCCATGTCCCGCAGGCGCACGGCACTGGCCTCCGACTCCGCGACCGCCCGGTCCAGCCGCCCGAGCGTCAGCTCCAGGACGCCCGTCTGCGCGAGCACCGCCTCGCGGAGGTAGTGCGACCCCACCCGCTCGGCGATGTCGAGGCCCTCGGCGATGCCCGCGCGGAACGTCTCCTCGTCGCCGCGGGCCGCCGCGATGACCACCAGTTCGAACAGGTTCTCGAACACCATCGTCTCCTGGCCGAGGTCGCGGGCCAGCACGACGCCCTCCGTGGCGGTGGTGACCGCGTCCTCCCAGTCGCCCGTCCGGCGGGCCGCCCACGCCGCCATGAAGAGCGTGTACGGCAGCATCGCCACGGCGCCGCGCGCGCGGGCGGCGGCCACCGCCCCCTGCACCAGCGGGCGGGCCTCGGCGCAGCGCTCCAACCAGCAGATCCCGATGACGCCGCGGGTGGTCAGATAGGGGTCGGCCGCCAGCTCCGGGGAGGCGGCGAAGACCTCCGCGGCGCGCTCGAACATCGGGACGCCGTCGCGCCACAGGCCGCCGATGAAGAGCGCCTCGCCCATGTCCAGGTCGGCCAGGAAGTCGGCGACGCCCCCGTCGCGCGGCGCCAGGGCGCGGGCGCGGCGGGCGGCGTCGAGGCATGCGGCGGGGTCGCCCGCATACAGGGCCGCCTCGAACGCGTCGGACAGGATCCGGGTGGCCCGCTCCGGGTCGCGCCCCTCCACCAGCACCGCGGCGTCGCGGAGCAGGTCGTGGGCGGGCATCGACGGTCCCCCCAGGTGCTGGATGTGGCCGAGCAGGTGGAGCATGTCGGCGCGCAGCAGCGGGTCCTGCGCCTCCTGCACCACGCCGGCCAACAGGCGCCGCGCATGCTCGCCGTGCCCGGAGCGCCAGTAGGCCTCCGCCGCGCGGAGCTGGCGGCGCAGCCGCGTGTCCTGGTCGGGGGTGAGCGCGGCCGCCCGCTCGAGCGCAGACGCCCCCGCCGCGAACCCGGTGCGGTCCAGGGCGTCGTCCGCCGCCCGCTCCAGGGCGGCCGCGACCTGCTCGTCCGGCCCGAGCGCCGCCGCGGCGAGGTGCCAGACGCGCCGGTCGCCGTCCTCGGCCAGGGCATCGGCCAGCGCCCGGTGCGCGGCGCGCCGCCGCCCCGACGGCGCCCCCTGGTACACGGCGGAGCGCACGAGGGGGTGGCGGAAGTCGATCCGCAGCCCGCTGATCACCACGAGCCCGGAGCGCTCCGCCAGGTCCAGGGCCTCGGGCCCGGCGCCGAGCGCCTCCGCCGCCTCCATCACCAGCGACACGCGTCGGCTGTCGTCGGCCGCGGCGGCCAGCAGCAGCGTCTGCACGTCGTCGGGGAGCGCGTGGACCCGGTCGAGGTACGTGCGCTCGATGGCCCCCGGCAGGGGCAGGGTGTCGGGGAGCGGCTCCTCGCCGGCGAGCTGAGCCCGGCTGAGGACGGCGGGCATCTCCGACAGGGCCAGGGCGTTGCCGCCCGCCTGCTCCACGATCAGCGCGCGCACGAACGGCGCCAGCGCGGTCCCGGCGCGCTCCTCCACCAGGGCGGCCGCGTCCTCCGGGGCCAGGCCCTCGACGGTGACGCTGGGCAGCCCGCGTCCGTCGAAGCGCCGCTCGTCGCCCTCGCGGGCCGAGATCAGGACGGCGATCCCCTCCCCGCCGAGCCGCCGCGCCACGAACTCGAGGGCGTCGGCCGTCGGGGTGTCGAGCCACTGCGCGTCGTCCACCAGGCACAGCACCGGCCGCCGCTCCGACAGCTCCGACAGCAGCGTCAGGCAGGCGGCGGAGATCAGGAAGCGGTCGTCGCCGCCCCGCTCGGCCATGCCCAGCGCGCCGCGCAGCGCCGTGGCCTGCGGCCCGGGGAGGCGGTCCAGCAGGTCCAGGGCGGGCCGCACCAGCTGGTGGAGGCCCGCGAAGGGCAGCTCCACCTCGGACTCGATGCCGCGGGCCGTGAGCACGTGCATGTCGGCGGCGCGCTCGCGGGCGTCCTCGAGCAGCGCGGTCTTCCCGACGCCCGCCTCGCCCCGCAGCACCAGCGTGCCGCTGAGCGATTCGCGCGCATCATCGAGCAGCGCCCCGATCCGGGAGCGCTCGGCGTCCCGGCCGACGAGCATGGCGGGATCGTACGACGGCCCGTCCGGCGGCGTCGATGCGCCGCCGGACCGGGCCGCGGGCCGTCAGGACTCGTCGGGGATGTCGCAGCCGGAGCCGTCGAAGGTCTCCTGGAACGCCTCCGGGTAGGCGGCGAGCTCGTCCTCCAGGTCGGCGAGGTTCTCGGCGGCGGTGTTGTCGCCGTCGAGGTCCTCGACCGCGTAGTAGAGGTCCCAGTAGGCCTCGGTGAGCGGGTTGTCGTACGCGTTGACCCACTCGTCCAGCTCCTCGTCCAGGTCGTCCACGGCGCCGCTGATGTCGTCGTACGCCTCGTCGACCTGGTCGTTCGTGGCCGTGAGCGGGTTGAGGCCCTGGTAGCTCACGATGGTGGTGCGCAGGTCCTCGAGGCTCGTACAGACGTCGGCCTTCGCCGACTCCGCGTCCTCGAAAGCGAGGGCGTTGACGGTGATGACCGCGCCGCCGGCGAGGGCGCCCCCGCAGAGGGTGACGGCGAGGATCGAGCGCATCTTGTCCGAGATCTTCATGGCGGGTCTCCTGGTGGGTGGGTGCCGCCGCCACCATGGGAGCCGCCCCCGCCACCGGCATCGGCGACATCTGCCGATTCGCGCCGGTCAGGTGGGGATCGGGATGTCCCGGAGCGCCCTCCTGGAGTCGATGCCGAGCTTCGCGAACACGCCGCGCAGGTGCGCGTCGATGGTGCGCGGGGAGAGGAACAGCTGGGCGGCGACCTCCTTGTTGGTGAGGCCCTGCGCCACCAGGCGCGCGATCTGCCGCTCCTGCGGGGTCAGCGCGTCCGCCGCCTCCGGGACCCGCCGCCGCGCGGTCTCGCCGGAGGCCCGCAGCTCGGCGCGCGCCTGCTCGGCCCACGGCTCCGCCCCGAGCGCCTCGAAGCCCTCGAGCGCCGCCCGGAGCTGCTCCCGCGCGGCCACCCGCCGCCCCTGGCGCCGCAGGTGCCGGCCGAACTGGAGCTGCACCCGCGCACGGTCGAATGGGCGGGACCCGTCGGGGTCGGCGAGCGCCTCCTCGAACAGGGCCGTCGCCTCGTCGCCCTCGGCGAGGAGCGCCCGCATCGCGGCCAGGCGCCGCCGGCCGGCGGGCAGCGACGCCGCTCGCGCCTCCCACGTCGCGAGGGCGTCCCGCACCTGGTCGGGCCGCCCCGCCAGCAGGGCCGCCTCCATCCGGTCGGGCGCCATCGTCACCGCGGCCGGGTCCGCGGGATCGGCGGTGCCGTCCAGACGCCGGGAGGCGTCCTCCCATCGGCCCTCGCCCATGTCGGCGAGCGCCATCGCGTAGATCGCCGGCGAGCCGAGCAGTTGGATCCGCGGCCGGAACCGCTCGATGATGTCGCCGCCGAGCTCGCGCGCGCGCTCGGGCCGGCCCGTCACGGCGGCGACCACGGCCTGCGCCGTCATCGCCATCGCCTCGAAGTTCTCCGCGCCGATCTCGCGGGAGAGCGCGGCGGCCTCCTCGGCGGGCCCGGCGGCGTCGGCGTAGCGCTGGGCGAACACGGCCCGGTGGATCGCGAGGATGGCGAGCGCCTCCGCCAGGGACGCGAGCTCGCCGCGGGGGCGCGCGAGCTCGGCGCCGCGCACCAGCAGCTCCTCGAACGTGTCGGGATCGCCGAGCCAGACGGCGGCGCCGGACGCCCAGAGCACGTGCCGGGCGTCGTCGGACCCCCGGCCCCACGCCACCGTCCGGCGGAGCGCGGGCGCCGCCCGCCCGGGGTCGCCGGCGAGGGTGGCGATGAACCCCCGGACCGCGTCCGCGAGGGCGCGCGACGTCGGCGACAGCCCATCCTTCGCGATGCCGTCGATCGCGGCGCCGATGTCGGCCGCCGGGCCGGCGTCGGCTGCGTACCAGGCCGACGCGGCGGCGTACATGAGCAACTCCACGGCGACGTCGGGCTCGGCGTCGGCCAGCTCCGCCGCGACCCGCACCAGCTCCGGCACCGCCTCGGCGGGTGAGCCGATGCGCCAGGCCGCCCCTCCGCGGACCCGGGCGAGCACCGCCCGCATGTGCGGGTCGGCGTCGCGCGTCTCCACGGCGTCGGCCGTCGCCAGCGCCTCGGCGTCGCGGCCGCCGAGGCTCAGCGCGCGCGCCGCGTGGGTGAGCCGGGCCGCGCGGTCCGGCCCGCCGGGCGTGAGCTCGGCGGCGCGCGTCCACGCCCGTGCGGCCGCCTGGTGGGCGCCGCGCTCCTCGGCACGCCGGGCGGCGGCCTCCAGCTCGCGCAGCGCCCCTTCGTCCTCGCCCAGGGCCCCCGCGGCGAGGTGCCACGCCCGGTGGTCGGCCCGCGACGGGTCGTCGTCGAGCGCCGCGGCGAGCGCCAGGTGCGCGGCCCGCCGCTCGCCCGACGTCGCCGCCCCGTAGACCGCCGAGCGCACCAGCGGGTGGCGGAAGGCCAGGCGCGTGCCGCGCACCTCCAGCAGGCCGCTGCGCTCCGCGGCGTCCAGCGCGTCGACGTCCGCGCCGAGCGCCTCCGCCGCCCGCGTCACCACCCCGAGCTCCTGGGAGTCGTCGGCGGCGGCGACCAGCAGCAGCGTCTCGGTGGGCGGGGAGAGCCGGGCGACGCGGCTGGCGAAGGCGGCCTCGAGCTGCCGGGTCATCGGTAGGGCGTCGGGGAGGGGCTCCGCTCCGGCGAGCTGCCCCGCGGTCATCGCCGCCGGCATCTCCACCAGGGCGAGCGCGTTGCCGCGGGCGTATTCGACCAGCCGCTCCCGCACCGCCGGGCTCACGTCGCCGGCCGCCTCCGCCACCACCGCGCGGGCGGCGTCGTCGCCGAGCCCGCCGAGCGTCAGCGAGTCGATGCCGTCGCCGGGGAAGCGGCGCACGTCGCCCTCCCGCGCCCCGAACAGCAGCACGATCCCCTCGGATCCGAGACGCCGGGCGACGAACTGGAGGGCCTCCGACGAGGCGGCGTCCAGCCAGTGGGCGTCGTCGACGAGGCACAGCACCGGCCGCCGCTCCGCCAGGTCCGAGAGCAGGGTCAGGCAGGCGGAGTAGACCAGGAAGCGCTCGCGGCCCTCGCCCTCCGCCATCCCCAGCGCGGCGCCGAGCGCGCGCGCCTGCGGCTCGGGCAGGCCGTCCAGGCGGTCGAGGGCGGGGCGCAGCAGGCCGTGGAGGCCGGCGTACGCGAGCTCGGCCTCCGACTCGATGCCGCGGGTCGCGAGCACCCGCATGTCGGAGGCCCGCTCGCGCGTGTCGTCCATCAGCGCGGTCTTGCCGACCCCCGCCTCGCCGCGGATCACCAGCGCGGCGCTGCGTGCGGACCGCGCCCCCTCGAGGAGCGCGCCGATGGCGTCGCGCTCGGCATCGCGACCATGGAGCACGGCGGCGATCGTATGACCCGCGGGATGCCCGGGACCACCCCGGATCGCCGATCCCGCCGATCACCGAACCGGACCACCTAGGCGAGATCACGCGATGCGACCCCCGGGGGAGCCGGGCCAGGGTGGCGGCGTGATCGACGCCCGCGCAATCGCACTCCCCCGGCCCGGCTCACGGGTCGTGCGGCTCACCGCCTTCATCGCGGGCGAGCTGCTGATGTGGGTCGCCTTCTACGGGGCCTACCTCGCCATCCGCGGATTCGCGATCGGCGCCGAGCCGACCGCGATGTCCAACGCGCACGGGCTGATCGACGTGGAGCGCGCCCTCGGGATCTTCCAGGAGGCGCGCATCCAGGACTGGTTCAGCCCCGTCGTCGATCTCCTGTCCCTCTACTACATGCTCGGGTTCGGCCCCCTGGTCGGGGTCGCCCTGGTCTGGCTCGCCGCCGCGGACCGCGCCACCTACCGGTGGCTGAGGACCGCGCTGTTCGTGTCGGTCGCCATCGCGGGAGCGATCCACGTGCTCCTGCCGATGGCGCCGCCGCGCCTCGTCGAGGGCCTCGGCATCGCCGACACCGTCGGCCTGTCGGGCGGCCACGACGAGGGCTCGTTCATGGGCATCAGCTTCAACCCCTACGCGGCGATGCCGAGCATGCACGTCGGCTGGTCGCTGCTGATCGGCGTCGCGGGGTTCCGCGCCGCCCGGTCGCGCCCCCTGCGCGCGTTCTTCGCCGCGCACCCGGCCGTCATGACCCTCACGGTCGTGGCGACCGGCAACCACTACCTCCTGGACGCCGCCGCCGGCGCCACCGTCGTCGGCGCGGCCCTCCTCCTCATCACGGCGGTCCGTCGCACGGGCCGCCTCATCCCCATCGGAAGGGACTGACCGTGCTCACCCGGCTCGTGCGCTCGTGCGCAACCCACCCGTGGAGGACGATCGGCATCTGGATCGCCCTCGTCCTCGTGATCTTCGCCAGCGCCTCGGCGTTCGGCGGCAAGCTGGTCAACAACAGCACCATCCCGGGCTCCGACTCGCAGGAGGCCGTCGACCTCCTGACCGAGCGCTTCCCGGAGCGGGCCGGTGATTCCGCCCGCGTCGTCTTCTCGTACGACGAGGGACTGAACACCTCGGAGGGCCGCCAGGCCGTCGAGTCCGCCCAGCACGCGCTGGCCGAGATCCCCGGCGTCATCGCCGTGGGCGACCCGTACGCCGGCCAGGGCGGCGCCCTGTCCGAGGACGGGACCATCGGCTTCGTCGAGGCCCAGTTCGACCGTCCCGCCCGGGAGCTCGACAACGCGCAGATCGAGGCCGTCGAGGACGACGTCCGCGCGGCCGTCGGCGACACCGACGTCCAGGTCGAGTTCGGCGGCACCGTCATCGGCGCGAAGGCCGTCGAGTCGCAGACCAGCGAGGTCCTCGGCTTCGCCGCCGCCATCATCGTGCTGCTCATCGTGCTCGGCACCGCCGTCGCGATGGCGCTGCCCATGACCCTGGCGATCGTCGCCATCGGCACCGCGATGTCGCTGCTGACCATCGCCGCGGCGTTCACCGACTTCAACACCACCACCCCGATCCTGGCCGTGATGATCGGCCTGGGCGTGGCGATCGACTACTCGCTGTTCATCGTCATGCGGTTCCGCCAGGAGCTGGCGAAGGGCCGCCACCCCCGCGAGGCCGCGACCGTCGCGGGCTCCACCGCCGGCCGGGCCGTCGTGTTCGCCGGCGCCACCGTGGCGATCTCGATCTCGGGCCTGGCGCTCGTGGGGATCCCGTTCGTCGCGAAGATGGGCTACGGCACCGCGCTGGCCGTGCTGGTCGCCGTCGCCACCGCCGTGACGCTCATGCCGGCCATGCTCTCCAAGGTCGGCCACAAGATCGACCGCCTGCGGATGCCGTGGGCCCGCACGCAGCGCCCGCCGAAGCCGAACCGGGGCATCTCCCGCGTCGCGAACTTCGTCGAGCGCCGCCCGAAGACCGTCCTGGTGGCCACCCTGGCCGTGGTCCTGACCATGGCGATCCCGGTCCTGAGCCTGAACATGGGCACCGCGGACGCCGGCACCAACCCGCCCGACACCACCACCCGCAAGGCGTACGACCTGCTGGCCGAGGGCTTCGGCGCCGGCTTCAACGGCCCGCTGCTGGTGGCCGTGGACCAGGGCAGCGACGCCCAGGCCACCGCGGACCTGGCCGCCGCGTTCGCCACCACCGACGGCGTGGCCGCCGTCGCCGAGCCCTCGATCAACCAGGCCGGCGACACCGCCCAGATCGCCGTGATCCCGACCACCGCCCCGCAGTCGTCCGAGACCGCCGACCTCGTGCACACCCTGCGCGACACCGTGATCCCGGCGACCCTGGCGGGCTCCACCGCCACCGCGCACGTCGGCGGCGAGACGGCCTCCAACGAGGACGTCGCCTCGAAGATCATCAGCAGCGTCCCGCTGTTCCTGGCCTTCGTCATTGGCGTGATCTTCCTGCTCATGACGATGGCGTTCCGCTCCGTCGTCGTCGCCCTGAAGGCCGCGGTCACCACGCTGCTGTCGGCGCTCGCCGCCTTCGGCGCCCTGGTCGCCGTGTTCCAGTGGGGCTGGCTGCAGGGCCTCACGGGCCTGGACACCACCGGCCCGACCGCCTCGTTCCTCCCGGTGATCGTCCTGTCGATCCTGTTCGGCCTGGCGATGGACTACGAGGTCTTCCTGGCCTCCCGCATCCGTGAGGAGTACGTGAAGGACGGCGACGCGCACGGGTCCATCACCCGCGGCGTGAAGGGCGTCGGCCGCGTCATCGTGGCCGCCGCGATCATCATGGGCGTCGTCTTCTGGGCCTTCCTGCTCAGCGACGACCGCACCGTCAAGTCGTTCGGCCTCGGCCTGGGCGTCGCGATCCTGGTGGACGCCCTGATCATCCGGATGCTGATGGTCCCGGCCATCATGCACCTGCTCGGCCGCCGCGCCTGGTACATCCCGAAGTGGCTGGACCGGGTGCTGCCGAACCTCACCATCGAGCCCCCCGACGAGGAGGACGAGGTCGAGGAGCCGGCCGCGACCGACCACCCCGAGCCGGCCGAGCAGCCGGAGCGGGTCCCCGCCGGAGCGGCGTCGTGAACGCCGTCATGACGGCATCCCCCGAGCGGGCGCGCACGGATGCGCGCCCCGCCCGGGGCGGCCTCCTCATCGTGGGCGGCGGCTTCGCCGGCGCCTCGCTCGCCCGCATGGCCGGGCGGGCGGGGGCCACCATCGTCTCCCCCGAGAACTTCATGCTCTACACCCCGCTGCTGCCGGACGTGGCGGCGGGGACGGTCGAGCCCCGGCACGTCGTGATGCCCCTGCGGCAGATGTGCCCCCACGCCGACCTGATCCTCGGCGCCGCCGCGGGCCTGGACGAGGACGCGCGGGTGCTGACCGTGGTGACGGACACCGGCACGGTGGACGTCGCGTACGACCGGCTGGTCCTGTCGCCCGGCGCCGGTTCCCGGTCGCTGCCGGTGCCCGGCCTGGCCGAGCGGGCCGTCGGCTTCAAGACGATCGAGGACGCGGTGCACCTGCGCAACACGGTGCTCCACCGCCTCGACCAGGCCGACGCCGCGCCGCCCGACGACCGCGACCGCCACCTGACCTTCGTGTTCGTCGGCGGCGGGTACGCCGGCGTGGAGGCGGTGGCCCAGCTCCACGAGCTGGTGCAGCACGCGCTCCGCTCGTATCCCCGGCTGGCGGGGGCCCGCCAGCGCTGGATCCTGGCCGACGCCGCCCCGCGGATCCTGGCGTCCGTGCCCGGCCGGCTCGGCGAGTACGCGACGCGCCAGTTGACGCGCCGGGGGATCGAGATCCACACCGGCGCGCGGCTCCTGTCCGCCGAGGGCGGCCGGGCCGTCCTCTCCGACGGCACCGACGTGGCCACCGAGACGCTCGTCTGGTCGGCCGGCGTCGCCCCGAGCGGCCTCGGCGCCGCCCTGGGCCTGCCGGTGGACGAGACCGGCCGGATCGTGGTCGACCGGTTCCTGCGGGTGGAGGGCCGCGAGCGCATCCACGCCCTCGGCGACGCCGCCCGCGTCCCCAACGCCGCGACGCCCGCGGCGATCGACCCGCCCACCTGCCAGCACGCCCTGCGCCAGGCCCGGCGCCTCGCGCGGAACATCCGCCGGGAGCGGCGCGGCCGGCCGCCGCTGCCGTACGCCTACCGCACGCGGGGCCAGATGGCGCTCCTCGGGCGCCACAGCGCGATCGCCGAGGTCGCCGGCCTCCACCTGCGCGGGTTCCCCGCCTGGCTGATGGCCCGGACGTACCACCTCAACCGCCTGCCGCTGCGCCGCCGGCGCATGCGCGTGGCCGCCGACTGGGCCGCCTCGGCGGTCTTCCCGTGGGACATCACCCAGCTCGGCTCACTGGGGCATCCCCAGCCCCTCGGCGACCCGGCGGGCGGATCACCCAACCGCACCGCCTAGGTGACAACACCCGAGGCGATGGCCTGCGCCGCCGGGCCAGGGTGGACCCGACAGCAACGACCCCGACCGACCGGCCCCGGCCGGCGTCACGAAGGAGGCAGCATGACCGGCAACGCCGTGGAGGTCCGTGACCTCCGCGTCACAAGGGGCGGCGACCCCGTGCTCCACGGGATCTCGCTCGACGTCCCCCGCGGGAGCATCATCGGGCTGCTGGGCCCGTCCGGGTGCGGCAAGTCCACCCTGATGCGCGCGATCGTGGGGATCCAGATCGTCGCGTCCGGCACCGTCACCGTGCTCGGCGCCCCCGCCGGCTCCGCCGCCCTGCGGCGCGAGATCGGCTACGTCCCGCAGACCCCCTCGGTCTACCTCGACCTGACCGTCCGCGAGAACCTGCGCTACTTCGGCCGCCTCATCGGCGCGCCGGCCGGCCAGGTCGACCAGGTGGTCGCCGCGGTCGACCTCGGCCGGTGGGCCGACCGTCCCGCCGCCCGCCTCTCCGGCGGCCAGCGGGTGCGGGTGTCGCTCGCCGCCGCGCTGCTCGGCCGGCCCGGCCTGCTGGTGCTGGACGAGCCGACCGTCGGCCTGGACCCCGTGCTGCGGCACGACCTGTGGGAGCTGTTCCAGACCCTGGCCGACGGCGGCACCACCCTGCTGGTGTCGAGCCACGTCATGGACGAGGCCGACCGCTGCGAGGGCCTCGTGCTGATGCGCGACGGCCGCATCATCGCCACCGGCACGCCGGACGCGCTGCGCGAGCGCACCGGCACCGACGCCATCGAGGACGCGTTCCTCGACCTGGTGGCCGAGACCGAGGAGGCGATGGCATGAACCTCTCGCTCACATTCGCCACGGCCGGCCGGGTGCTGACCCAGCTCCGTCGTGATCACCGCACGCTCGGGATGATCATCGTGATCCCGTGCGTCCTGGTGACCCTCATCAAGTACGTCGTCGGCGACGACACGTGGGCCCGGATCGGCCTGCCCCTCGTCGGCATCTTCCCCCTCGTCATCATGTTCCTGATCACGTCGATCGCGATGCTCCGGGAGCGCAGCTCCGGCACGCTCGAGCGCCTCATGACGCTCCCCTCGTCGAAGCTGGACATCCTGCTCGGTTACGGCCTCGCGTTCGCCGCGGTGGCGACGGTCCAGGCGGTCGCCGTCTCCACGGTCGCCATCGGCCTGCTCGGCCTCGACGTGGCCGGCTCGGTCCCGCTCGCCATCGCGTTCGCGGTCCTGAACGCGGTGCTCGGCATGGCGCTCGGCCTCCTGGCCTCGGCGTTCGCGTCGAGCGAGTTCCAGGCGGTGCAGTTCATGCCGGCCTTCCTGCTCCCCCAGATCGTGCTCTGCGGCCTGTTCGCCGCACGGGCCGAGATGTCCGACGGGCTGCGCTGGATCTCCGACGCCCTTCCGATGACCTACGCCTACGACGGCCTCAGCCACGTGTCGACCTCGTCCTCCTGGACGGGTGACCTGATGGTGGACGTGCTGGTCGTGGCCGGCTCCGCGGTGGCGGCGCTGGCCCTGGCGGCGGCGACGCTGCGGCGCCGCACCGCCTAGCGGGGCACGCGCCCCGGATCGGGCGGGGGGACGGGACCGGCCGCCCCCCGCCCCGCCCCGCCCCGGTCGTGCGCCTCAGTCCAGGCGCACGACCGGCGGCAGCTCGTAGGCGCCGTCGAGCACGGCGTCGCCCGGCTCGTAGATCCGCAGCAGCGGGCGGAACCGGCCGGCGGGGGCGGGCAGCCAGTTGGCCCGCCCCTCCGGCGTGCCCGGCTCCTCGTGCGACATCGTGATCGTGAGCGACCCGTCGGCGCCGCGCTCCAGGCCCCGCGTCCGGTCGCCGATCGAGTAGCGGTCGATGGGGTTGGCGACGAGGTGGAAGTCCTGCGCGTCGTACATGGTCACCGACCAGAAGGCCCCGTTCGGCGGCTCCTGGGCGAAGCGCAGCTCGTAGCGGTTCGCCCCGTCCAGCGGCGCGCCGTCGCCGTCGACGTAGACCATGGCGTACGCGGCCTCGTAGCCGTGGTTGCCCCACAGCCCACCTCGGGCCGCCGCCGCGCGCTGCAGGTGGCGCGCCCCGTCGTCGGGGAGCTTCCAGGCGTCGTCGTCGAGCGCCCCCACCTCGAAGAAGTCGAGGTTGTAGTCGAAGACGTGGTACGTCAGCACCCAGCCGTTCTGCATGCCGAAGCCGCCGCCCTTCAGCGCGGCCTCCAGCCGGGCGCGCCCCGCCACCAGGCCCTCGGTGAGGGCCGCGTGCAGGGCGGGCCCCGGCATGGGGTACTCCGACTCGGGCGCCAGCAGCCCGAGCGGCGCGAAGCGCTCCTGGTGGGCCTGGTCCCGCGCGGCGGGCGGGAACGCCCGCATCAGCACGCGCAGCTCCTCCCAGAACCCCAGGTCGTCCGACACGCCCGGCGCGGGCAGGGGCAATCCGTCGCCCGGCGCGGTGGGCGTCAGCGTCAGGGCGTCCTGCAGCGCGTGCACGGCGGGCAGGTCGTCGTCGCCGTCGACCGCCCAGCGCCCCACGATCGACGCGACCGCGGTGGGCAGGCGGATCACGGTGGCATCGGCGGGCGGGTCGCCCTCCCAGCCCGGCGGGACCAGCAGGAAGCTCGCGGCTCCCGTCCCGGTGGCCCGGTGGCCGACGTAGGCGAAGTTGTTCGTCCACGCGTCGACGAACTGCATCACGTAGTAGCGGCCGGCGGCGTCGGGCACCTCGAGGCGGATGGGCCCGCCGCTCGCGTCGACGTTGGCGATCGAGTAGAGGGTGTCGTTGTTGATGGACACGAACGTCTCGTCCGGTCCCGCGAGGGCGCGGGCGTGGCCGAAGCTGTTGAGCGGGGTCGGCGGCACGGCGCCGAGGCCGTGGCGCGCGATGCGCGCGACCTCCCCGATGTCGTAGACGAGGGGGTACCCGTAGATGAAGGCGTCGGCGGCGAGCGCGACGAGCGGATCGTCGGTCATGTGGGCGAGGCTGTCAGCGCGATGAGTGCCACGCATCGTCCCCTCGGGATGAGTCGCGCACCGGCGGTCGCGGGGGGGGACCGATGGATCCGGGGTCCGCCGCGGGTCAGTAGGGACATGACCATCACCGTGAACGCCTCCGACGACCCGCTCCCCGCCGCCCGCCGCGGCGACGCCGGCGCCTTCGAGCGCCTGGTGGCCCCGCAGCGCGGTCCGCTCCTCGTCCACTGCTACCGGATGCTCGGCTCGCTCCAGGACGCCGAGGATGCGCTCCAGGAGACCCTGGTCCGCGCGTGGCGGGGGCTGCCCCGGTTCGGCGGCCGCAGCGCGCTCGGCACGTGGCTCCACCGGATCGCCACCAACGTCTGCCTGCGCGCCATCGAGCGCCGCCCCCATCTGACGCTGCCCGTGGGCCACACCGCCGCCGCCGATCCGGCGGCGCCGCTGGCGCCGCCGCCCGTCGAGCGGCTCTGGATCGAGCCGCTGCCGGACGCCCTGGCCGCGGTCGGCGACGGCGCCGCATCGCCGGAGGCGCGCTACGAGGAGCGCGAGGCGGTGGAGCTTGCCTTCGTCGCGGCCCTCCAGGGATTGCCGCCGCGCCAGCGCGCCGCGCTGCTGATGCGCGACGTGCTCGGCTACGCCCCCGCCGAGATCGCCGAGGCCCTCGGCGCCACGCCGGCCGCCATCCACAGCGCCCTCCAGCGCGCCCGCGCGACGGCCGCCGATGCGCTGCCCGAGCGGAGCCAGCAGGCCGTGCTGCGCGCCGTCGGCGACGCCGCCGTGCGCGACACGGTGGCCCGCTGGGTGCGGGCGTGGGACGAGGGCGACGTCGACGGACTGGTCGCGATGCTCGTGGACGACGCCGCCTACGCGATGCCGCCCACCCCCACCTGGTACCGCGGCCGCGACGACATCCGCGCGTTCCTGCTCCGCCGCCCGTTCGCCCCGGGGCGGCGCTGGCGTACGCGGCCGGCGACCTTCAACGGCCAGCTCGCGTTCGTGGCGAGCCACCCGGGACCCGGCGGCGGCTGGGCGCCCCACGCCGTCGAGGTGCTGACGCTCGCGCCCGACGGTCGCGTGGCCGAGGTCGTGGCGTTCCTGGACCCGGCGCTCGTCGCGCGGGTCGCAGGGGACCAGCCTCCGGACTGACCACGATGGATCCGGCCCCCGAGCCGGATCGGATGGGGAAACGACCGGGAGGCTCCCGTGCCCCATCCAGCGACGCACCGCCGCGCCGCCGCCGTGCTGGCCATCGCGTCCGTCGCCAGCTTCATGGCGGCGCTCGACACGCTCGTGGTGACCACGGCGCTCACCACCATCCGCGAGGACCTGGGCGCATCCCTCGCGCAGCTCGAATGGACCGTCAACGCGTTCAACCTGACGTTCGCGGTCCTGCTCATGACGGCCGCCGTGATCGGCGACCGCATCGGCCGCCGCCGCGCCTTCGCGGGCGGGGTGGCCCTGTTCACCGCCGCCTCCGCGGCGTGCGCGCTGTCCACGTCGGCGGGGGCGCTCATCGCCGCCCGCGCGGTCCAGGGGGTCGGCGCCGCCGCGATCATGACGCTGTCGTTCACGCTCGTCAGCGCCGCGTACCCCCCGGAGCGCCGCGGCATGGCGCTCGGGATCTACTTCTCCGTGACCGGCCTGGCGGTGGCCAGCGGCCCGCTCGTCGGCGGCGCCGTCGCCGAGTCGCTCGACTGGCACTGGATCTTCTGGCTGAACGTGCCGATCGGCCTGGCCCTGGTGCCGGTCGCGCTGCTGGGCATGGCCGAGAGCCGCGGGCCCCGCGGGCGGCTCGATCCCCTCGGCCTGGGTCTGGTGTCGGCGGGCGTGCTCGGCGTGGTGTGGGGCCTGGTGCGCGGCGACGCCGCGGGCTGGGGGAGCGTCGAGGTGACCGGCGCCCTGGCCGCCGGGGCCGTCCTGCTGGGGCTGTTCGTGGGCTGGGAGTGGCGGGCGCCGGCGCCGATGGTGCCGCTCGGCTTCTTCCGCGCCCGCGCGTTCTCGGCGGGCAACGCGGCGATCTTCCTCGCCGTCGCGTCGCTGTTCTGCGCCGTGTTCTTCCTCGCCCAGTACATGCAGGCCGCCCTCGGATCCGGGCCCCTCGAGGCCGGCCTGCGCCTGCTGCCGTGGACGGGCACCCTGTTCGTGGTGGCGCCGGTCGCGGGCGTGCTCGTGGACCGCTTCGGCGAGCGCCCGTTCCTGGTGGCGGGGACGCTGCTGCACGCCGGCGGCATGGCGTGCCTGGCCCTCCTCGCTGAGCGCGGCGCGGGGTACACGGCGATGATCGCCCCGCTGATCGTGGCGGGGGTCGGCATCTCGATGTGCTTCCCGTCGGCGCAGAACTCGGTGGTGAGCGCCGTCCCGCCCGAGGCGATCGGCACCGCCGCCGGCGTCAACAGCACGATGCGCGAGCTGGGTGGCGTGTTCGGCATCGCGACCGCCGTGGCGGTGTTCGCGGCGACCGGCAGCGACGCGACTCCGGCCGGCTTCGCCGACGGCGTCGCCGGCGCGCTGTGGCTGTCGACCGGCCTGGGGGTCCTGGCCGCGGTGGCGGGCGCGGCCCTGCCGGGCCGCCGTCGGGCATCCTCCGTCCTGGAACCCCAGGAGGAGACGACCGGTGACGCCGCAGCCCGAGCGCTATGAGCGCTTCCTCGAGCTCCACACCCGGCCCGGGGGGTTCGTGATGCCGAACGCCTGGGACGCCGTCTCCGCCCTGCTGCTGAAGGAGGCCGGCTTCGAGGCGATCGGCACGTCCTCCGCGGCTCATGCGGCGTCCCTGGGGCGCATCGACGGGCGCCACGCCGTGAGCCGGGACGAGCACCTGGCGCACGCGGTCCTGTTGGGCGACGTGACCGGTCTGCCGGTCAACGGCGACTTCGAGGACGGATACGGCGACACGCCCGACGCCGTCGCCGCCACCGTGGAGGCGGCGATCGGCGCCGGGCTCGCGGGGATCGGCGTGGAGGACACCTCGGGCGACCCTGAGGCGCCGATCCGGGACTTCGACGACGCCGTCGCGCGGGTCGCCGCCGCGGCGCGGGTGGCGGCGGGCCGGATCGTCCTGACGGGGCGCACCGACAACCACGTCCACGGGCGTCACGACATCGACGACACCATCCGGCGCCTCACGGCCTTCGCCGAGGCCGGCGCCGACGTCCTCTACGCGCCCTTCCCCCCGACGATGGCGGACGTCGTGGCGATCGTGCGGGCGGTCGCGCCGAAGCCCGTCAACGTGGTGGTCGGCACCATGGAGGGGCCGGTGCCGGTGGCGGAGCTGCAGGCGGCCGGTGTGAAGCGCATCAGCCTGGGGGCCGCCCTCTACGGGCGGGTGATGGCGGACCTCCGGCGCGCTGCGGCACAGCTGGCCGACGGCGACATGGCGGCGGCGTCGGAGGGCCTCGGCTTCCGCGGCATCATTGCGATGATCGCCGCCGCGCGGGGGTGAGTCAGCCGCCGCCGCCGGCGGCGGCGGCCAGCGCGTCGAGCGCCGGGATCTGACCCGCCACGAGCTTCGGCCGCGCCGCGTCGAGCGTCATCCACGCGGCGCGGTCGATCTCGGGGAAGGTGGCGGTGCGGCCGGAGCGCGGCGGCCACTCCATCTCGAACGTGTCGCCGTGGATCTCCGACGCGTCGAAGTCGCCCTCCCGTGCGAAGACCGTGACGACCTTGCCGTTGGACTGGCGGAACTCCCCCAGCGGGACGTCGTCGCCCTCGGGCGGCGGGGCGCCGAGCTCCTCCGCGAACTCCCGCAGCGCCGCGGCGAGGGGATCCTCGCCGTCGTCGTACTCGCCCTTCGGGATCGACCACGCGCCGTCATCCTTCCGCGCCCAGAACGGGCCGCCCATGTGGCCGATCAGCACCTCGATGCCGTCCGGCCCGGCCCGCCACAGCAGCAGACCCGCACTCCGTCGCGGCATCAGCGCAGCTCCGTGCCGCCGTCGGCACGATGGAGCGCCACGGCCTCCCACATGTAGCGCGCCGCGACAGAGCGGTATGGGTGGAAGCGGTCGCCGAGGGGGCCGAGACGGCGGGCGGGCGGCGGTGGCTCGACGCCGAACACCAGGCCGTAGCCCTGGCGCACGCCCAGGTCGTCCACCGGCCAGACGTCCGGCCGCCGCAGCTCGAACATCAGGTACATCTCAGCCGTCCAGCGGCCGATGCCGCGCACCGAGACCAGCCGCGCGATGACCTCCTCGTCGGGCAGGGTGGGCGCGTCGTCCATCGCGACGGTGCCGTCCAGCACCTTCGCCTGCAGGTCGCGCAGCGAGGCCAGCTTCGCCCCGGACAGGCCGGCGGCCCGCAGGTCGGCGTCGGGCACGCGGGCGAGCGACGCGGCGTCGAGCGGACCGGGCACCAGCGCGCGGACGCGGCCGTGGATGGCGCTCGCCGCCGCGCCGGCGAGCTGCTGGAACACGATGGAGCGCACCAGCGCGCCGAAGTGGCCGTCGGGGTTGGTGGGGCGGTGGGCGATGGGTCCTGCCCGCGAGACGAGCGCGTCCATCGCCGGGTCGGCGGCCGCGACCGCGTCGATCGCCGCCGGCAGCGACCATCGCCGCGCCGGCGCGGGGGGCGGGGGTCCCGGCGGCGCCGGGGGGTAGCGGGCGGCGGCCATGTCCACCCGCGCGCCGCGCATCGGCACCCGCTCGCGCCGCAGCAGGTCGAGCTGGCGCGCCCCCTTCGGCACGGAGCCGTCGGCGCGGAGCACCCGCCACCAGGGGACGTCGGCGTCGGTGGTCGCGAGGATGCGCCCCACCATCCGCGGCGCGACGGGGTCCACGTCGGAGTAGGCGCGCACGAACCCCTTCGGGATGGCGCGGATCGCGTCGAGGATCGCGGCGGTACGGGGGTCGTCCGGCACCGCCGCAGCCTCTCACCCGAGGATGTTCACCGCCCGGGCGGCCACCAGCAGCAGCGTGATCGCCGACACCAGCGCCCCGAGGCCCATGAGCCCCTTCGCGCGGCGGCTGAGCGGCATCGTGTCGGTGGGGCTGAACGCGATGGCGTTGGTGAGCGACACGTATAGGTAGTCGACCAGGTGCGGCGTCCATCCGTGTCCGCGGAGGTCGTCGGTGTCCTGGGGGAAGTAGAAGTCGACCGGCGTCCGCGTCTGCGCCACCGCCCGCCGCACCGGGCCGCCGGCGTCCATCGTCCAGAACGTCAGCCCGAACGCCACGACATTGGAGAACCAGATGGTGGCGCCGCTCATGAGCAGCTGCGGGCCGGTCACCCGGACGTCGGTGGCGTTGACGAGCGAGGCGACGAGCAGCGCCGTCTGGACGACGCTCATCAGCACGGCCACGCCGAGGAGGGTCTGCACCAGCCGGCGGCGCACGTCCCGGGGGCCCACGGTGGTGCGGAGGCCCATCAGGAGCACCAGCGCCAGCAGCCCCCACGCGCCGGCGGTGACCGCCCACAGCCACCAGCCGACGCCGTCGAACAGCTCCCAGCCGGCGTGGGCGCTCACAACGGCGAGCGCGGTGAGCGCGAGCACCACCCCGACGGCGAACGGCGCGGCCTCGAGGATCGCCTCCCGCTCGGCCTCGCGGAGCGCCTCCTCGCTCAACTACTCCGCCGGCTTGCGCGCGCGGCTGGGGGCCACGCGGGGCGCCTCGTCCGGCATCTTCGGGTAGACGGGCGGCCACGGGTTGTCGGGGATGCCCCTCGCCAGGGCGGCGCGGTAGCGGTCGACGAGCGGCCCGATCGCCTGGGGGACGTCGTCGATCGCCGCCCACGGGTCGCCCCGCTCCGCCAGCCGGGCGGGGACGGTGCGGATGGAGAGCTCATCCGGGACGACGTCGTCCAGCTCGTCCCACGCGAACGGCGTCGACACCTGGGCCCCGGGCCGCGCGCGCACGCACCACGCGCCGAACACGGTCTTGTGGGGGGCGTTCTGGTTGAAGTCGACGAAGACGCGCGCCCCGCGCTCCTCCTTCCACCAGGCCCCGGTGATCAGGTCGGGGCGTCGGCGCTCCATCTCGCGCGCCACCGACACCGCCGCCTGGCGCACCCCGAACGAGTCCCAGCCCGGCTCGACCCGGACGTAGAGGTGCAGGCCGCGGTTGCCGGTGGTCTTGGGGAAGGCGGTGATCCCCTCCTCCCCCAGGAACGCCCGGACCTCGGTCGCGGCCTCCTGCACCATGGGGAACGTGACGCCGGGGGAGGGGTCGAGGTCGATGCGCAGCTCGTCGGCGTGCTCCGGGTCGTGCGCGCGGTACGGCCACGGGTGGAACCCGAGGCACCCCTGGTTCGCGGCCCACAGGACGTGGGCGATGTCGGCCATCACGATCGCGCGCGACGTGGTGCCGTTGGGGGTGGAGACGGTGGTGGTCTCCAGCCAGTCGGGCGCCGACTCGGGGATGCGTTTCTGGAAGAACGACTTCCCGGTGGCCCCGTTCGGGAAGCGCTGCAGCAGCGTGGGCCGGTCGCGGACGGTGCGCATGAGCGGCTCGGCGACGGCGAGGTAGTACCGGGCCAGGTCGGCCTTGGTCTCGCCGTGCTCCGGGAACATCACCTTCCCGGGGCTGCTGATGGCGACCGTCCGGCCGCCCGCGTCCAGCTCCAGGCTCTCGGCGTCCTTCGCCATCCACGCGACGCTAGCGGACCGGGACGATAGAAACCCGTCCCATGGAGCTCGCCGCGCCGATCGCAAGCGTGTTCGCGGCCGTGGGGCTGTCGGCGGCGGCCGGCCTGAACGCGTACCTGCCACTGCTGATCGGCGCCGTCCTGGAGCGCCTGGACGTGGTCGATCTGGGCGATCCCTTCGGCGGGCTGTCGTCGAACGCGGGCATCGCCGTGCTCGCCGTCCTGCTCGTCGCCGACCTGGTGGGCGACAAGATCCCGGGCGTCGACCACCTGCTCCACCTGGCGGGCGTGGTGATCCACCCGGTGGCGGGGGCGATGCTGTTCGTGGGCCAGACGGGGGTCGACACGGGCATCCCCGTCGCCGTCGCCGCGATCCTGGGCGCCGCCACCGCGGAGACCCTGCACGGCGCCCGCGCCGCCATCCGTCCCGCCTCCACCGCCTCGACCGCCGGGATCGGCAACCCGGTGCTGTCCCTGGGCGAGGACGTCGGCTCCCTCGTCCTCACCGTCCTCGCCTTCGCGCTCCCCCTGGTCGCCCTCCTCCTGACGCTGGCCCTCCTGGCCGGGGTCGTCACCGTCGCCGGGAGGCTCCGGAGGCGCTGACCCCGGCTCCGAGTCGTGGTGCGGACCCGGCCGCCGGGGGTCCCGGCCCCCGGCGGCGGGGTGGTCCGGCTCAGGCCCCGGCGGCGACGACGGGGTCGTCGGCGGGGGCGACGGGCTCGGCGGTCCTCGTGACCTCGTAGCGCTTGATGACCTCGCCGAAGGGCAGCACGAAGTTGTAGCGGCCCCAGCTGGAGGCGACCATGCGGCGCACCGGCATCCGGTGCCACGGGTCCACGGCGGAGGGCGAGTCGAACGTGACGTTGCCGGGGCCGGAGAAGGCCTCGCCGCGGCCGTCGGAGCCCACGATCAGCTCGAAGTCGATCGGGGTCTTCACCAGCTCGCACACCTCGGGCGGCGCGCCCTCCTCCGGGCTGGGGATGATCTTCAGCGTCACCAGCGGCGGGGTCACGATGTCGTCCGGGGCCAGGATGTCGCGCGGCCGCATCACGCCGGTGCAGATGCGCTTGCCCTTCGGCCGCTCGGCGTACGCCGAGATGATCTCGTGCTCCTTCACCCACTCGACCTCGCCGAACAGCTTCGGGAAGCCGTAGGGCTCGCGCCCGCCGATCAGGCCCACCTCGTTCGTGACGAGCAGGTTGGAGCAGTACGTGACCGGCTCGCCCTCCCACAGGCAGCTCACGCCAAGGATCGCCTCCGTGTAGGCGCCGAGGGTGGAGAAGTGGAAGTTGGTGAAGATGAGCTGCGCGATCGCCGGGGAGTGGGCGATCACGAGCCCCTCCGGGACGATGGCGGCGGCGGCGTCATCGTCGGTCTCGTAGGCGAACGCCATCATCTCGATGCCGCGGTAGTAGTACGGCGGCCGGTCGAACGGCGGGTCGCCCGGGGGCATGGAGAAGCCGAACCGGTCGGGTGCGAGACGTCCGGGGATGCCGGGCATCGGGGTCCTCCTCGAGGCGGGGCCAGGTCCGCCACCGACGCTAGGCCGGTCCCCGTTAACGCGCCGTCGCGGCCCCGTCCCGGAGGCGCTCGAGCAGCGCCACCGTCTCCGCCGACGGCTGCAGCCCCAGCTCGGCCAGGGCGTCCCGGCACTCCAGGAACGGCTCCACCGCCGACGCCGGGCCCTCCGCCGCCGCCCGCGCGCGCATCAGCAGGCGCCACCCGTCCTCGCGGTACGGCTCGGCCGCGACCGCCGCCGCCGCCGCCGTCGCCGCCCGCGCCGCACGCCCGGCCGCCAGCAGCGTCGAGGCGTGCTCGCGCAGCGCATCCGCCACCCGGCCGGCCAGCAGGCCGCGCCGCTCCCCGGCGGCGTCGCCGTCGGCGCCCGGCAGGTACGGCCCGTGGGCCGCCAGGCCCAGGGCCGCCTCGATCGTCGCCTGGCGGGCGTCCCCCACCTCACCCCGCGCCCGCGCCAGCAGGGCCTCCAATGCGCCGTCCTCCGCCACCACCGCGTCGGCCGGCCGCAGCGACAGCCGCCCGTCGCCCGACTCCAGCGTCACCCCCGCCGGCAGCGCGCGCCGCAGGCGGTGCACCAGCTGACGCAGGTAGTTGGCGCTGTCGATGCTCCCCTCGAAGAGGGCCTCGGCGACCTCCGCGCGCGGCACCCCCGCCGGCCCGGCGCGCGCGACGACCGCCGCGAGCTCCACCGCCTTCGGCGACACGCCCGGCAGCGGGCGGCCCTCGCGCTCGATCGCGGCCCGCCCCAGCGTGCGCACCACCAGGCGCGCGTCGTCCAGGCTCGCCCTCCCCGGCGCCGACCACCCCGCGCCGGCCAGGCCGCGCCACACCGCGTCGTCGGCGGGCGCCGCCCCGCGGCGGGCCCCCCCCACCCCCCCCACCGCCCCCACCCCCGCCCCCCCCGTGCCCGCG
>OEIU01000799.1_pt1 | contig 25222 bp, 21 predicted proteins | sample 1539221 | NCBI WGS metagenome assembly OEIU01 (sample SAMN03792071, study PRJEB22550) | activated sludge metagenome | feature: wastewater treatment plant; material: activated sludge; isolation source: Wastewater treatment plant of a petroleum refinery complex | place: Argentina: Zarate | collected...
GCGGTCTTGGTTTCCTGTTCCAGGCGCTTGACGATCACGCGATCGTGCAACGGACGAAGTTTCATGGGATCTCCTTGATTCAGGGTGGGAAACAACGAACTGTGATGGACAGCCAGTGCCGCAGTGTGTGGCTGCTGACTTCCAGATCCTGGTAGCGTCGGGAACAACGCCACCTTCGATAGTTAGCACTCGACTCGAGCGAGTGCTAGCAAGCAAGATTATAGGGTTCGGACTTCGACTTTCAAGGGCTCGTGACAGGCGGCGAAAGCGAGCTTTGGCGGGCTGGGCTACGGCCGCGTCGCTCGGCCCCGCTCAGCCGAAGACGGTATCGATCGCGCGCCGAAAGATCGCCGGCTCCATCAGCGCGACAAATACGAGGCCGGCGATCGCGCCCGAGAAGTGCGCGTCGTGGTTGACCCGGCCGCGCATCGAGCGCGACGCCCACCAGGTGTAGGCGAGGTACGCGACGGCGAACAACGGCGCCGGGATCGGCACCGGCAGCGGCAGGATGAAGATCGACGCCGTCGGGAAGTAGACGATCGAGGCGAACAGCACCGCCAGGATCGCACCCGACGCACCGAGCGTCGCATAAGCCGGGTCGCGCCGGTGCTTGAAGTAGGTTCCGGCGTCGCTCTCCAGCAGGCCGAAGAAATAGAGCAGCAGGAAGGACGCCGAGCCGATCGTGCGCTCGAGCGTAAAGGCGAATGCCCAGAACGTGAAGCCGTTGAAGAACAGATGGGCGAGGTCGGCATGCACGAATGCGCTCGTGACGAGCGTCGGGTATTCGCTGCGGCGCACCAGCCAGTACGGCCGAAAGAGGCTGCGCTCGATCAGTCTCTGGTTCGCGAACAGCCCGACGAGGCCGACAACGACGATGACGGCGAGGATCAACGCCGCCGCGGGGGCACCTTGGGTCAGAGCGATGAGGGTTTGCAACGGGGGTCCATCCAGGCCGGTTGGCCAAAGCGCCGATTGTCGCGGCGCGCGGTGCGCAGCGACTCCGAGGTGCATTTCGCGTCGTCCGGCGCATTGCGGCGGCCGACACCGGCCGCGCGCATCCTTCTATAGTCGAAGCAGTGACCCGGGGAGCCTGCCGATGACCGATGTGATGGACGCCAGCCGATGCGTGCTCGTGCTCGTCGACTACCAGGCGCGGCTGCTGCCGGCGATCGATCAGGGCGAGCGGGTCGTCGATGCCGCCGTGCTGCTCGCCGACGCGGCGCGCCTGATCGGCATCCGCGTCGTCGGCACCGAGCAGAACCCCGCGCGCCTCGGGCCGAACGCGCCGCGCGTGCGCGAGCGTTGCGACGCGACGATCCCGAAGATGCACTTCGACGCCTGCGAGGACGGGCTGGCCGGCGCATTGTTCGAAGGCCGCCCCGATGCCGCGCGGCCCGAAGTCGTCATCGCCGGCTGCGAGGCGCACGTCTGCCTGCTGCAGACAGCGCTCGGCCTGCTCGCGCGCGGCTTCGTCGTGCGCGTCGTCGAGTCCGCCTGCGGCTCGCGCCGGGCGGGCGACAAGCGCGCAGCGATGGAGCGCCTGCGCCAGGCCGGCGCGACGATCGTCACGCCCGAGATGGCGATCTTCGAATGGCTGGCGACCTGCGAGCACCCGGCGTTCAAGCCGGCGCTCGAACTGGTGAAGAACCACGACCGGCCTTGACGCGGCTGGGCGCCGTGCCCGAAGCGCGGGACGGCCACAACGCGGCGTGCTTCCTACAATCGACGCCTTTCCATTGCCTGCAAGGTTGCATGCCATGCCAGTCCACCTCGCTGCGCCGTCGCCACAATCGATCCACGCCGTGCCCGGCATCCAGCTCGGCACCGCGATGGCCGGCGTCAGGAAGGCGGGCCGGCGCGACCTGACGGTGATGACGCTCGCGCCCGGATCGCAGGTCGCGGCCGTCTTCACGCAAAACCGCTTCTGCGCCGCGCCGGTGCAGGTCTGCCGCCAGCATCTTGCCGCGGGCGCGGCGGTGCGCGCGCTCGTCGTCAATACCGGCAATGCGAATGCCGGCACCGGCGAGCCGGGCCTGGCCGATGCGCGCGCGACGTGCAGCGCGCTGGCCGGCCTGCTCGGCATCGCGCCCGCGCAGGTGCTGCCGTTCTCGACCGGCGTGATCATGGAGCCGCTGCCGGTCGATCGCATCGTCGCCGGGCTGCCGGCCGCGCTCGCCGACCTCGACGCGGCGCACTGGACGCAGGCGGCCGAGGCGATCATGACGACCGACACCGTGCCGAAGGCGGCGTCGCGCCAGGTGCGCATCGACGGCCGCACCGTCACCGTGAGCGGCATCAGCAAGGGCGCGGGGATGATCCGCCCGAACATGGCGACGATGCTCGGTTTCGTCGCGACCGACGCCGCGATCGACGGCCCACTGCTCGATGCACTCGTGAAGGAGGCGGCCGACCGGTCGTTCAACCGCATCACGATCGACGGCGATACCTCGACCAATGATTCGTTCGTCCTCGTCGCGACCGGCGCGGCCGGGAATTCGCCGGTCGCGCAGTTCGACAGCGCCGACGGCGCGCTGCTGCGCGACGCGGTGATCGAGGTTGCCGAGCAGCTCGCGCAGGCCATCGTGCGCGACGGCGAGGGCGCGAGCAAGTTCATCACGGTGCAGGTCGAAGGCGGGCGCAGCGAGGCCGAATGCCGGCTCGTTGCCTACGCCGTCGCGCATTCGCCGCTCGTCAAGACGGCGTTCTTCGCGAGCGACCCGAACCTCGGGCGCATCCTCGCCGCGGTCGGCTACGCCGGCATCGCCGACCTCGACCAGTCGCTGATCGACCTGTACCTCGACGACGTGCTCGTCGTCGAACGCGGCGGCCGCCACCCGGCATACCGCGAAGAGGACGGCCAGCGCATGATGAAGCAAAGCGAGATCATGGTGCGCGTCAACCTGAACCGCGGCGACGAGCAGGCCTCGGTCTGGACCTGCGACCTCAGCCTGGACTACGTGCGCATCAACGCCGACTACCGGAGTTGAGCGCGCTGCGCGCGCGGCGATTCGTCGGCTGCGCGCTACAGTCGGCGTGTGTCTCGCTTGAGTGAAATCAGGGCTCGCTGCTACGATCATGCCCTTGGATTCCGAACCGAGCGACCAATGAAACCACGCCACTTGCACCGACCGCCGTCCGCCTTGCGCGGCGCTGCCGTCGTCGGTCCGCGTGGCTGGCCGGCGCCGCAGGACATTCCGATGGCCGCGTCCCGCGCAAGCGCCCGTCTCGGCGGCATTCGGGCCCGAATCTAGAGCTCCCGGCGATACGCAACCAAAGGTTGCGCCTCCGCTGTGAGCACAGCGGATGGAAGAGGCGATCCTGTATCCGCTGTCGCAATCGAAATCCGGCCCCGCCCACGAGGCGCGCGGCCAGCCCGGGGCCCCAACAGGTGCGCCGGGCATGTCGGGAGAAGAGAGTGAAGATCAATACTTGGCGTTTCGGCCTGCTCTGGACGGCCCTGTGGAGCGCGCTGCCCGCCGCGCTGCGCCGCCACCTGCGCGTGCCGGCGGGCGACCTGCTGCGCGACGCGACCTACCGCCGCCTGTGGAGCTCGATCCTCATCAGCTCGTTCGGCGGCCAGGTCACGATGCTCGCGCTGCCGCTCACTGCGGCCGTGCTGCTGCACGCGACGCCGTCGCAGATGGGCTGGCTGACCTTCGTCGAGATCCTGCCCTTCGTGCTGTTCTCGCTGCCGTCGGGCGTGTGGCTCGACCGCGTTCGCAAGCTGCCCGTCTATGTCGTCGGCGAATCGGCGCTCGCCGTCGTCGTCGCGAGCGTGCCGTTCGCGTGGTGGATGGGCTGGCTCGGCATGGGCTGGCTGTATGCGGTCGCATTCGTCATCGGCTCCGTCTATACGGTGGCCGGCTCGGCGGCGCAGATCGTGCTGACGCAGGTCGTCGCGCGCGACCGGCTCGTGGAGGCGCACGCGAAGAACGCGCTTGCCTCGTCGGGCGCCGAGGTCGCCGGGCCGGGTCTGGCGGGTGCGCTGATCAAGCTGCTCGGCGCGCCGCTCGCGCTGCTGGCCGACGCGCTGCTGCTCGTCGTCTCGGCGGCGATCCTGCGCGGCATCCGCGTCGACGAGCGTCGTCTGCGGCGCGCCGACGCGCACTTCTGGCGCGACCTGATGGCCGGCGTGCGCTTCGTGCGCGGGCATCGGCTGCTCGTCTCGCTCGCCGCCGTCGTAGGCCTCTGGCAGATGTGCCACAACGCGGCGCTCGTCGTTCAGATCCTGTTTGCGACGCGCACGCTCGGCCTGTCGGCACAGGCGATCGGACTCGCCTATGTCGGCATGGGTGTCGGCACCGTGCTGTCGAGCCTGCTCGGCAACCGCATCTCGCGCCGGCTCGGACCGGGGCCGTGCCTCGTGCTCGGCATCGGCGTCTGCGGCGCGGGCTGGCTGGCGCTCGCGATGGCGCCTGCCAGCGGGCTTGGCGTCGCGCTGTTCGCGCTGATGCTGGTGTGCTTCTCGTTCGGCGCGGTGCTCATCTTCATCAACTTCCTCGCGCTGCGCCAGGCGGTGACGCCCGAGCCTCTGCTCGGCCGCATGACGAGCACGATGCGCTGGCTGATCCTGCTGCCGGCCGGTCCGGGCGCTCTGCTCGGCGGCTGGCTCGGCGAGCACCACGGTCTGCGCAGCGCGCTGGCCGTCGCCGGTGGCGCAGCGCTGCTGCTCGCGCTCGCCGCATGGCGCCATCCGGTGATCCGCGGCGTGCGCGAGCTGCCGCGCGCCGAGTCGGTGGAGGACGCCCTTGGCGCCGAGGCAGCGGTGCGCGTGCCGCTTGCGCAGGGCTGAGGCTGTCAGTCGAGCAGCGTCCCGCCGCTCGCGGCCGGCGAGAAGCGATCGACGGCGTCGGTGATGATGCCGTCGATGCCGAGTGCGATCAGGCGCTGTGCCTCGGCGGGGTCGTTCACCGTGTAGCACAGCGCGCGCAGGCCGGCGCCATGCAGCCGCGCGATCACGTCCGCGTCCATCAGCGGGTAGGCGGTCACGACCGCGGCGCAGCCGAGTTCTTGCGTCAGTTCGAACCAGCCCGGGGCAAGGCGGTCGAGGAGCAGCGCGCGCGTCAGACCGGGCTCGGCATCGCGCGCGGCGGCAAGCGACGGCGGCTCGAAGGAGCTCAGCAGCGGCGGGATGACCGAGCCTTGCCACAGGCGCTTTGCCTCGCGCGCGACGATGCGCCCGGTCTCGGCTTCGAGTCCGGGCGTCGGCTTGATCTCGATGTTGAGTGCAAAGCCGTTGCGGCGCACGAAGGCGGCGACGGCTTCGAGGCTCGGAATCGGCTCTCCGGCAAAGGCCCGGCTGTGCCAGCCGCCGGCGTCGATGCGCGACAGCTCCGACCAGGGCCGCTCGCCGGCCACGCCGTGCGCCGGCGTCGTGCGCTGCAGCGTGTCGTCGTGGAGCAGGAAGGGCACGCCGTCCGCGCTCAGCTTGACGTCGCATTCGTACGCCCGGTAGCCGTGGCTTGCACCGGCACGAAAGGCGGCGAGCGTGTTCTCGGGCGCGAGATGCCCGGCGCCGCGGTGCGCGATCCACAGCGGGTAGGGCCACGGCGCAAGGGCAGTTGTCGTCGCATTCATTCGATGCGTGCCTTAGTCTGCGGATCGAACCAGTGTAGATGCCGCGTGGCGGGGGCGAGCGTCAGCTTTGCCCCCGGCTGCGGCGCGGGCAGCGTGCTGTCGATGCGCAGCGTGAACGCGGCGTCGCCGATCTGGCCGTAGACCAGTCGTTCGGCGCCGAGCATCTCGACCGTCTCGACCTGCATCGCCCAGCCTGCGGCCGCGTCGCCGGCGCCCGCGTGCTCGGGGCGCAGCCCGAGGATCAGATTGCCGTCGCGCGGTGCGGCGGCGGGGAGCGCGAGCGTCTGGCCGCCGAGCTGGAAGCGCTCGCCCTTGGCCTCGCCTTCGAGCAGGTTCATCGGCGGCGAACCGATGAAGCTCGCGACGAAGGTCGTTGCCGGCCGCGCATAGACGTCCTCGGGCGTGCCGATCTGCTCGATGCGCCCGGCGTTGAGGACGAGCATGCGCTGCGCGAGCGTCATCGCCTCGACCTGGTCGTGGGTGACGAAGAGCGACGTCACGCCAAGCTCGCGGTGCAGCTTCTGGATCTCGAGGCGCGTCTGCGCGCGCAGCTTGGCGTCGAGGTTCGAGAGCGGCTCGTCGAACAGGAACGCGGCCGGCTGGCGCACGATCGCACGGCCCATCGCGACGCGCTGGCGCTGGCCGCCGGAAAGCTCGCGCGGCCGGCGCTTCAGGTAGGGCGCAAGCTCGAGGATCGCCGCCGCCTTGTCGACCCGGGCGCGGATTTCCGCCGCCGGCACCTTGCGGATCTTCAAGCCGTAGGCCATGTTGTCGAATACGCTCATGTGCGGGTAGAGCGCGTAGTTCTGGAACACCATCGCGATATTGCGGTCGGCGGGCTCGACGTCGTTGACGACCTTGCCGCCGATCGCGATCTCGCCGCCGCTGATCTCCTCGAGCCCGGCGACCATGCGCAGCAGCGTGCTCTTGCCGCAGCCCGAGGGCCCCACGATGACGATGAACTCGCCGCTCGCGATCTCGGCGCTCACGCCGTGGATGACCTGCACGGCGGCGGCGTCGCGCCCGTAGCGCTTCGAGACGTTGCGGATGGAGATCGCTGACATCGGCTGCCCGTTCTATTTCTCGGTATCGACCAGACCCTTGACGAACCACTTCTGCATCAGCACGACGACCAGCGCCGGCGGCAGCATCGCGAGCATCGCGGTCGCCATCACGAGCTGCCACTCGGTCATCGCGTCGCCGCCGACGATCATGCGCTTGATGCCGATCACCGCCGTGTACATGCTCTCGTCGCTCGTGATCAAGAGCGGCCACAGGTACTGGTTCCAGCCGTAGATGAACTGGATCACGAAGAGCGCCGCGATCGTCGTTGCCGAAAGCGGCAGCAGCACGTCGAAGAAGAAGCGCAGCGGCCCGGCACCGTCCATGCGCGCGGCTTCGAGCAGCTCGTCGGGCACGGTCAGGAAGAACTGGCGAAAGAGGAAGGTGGCCGTCGCCGACGCGATCAGCGGCAGCGTCAGGCCGGCGTAGGTGTTCAGCATGCCGAGGTCGGAGACGACCTTGAAGGTCGGGATGATGCGCACCTCGACCGGCAGCATCAGCGTGATGAAGATCATCCAGAAGAACGTCCGCCGTAGCGGAAAGCGGAAGTAGACGATCGCGAACGAGCTGATGATCGAGATCGCGATCTTGCCGATCGCGATGACGAGCGCCATCACGAGGCTGTTGAACATCATCTGCCCGACCGGCGCGCCTGAACCGCGCGTCGAGCCCGAGGCCAGCACCTGGCTGTAGTTGGCCCAGAAGCGGTCGCCGGGGACGAGGCGCATCGGCACCTCGAGCACCTGCTCGAGCGTCAGCGTCGACGCAACGAAGGTGATGTAGAGCGGAAACGCGATGACGACGATGCCCAGCGCAAGGCCGACATGCGTCAGCACGGTCAGCAGCGGGCGGCGTTCGACCATGCCTTGGCAATTTCTAGTAGTTGACCTTGCGCTCGATGAAGCGGAACTGGATCACGGTGAGCGCGATCACGATCAGCATCAGGATCGCCGATTGCGAAGACGAGCCGCCGATATCGGCCGACTTCACGCCGTCGACGTAGACCTTGTAGACGAGGATATTGGTCGCCCCCGCGGGGCCGCCCTGGGTCGTCGCGTCGATCACGCCGAAGGTGTCGAAGAAGGCGTAGACGACGTTGACGACGAGCAGAAAGAACGTCACCGGCGACAGCAGCGGAAAGACGATCGTCCAGAAGCGGCGCAGCGGGCGCGCGCCGTCGATCGCCGCCGCTTCGATCAGCGAGCGCGGGATCGACTGCAGCCCGGCGAGGAAGAAGAGAAAGTTGTACGAGATCTGCTTCCAGACCGATGCGATGACGACCAGCGCCATCGCCTGGTTGCCCTCGAGCACCCAGTTCCATTCGATGCCGAACTGCTTGAGCCAGAAGGTGACGATGCCGATCGACGGCGCGAAGAGGAACCCCCACAGCACGCCGGCCACCGCGGCGGCGACGGCGTAAGGCCAGATCAGCAAGGTGCGGTAAAGCAGCGCGCCCTTGATCACGCGATCGGCCATCACCGCCATCGCGAGCGCGATCGCGATGCCGCCGAAGGCGACGAGCAGCGAGAAGACGGCCGTCACCTGGATCGAGTCGAGATAGCTCTCGCTTGCGAACAGGAAGCGGAAATTGTCCAGGCCGGCGAACTCGGCATTCATGCCGAACGCGTCCTGGCGCTGGAACGCGTAGATCAGCGTCTGCCCGGCGGGAAGAAAGAAGAAGATGATCGTGATCGCGAGTTGCGGCGCCACCAGCAGGTAGGGCAGCCACGCGGATCGGAAGACGACGCGCTTTTCCATGGGGCTTCAACGCGAAAAATCGCCGGCCGCGGGCGTGGCTCGCGGCCGGCGATTCGCGTGCCTGGGTTCTCAGTCTTCCTTCACCGTCGCCTGGAACTTGCGCAGGATTTCGTTGCCGCGCTTGACGGCGTCGTCCATCGCCGCCTGCGCGCTCTTCTTGCCGGCGAGCGCGGCTTCGATCTCTTCCTCGATCACGTCGCGCCCCTGCACATAGTTGCCGAAGCGCAGGCCCTTCGAATTCGCGGTCGGCGGCTTGTAGTTGAGCTGCTTGACGGCGATATCGGCGCCCGGCACCTTGTCGTAGTAGCCCGACTTCGTGACCAGCTCGGCGGCGGCGTAGGTGATCGGCACGTAGCCCGTCGCCTCGTGCCACTTCGCCTGCAGTTCGGGCTGCGAGAGGTAGTTGAAGAACTGCGCGACACCCTTGTATTCGGCCGGCTTCTTGCCGCCCAGCGCCCACAGCGTCGCGCCGCCGATGATCGAATTCTGCGGCGCGCCCTTGATCTCGGCGTCGTACGGCAGGAAGTTGACCGAGAAGGCGAACTTCGCGTTCTTGCGGATGTTGGCCTGCGCGCCCGAGCTCGAGGTCAGCATCGCGCACTCGCCGCTGAAGAATTTGGCCTCGGCCTCGTTCTTGCGCCCGGCATAGGTGAACCAGCCGTTCTTCGCATAGTCGACGAGGCGCTGGATGTGCTTCACGTGCAGCGGCGAGTTGAAGACGAATTTCGTATCCAGCCCGCCGATGCCGTTTTCGAGCGTGCCGATCGGCAGGTTGTGCCAGGCGCTGTAGTTCTCGACGTGGACCCAGCTCGGCCAGCCGGTGGTGTAGACGCACGCCTGGCCGCTCGCCTTGAGCTTGCCGGCGACGGCGCTGAACTCCTGCCACGTCTTGGGCGCCTTCTCGGGGTCGAGCCCGGCCTTCTTGAAGGCGTCCTTGTTGATATAGAAGACCGGCGTCGACGAGTTGAACGGCAGCGACAGCATGTTGCCGTGGCGGTCCGAGTAGTACAGCGCGACGGCGCTGATGTAGGCCTTCGGGTCGAACTTCATCCCGGATTCCTTCATCAGCTGATAGACCGGCTTGATCGCGCCCTTGGCCGACATCATCGTCGCCGTGCCGACCTCGAATACCTGAACGATATTGGGTGCGTTGCCGGCGCGGTAGGCGGCGATCGCGGCCGTCATCGACTCCGGGTACGAGCCCTTGTAGACCGGCACGATCTTGTAGTCCTTCTGGCTCGCGTTGAAGCCATCGGCGAACTCGTTGACGCGCTCGCCGAGCGCGCCCGTCATCGAGTGCCACCAGGTGATCTCGGTCTGCGCCCGGGCGGGCAGGGCGGTCAGGGCGGCGGCGGCGAGCGCGGCGATGGCAAGGGGCTCGAGTCTCATGGGTTCTCCAAGTCTGATCGGTCGAACAGGAAGCGGGATGATCCTGCAGAAATATGACAACCGCGTTTCTCTCACCGAGCGCGGCCCTGCGGCAAGCGGGATAACCCGCTCGCGCCGGAGGTGGAAATGCTGCACTGCGGTAGCATCGACCGCCCGTCATGAATGCACCGCTTCCGATCGCGCCGACCGCGGCGAACGCCGCCCCCCGCCTGCGCGAGATCCCCTACAACTACACCTCGTTCTCGGATCGCGAGATCGTCATCCGCCTGCTCGGCCGCGCGGTGTGGGACCGCCTGAACTGGCTGCGCGGCGAGCGCGCGACCGGCCGCTCGGCGCGCATGCTCTACGAGGTGCTGGGCGACATCTGGGCGGTGCAGCGCAACCCCTATCTGCAGGACGACCTGCTCGCCAATCCGCGCCGCCGTGCCGCGCTGATCGAGGCGCTGCACCACCGCCTGCGCGAGGTGAATGCGCGCCGCCGGCCGCAAGAGGATGCCGCGCGCGACGCCGCGGTCGGCGAACTGCTGGCCGCGGCGAACCGCGCGGTGGACGATTTCGCGCACGGCTTCGACGAGCTTGCCGCCCTGCGCCGGCGCACGGCGCGCGTGCTGCGCCGCGCAACGGCGGCCGACAATATCAAGTTCGACGGCCTGTCGCGCGTCTCGCACGTCACCGACGCGACCGACTGGCGGGTCGAGTATCCGTTCGTCGTCCTCACCCCCGATACCGAGGCCGAGATGGCGGCCGTCGTTGCCGCCTGCATCGAGCTCGGCCTGACCATCATCCCGCGCGGCGGCGGCACCGGCTATACCGGCGGCGCGATCCCGCTGACATCGAAGAGCGCGGTCGTCAATACCGAGAAGCTCGAGGCGATGAGCGCGGTCGAGCACGTCGCGCTGCCGGGCGTCGAGGGCAGCGTCGCGACCGTCTGGAGCGAGGCCGGCGTCGTCACCCAGCGCGTCGCCGAAGCGGCCGAGCGCGCCGGCTTCGTCTTCGCCGTCGATCCGACCTCGGCCGATGCGTCGTGCATCGGCGGCAATGTCGCGATGAATGCCGGCGGCAAGAAGGCGGTGCTGTGGGGCACGGCGCTCGACAACCTTGCCTCGTGGCGGATGGTGACGCCGGACGCGAAGTGGCTCGAGGTCGTGCGCCTGGACCACAACCTCGGCAAGATCCACGACGTCGAGATCGCGAGTTTCGAGCTGCGCCGCTTCGAGGCGAACGGCCGCGGGCATGTCGACTGGTCGCGCCCGGCGCGCACCGAGCGGCTCGACATCGCGGGCCGGGCCTTTCGCAAGGAGGGCCTCGGCAAGGACGTGACCGACAAGTTCCTCGCCGGACTGCCGGGCATTCAGAAGGAAGGCTGCGACGGCCTGATCACGAGTGCGCGCTGGATCGTGCACCGCATGCCCGAGCAGGTGCGCACCGTCTGCCTCGAGTTCTTCGGCAGCGCGAAGGAGGCCGTGCCCTCGATCGTCGAGATCAAGGACTACATGTTTTCGCTCGCGCGCAGCGGCACGAATACCGAGCAGGGTGCGCAGCCGGTCTTGCTCGCCGGGCTCGAACACCTCGACGACCGCTATCTGAAGGCGGTCGGCTATGCGACCAAGAGCAAGCGCGGCGGGCTGCCGAAGATGGTGCTGATCGGCGATATCGTCGGCGACGACGCCGATGCCGTGGCGCGCGCGGCGAGCGAAGTGGTGCGGATCGCCAATTCGCGCAGCGGCGAGGGCTTCACCGCGGTGAGCGCCGAAGCGCGCAAGAAATTCTGGCTCGACCGCAAGCGCACCGCGGCGATCAGCAAGCACACCAACGCCTTCAAGATCAACGAGGACGTCGTCATCCCGCTGCCGCGGATGGGCGAGTACACCGAAGGTATCGAGCGCATCAATATCGAGCTCAGCCTGCGCAACAAGATCGCGCTCGCCGACGCGCTCGAGGCCTTCTTCGCCGCCGGCAATCTGCCGCTGGGCAAGGCCGACGACAGCGGCGAGATCGTCTCCGCCGGGCTGCTCGAGAGCCGCGTGCAGCAGGCGCTCGAACTCGTGAAGGGTGTCCGCGAACAATGGCGGCACTGGCTCGCCCACCTCGACGCGACCGACCCGGCGCCGGATGCCGGCGGCCGCAGCTTCTTCACCCGCCTGCAGGAGCACAGCCTGCGCGCATCGTGGAAGACGCAACTGCGCGCGCCGCTCGCGGCGATCTTCGTCGGGCAGGCATTCGCGCCGGTCATCGAACGCTGCGCCGCGATCCACAAGGAGGTGCTGCACGGCCGCGTCTGGGTCGCGCTGCACATGCACGCCGGCGACGGCAACGTCCACACCAACATCCCCGTCAACAGCGACGACTACGCGATGCTGCAGACGGCGCACGAGGCGGTCGCGCGCATCATGGCGCTCGCGCGCTCGCTCGGCGGCGTGATCTCGGGCGAGCACGGCATCGGCATCACGAAGCTGCAGTTTCTGAGCGACGACGAGATCGCCGGCTTTGCTGCCTACAAGGAGCGCGTCGACCCGCAGGGTCGCTTCAACAAGGGCAAGCTGCTGCGCCAGCCGGCGCTCCACGCGGATCTGACGAACGCCTACACGCCGAGCTTCGGACTGATGGGCCACGAGTCGCTCATCATGCAGCAAAGCGACATCGGCGCGATCGCCGATTCGGTCAAGGACTGCCTGCGCTGCGGCAAGTGCAAGCCGGTGTGCGCGACGCACGTGCCGCGCGCCAACCTGCTCTACAGCCCGCGCAACAAGATCCTCGCCACCTCGCTGCTCGTCGAGGCCTTCCTGTACGAGGAGCAGACGCGGCGCGGCGTCTCGCTCGCGCATTGGCGCGAGTTCGAGGACGTCGCCGACCATTGCACCGTCTGCCACAAATGCCTCGCGCCGTGCCCGGTCGATATCGACTTCGGCGACGTGACGATGAACATGCGCAACCTGCTGCGCAAGATGGGACAGAAGAGCTTTCGCCCCGGCAACGCGGCGGCGATGTTGATGTTGAACGCAACCGATCCGCGTGCGATCAAGGCGATCCGCGCCGGCATGATCAACGTCGGCTTCAAGGCGCAGCGCATGGCCGTGACGCTGCTGCGCGGCTTCGGCCGGCGCCAGACGGCGAAGCCGCCGGCGACGGTCGGCGCAGCGCCGGTCAAGGAGCAGGTGATCCACTTCGTCAACAAGAAGCTGCCCGGCGGGCTGCCTTCGAAGACGGCGCGCGCGCTGCTCGATATCGAGGACAAGCACTACGTGCCGATCATCCGCGACCCGGCCGCGACGAGCGCGGACAGCGAGGCGGTGTTCTACTTCCCCGGCTGCGGGTCGGAGCGGCTCTTTTCGCAGGTGGGCCTGGCGACGCAGGCGATGCTGTGGCATGCCGGGGTGCAGACGGTGCTGCCGCCGGGCTACCTGTGCTGCGGCTATCCGCAGCGCGGCAGCGGCCAGTTCGACCGCGCCGAGAAGATGATCACCGACAACCGGGTGCTCTTCCACCGCGTCGCGACGACGCTCAACTACCTCGATATCAAGACCGTCGTCGTCAGCTGCGGCACGTGCTACGACCAGCTCGCGACCTACCAGTTCGACAAGATCTTTCCCGGCAGCCGCCTGATCGATATCCACGAGTTTCTGCTCGAGAAGGGCATCACGCTCGGCGGCGCCGGCGGCTATCTGTTTCACGTGCCGTGCCACGACCCGATGAAGCTGCAGGACCCGATGAAGACGGTGAAGGCGCTCGTCGGCGCCAACGTGATCGAGGCCAAGCGCTGCTGCGGCGAAAGCGGCACGCTGGGCGTCACAAGGCCCGACATCGCGACCCAGGTGCGGTTTCGCAAGGAGGAGGAACTGCGCGCCAACGAGGCGGCGCTGCGCGCGACCGGCGCGGTCGCCGAGCACGGGCCGGTCAAGGTGCTCACCTCGTGCCCGAGCTGCCTGCAGGGGCTGAGCCGCTATGTGGACGATCTGCAGGGCGGCCTGCTCGAGGCCGACTATGTCGTCATCGAGATGGCGAGGCACATCCTCGGCGAGAACTGGCTGCCGGAGTATGTCGCCCGCGCCAATGCCGGCGGCATCGAGCGCGTGCTGGTGTAGGCCGGCCCGCCAGCGCTGGCTACGGGGACATCGGGGGAGACTACACTGCCCGTTCCTTGTCGAACATGGCGTGTGCAGGGCATCATGGCTGGAACCAAATCGAACTCTCCGCAACCAACGACGATCACCGTGCACCAGGAGTCGCGCGTGCTCGAAATCGGTTTCGACGATGGCAAGCTGTTTCGCATTCCGTTCGAGTTGATGCGGGTCTATTCGCCGTCCGCCGAGGTGCAGGGCCACGGCCCGGGGCAGGAGGTGCTGCAGACCGGCAAGCGCAACGTCGGCATCGATTCGCTCGAGGCGGTCGGCAACTATGCGGTGCAGCCGACCTTCTCCGACGGCCACTCGAGCGGCATCTTCTCGTGGGAATATCTGCACTATCTGGGCACGCAGCAGGAGTCGCTGCAAAAGCGCTACGAAGAACGCCTGGCCGCCGCCGGCAAGAGCCGGGATGCGCCGATGGCGCAGGCGCATGCCCACGGCGGCGGCTGCGGTTCGCACTGACGCAAGCCGGCGATGTCGCAGACCCATTTCGGCTACCAGACGATCGACGAGAGCGAGAAGGTCGCTCGCGTGCGCGGCGTATTCGATTCGGTCGCATCGCGCTACGACGTGATGAACGACCTGATGTCGGTGGGCCTGCACCGCGCCTGGAAGGCCTACACGGTTGCCGTCGCCGCGCTGCGCGAGGGCGACCGGGTGCTCGATATCGCGGGCGGCACCGGCGACCTGGCACGCGCCTTCGCGCGCAAGGTGGGCGCCAGCGGCCTCGTCGTCCACACCGATATCAACGAGGCGATGCTGCGCCAGGGGCGCGACCGGCTGCTCGACGAAGGCCTCGTGCTGCCCACCGCGCTGTGCGACGCCGAGGCGCTGCCGTTCGCCCCTGCCAGCTTCGACCTCGTGAGCGTCGCCTTCGGCCTGCGCAACATGACGCACAAGGAACGCGCGCTCGCCGAGATGAACCGCGTCCTCGCGCCCGGCGGGCGGCTGCTCGTGCTCGAATTCTCGACCGTCGCCAAGCCGCTCGCGAAGGCCTATGACTGGTATTCGTTCAACGTCCTGCCGCTCATCGGCAAGATCGTCACCGGCGACGCCGACAGCTATCGCTACCTGGCCGAGTCGATCCGCATGCATCCCGACCAGCAGACGCTCAAGAACATGATGAAAGAGGCCGGCTTCGGCCATGTGGACGTGCACAACCTGAGCGCGGGTGTCGTCGCGCTGCACGTCGGCATCAAGTGCTGATCCGCGCCTTCACCGTGGCACGTGACTTGCGCACGGAATAACGCTTGCTTACAGCGTTTCGCCCCGCATTAGGGGTTGCCGGCGAACCATGCTTGGCCGCTACACTCATGCACTTTTCGGCCGGGTGGCCGATATGGAATCTTGACCCGATGGGAGCGAAGCCCGAATGACGCGAACTTTTCAAGCCCGCCCCGGCAGGGCCGCGGTGGCCGCTGCAATGGCGGCGATGCTGTTGCTCGCCGGATGCAGCGGCGACAAGAAGGACAAGGCATCGCAGACCGCGGCCAAGGTGAACAAGGAAGAGATCACCGTCCACCAGATCAACTTCGTGATGCAGCAGCAGCGCGGCCTCAAGCCCGAGCAGGCCGATGCGGCGAGCCGGCAGATCCTCGAGCGGCTGATCGACCAGGAACTCGCCGTGCAGAAGGCGGAAGACCTGAAGCTCGACCGCGACCCCAAGGTCGTGCAGCAACTCGAAGCGGCCAAGCGCGAGATCATCGCCCGCGCCTACGTCGAGAAGACCGGCGAGGCCGCGGCCAAGCCGACGCCCGAGGCGATCAAGAAGTACTACGACGAACATCCCGCGCTCTTCAAGGAGCGCCGCATCTACAGCATCCAGGAAGTGGGGATCGAAGCGACGCCCGATCAGCTGCCCGCGCTGCGCCAGCACCTGCAGGATGCCAAGTCGATCGGCGATTTCGTCGAGTATCTCAAGGCGAACAATTTCAAGTTCACCGGCAACCAGGCGGTGCGGTCGGCCGAGCAGTTGCCGTTGAATATGCTCGATGCCTTCGCGAAGATGAAGGACGGCCAGGCAGTCCTTGCACCGACGCCCACCGGCGCGCAGGTGATCGTGCTCGCCGGCTCGCGCACCGAACCGGTCGACGAGGCCCGCGCCAAGCCGGCGATCGAGCAGTTCCTCTGGAACGACGCCAAGCGCAAGCTGATCGAGGCCGACATGAAGGCGATGCGCGAAGCGGCGAAGATCGAGTACGTCGGCAAGTTTGCCGAGGCGGCGGCTTCGGCACCGGCGGCGGCGCCGGCGCCGACCGCGAGCGCAGCCGACAGCGTTGCGCCACCACCGGCCGCGCCGGCCGCGAGCGGCCTGGGCGCCGATGCGATCGCGAAGGGAATGGGGTTGAAGAAATGAATCGAAACAGCTTCCTGACCGGTCTGGCCGTCGCGGCCTTCGCGCTCTCTTTCGCCGGCACGCAGGCGGTGGCACAAACCGCAGCGCCGAAAGCAGCGAGTGCCGCCGCGGCCGACACGAAGGACTACCAGCTCGGCCCGGGCGACGTGATCCGCATCACCGTCTTCCAGAACCCGGACCTCATGCTCGAGACCCGCGTCAGCGAGTCCGGCGTGATCAGCTTTCCGCTGCTCGGGCCCGTCAAGATCGGCGGCATGACGCCGAGGCAGGCCGAGAAGGTGATTGCCGACGGGCTGCGTGACGGCAACTTCGTCAAGCAGCCGCAGGTCAGCGTGCTCGTCACGCAGGTGCGCGGCAACCAGGTGAGCGTGCTCGGCCAGGTCAATCGGCCCGGGCGCTTCCCGATCGAAGTGGCCGACATGCGCCTGACCGACATGCTTGCCAACGCGGGCGGCATTGCCGTGACCGGCGCCGATATCGTCACCGTCGTCGGCACGCGCAACGGCCAGCCGTTCCGCCAGGAAATCGACCTGCCGACCGTCTTCGGCGTGCAGGGCCGCGCGCAGGACATCGCGCTACAGAACGGCGACGTGATCTGGGTCGACCGCGCGCCTATCGTCTATATCTACGGCGAAGTGCAGCGCCCCGGCGCGATGCGCGTCGATCGGGACATGACGGTGTTGCAGGCGCTCGCCGCGGGCGGCGGCCTCACGCTGCGCGGCACCGAGAAGGGCATCACCGTGCACCGCAGGGGCGCCGACGGCAAGGTCGAGGTGCTCACGCCGAAGATGGACGAAATGGTGCGCGCCGGCGACGTCGTTTACGTCAAGGAAAGCTTGTTCTGACGGAGCCAAGAGATGACCTTCGGCCAAATCCTTTCGGTTCTGCGCGCGCGCTGGAAGATTGCGACGCTGGTTTTCGTGCTCACGGTGGGGATCACGCTGATCGTGAGCCTGGTGCTCCCCAAGCAGTACACGGCCACCGCCAGCGTCGTTCTCGACGTCAAGCCCGACCCCGTGACGGCCATGTTGTACGCGGGAATGGTTTCCCCTGCATTCATGGCCACGCAGGCGGACATCATTCAAAGTGATCGCGTCGCCTATCGTGTCGTACGCAACCTGAAGCTGGCCGACAGTCCGCAAGTTCGCCAGCAGTGGCTGGACGAAACGGGCGGCGAGGGCAGCATCGAAGTCTGGCTGGCGGCAACGTTCTCGAAGAAGCTCAATGTGCAGCCGTCTCGCGATTCGAACGTGATCAATGTCAGCTATTCGGCACCCGATCCGCGCTTTGCGGCGGGCTTGGCCAATGCCTTCGTGCAAGCCTATATCGATACGTCGCTCGAACTGCGCGTCGATCCGGCAAAGCAGTACTCGTCCTTCTTCGACAAGCAGGGCAAGGAGGCGCGCGATGCGCTGGAGAAGGCGCAATCCAGGCTCAGCGCGTTCCAGCGCGAGAAGGGCATCACCGCCACGGACGAACGTCTGGACGTCGAAACCGCACGTCTGAACGATCTTTCGTCGCAGCTGGTGATGATTCAGGCCATTGCCGCGGAGTCCAACAGCCGGCAGGGGCAGGCCAGGGGAAGTTCTGCGGACCAGATGCAGGAAGTGCTGAGCAATCCGGTCATCAACGGCCTGAAGTCCCAACTGTCGGTTCAAGAGGCAAGGCTGAAAGAGCTCAACGCGAGGTACGGCAGCGCACACCCCCAGATCGTCGAGTTGAAGGCGAATATCGCCGAACTGAAGACGAGCATCGCCGACGAGACCCGTCGCGTGACGGGCGGCGTCGGCGTGACGGGCACGATCAACCGCGCGCGAGAAGCGCAGGTTCGCGATGCGCTCGCAGCGCAGCGCGCGAAAGTGTTGAACCTGAAGCAGGTCCGCGACGAAGGGCAGGTGCTGGCGCGGGACGTCGAGAACGCACAGCGCTCGTACGACACGCTGATGGCGCGCTCGATGCAGACCGGCCTGGAGAGCCAGACGACACAGAGCAACGTCAACGTGCTGACGCAGGCCGTGCCGCCCATCGAGGCTTCGTCCCCGCGCGTTTTTCTGAATTTGGCGCTTTCGATCTTCCTTGGGGCCCTGTTGGCGATCGGGACGGCCGTGGTTCTCGAGATCAACGATCGGCGGGTGCGCAGCACCGACGATGTGTTTTCCACCCTTGGCCTGCCGGTGCTTGGCGTCATGCCCAAGCCGGGCGCCAAACTCAAGCTGGGTCACAGGCACCTGCCCGCCATGCAGCAGCGGCTGATGGCCGCGCTGCCGCAGCCAGCAAAGGGGGCGTGATGGCCAAGTTTCGAGATTCGACACCCGATCCGGTCGCCGTCATCGACGCCGCGGCAAGGCCGCAGGCGCCGCATTCGGCGCAGGCGACCGATGCCGGCAACAAGGTTCACGAGCATGAGCGCAGCATTGGCAACATCATTGCCGAGCTGCGCAATCTGACCACCGAGCAAGTGGAAAAGGTGCTCGAGCACCAGCGCCAGGCGGGCGTGCGCTTCGGGGAAGCCGCGGTTGCGCTGGGCTATGCGAGCAAAGACGACGTGCTCTTCGCACTGTCTCAGCAGTTTCACTACCCCTATGCGCCCGAGGAGCAGCGCCACGCCAGCCCCGAACTGGTGGCGCTCAACGAGCCATTCTCGGCGCGGGCCGAGGCCTTTCGCGCGCTTCGCAGTCAACTCATAATGCACCTGTTCGACGAGGGCGCGACGCCGCGAGCGCTCGCCGTCATCAGCCCCGACGCCGGCGACGGCAAGACCTACTGCGCCGCCAACCTGGCGGTCGCGCTCGCCCAGCTGGGCGGTCGCACGCTGCTGGTGGACGCCGACATGCGCGGGCCGCGGCTCCATGAGGTCTTCAAGCTCAAGAATCAAACCGGGCTCTCGGGCATCCTCTCCGGACGCAGCGACAGCCACGTCATTCAGCAGGTTGCCGGCGTTCCCAGCCTCTTCGTGCTGCCGGTGGGAACGACGCCGCCGAATCCGCTGGAGCTTGTCGAACGCCCGGCATTCGGCCTGCTGATACGCGAACTGGTCTCGAAATTCGACTACGTCGTGGTGGACACGCCGGCAGCCGTCTACGGCGCCGACGCCAGCGTGATTGCGGTGCGTTGCGGCGCAGCGCTGGTGGTTGCGCGCAAGGACAAGGGTCGCGTTGCCGATCTGCAGGAGATGGTGGCCAACCTGGCGGAAACTCCCACCAAGCTTTCGGGCGTCATCGTCAACGAGTTCTGATGTGTCCACGATCGCGCAGACCGACTCCGTGAAGGCATCCGGCGATCTGGCCCGCCCGCCCGAGCGCGGTATGGATGCGGTCGTCGTCGGGCTGCTTCTGCTGGGTCTTGCCGCGATGTACGTTCCCAGCTACATCATGCTGGCGCAACGTGTCTGGTCTACCGACGAGCAGGGGCACGGCCCGATCATCCTTGCCCTGAGCGTCTACCTGCTCTATGCCAAGCGGCACGAAATCGCTGCCGCCAAAGCGCCGCCCGACTACTTGTTCGGGGTGCCGTTGCTGTTGATCGGGCTGCTCATGTATGTGATCGGCCGCTCGCAGTTCATCATGTTCTTCGAGATCTTCTCGCAGATCGTGATGCTGATCGCCCTGACGCTGCTGTTTCTGGGGCGCAAGGCGCTGCGCCTGGCCTGGTTCCCGCTCTTCTTCATGCTGTTCATGGTGCCATTGCCGGGCACGCTGGTCGCGGCGATAACGTCGCCGCTGAAGTCGGCGGTCTCCGCGGTGGCGGCGAACCTGCTCTATCACATGGGCTACCCCATCGGGCGCGCTGGCGTGGTGCTTACCGTCGGCCCCTACGAATTGCTGGTGGCGGATGCATGTGCAGGCCTCAACAGCATGTTCACCCTCGAGGCGTTGGGCCTCTTCTACATGCATCTGATGCGCTACACGAACGCGGTGCGCAACGTCGTCCTTGCGGTGCTGATCATTCCCATCTCGTTCATCGCGAACATTGCGCGCGTGATGATCCTCGTGCTTGTCACCTACTACTTCGGCGACGAGGCTGGGCAGGGCTTCATCCACGGCTTCGCAGGCATGGTCCTCTTCATGGTCGGATTGATCCTGATGCTGGGGGTCGACCGGGTGCTCAGCGCGATCTTCAAGGGCAAGAACCAGAGGGCGGCATGAACGGCCTGCGATGGAGAGCATTGGTCGTGGCGCTGCTGATGCTGGCGGGTTCGGCAGCGGCGGTTTTGGCAAAGCCCACGAAGTCGCTGGCGGACCAGATCGGGATTCCCAACCTCGATGCCATGCCCCCGCAGCAGTTCGGCGAGTGGCGCGCCGATACGAGCGTTCTGCCCCCCCTGCCATCGCCCGCCGTGCCGCCGCAACTGGGCAAGCTCTATAACCAGGTTCTCTCGCGCACCTACGTCAACAAGAGCGGCCAGCGCATCATGCTGTCCGTGGCGTACGGCGGCGACCAATCGGATGGCACCAGTGCCCATCGGCCGGAGGTCTGCTACCCGGCCCAGGGTTTCGCCATCACCAGCAATCAGTTGACAACGCTGCACGTCGGCGGCCGCGAGTTGCCCGCCCGCCGGCTGATGTCCAAGCTCGGCCAGCGCAACGAGCCGATCACGTACTGGGTGGTGGTCGGCGACGAAGTCGTGACCACCGGCATTGGGCAGAAGCTTGCGCAGATGCGCTACGGCCTGCACGGCGTGATTGCCGACGGCATGCTGGTGCGCATCTCGAGCATCGATGCCGATATGGAACGCGGCCACAAACTTCAAGAACAGTTTGCCAGCGACCTGTTCAGCCATATCGATCATGCAGCAGCGGCGAGGCTGTTCGGGAACGATACTCGTTGATGCCCCATTCCGTTCCACCTTGCGGGCGACACAGGATGTACGCGAGCCCCGTCCAGGGCAAACCTGATTCGACTCTGGATGAAGCGTAATTTCCTCTATACCTCAGTATCCATCGGAAGTCGGCTGCTTGTAAGCTTCTTGCTATTTCTGTTTCTAGCCCGCCTTTGGGGGCCGACACAATTCGGGCTCTTCGCGTTTGTATTTAGTCTGGCTGCGCTTCTAGCCGTGGTTGTCGACTTCGGCTTCCACGTCTACTTGCTGCGCGAAGTTGCCGCCACGCCAGAACGCGCTTCAATCTTGATACGTGAGGCGCTCCGCACCAAAGTCATGCTGGCTGCGATAGCGATCGTCATTGGGCCGTTCCTTGTCGTAGCGATGGGAGTAAGCACATTGCCGCCTCAGTTGGCCCTACCGCTTTTTCTGGCAGCGCTACTCGCATCATTCTCGGACTTCTTCGTTGCGCCGCTCCGTGCGCTTGGACTGTTTGATCAAGAGGCAATCGTCGTCACCTTGGCGAACCTCGTCCAGTTCACCGTCGCTGGAACCGTCGCCTGGAACGGGGGGGGCGTAGTGATGGTCGCCTGGGCTATCTGCGCTTCGAGAGGCGTCTACTTGCTTCTTGCCTATGGCAGGTTACGCACCGTCTGCCCGCTTGTGAGGAGTCAACCAACGCCGGAACTGGGACCGATAGCGACATTTCGCCGGGTCTGGACCTACGGTGCCGAGGGAGCACTTGGAACTGCATGGAGTCAACTCGACATCGTCTTGGTCCGCGCGCTCTGCGGACGGGAAGCGGTTGGCATATATAGTGCTGGGCAGAAGATAGTCGGTGGAATATACGCAATGGCGCCTGTCGTTGGTAACGTCATGATCCCGCGCCTCTCACTGCTCGCGTTCCGCCGGGATCAACAGTTCTGGCGAATATCAAAAATAACGGTATTCGCAATGGGCGGCATAGGTCTCGGCTTTGCACTGCCACTGATCGTCCTTTCGGATCCTATCGTACATACCTTGTTCGGAAAGCAATTTCAGCAGATGGTATATCTGCTGCCGATTTTCGGCTCGATTCTTGTAATTAAATATATCAATGGCGGGATTGCAATTGCCACCGTGTCGGCTGGATTGAACAATGCAAGAATACTTGCTCCCATCATTGGAATGGCTGTTGTAGGCGTCTTGCTCGTCGCCCAAGGCGACTCCGCCTTGCAAGTCGAGAAGTTCATGTTGATCTATATTGTTGGCCTGCTGGTTACAGGCTGCACTCATCTGGCTTGGCTCCACAGACTCTACCGGCGGCCCGCCAATGATGGTCGGCGTCAGTAATATCTATATGTGACAGAATGCAGCGCACAATATCATATACTGCGACACCCAAGGTCGATCGGGATGATGTCGATGCGCTCGCATCCGTCATTGTGAGGTGAACATGCAGCCCAAAAACATCAGTGTCGTATGGAAGAGAAGATCACGGACGACTCTGGGGTCGGTTCTTGCGCTTGGCGCCGCAGTTGTCTTTGCAACGCTATTCGCCAGTTTTGCTATCATTATGTTGCCGTGGTTTTTCGTGATCCCCATCGCGATAATACCGATCGGCCTTGCAATCACTTTTGCATATCCGGAAGTGGCGGTCGCTATACTGCTGGCCGCCGTTTTCGGAGTCATCCCTGGCTTTGTCTTGCCTAGCATTCCGCTCCTCGGCGGAAGGATCCGTCCGGAGGACCTGGGCATCATTGCCTTCTTCTTCATTCTCCTCGTGCGACACGCTGGACGGGTTGGGCCGAGTCTTGTGCTGATTCGCCCGTACTTGCTTCCGCTCGGCTCACTTCTCGTCGTTGCCGCCATCTCCGCTGTCTATGCCCTGATGCTGAAGAAGACACCCGCGCGGGATATATTCAATGAGATTCGGCCTTTCTACTATTGGCTCATCCTGCCTTTGCTGCCGCTTGCCGTTGACTCGGAGGCGAGGCTGAATAGATTTCTTCGGCTGCTGCTCATTCTCGCGCTGCTTCTTGCTGCCGGAATGCTCATTCAGTCCGTTGCGGGCGTTCGCCTGTTTCAGGGGGCACGGGTCATGGGGCTCACGACCGTCGACGAAACTTTCGGTGGAATTATAAGAAGCACATCACCTGGCGAGATATTCATGCACGGTGCATTTGTATATTTGTGCGCCGCATATGCGATGCGGCGCCCGATTCCAGTTTGGTTGCTGATCTTGGCTGGTGGACTTTTGGCTGGCGGCATCATTGTCGGCTTTACGCGAGGCATGTGGATCAGTGTGATAATAGGTCTCGGACTTCTCGCGCTATATTCAAAACAGCCGCGCTACCTGTCGCTTGCGGCAGTATTGGTGACGGCCGGCGTCATTGGTGTGAGCGTCCTGTCGGTGACAAATCCACGCTATCTCGATGCAGTTACAGAGCGAGTGACGAAGATTGATGCGGAGATCAAATCGGGCAGCTCATTCGGGCGAAGAAAAATCGAGATGGACTATGCAATACCAAAGATAGTCGATCATCCTTTTGCCGGCGTTGGGCTTGGCGGGCAATACAAGCCGCACACCCTGGAGGCATTTGGCTGGGAGGGCGAGACGAGATATATTCATACTCTCTATGTTGCTCTGGCCACGAAGCTCGGGCTACCAGGATTGATCTGTGCAGTATGGTTCGTTTCCTTTGCCTTGTGGCGCTCATGGCGGATCACGCGGATGCCCGCGCGGGATCCAGCCATCACATTTACTGCGCTATGGACCTTGCTGACCGCGACCGTCATCACTTCCGTCACGCAGCCAAATCTAGTCTCCACTTCTGGTGTGGCTACCGTCGCCCTGGCAATCTTCCTTATGGAGACGCAAGTGGTGCGGGAGGCGCCGGGGAGCGAAAGTGGCAGCAGGTTCCCGTTGCGACGATATCAGCGACTGCGTGCCGCATGAAGACTGCGAAAGATGATCAGCCGAGGGTTTGGGTTGTTGTGGTCAACTGGAACGGCTGCAGTGATACCATTGAATGCTTGGAATCACTTTTGAAATATGGTGGCCCGCTGTTGTCTGGTGTTGTTGTTTGTGATAACCAGTCGAGTGACGGCTCGGTAGTTCGCATTGCTGAGTGGCTTGGTTCGAGAGGTGTTCGATCAAGAGAATTTGCGTTTGACGGGAGCGCATTCACGAGGGTTGGATCCGAAACCTTCGATAGAGCGGATGAATGCGGCAGCCAAGTTATTATCATCAATACGGGTGGGAACCTTGGGTTTGCCGGTGGTAATAACGTCGGCATTAGATATGTGCGTGGCTCAAGAGGGTACGAATATATCTTCTTCTTGAACAATGACGCTGCCATCGGGCCAGGCTGCATTGACGCTGCAGTATCCAGATTTGCGGAGAATCAAGAGCTTGGGATGGTTGGATGCACGATACTGAACAAGGAGCCTCCCGAAGCCGTGCAGGCGTTTGGCGGGGCGTCGTTCCAGCCCTGGCTTGCGCGCGGCAGTGTGATAGGGGCAGGGGCGCCGATTGATCGGTCAGTGAATAGATCTTTGGTCGAAAGCAAGTTGGACTATATCCATGGCGCGGCATTGATGATCAACCGAGAGTGCCTCGAGAAGGTCGGGCCGATGGAAGAGGACTATTTCTTATACTACGAGGAGATTGACTGGGCTATTCGTGCAAAGCGCGCTGGATACTCGTTGGGCTATGCACAGTCGGCGCTGGTCTTTCACAAGGGCGGCGCGACAATTGGTTCCAGTTCGGATGATTCCAAACGCAGCCTGCTCTCCGAGTATTATCTGGTTCGAAATGCGGTGAGGTTTACGAAGAAGTTTTATCCGCACCGGTCGTTTACTGTGCTGCCGTTCCTTTGGCTGAAGACCCTGGAAGCTTGGTTAGGGGGCGATAGCCTGCGTGCGAAGGTCAGAGTTCGGGCCATAATGGGAAAACCTCGATGCCATGAGCCGATCAGCGCAACTCAATAGCGGTTGGGTTCGGCGGCTCCATGACTGCGGTGCGTTCGAGTATTTTCGCGTCACTCAAGAGCAAACAGAGGAACGACATTGCAGGAATACTCGACTTTTGGCAATTCTAGGGAAACGCTGAACAATTCGGCCCGAATCCTGCTTGAATAGGCCCCCATGAAGCAC
>OEIU01000800.1_pt1 | contig 25169 bp, 25 predicted proteins | sample 1539221 | NCBI WGS metagenome assembly OEIU01 (sample SAMN03792071, study PRJEB22550) | activated sludge metagenome | feature: wastewater treatment plant; material: activated sludge; isolation source: Wastewater treatment plant of a petroleum refinery complex | place: Argentina: Zarate | collected...
CCCAGAGCAGCGTGGCGTGCTCCGACGCGCTGTGCACGCCGATCCGGTCGTACAGCTTGCGGGCGGCATCGATCACCGACGACGGCTTGACGCCGAGCGTCTGGGCGATCTGCGGCTTGGTCCATCCCATCGCCAGCAGCACTCCGACCTGCATCTGCACCGGCGGCACGCCCTGCTCGCGCAGCATCCGTGCCGCATAGGCGGTAGCCGGTTCATGCAGCTCCAGATGCACGCCGATCACCGGATCATCGAATCCGGCCAGCAAGGCCGCTTCGATGCACAGCAGCCCCCAGGCGGTCGTCAGTGCCCGTCGAGGCGGCGCCGCGACGGCAGGGCTGGCCGGGTCGGCGGGCTGCCCGTGTCCAGGTCCGGCCGGGCCCCTTCGTCGCCGGTCGCCGCGACTCGATTGCTGGCCGCCATGCGGGCTCCCGCTCCGGACAGGTGCATCGTGAAGCTGCAACTGGTGCACGACATCCATGACGGCGCGCGGCGCGCGCGCATCCGCCGAGATTCCGGGATCACCGCCGACCCGGGCGCAAACCTGCAGCAGATCATCGGTGCCTGCGGAGCGGCCGAGCAGGCGGCCGCGGCCATCGACGATGACGAAGCCTCGCAGCGCCGCGGAGCGTGCGAAGCGTGGACGGTCGCCGTCGGCCTGCGTGACCGCCTTCGACACGGAACAGGCCGGTACACCGAGACAGCACAGGCTCTTGATGTTGGTCAACGGCTTCATCGCAGGCACCTCGCGGCTCCATCGCACGGGATCCATCGCGGCGGGCGGCGCTTGCGGCCGTCCCGCCAGGAACCTTCGTATTAGCGATCGATGCGTGCGGACGCACATCATTCAAATGACCGAGTTGCCGGCGTCGCGAGTGGCGCGAAGCCGGACATCGGTCTTTCTCAGGCGCAAGGGAAGACGCCGGCCGGGGCCACGTCCCCAGGATGGGAGATGACCGATCAACCCGGCCGACGCGGATCGTCGCGGCCTGGACTTTGTCGTCGTTGACGAACAACCGCACCAGCAGACTGGTATCGACGTTGACTTGAATCTCCTTACCAGCATAGGATGTAAGGAATCAGCAACGATCCAAGGACCGGACCATGTTTGCCACCCTCACCAGCAAGGGCCAGATCACCCTGCCCAAGGAGATCCGGGACCGGCTGGGTCTCGATGCCGGAGCGATCCTCGACTTCCAGCTCCTGGAAGACAACACGATCACCGCCCGGCGTGTGTTGCCTGATGCCCGGCGCATCCGCGGATTGCTCAAGTCACCGCATGCCGCCGCCCTGACGGTGGAGCAGATGGACGCAGCGGTCTCGAAGCACCTGCGGGACAAGTACGTCCCGACACCGGCCCGCCGCAAGTCCGCCGGCAAATGATCGGCATCGACACCAACATCCTTCTGCGCCTGTGGCTCGACGATGACCCGGCGCAGAACAAGCGCATCGATGCGCTTCTGGCCGTGCATGGCAGCACGCCGGGCTCGTTGCTGGTGACGGATGTCGTCCTGGCCGAAGCGGTGTGGACGCTGGCGTCGGCGTTCGATCAGGACAGGAACGCCCAGTTGATCGCCGTGCGCAGCCTCTTGGAGGAGGCCGCCTTCGCCTTCGAGGATCGCGAAGCAGTCGCGTCAGCGGTGGCCCTGTTCGAGGCGGGCTCCTGCGGATTCGCCGACTGCCTGGTCGTCGTCAAGCATGCCCGGCACGGTTGCGACTTCACCGCGACTTTCGACCGGGACATGCGCAAGCTGCCCGGGGTCAAGGTTCTCTGAGCTGTTGCCTGATCACCCCCGCCGTACATCCTGCGTCTGATCCGCCGGGCGCCCGGTGAACTTCTCGGCCTGCCCGGTGATTGCTTCGCCACCCGATCGGCTCGGGTTCGGGTGATCCGCCTGTGTGGACTCGACGGGTTCGGCACGCCAGGTATCGACTGCGCACTGCGCATCGAACAGTGGCATGTCGGTTCCGAACACGACGCGGGAGGCGCCGAGCATGCGGCGCGCGCAGTCGATCGCGGCAGGTCCCAGCGAGGCGCTGTCGACGAGGATGTTCCGACGCGCCTGGTGGTCACGGTCGTCGCGCCCATCGTCCTGCACCATGCGGTGCAGCCGCTCGAGCAGGAAGGGGAAACTGCCGCCCAGATTCGCAAATTGGACTTCGAGCCCCGGGTAGTCGTCGAGCCAGCCTTCATGACAGAGGGTCAGCATCGCCAGACCGAGCTGGTGCTGCGGTTCGACGCCGAATACCCGGGCAGACGCGACAGCGGTCATTGTCGACGACGCTGCGGCCGGTGGCGATCCGTCGAAACCGGGATGCACGAACACACGCAGCCGCCGCTCGGCAGCGATCGCGAACAACGGCGCCCAGCGGTCCGCGCGCGTCCTGGTTGTCAGTTCGCAGGCGGGCAGCACGACGCCGGCTGCCGCCCCGGTTTCGCCGACCCGAATCAGATCCCGACACGCAGCCGCGACATCGGCGGTCGGCACGGCCGCAAAGGCGCCGTACCGGTGTCCGGTCTGTGCGGCGGCAATCGTCGCGTCGTTGAAGAGCCTGACCAACGGCAGTGCGACGTCGAGCGGCTGGCGATCGATGTTCCACAGCGGCGACAGCGACAGCATCTGCCGATCGATGCCGAGCCGGGCGAGCAGCGCGTCGCGTGCCTGCAGGTCGTACGCATGCACGGGCAGGTGCCGGGGGCGCAGCGCTGCCGTGAACGTCCAGTCTGCGCCGTCCTGCCGAGCAAGCGGAGGATCGTCGCGCGCTACGAGCGCGGTGAGCAGCGCCGGCGGCAGCCAATGGGCGTGATGATCAGTCAGCATCGCAACGCCGCAGATCGCCTGGTCATCCATCGCGCCAACCCGTCCGCTGCTCCGACGGTCCGTCATCGTGCCGCGCCGAGCACGTCGGCGCGCCACCGGTCGCTCTGCGCGACGAACCCGGTCACGAAGCGGACTGTCTCGTCCAGCGACAGCGGCGTCGGGTCGACGCCGAGTGCATCGAATCGCGCGCGGACCGCGGGGGTGCCCGACGCGTCGACGACGGCGCGGTTCAGCCGCTCCAGCACAGGCCGCGGCGTCGCCCCGGGTGCCCAGAGACAGACGCCGCCGTTGAAGACGAGGTCGGCGAAGCCGGCCTCCCACACCGTCGGCACATCAGGCAACGTCGCCAGCCGATCATCCGACAACACGGCAAGCGCCTTCAACCGCCCCGCCTTCACCAGATTGACCGCGCTGGCGGAGACCAGCACCGCATAGGCGAGGCGGCCACCGACCAGGTCGTTGATCGGGCTGTCCTTGTACGGCACGTGCAGCGCGGTGAAGCCGAGCGTCCGCGCCAGCCGTTCGCCTTGCAGGTGGGGCGTACTGCCCTCGCCTTGCGACGGATAGGCGGCAGGCGCCGCAGCGGACCGCATGCGCTCGGCCAGTTCGGTCAGCGTGGCGACGCCGCTCGCGGCCGGCGCGAGCACCAGCCAGTGGTCGCGCATCAGCCTGCCAACCGGCGTCAGGTCCTGGAAGAGCCGCAGCGGCGCACGGCCCTGGCTCACGAAGGCATGGGTGATCGCGTCCCCCGAGCAGCCGCTGGCGTTGAGCGTATGGCCATCGGGCGATGCGGCAGCGACGGCCGAAGTGGCCAGCGTACCGCCGGCTCCCGGGCGGTTCTCGACCACCACCGGCTGCCCCAGCAGCGGGCTCATCGCCTCGGCGAGCGTCCGCAGCACGACGTCGGGCCCGGAACCGACCGGCAGGCCGATCACGACCCTGATGGGCTGGGCCGGAAATCCTTGAGCCTGCGCAGCCGGCCCGGCGGCGAATCCGATGACGGCAACGAGAAGACGAACTGCTCGGGCCCCGATGCCTGACGGGATCGAATGCATTGCGTGCTCCGGTGTGTGGTCGACGGACGCGATCACTGTAAGCAGCCGAGAACGCGCTGGCGAGCGGCTGCGTCCGATCGCTCAAGTGAATATCATTCATGAATCGACCGCGCGCCCGCACGCATCGGCATTCGCGCATCCCAAGGGCACGGATCGGAGACAGCATGGACCGCTTGCGAAGCTTGGAGATCCTGGTCAAGGTGGCTGACGCCGGCACCTTCGCCAAGGCCGCGCGCCTGCTGCTGATCACCCCATCGGCGGTGAGTCACGCGATCGCTCATCTCGAGCAGGCGCTGGGCGTCGTGCTCTTCTACCGCACGACGCGGCAATTGAAGCTGAGCACGGAAGGCGTCACCGTCCTGAGCCATGCCCGCGAGATGATCGCGACGATGGCCCGGATCGAGGCCGTGGCGACCGGTCAGCGCGACCGTGTGGCGGGGCCCCTGAAGCTCGGCGTGCCCTCCGGCGTGGCGTCGCACATCGTGATGCCGGCGCTTCCCCGTTTCAACGAGCTCTATCCGGACGTGAGGATCGAGATGGCCAGCAGCGGCCAGGTTGCCGACATGCACGTGAGCGGCGCCGATCTGAACTTCCGCATCGGCCCGCTGTCCGACACCGGCCTGGTGGCCCGCCCGCTGGGGCGACTGAAGTTCGGCGTCTACGCATCACCAGGCTATCTGAACCGGCACGGCACGCCGCAGCACCCAAGCGAGCTGACGGCACACCGCACGCTGGTCCACAAGCCGCCGATCTCCGTCACCATCGCGCCGTGGGATCAATGGGCGTTCGAGCGCGGCGATGAGCGCGGCACGGTGCACGTAGGACACCACCTGGTCACCGACGACCGCGAGGCGCTGCTCCGGGGCGCCCTGGCGGGCGCAGGGCTCGCCACGACGGTCAGAGCGACCGCTGCAAGTTTATCCGCCTGGTGGACGTCCACAGCGGGACGATTCGCTGGACCGATCGCTACGACAGCGCGTTGACGAAGAAGCCGGCGCTGGGAGACGACATGGCCGAGCGAATCGTCGCGGCGCTCGCGTCTCGCGCGCGACACGCGGCCGCCGAACGTGTCCGGTCGCGGCCGGCAGCCACGCTTGAGGGCTACGAGCTGGTGCTGAAGGCCGGGTTCGCGCTCGCGACCTACGGCGCCAGGCAAGCCGACGAGGCGCTCGAACTGCTGGATCGGGCGCTGCGTGTCGACGACCGGCATGCGGCCGCCTGGACGCTGGTCGCCCGGGCGAACCTGCGCTTGTATCTGCATCCACTGGACGAGCGGCATCTGTCGCCGGCGGTGCTCGCTCGAGCCCGCGAAGCGGCGGTGCGGGCGGTATCGCTCGATCCGGACTCCGCGAGCGCGCACGCGGCATTAGGCAACGCGAAGCTGTGGGAGCGCCGCTACGACGAGAGCCTCGCGTCGCTGCGCCGGGCGGTCGAACTGCACCCGCACGACGTCACTGCCCTGTACTGGTACGGGGACGCGCTCGGCCGCGCGGGCGAGCACCGCCCGTCGATGCAGGTACTCGAGCGCGTCCGCACGCTCGACCCGTTCTCGCCGCCGCATGTGCTCGGACAGCTTGCCCGCGCCTATCTGATGCTCGGCGACTACGATCGCGCGCTGTCGCTGGCCCGCGACTCCACCGTCCGGGACGCGGGCGCGACCTTGTGCCTGGGCATCCAGGCGATCGCCACCTACGAGCTCGGATTCGCCGACGAATCGGCCGAGACCCGCCGTCGCCTGGTCGACAAGTACCCGGGCTATTCGACGCGTCTGCGCCGGTTCCGCGACGATCGCGACGAGGCGAAGTTCCTCGGGTACCTGCGGCGGGGGGGGGGCCCCCCGGGCGGCGGGGGGGGGGGGGGGAGGGCGCGCGGGGCGGGCGGCGGCGCCGGCGCCAGTTCGCCCTTGCGATACTTCTCGACCATCACCGCCAGGGGCACCGCGCGGACCTTGGAGCCCTGCCCCGCGCAGCCGAACTCGTTGTAGCGCTGCACGCAGATCTTCTTCGCCGCCTCGCGGGCCGGCTTCAGATATTCGCGCGGGTCGAACTTGTCGGGATGCTCGCCGAAGAAGCGGCGGATCGCGCCGGTCATCGCCAGGCGGATGTCGGTATCGATGTTGATCTTGCGCACGCCATGCTTGATCGCGGCCTGGATCTCCTCGACCGGCACGCCGTAGGTCTCCTTCATGTCGCCGCCGTACTTGCGGATCTCCTCGAGCAGATCCTGCGGCACCGACGACGAGCCGTGCATCACCAGATGGGTGTTGGGCAGCCGCGCGTTGATCTCCTTGATCCGCGAGATCGCCAGGATGTCGCCGGTGGGCTTGCGCGAGAACTTGTAGGCGCCGTGGCTGGTGCCGATCGCGATGGCCAGCGCGTCGACCTGGGTCTTGCGAACGAAGTCGGCGGCCTGCTCGGGGTCGGTGAGCAGCTGCTCGCGGGTCATCGTGCCCTCGGCGCCGTGACCGTCCTCCTTGTCGCCCTTCATCGTCTCGAGCGAGCCGAGGCAACCGAGCTCGCCCTCGACGGTGACGCCGACCGCGTGAGCCATGTCGACGACCTTGCGGGTCACGTCGACGTTGTAGTCGTAGGAGGCGATCGTCTTGCCGTCCTCCTGCAGCGAGCCGTCCATCATCACGGACGAAAAACCCAGGTCGATCGCCCCCTTGCAGATCACCGGCGACTGGCCATGGTCCTGGTGCATCACGATCGGCACCTTCGGATAGGCCTCGACCGCCGCCTGGATCAGGTGCTTGAGGAAATGCTCGCCGGCGTACTTTCGCGCACCGGCCGATGCCTGCATGATCACCGGCGCATCCAGGTCGGCGGCAGCCGACATGATCGCCTGCACCTGCTCGAGGTTGTTCACGTTGAACGCCGGGATCCCGTAGCCGTTTTCGGCGGCATGATCCAGAAGCTGACGCATCGATACGAGTGGCATGGACTTGCTCCCCAAGTGGAATTTGCGCAGGCCCCGGACGCGCGTCTGCCAGGGCCTGTGCGAAGTTCCGCTCGCCGGCTGACGGGCGCACCGTTGCACCGGCCGGATTATCGCCCAGTTGGTGCATCCAGGATGTGAAATGGTCGACATCCGGTCGCGGCACGACCCTCACCGGCGGCAAGCCCGATGCCCGGCCGCCACACCTCATCGGCGCCCCGGCTCGGATCCCGCGCGCAACGGCGCAGCGGCTCGCCTCCAGACCCGCCGGGAGTTGCCCGAGCCCCCTCGTCCGCCGCGCGACCGGCCGCTCAGGGCCGCTCAGGGCCGCTCAGAGATCCAGCACCAGCCTCGGCGACTTGCTGCCCGAGCAGCAGATCATCATCGTGCGGCCGGCCGCCTGCTCGTCCTTGCTGAGCACCAGGTCGCGGTGATCGGGCGTGCCTTCCAGCACCCGCGTCTCGCAGGCGCCGCAAACCCCTTCGGTGCATGAATAGAGCACGTCGACGTCGGCATCGAGCAGCACGTCGAGGATCGAACGCCCCTCGGGCACCTGCAGCTCGCGGCCGCTGCGCGCCAGCACGACGGTGAAGCCGCCCTGCGTGGCCGGCGCCTCGCGGGCCGCGAAGTACTCGACGTGCACCTGGCGGGGCGGATGCCCGGCCGTGGCGGCCTCGAACGCCGCCAGCATCGGCAGCGGCCCGCAGCAGTACAGATGCGCCTGCGGTCCGGCCTTGGCGACGACCTGTGCCAGATCGAGCAGCTTGCCGCCGGCCTCCTGATCGAAATGCGTGACCACGGTGCCACCGCTGCGCGCCGCCAGCGCCAGCACCTCGGGCAGGAACGCCGCATGCGCACGCGAGCGGGTGCAGTAGTAGAGCGTCCAGCGCTGCTTCAGCGCCGCCAGCCGCTGCACCATGCACCACAACGGCGTGATGCCGATGCCGCCGGCGATCAGCACCGACTGCGCAGCGTCCTCGGCGAGCGGGAAATTGTTGCGCGGCAGCCCGACGGTCAGCGTCTGGCCGACCCTGACCGTCTCGTGCAGGCAGCTGGAACCGCCGCGGCTGGCCGCGTCGCGATTGACCGCGACCTGGTAGCGATGGCGCTCCTCCTGCGGGTTCATCAGCGAATAGCTGCGCACCAGCCCGTTGGGCAGGTGCACGTCGATGTGGGCGCCGGCAGTGAACGGAGGCAGCACGCCGGTGTCGGTGGGGCGCAGGTCGAACGAGACGATGCCCTGGGCTTCCCAGGTCACCGACTTCACCAGCATCGTCAGGGTTTCGGGTCGGCTCATGGCTCGATTATCACCTGCCCGCGCCGGCGTTGCATCCCCGCAACCCTGGTGCGGTTTTTACCCCGACTTGCCTGATCGCCGATCTGAGCCTAACCTTGCGCCTTCCGACGGCTGGCGCAGAACCTCCTCGCCATTGCGGCCGTCCGCAGCCTGCCCGGCGTACCTACGGAGGAAACGGGCGCATGAATCATTTCCTGAAGAACAGGGTGGCCATCGTCACCGGTGGACACTCGCGCATCGGGCGGTTGCTCGCCCGCAGCCTGGCCGCGGTCGGCGCCCGGGTGGTGGTCGCCGATTGCGCAACCCGCGCCGACGGCGTCGAGGCCCTGCCCGCCCGCGGGCCGAATGTCGAGCTGATGGACATCGACGTCACCAGCGCGTCGGACGTCGAACGGATGGTCGGCGTCTGCGAGCAGCGCTTCGGCCGCATCGATCTGCTGCTGAACAACGCCACCTCGCAGCCGGCGCTGCGCGACAGCTCGTTCAGCGAACTGACGGTCGACGACTGGCACCAGTCGATGAACGTGAACGTGCTGGCACCGTTCCTGTGCTGCCGCGCGGTGCTGCCGGCGATGAAACGCAACGGCGGCGGCCAGGTGATCAACATCGTGTCGGCCACCGGCGATTCGGCGCGCCGCAATCCGCTGCACCAGCAGGCCGGCAGCGGCGCGCTGCTGGCGATGACCCGCACATTGGCGCACGAGCTGCGCGAGTTCGACGTCTCGGTCAACACCGTCGCCGTCGGCTATCCGCAGGTCGGCGGCCTCGGCATCCGCTTCCCGGAAGGACAGGCGCCGCTGGACGTGCTCGATGCGGTGGCGTTCCTGTCGGCCGCCGGCGGGCGGGCGTTCACCGGGCACACGGTCAACGTCGAACGGCTGATCGGCGAAGAAAGCACGGTGCGCCAGCGCGAGGAGAAGCTGATGCGGCGCAACGCGCGGCGCATCGAGAGCGGGCGGCGGACGCTGTCGGCGTAGCGGGCGGCGGGCGTCGTACCCGCGGCGGGCGTCAGCCGCGGCCGGCCTTCAGTTGCTCGGGATTCCGCCGTCCTCGACCACCTTGCGCCACACGGCGAGTTGCTCCTTCACCAGTTGAGCAAGTCCCTCGGGCGTCGAGGTGATCACCTCCAGCGCATGCTTGCGCGCCGATTCCCGCACGTCGGGCTGACGGAAGGCATCCGCCACCTCGCGGCTCAACCGCCGGGCGATCTCGTCCGGCAGCCCGGCGGGCCCGAACATCCCACCCCAGGTCGCAAAGGTCAGGCGTTCGAGGCCGACCTCGGCGAGCGTCGGCACCTCCGGCAACAACGGCGATCGGGAGCGGTTGGTGGTCGCCAGCGGCTTGAGCCGACCGTCGCCGATGAAAGCCATCGACGTGGTGAGCGTCGCAAACATCAGATCGATCGAGCCGCTGACCAGATCCAGCACCGCCGGCGGCTCGCCCTTGTAGGCGACATGCGTCATCCGGGTGCCGGTGACGGACTGCAACTGCTCCATCGCCACGATGCCGGTCGAGTTCCCGGACCCGTAGGTCAGTTTGCCGGGGTTCGCCTTGGCGTGCGCGACCAGATCGGCCACGGTACGCACGGGCAACGCGGGATTCGACACCAGGAAGAACGTGAAGTTGCCCAGCCCGCTGACCGGCGCGAAATCCCGGATCGGATCGTAGGGCGGATTCTTGCGGATCACCGGAACGGCCGACATCGCGGTTGCGGTGGCCACCAGCAGCGTGTAGCCGTCCGGCGCGGCCTTCATCACTTCCAGCGCCGCGATCGACCCGTCGGCGCCCGGGCGGTTGTCGACGACGATGGTCTGCTTCAGCGATCGGGACATCGTCTGCGCCAGCACGCGGGTCATCGCATCGGTTGCAGACCCCGCCGGAAACGGGACGACGAAACGCAACGGCCGGGAGGGATAGTCACCCTGTGCCCAGGACGTGGAGGCGACCAGCAATGCCGCCAGGACGACGAATATCTGCTTCATGGCATCAGTCCGCGGTGGCGCCGGTCTGCTGGATCAGCTTCGCCCAGCGGGGAATCTCGGCGCGGATGAACGCGGCGAACTCCTCCGGCGTGCCGGGGGAGGCGATGCCGCCGACCGCGGACAGCCGCGCCTGGATCTCTGGCGATCCGATCACCTGCAGGCTCGCCTGGTTGAGCCGCGCGACGATCTCCGCCGGGGTGCCGGCGGGCGCCACGATACCGTACCAGGCCGACATCTCGTACCCGGGCACCCCCGCCTCGGCCACCGTCCGCACGTCGGGCAGCGCCGGGCTCCTGCGGCTGGAAGTGACCGCCCTCGGACGGAGCTTGCCCGACTGGATCTGCGGCACGCCGACCGCGAGGCTGGAGAAGATGATCGGCACCTGGCCGCCGAGCGCATCGGCCATCGCCGGCCCTTCGCCGCGGTACGGGATGTGCTGCATGTCGATCCCGGCCATGAACTTCAGCAGCTCGCCGCCCAGATGCTGGGTCGTGCCGTTGCCGCCCGAGGCGAAGCTGTACTTGGTCGGGTTCGCTTTCACCAGCGCGATCAGTTCACGAAGATTGGTGGCCGGCAGCGCCGGATTGACCGCGATGACGTTGGGAACGAACGCGAATCGGCTGATCGGCGAGAAGTCCCGCAGCGGGTCATAACCGAGCTTGCGGTACAGCGAAACATTGGCAGCCAGCGGCCCGTTGGTGGCGAACAGCAGCGTGTAGCCGTCGGGCACGGCCCTGGCCACCGCTTCGGCGCCGATGCTGCCGCCGACGCCGGTCCGATTCTCCACGATGACCGGCTGCTGCAGCCGCTGCGACAGACCTTGCGCGAACGCTCGGCCCAGCGCATCGGTCGGCCCGCCGGTGGCGAACGGCACGATGAGCCGAATCGGGCGATTGGGGAAATCCGCCGCCTGGGCTTGCACGGCCAAAGGCATGACCGCGGCGATGCAGGCGAACAGGAACGTCACTACCGATTTCATTCAGTCTCTCCAGAAAGTGTTCGAATCTGCGATGGAACGGCACGGGGGCTCACCGGCCGCACGGGTGGCGTGCCCAGCCCCCCGTGCCTCATCGGCCGCGCGCCCGGCGCGCGCAGCCCCCGGTGCCCCATCAGCCCCGCGCCCGACGCGCCCAGGCCACCTGAGCACGCCGGGCCGGCGCGAACGCGTGGTCGCCCAGCGCCTCATGCAACGCGCGCGTCACCTCGTAGTGCTCGGCAAGCCCGGTGCGCTCGAGCAGCGAGATCGGTCCTTCCGGATAGCCGAGGCCCAGCCGCAGCGTCGTGTCGAGGTCGTCGGCGGTCGCCAGCCGTTCGTCGAGCCGGCGCAAGGCGTCGTTCAGATACGGGCGGATCAGGCGATTGACGATCCGGCCCGGGAAGTCGCCGCAGACGGCGACGACGAGTCCCGCTCCTTCGAGCACCTCCCTGACCGCCGCGATCGCGTCGGCCTGCGTGGCCGGCTGGCGCACGAGCTCGACCAGCGGCGTGGGCTCCCCCTTCCCGAGCCTGAACCGCGCGAAACCGACGACCTTCGAGCCTTCGTCGCCCCGCGCCTCGCCGGTGTGCACGCCGAGGCACTCGTTGTCGAGCTCGATCGCCACGGCCCGCCAGTTCCTCGGGTCGATCAGCCTGAACGCATCGCCTGCCCCGGCGCCCGCCAGCAGCAGAACCCCCTCGGAACGTTGTGCGCCGCCGGCCGGCACGGCCCGCTCGAGCAGCGCGCGCGAAACCGCATCGCCGGCGGGAAACGAGCGGCTGAGCCCGCTGCACTCGATCACATGGAACATCGTTCAGCCTCCGTACATCCGTGTGTTCTCGTAGCGATGAAAGCCCCGCCCGCTCTTCCTGCCGAGATGGCCGGCGGCGATCATCCTTCTGACCAGCGGCGGACAGGTGGCCCTGGGCTCGTGCGTCAGGCCATGCATCGCCTCGCATAGCAGCCGCTGGGTGTCCATGCCGATCAGGTCCAGCAGTTCGAACGGCCCCATCGCGTAGCCCATCGCGGTCTTGATCGCCTTGTCTACATCCGCCGGCTCGGCAACCCCCTGCTCGACCAGGCGGATCGCGTCGTTGTTGAACGGGATCAGGAAGTAATTCAGGATGAAGCCGGGGTTGTCCTGGGTCTTCACCGGCTTCTGGCCGAGCGCCAGGCAGAATTCCCACGCCAGGCGAAACGTCTGCTCGGACGTGTTCAGCCCCGGCGACATCTCCACCAGCTTCATCAGCTGGGCCGGCAGGCAGAAATGCATGCCGACGAAGCGGTCGTCCCGTCCTGACCCTCCGGCGATCTCGGTGATCGAGATCGTCGACGTGTTCGACGCGAAGATCGTGTGCTTGCCGCACACGGCATGCAATGCCGAGAACAGGCGGTGCTTGACGGGGAGGTCCTCGAACACCGCCTCGATGATCAGATCGCAGTCGGCCAGCGCCTCCACACTGGTCACGTATTCCAGCCGATCGATGATGCGCGGCAATTCATCGGCGGCGAGCTTGCCCCGCTGCACCGACTTCTCGAAGAAGCCCTTGGTCTGCTCGCGCGCCTGTTCCAACGCCTGCTGCCGGGTGTCGAAGACCACCGTCCTGAACCCGGCGCGGGCGCAGACGATCGCGATGCCCGCGCCCATCGTTCCGCATCCCGCCACTCCCACCGTCCTGATTGCGCTCATCGTCCACCTGCCTGTTTGCGATTGATGAAGCTGCGGCCGATGAGCTGACGGTGCACCTGGTTGGTACCTTCCCAGATCTGCGTGATCTTCGCGTCGCGCATCAGCCGCTCGGCCCGGAATTCCTTGCAGTAGCCGTATCCGCCGTGCAGCTGCACCGCCTCGGTCGAGATGCGCATCGCCAGATCCGACGCCCGCATCTTCAGCATCGATGCCTCGATGCCGAAATCCGTCTCGCCGCGCTCGACCAGACGGGCCACGTGCCACAGCCATGCCTCGCATTGCGCGAGGTCGGTCGCCATATCGGCCAGCAGGAACTGGATGCCCTGGAACTCGATGATCGCGCGCCCCGACTGGCGCCGGTCGTTGATATACGACACCGCATCGCGCCAGGCGGCGCGCGCGATGCCCAGCGCATGGGCGGCGATGCTGGGCCGTGACTTGTTCAGCGAGCCGAACAGGATCTTCAGGCCCGCGCCGGGGCCGACCAGCAGATTCGCCCGCGGCACCCGCATCCCGTCGAAGGCCAGCGTCGCGGTGCTCGAGGCGCGATGGCCCATCTTGTCCTCGGTGCGCACCACCGTCAGACCCGGCGTGCCCTTCTCGACGATCAGCGCCGATATCGCGGCCTTCGGATCGGCGATGCCGTCCCATTTCCCGAACAGCAGATAGAGGTCGGCGCAGTCGCCATTGGTGATGAAGGTCTTGCCGCCGTCCACGACGATCGAATCGCCGTCCGCCCTGAAACGGGTCTGCATGCCGGTGGCATCCGACCCGGCGGCGGGCTCGGTGATCGCCAGGGCCGCGAGCCCGCCTTCGGCGATGCGCGGCAGCAGCCGCCGCTTCTGCGCCTCGTCGCCGAAGTCCACCAGCGGCTTCATCGCGTGGAAGTTCGTGGCCCAGATGATTCCGGTGGCGGCACAGGCCTCGCTGATCTCCCGGACACACGAGAGATAAGCGGCAACCCGCCATAGTCCTGCGGCACGAACATCTGGTTCAACCCCAGCCGGTTGATGCCCTCGACGTTCTTCCACGGGAATTCGGCCGTGCGGTCGAAGCCATCGGCCCTGGGCGCCAGCTCGTTGCGCGCGAACGCACGCACGCTTTCGACGAGCATGCGTTCATCGTCGTCGAGCGGCGCGCCGGCATCCAGCCGGTCGAACACGTTCACCTGCGCCTCCCGAGTCCGATTCGATGGGTGTTCATGGATGTTCCTGGGTCTTCCTGGATGTTCGGTGGGCAATCGGTGCGCAATCAGTGGGCGATCGCCTGCCCGCCGTCGATGTAGATCGTCTCTCCGGTCAGGAAGGCGATCTCCTCGGTGAGCAGCGAGGCCACCAGCCGGGCGACCTCGTCGGCCCGCCCCGGCCGCCGGCCGGGGATGCGGGTATCCAGGTAGCTGCGCAGCGGGCCGGCGCTCATCGCCTCAGCATTCAGCTCGGTCTCGATGTAGCCTGGCGCCACGTTCAGCACGCGGATCGCCTGCGGCGCCCATTCGACCGCCAGGCATCGCGTCATCGCGGCCACCGCGGCCTTCGACGCGCAGTAGGCGAGGTTCGACCTCACCCCCAGCCGGTCGAAGAACGAACCGATGTTGACGATCGTTCCTCCGTGGGCGCACAGGTACGGATGAGCTTCCCGGCAGGCGACGAACACCGCCCGGGCATTGGTCGACATCACCGAGTCGTACAGCTCGGTCGCCATCTCCGCGGACCTGGCGACCCGATGGATGCCCGCGTTGTTCACCAGGCCGTCGAGCCGGCCGCATCGTTCGACCAGTGCGGCGAGCGCTGCGCGAACGGACGACTCGTCGTCGACGTCGCAGGCGAAACCGATCAGCCTGGACCTCAGGTCGTCCGGTACCTCCGAAGTCTCGATGCCCAGCCCCTTGCGGCTCAGGCACCCGACGCGCAGCCCGCGCCGGGCCAGCTCCATCGCGATCGCCGCGCCGATCCCGCGACTCGCGCCCGTCACTGCGATGACCCGCCCGCTCATCACCGGTCTCCGAACCGGGGAGAGCGCTTGTCCAGGAACGCCTGCATGCCCTCCGCGGCATCGGCGGTCTGGTACGCGAGCGTCGACAAGTCCGCCTCGATCCGCAATCCTTCCGCCAGCGGCACTTCCTGACCGCGCAGCACCGCGTCGCGCGCGAAGCCCAGGACCGGCAGGCTGTAGCGCGAGAACTCCCGCGCGAAGGCGACGCCCGCCTGCAGGGGCTCGCCTTCGATCACGCCGTTCACCAGGCCCCACTCCAGCGCGCGGGCGGCGTCGATCGTCTGTCCGGTCATGATCATCTGCAGCGCACGGCCCTGGCCGACCAGACGGGGCAGACGCTGGGTGCCGCCGTAACCGGGGATCAGGCCCAGCTTGATCTCCGGCAGACCCATGCGCGCATTGGGCGTGGCCAGCCGGAACGTGCAGGCGAGCGCCAGCTCCAGGCCGCCGCCGAACGCATAGCCGTTGACGATCGCCACCGACGGCATCGGCAGGCGGTCGAGCCGGGCCATCACCGCCTGGCCCATCTCGGCGCCCTGCTTCTGGGCGACCAGCGCGCGCGCGGTCAGCTCCCTGATGTCGGCGCCGGCGCAGAACGCCTTGCTGCCCGCACCGGTGATCAGCAGCGCACGTGCGTCCGAACCGCCGACCTCGTCGAGCACCCGTCCCAGGTCACGCAGCAGTCCGAACGACAGCGCATTGAGCGCATCGGGACGATCGAGCGTGATCAGCGCGAATTCCTCATGGCGGCTCAGCACGATGGCCATCAGCGCACCTCCTCCGTGTTGGACGTTGCAGCGACGGAAGTTCCTGCCCCCTTCCAGCGCACCGGCAGCGGCGAGAGGCGGCCGGCGCGAACCCATTCCGACAGTTCCCGCTTCAACACCTTGCCGCTGGCGGTCAGCGGAAACGCCTCGAGCGGCAGAAACCACTCTGGCATGTCGTACTTCGACAGGCCCGCCGCATCGAGATGCGCGAGCATCGCCTCGCCGTCGATCGGGACACCGCTGCGCGCGATGACCGCGAGGCAGACCTTCTCGCCCAGGCGCTCGTCGGCGATGCCGAACGCCGCAGCCTTCAGCACGTCGGGATGCCGGTGGGCCAGCTGCTCGATGCGCGCGGGGTGGATGTTGTGCCCGCCCCGGATGATCAGATCCTTCTTGCGGCCGACGAAGCGCAGGCAGCCCCGCTCGTCGAGCGTGCCCAGGTCGCCGGACAGGAACCAGCCGTGCCGGTTGAAGGAATCCTCGGTCGCGGCCTGGTTGTCGAAATAGCCCAGCATCAGCAGCGGGCCGCGGGTCGCGATCTCGCCGACCTCTCCCGGTCCCAGCGGGCGATCGGTCTGTTCGGCGTCGAAGATCGCGCATTCGAATCCCCGCGCCGCCCGGCCGCAGGTCTCGACGATCGTCGCCACGTCGTCATCGGGCAAGGTGTACTGGTGCGAACCGTTCTCCGTCATGCCGTAGATGTTCTGCGGCGTGATGCCCATCGACAGGAAGGTGCGCGCAGTTTCCTGAGGGATGGTCGAGCCGGCCATGTAGAAGAGCCTGACCGCGCCGATCGACGACAGGCTCCGGCGGGCGGCTTCGGCGAGCAGGTCGATCGCGTGGGTCGGAACGCCCATCACATAGGTGGCGCCGCAGGCCACGATCCAGTCCAGCGCGGGCAGGCCATCGGGCGGATCGTTGAGGACCAGCTCGAACCCGGCAGCGAGCTGCTGCTCGATCGCCACGGTGGCGATGTGATGGCTCAGCGGCGACAACGACAGCAGCACCGTCGAGGAGTCGTGACTCCAGTCCCGCACCAGCGCGCGGCCGTTGGCCAGCAAGGTGTTGTGCGAATGCATGACGCCCTTGGGCGTACCGGTCGTTCCCGACGTGAACGCGAGATAGACCACCGCATCGGGGTCATCGGCCGGCGCCGGAACGGATCCGTCGGCAGGCAGCGCCGCCCGATGCGGAAACGGCAGCATCCGGTCATCCGGCGTGCCTACCCAGAAGATCGCCCGAATGGACTCCACCGCGCGGACCCGCTCGACGATGTCGTTGCGCCGGGCATCGGCACCGTATCCCGGCGCGACGAACAGCGCCCGGCAGCGGGCACGCTCGAGCAGCCCGCCGATCTCCTCGACCGTGTAGTTCTGGTGCAGCGACGGGCAGCAGACGTAGCCGTTGCGCGCGCAGGCCAGGAAGACGATGACACCCTCGACCCGGGAAGGCGCCCACACGGCCACCCGGTCACCCTTCGACAGGCCGGCCTGGTGCAGCGCCTGAGCGCAGGTATCGACCTCCTCACGAAGCTGCGACCAGGTGAGCCTGCGACGGCCGTCGCGCAGCGCAGGGTCGGCCGGACGCGACCCGGCATGCCGGATCAGCGCGCCGTACAGCGTTTCATGCGTCCAGGTACCGTCGCGGTACCACGCACGAGCCGACGGCAGGTCGAACAGCTTCAGCAGCACGGTCAGCGTCCGAACTTCGACGGATCGGGGCGCCGCTTCTCGCGGAACGATGCGTTCAGTTCATGCGACTCATCCGTTCCGAGGTAACCGCGCAGCAGCAGATCGTGCGCGACGCGCGCCAGGCCGTTGACGCCGCCGTGACGCGCATTGAACGCCCCCTTGATCGACGCCAGCGCGAACGGGCCGCGGTCGGCGATCTCCAGCGCGCGCTCGCGCGTGACGCGGCGGAGCTGATCGTCGGGCACCACCTCGTTGACGAGCCCCCATTCGAGCGCCTCTTTCGCCGACAGCCGCGGATTGCGGTACCACATCTCCTTGGCGCGCTTCTTGCCGATGCAATCCTCGAGGTACCAGGTGCCGAAGCCGGCATCGAAGCTGCCCATCATCGGGCCGACCTGCCTGAAGACCGCGCTTTCCTTGGCGATCGTGATGTCGCAGACGACCTGCAGCACGTTGCCGCCGCCCACCGCGAAGCCGTTGACCGAGGCGATCACCGGCTTCTGCAGCCGGTCGATCGCTTCGTACATCTCCAGGGTCGGCAGCACGCCGGCATAGAGATGGGTGTCCTCCATCCCCTCCTTGCGCCCGCCGATGCAGAAGAACTTGTCGCCGGCGCCCGTGATGACCAGCACCCGCGTGCGGGTCTCGCGGCGAACCTCGTTGATGCAGTCCCTGACCTCGTGGCACATCTGCGGCGTGAACATGTTGCCGTCGTCCGGACGGTTCAATGTCAGCCAGCCGACCGGGCCGTCTTCCTCGTAGAGGATCGATTCGAATCGCGTCGTCATCGTTGTTCCTTGAAATGGTTCATCTGTTCAACCACTCGCGCAGCACCTCTTCGGTGTGCTCGCCGAGCCGCGGAGGATTGCCGCGGAAGGTATTGCTGCTGCCGTCGATGCGGATGCCCAGGCCCACCTGCGGGACGACCCGCCCCTGTTCGCGGGTGGCGTACAGGAACCCCTGGCTGGCAACAGTCGGATCGTCGAGAAGCTGATCCAGCCGGTTGATCGGGCCGGCCGGGATCCGCGCCGCCTCGAACACCGACAGCCAGTGCGCACGCGGCCGGTCTTTCAGCACGTCCGCGAACTCGCCGACCAGCCAGCCGCGATGCTCCCGCCGGCCCGCGTTCGACGCGAAGCGGGGATCCTCGGCCAGTTCCCGCCGGCCGATGGCTTCGCAGAACCGTCTGAAAATGCCGTCGTTGCCGAGCCCCAGCGTCAGCGGCTCGTCCGCCGTGTCGAAGGTCTGGTAGATGGCGATCACGCTGTCCTTGCCGCCGGAGCGAGCGGGAACCTCGCCAGAACCCAGATAGGAGACCACCCGCGGCAACATGAACCGGGTCATGCTGCGCACCATCGACACGTCGATCGTCGCGCCTTGCTGCGCGCCGTTGCGTGCGTCGTTGCGACCGTCCTCGCGCCCACCGCGCCCGCCGTTGCGCTCACCATCGCGTTCACCACTACGCGCCACCAGCGCCGCCAGCACCGCCATCGCGGCATCGGCCCCGGCCAGCAGATCGGCGGCCGGCGTGCCCACCTTCTGCGGCGCGGAGTCGGCCTCGCCGGTCAGGTCCATCACACCGCTGTGGCCCTCGGCGATCAGGTCGTAGCACGGACGATCGCTGCCCTCCCCCGACAGGCCGAAGCCGGTGATCGAGACATGGATCAGCCGCGGATTGAGCGCCCGCAGCCGTCCGGCGTCGACACCGAGCTTCTTCTGGATGCGGCCGACCAGATTGACGACGACGACGTCGGCGACCCGCACCAGTTCGTGCAGCGTCGCCAGCCCCTCCGGCGCACCCCAGTCCAGCGCGACGCTGCGCTTGTTGCGGTTCACGCTCATGAACCAGAGCGATTCGCCATCCAGGAACGGTGGCCCCCACGCGCGCGCGTCGTCGCCGGCGCCGGGCCGTTCGATCTTGACGATCGATGCGCCGAAGTCGCCGAGCAACTGCGTGCAGTACGGGCCGGCGATCGAAGTCGTCAGGTCGAGCACGCGCACGCCGGAAAGCTGCGCCAGCGGCGCCTCGGTGGTGTCGACACCTGGCAGGCGATCAGCGGGGATCATGTCCTGCGCTCACAGCTTCACGTTGGCCTGCTGGACCAGGCGAGACCAGCGCACCGTCTCCTCCTGGAGGTGCTTGCGCAACTGCTCGGGCGTGCCGGGCGCGAGGATGCCGCCCATCGCCTCGATCTTCGCCTTCAGTTCGGCATCAGCCATCGCCCGCAGCAACGCCGAGTTCAAGGTGGCGATGATGTCCTTCGGCGTTCCCGCGGGAACGACGATCGCGTACCAGGACGTCAGGTCGTAGCCGGGCAATCCGGCTTCCGCGATCGGCGGAATGTCGCGCACGACGGGCACCCTTGCCGCCGACGTGACGCCCAGCGCCCGCAGCCGACCGCTTTCGGCCCACTTCATCCCGGCCTGGACGCTGCAGAAGATCACCGGCACATTGCCGGCCACGACGTCCGGAACCGACTGCCCGTCGCCCTTGTACGGCACGTGCTGGATCTCCACGCCGGTCATGAACTTGAACAGCTCGCCGGCGAAGTGCGTGCTGGTCCCCAGGCCGCCCGACGCATAGGTCTTTCCGGGATTCGCCTTGAGCCAGTCGATCAGTTGCCTGACGTTCTGGGCGGGCACGTCCGGATGCACGGCCAGCAGATTGGGCTGGTACACGAACAACGTGACCGGGTCGAAGTCCGTCACGGGGTCGTAGCCCAGCTTGCCGAACAAGCTCTTGTTGGCGGCCAGCGGGCCGTTGGTGCCCAGCAGCAGCGTGTAGCCGTTCGGCGCCGAACGCGCGACCGTCTCCGCGCCGATGTTGCCGCCTGCGCCCGGCCGGTTCTCGGGCACCACCTGCTGTTTGAGCTCCTCGCCGAGCTTGCCCGCCAGGATGCGGGTCATCGTGTCGGTGGGCCCGCCGGTCGCGAACGGAATGACGATGCGCAGCGGCCGGTTCGGAAATTCGGACGCCTGCGCCCGGACATCGGTGAGGCCGGACGCCATCGCGATGGCGCCGAGCGTGACGGTACGTCGAGTGTGATTGATCAAGATTCGTCCCCCTTCAGTTCCTGCAAGCTCGCCGGTCGGCTCGGAACAGGCGGTCTCAAAGTCCCATCTGTCTGGCGATGACCGATCGCATGATTTCGCTGGTGCCACCGCCGATCGTTCCGACGCGGGCATCGCGCAGGTACATCTGCATGTCGTGGTCCATCATGTAGCCCGCTCCCCCGAGGATCTGGATGCCCAGGTCCGCGCAGCGCGAGTTGTTCTCGGTGGCCAGCACTTTCGCGGCAGCCGTCTCCAGCGTCGGCTGCAATCCGTCATCGAGCATGTCGGCGACGCGCAGCGTCATGGCGCGCGCGCTTTCGAGCATCACCTGCATGTCGGCGAACTTGTGGGAGATCGCCTGGTACTCGGTGATCGGCCGGCCGAACTGCTGTCGCTGGGTGGCGTAGTCGCGGGCATCGTCGATGATCCGGCGCATGTTTCCGCAGGCCGCTGCCGACAGGCACAGGCGCTCGAGGTTCAGACCGCGCATCAGGTTGCGCCAACCGCCGCCCGGGTCGCCCAGCATCCGTTCGCGGGGGACCCGCACATCGTCGAAGAACACCTCGTTGGTGTGGATCATCCGGCGGCCGAGTGCCTTGAGCGGCCGGATCCTCACGCCCGGCGACGTCACATCGACGAGGAACAGCGTGATGCCCTTGTGGGCGGCCGACGGATCGGTCTTCGTGGCCACCACCAGGTGATGGGCGACATGCGCGCAGGTGATGTAGACCTTCTGGCCGCTGATGAGGAATCCGTCGCCGTCCGCAACCGCGCGCGTGCGGATCGCGCTCACATCGGAGCCGGTGTCCGGTTCGGTGATGCACAGCGCCAAGCGCAGCTCTCCCCGGATCATCGGGGTCAGGATCTGCTGCTTCAGCCCGGCTGACCCGCCGTGCTTCACCTGCATGCCGCCATAGACGACGCTGGTCAGATAGGCCGACGCAAGCTGCGCGCTGTGATAGGCGATGGTCTCGACCAGAACGGCCAGGTCCTTGTAGCCCCCATCCGAACCACCGTAAGCGGCCTCATGCGGCAGACCGAGCCAACCTGCGCGAGCCAGCGCAGCATAGGCATCGAAAGGAAATTCGCGGGCTTCGTCCAGCTCGCGGATCCTGTGCCGGGGAAGCGCCTCCTCGACCAGCGGCAGCACGCTTGCGCGGATCATGCGCTGCGCTTCAGAGAGACCGAAATCGATGGCCGCTTCCTGCATCACTTGCTGCCGCTCTCCGGACGGGCGGCGCGGACGAAGTCCGGCCGGCGGTTCTCCAGCGCGGCGCTCAGGCCTTCACGAAACTCGGGGTTCGACATCGCCAGCGCCTGACCGAGCCCTTCGAGGCCCAGCATGTCGGCCAGCGACGACTCGTAGCTGCGCGCCAGCAGGTTCTTGGCCAGCCCCATCACCTCCGCGGGGCCGCTGGCCAGCCTGCGGGCCTCGGCCAGACCCTTCTCGAACAACTGGTCGTCGGGCACCACCGCACTGACGATTCCCCAGTCCGCTGCCTCGCGCGCACTCAGGGTCAGGTTGCCGAACAGGAACTGCCTGGCCCGCGCCATGCCGACCAGCCGGGGCAGGTGATACATCATCCCGATGTCGGGCACCGCGCCCAGGCGGAAGAACCCTGCCATGAACTTCGCGCTCTCGGCGGCGACGATCACGTCGCCGGCCAGCGCCAGGCCCATCCCGCCGCCGACGGCGTGGCCGTTGACGCCGACCACCACCGGCTTGTCGAGCTGGATCAGCGGCGCGAGCCAGCGCGCATGGTTCCGGAAGCGCCGATGCACCGGCCATGGATCGCAGGCCGTCTGCAGCATGCGCAGATCGCCGCCTGAGCAGAAGCTCGGCCCTTCGCCGGTGAGGTACAGCGCCCGCACGTCACGGCGCGCTTCGGCATCCTCGATCACCGCGCCAAGCGCGGCCCGCAGTTCGTTCGTCAGCGAGTTGCGTGTCTTGGGTGCCGACAGGCGGACGACCAGCACGTCGCCATCCATTTGCGCCTTAACCAGTTCCGCCGTCATCCACCGTCTCCTTGCCCAGTCGACGGTGTGCAATGCAACCGGTGTGCCACCGATCGCAAGTCATTGAGACAGCAGGGTTTACGTCAATGAAGTCGGTTGGGCAGCGTCACCGTCCGGCGATCGATGTACACGTCGTGCGCGCAGCGCGGACAGCGTGTGAACGCGGTGTTGACAGTGGGCGGCGTGTCCGTGAGCGCCGTGTACGTGAGCAGCGCGTCGGGGCGCAGGCACGTCGATGAACGGCCTGTCGGTGAGCTGCGTGTTGGTAGACGGCGATCAGCGCGCGGCGTCGATCAGCGTGTAGACGCCCTGTCCCGTGGCCAGCAATTGCCCGTCGGGCTCACTGTGCAGCTCGGCGGTGGCGAAATAGGTCGTGCGGCCACGCTTGACCAGCGTGCCGGTGGCCCGCAACGCCTGCGACTGATCGCGCCGCGCCGCACGCAGGAAATTGCAGTTGAACGCCGCGGTCGCCGCGCGCGGCGCATCCGTCATGCGGCCGGGCTCGGACGGCAGCGCCCACAGGCCCACCGCATCCAGCACCGCCATCACCACGCCGCCGTGGACGCTGCCGTGGACGTTGCATAGTTCCGGCCGCAACTCCAGCGTGAACTGCGCGCGGCCGTCGGCGCGTTCGGTCAATCGCATGCCCAGCACTTCGCCGAAGTGGCTCATTCCGAATTCAACCTCTTGTACAGATAGGTACGGGAGATGCCGAGTTCCTCGGCCACCTTCTTCTTGTTGCCACCGTGGCGGGCGAGCGCTTCGCGGATCATCGCGAGTTCGGGTTCGTCGCCGGCGGCCCGCACCCCCCCCCCCTGGACCGGGACCCCGGGTGCGGCCGCCAGCGGCGGTGCGGCCGCCGGCGACTGCGGCGCAGCAGCAGGCCCGGTCTCCAGCCGGCGGAAGTCGCGGACCGTGAGCCGCGGCCCCTCACAGAAGATCGCCGCCCGTTCCACCTCGTGCAGGAGCTGGCGCACGTTGCCGGGCCAGCTCTGCTCGCGCAGCAGCCCGTACACCTCCGGATCGACCGTCTTCGGCTGCGCCCGATGCCTGCCTGCGAAAGCCGCCAGGAAGCTGGTGACCAGTTCGGGAATGTCCTCCAGCCGCTCGCGCAGGCTGGGCATGCGCAGCGTGACACCGCTGATGCGGTAGTACAGGTCCAGCCGGAAATCACCGTCGCCGATCATCTGCTGGAAGTTTCGGTTGCTGGCGCAGATGAGCCGGAAATCCGAATGCTGGGGCTTGTGGCCGCCGACCCGCTCGAACATGCCGTCCTGCAGCACCCGCAGCAGCTTCACCTGTATCTCCGACGGCATGTCGCCGACCTCGTCGAAGAACAGCGAGCTGCGGTGCGCCAGCTCGAACTTGCCCTTGCGGCCCGCGCGCTCGGCGCCGGTGAAGGCGCCCGGCTCATAGCCGAACAGCTCGCTTTCGACGAGGCTGCTCGGCAGCGCCGCGGCATTCACGAAGATCATCCGGTTGGCACGACGCTGCGACAGCGCATGGATGGCCAGCGCCGCCAACTCCTTGCCGGTGCCGCTTTCGCCGACGATCAGCACGCCCACCTCGAGCGGCGCGATCTTCAGGATGTCGTACTTGAGCTGCTGGATCGCCTCGCTGCTGCCGACGATGTCCTCGAGCCCGGAGTCGCCGCGCCGCACCTCGGCGAGCTCCCCGGAGGAGCCCGCATGGATCCAGGGCGCTGCGGCAGTGGCGTCGCTGGCCGGGTCGGCCTGGATGTAGAACACCGTCGTCTGCCCGACGGCCCGGTGCGTGACCAGCAGCGGCCTGGGCGATTCGATCAGGAACGCGCCGCAGGGCTGCCGGCCGAGCTGGGGCAGCCGCTCGCGCAGCGCCTTCTGCACGAGCGGATGGGTGGCGGCCCCGCCCGACCAGACGACCCTGGCCGCGGCGTCGAGCACCAACTGTCCTGATCCGGAATCAGCCTCCATTCACCTTCCATCCATCGCTGCGGATGATCGAGAGCCGTGCCGTTCGCAGCACCTCATGGCGAGGTCTGTGGATCGGGAGGAAAGCCCGCCTCCTCACGGGACACCGCCGCGATGAGCTTGTACCGGGCCCAGGAACCGAACAGCAGCCCGCTCCTGGCCGCCTCGTGCTCCATGATCAGCGAGTGCAGCAGCAGCGCCGCCTTGTCGAGATTGTAGGTCTCGATCAGCAGCACCCAGTGCGGATAGTTGTCCTGGTCGTTGCGAAGCAGCCGCTCTTCGCTCGGCATGCCGGTGACGGCCGAATCGGTTTCCAGCAGGCTCATCCGGACCATCGCGCCGTTCGCCTGCAGGCGCGGCGCGAGCACCGCCGACAGGAACTGCCTGGCCTCTTCCAGACGTCCCGCCATCGGCTTGCACATCACCAGGACCGCACTTCCCCCTATACCTGCTCCGACCGACAGCGTCAGCCGGCAGGCGGCGCGCATGACGTTGCGAAAACGCGGCAGGACCCGGCGCGTCCAGGGGGTCGGATCGAGCACGCGGTCGACATAGGACCGCGACTTCAGAACATCCACCGACCCGCACTCGTAGAATGCGATGTAAGCCGGTTGACCGTCGATGGCCCGGTAGCGGCGCGCGCGGCGGAATCCGGGAATCGCCAGCCGGTTCGGCAGATGCTCCTCCTGGTACCAGCGGTTGACCTCTTCATCGGCGCCCTCATCGACATCGTTGACGATGAGCAGTGCGCCGCCGGTCATCTCCGGGCTTCGATCCATCGGTACGCCCCTCTCCGGGCTCCGCTTGCGCAGCGTGTTGACGGATCCGATCGTAGCATCCCGGCCGAATGCCGCCTGCGCGGCAACACCGGGCATGTCGATGCGACCGCGCGACCGCTGAGAGCCTGCCATCGTTCAGTTCCTCGCGCCTTTGCCCGCCGTCGT
>OEIU01000801.1_pt1 | contig 25155 bp, 15 predicted proteins | sample 1539221 | NCBI WGS metagenome assembly OEIU01 (sample SAMN03792071, study PRJEB22550) | activated sludge metagenome | feature: wastewater treatment plant; material: activated sludge; isolation source: Wastewater treatment plant of a petroleum refinery complex | place: Argentina: Zarate | collected...
AGCAGATCGACCAGCGCATGGCGGGCCTCACCCGCATCTTCGACGAGCGCGGCCGTGCCACCGTCGAGGGGCTGACGCGCCAGGGCGCCATCGTGACGGCGACGCTCGGCGGGCAGGTGGCGGAGATCGCCGACCTCTTCGAGACGGGGACCGGCCGCATCACGACCCTGCTCACGGAGCGGGGCGGCGCGCTCATCCAGGACCTGACCCGGCAAGGGACGGGCGTGGTCGGGGAGATCGACAAGCGCATGGCCGATGTCACGCGTCTCTTCGAGGAGCGCGGCAGCGAAACGGCGAACGCCATCGCCGCCGAGGGCGAGAAGCTCGCGGCCGAGTTCGACCAGAGGGCCGGCACGCTGACGAAGTTCATCGAGGAGAAGGGCCGCGCGGCCATCGAAGGCTTCGCCTTGCAAGGAGCGGCGGTCCATGCCGCCCTGGGCAACCGGATCACCGAGACGGCCGCCCTCCTCGACAGCGGCACGGCGCAGCTCACCAGCCTCCTCGGCGAGCGCGGAAGCGAGTTGATGCACGGCCTCTCCACCCAGGGAGCCGCCGTCACAAGCCAGATCGAGAGCCGGATCGAGAAGCTCGAACGTCTCTTCGAGCAGGCAGGCGGCGAGGCCGCGCGCACTCTCGCCGAACGGGGCGACAGCGTCACCTCCGAGATCGACCGGCGGCTGGCGGGGCTCACCCAGATCTTCGACGAGCGTGGCCGCGCCACGGTCGAGGGCCTGACGCGCCAGGGCGCCGCCGCCAGCACCGCCCTCGGCGCGCGCGTGGCGGAGGCTTCGGAACTGCTCGACACCTCGACGAATCGCGTCGTGGCGCTTCTCGACGAGCGCAGCCGCGCCGCCGCCGACGGGCTCGCCCGCCAGGGCGCCCTCGTGACCGCCTCGCTGGGCGGCCAGATCGCCGAGGCCGCCGAGTTGTTCGAGACCGGCTCCAACCGCCTCACCATGCTCTTCGCGGAACGCGGCGGCGACTTGCTGAGGACCCTCTCCAGGACGGGAGAATCCGTCACGGGCGAGATCGATGCGCGCCTCGCCGAGGTCGTGCGGATCTTCGAGGAACAGGGCGACCAGGCGTCCCGGACGCTCACCGCCCGCGGGGAGGCGGTCAGCACCCAGCTCGACGGGCGGATCACCGAGATCGCGCGCCTCTTCGAGCAGGATGGCGGGGAAGCCGTGCGCGCCCTCGCCGCCCAGGGCGAGGCGGCCAGCATCCAGATCGGCGCGAAGATGGCGGAGGCTGCGCGGCTCTTCGACACTGCCAACGCCGCCTTCACGCATCTTCTCGACGAGCGCGGCTCGGGCCTCGCCCGGCGCGTCGGCGAGCAGGGCCGCACGGTCGTGGCCGAGGTCGATGCCGCGGTCGGGCGGGTGCAGGAGACCTTCGACGGCCGCCTCGCCTCCTTCCGCGACCTCATCGAGGGCGGCGGGGCGGATCTCGCCGAGCAGGTCGGCCGCAAGGGGCAGGCCGTGATCGCGACCCTCGGAAACCAGGTCGCGGAGGTCGCGCAGGTGCTCGACCGCCAGGCCGAATTCGTGGGCGGAAAGATCGAATCGGCCTCCGAGCACATGAATGCGAAGGCGTCCGATTTCGTCGATCTCCTCGACCGGCGGAGCGCCACCCTCGGCTCCATCCTCGAGAAGCGCAGCGATTCGATCGCCCTCACCCTCGGCAAGCAGATGGCCGACATGACGGCCATGTTCGAGCAGCGGACGAGCGAGTTCACGAACGCCCTCGACACGCGCGGCGCCGCGACCGCGACCCTGATCGGCTCTCACGGCGCCCGGATCGTCGGCAATATCGAGACGGGGGGCCGGGAGGCCGTCGAGGGACTCGACCGCCGCATCCAGGAGTTCCAGCTCCTGCTCGACGGGCGGACCGCGTCGCTGCGCGAATTGCTGGAGGAGCGCGGCACGACCCTCGCGGCCGCGATCGAGCGGCAGGGCGGCGAGGCGGCCCGCATGATCGGGGCGCAGACGCGGCAATTGCAGGCCGCGCTGACGGAGGGCACCGACCTCATCCGCGAGATCGTGACCGATCGCGGCTCCGAGCTCGCCGCCGCGATCGCGGACCGCGCCGAGACGCTCGCGAGCGGCCTCGACGAGGCCGGCAGCCGCGTCACGCGCCTCCTCGACGAGCGCTCGCAATCCGTCCTCGGCGGCCTGCGCGGCACCTTCGCGGAGATCGCCTCGCTCTATGCCGGCTCGGTCGAATCCCTGCGCGCCAGCATGGAGCAGGGCACGTCCGGCGCCGTTCACGACCTCGCCGCGGCGCAAGACGCCGTGCGGACGGAGTTCGGCTCGATCATCCGGCGCCTCGAAGAGGCCAACGGGCTGATCCGGCGGACCTCGTCCGACGCCCACGGCAATCTCGAAGCCGTGGAGGACGGGCTCGCCGGCCGCATCCACCAGCTCCAGGCGCTCCTCTCCGACGTCACCAACGAGACGACGCGCGCCGTCGATCTCCTGGGCGAGCAGGTGGAATCCCTGAAGACGGCCTCGGGCGGCGCATTGCAGGACGTGTCCTCCCTCGTGCGGCGGATGGACGAGAGCGGGCAGGAATTCGCCCGCGGGACCCGCTCCCAGCTTTCCGCCATCGCCGAGGCGACCGGCCAGCTCGGCGATGTCGAGAACCGCCTCTCGCAATCCCTGGCCGAGCGCCGCGCGAGCCTCGGCGAGTTGATCGAGACGGTCGACAGCCGCGCCGCCGCCTTCGCGCAGGAGACGCGTGCCCTCGGCTCGCTCCTTTCCTCGACGGTCAGCGACACCGAGGAGCGCGCGACCCGGCTCGGCGCCGCCCTCGCCTCCGGCGCCCAGAGCGCCGCTGCGGCGCTCGCGCAGCATTTCGAGCGGCTGCGCGGCAGCGCGAACGAGGAGGCGGAGCGCTCCGTCACCGAGTTGCGCGATCATTTCGAGACCATGAGCAGCGAGGTGTCGGACCGGATCAGCCGCTCGCTCGAAGGCTTCCGCGCCGCGGCGGGCGAGTTGCGGGGGATGGCCTCCGACATCCACGACGAGCTGGAGCGGACCCGCGCCGCCCTGCGCCAGGGCATTGCCGGGCTCCCCGCCGAGACGGAGGCGACCACGGCAGAGATGCGCCGTGTCGTCATGGACCAGGTCAAGGCGCTGGGCGAGCTCTCCGCCCTCATCTCGCGCGCCAGCCGCAGCCAGGACGTCGCCCCCGCCCGGCCGCGCCCCGCCGAGGAGCCGGCTTCGCCGGTCGAGCTGCGGCCCTCCTTCACCCCTGAGCCGTCCCAGGGCGTCGACCGCGGCCCCTCACGGGCCGCCGGCGGGGGCGGGGGGCGTCTCGCGGAGGTGGTGGAAGCCGCCCGGGACGAAGGGCGCGGCGCACCCTCGGCCCCGCCGCCGCAACCAGCGCGCGAGGCCCGCCGCCCGGCCCGCTCCCTCGACACCATCTCGTCGGATCTCGCGGCCCTGCTGTCGGGCGAGGACGCGCTCGACCTCTGGCTGCGGCATCAGCGCGGCGAGACGGGCCTCTTCGCCTCCCGTCTCCGCGACGCCGGCGGCAAGGAGATCGTCGAGGATGTCCGGCGGAACTATGCGGCCGATGCCGGCTTCCGCGCGACCGTCGACCGCTACGTCACCGAATTCGAGCGCCTGCTCGAGGGCCTGCCCGGATATGCCAACGGCGACGAGATGCGCCGCGCCTATCTCAGCTCGGAGACGGGCCGGGTCTTCCTGATCCTGGCCCATGCCAGCGGCAGGTTCGACTAGTGGGGCGTGCTCGCAGCGTCCGACCGGCTGACCGATGGCACGTCAATCGAGCGTGCTTGCCCGCTTTGCATAACCGCTGTTTTAGGCCACGGCCTGGGGACCGCCTCCTTGCGAACTATCGGAGAGCTGATGACCGCAACTCTCAGGGCATCTTTACAAGATGAGGCAAAGTATAACTTCCGTTCAGTATTTCCGGACGAGGCTGATAGAATCGGAGGAATAGATTGAATTTGCCGGCAGGCGCCGGAAGCCAATTCGTCTTGTCCGGCCCCTGAAGCTGGTCATGTTGAATCATGATTGTGAACGAGCCGTCCGGGCTGACCTTCAGTCCGGGCGTCTCCGATCCCACCTTGTAACGATTGATCGGATTATCGACGAGCATCTTGTCGTCGGCGTTGTAGATCGTGAGCGACCAGAAAGCGTCAACCGGCGGCGCCTTGGTAAACCGGAGTTCATATCGGTGGGCGCCGGTCAACGGATTATTTTCAGAGTCGACATAGGTGTTGGGATAGAGAGCCTCTCTTGCCGAGTTTCCTCCAAGATAGGGGCCCGAATGGACGGCTCGCAGCGGATAGTTGAAGCCGTACCCGTCGAGGACCGCCCAATCCCATCCGTCCTTCCTGATCGACGTCGTCGTAATGGCCGCACTTGCGACGACCGGCGCATCATCGAGCGCGCGTCGGAGACCTCGGATCTGTTCCGGCGAGAGCTTGGAACGATCGAATCCTTTCGGCGTCAGTGCGATGCGCTCGAATTGACCGACCAGCGCGGCGTCGCGCGGCAGGATCGGGTTATGCTGCATGGCGTAACCCAGATGAGCGAAGAATCCGAGCTCGTCTCCGGCAATGTCCGGCAGGGACGGCAGCGCCGCGGCGGTCGCGGCATATTTTGGGCTTGCGAGCCGGCTCAGGGGCCGGAGGTCGAACTTCGGCAGCAGCGCCTCGACCGCCGCCGGGTCCTCGCCATCCCGGACGTGGAGCCGGCCCCAGAGCCAGACCTTGTCGGTCGACACATCGAGCCGCTTCAGGCCCTTGGGCAGCTCCCCCTTCCAGCCGGGCGGAACGATCGCGAAGCGACCGGCCTTGGTCCCGGTGGTGCGGCGGCCGATATCATGTTCGTCCTCGTGATAGGTCGTGAAGACGTTGATCACGTAGTAGCGGTCCTTCGTATCCGGCACGCTCAGGACGTAGGGCTCGGTCAAGGCCACGACCGCGCTCATGTAGAGGGTGTCGTTGTTGGCGGTCGGCATGTCCTTGGCGAGCGGCGTCGCAAGTGCCGTGGCCCAGCCGATCCGGTTGAGCGCCGCGCGATAGCTGGTCGCGGGCTGGGGCGCCCGCACGTCGGTATATTCCCGCATGATCCGCTCCATGCGGACCAGTGGATAGCCCCAGAGATAAGCCGACACGCCGAGCGTATAGGCTTCGATTTCCTTCGCCCTGGCGACGCTGTCCGGGGTTGCGACGGCGGTGATCAGCGGATCGGGATAGGCCTGGACCGATCCAGGATTCGTGGGTTTGCGATCGGCAGATGCCGCCGGTGTTTGTGCGTGGGCGACCTGCACCGACACATTCGCCGACAAAGTCGATGCTGCCGTCACCGCGGTACCGCCGAGCAGGACGCTGCGGCGATCGAGCTTTCGGCTCGCACATCCCAGCCGATCGCTTTCTCGAGACATGACGCGCTCCCTCGGGATCAATATGCTTCTCGATGCCGTCACTGCGTCTTGGTTAAGGTCGGCAGCGGATACGCGCCGCTCAACAGCTCCTTGCGCGGCTGATAGAAGCGCAGGACGAGGAAGAAGTTGCCCTTCGACGCCGGAAGCCAGTTGGACTTCCCTGCTCCCGCGGGCTCGTCATGCTGAATCGGGACGCTGATCGATCCGTCCGGATTGGTCTTCAGCCCCGGCGTTTCCGATCCGACCTTGTAGCGGTTGATCGGATTGTCGACGAGCATCTTGTCATCCGCATTGTAGAGGGTTGCGGACCAGAACGCATCCACCGGCGGCGCTTTGGCGAAGCGGAGCTCGTACTTGTTCGCGCCGGTCAGCGGCTCACCCTGCGAATCCAGGTAAGTGCTGGGATAATACGCCTCCTGCGCCATGTTGCCGCCGAGGTAGGGACCCGAATGCACCGCGCGCAGGGGATAATTGAAGCCGTAGCCGTCGATGATCGTCGAATCCCACGATCCCACCTTCTTCGCGGTGGTGGAGACGGCGGCCGACGCCACGACGGCGCCGTCGGCCAGCGCGCGCTTGAGGGCGGCGACCTGCTCGGGGGAAAGCTTCGTTCTGTCGAAGCCGTTCCTCGTCAGCCCGATCCGCTCCAATTGTCCCGCGAGCGCCGCGTCGCGCGGCAGGATCGGATTGTGCCGCATCGCAAAGCCGAGATGCGTGAAGAAACCGAGATCGTCGCCGGCGATGTCGGGCAGGGGAGGAAGCTCCGCGGGCTGAGCGGCGTATGTCGCATTCTCGAGCTGACCGAGCGGCCGAAGGTCGAACTTGGCTTGCAGCGCCCTCACCGGACCGGACGGCTCTCCGTCCCTGATGTGCAGGCGCCCCCAGAGCCACACCTTGTCGGTCGACACGTCGATGCGCTGCACTCCCTCGGGCAGCTTTCCCTTCCAGCCCGGCGGCACGATAGCGAAACGGCCCGCCTTCGTGCCCGTCACGCGCCGCCCGATATCCTGTTCATCCTCATGATACATCGTGAAGACGTTGACGACGTAGTAGCGGCCGTCAGTATCGGGAACGCTCAGCACATACGGCTCCGTCAACGTCACGACCGCGCTCATGTAGAGCGTGTCGTTGTTGGCCGCGGGCATGTCCTTGGCCGAGGGCGTGGCCAGTTCGGTGGCCCAGCCGATGCGGTTGAGCGGCGCGCGATAGCTCGTCCCCGGCTGCGGTCCCTTCACGTCGATATATTCGCGGACGATCCGCTCCATGCGCACGAGCGGATAGCCCCAAAGATAGGCGGACACGCCCAGCGCATAGGCGTCCAGCTCCTTCGCCTTCGCGATGCTTTCGGCGGTGACGGGCAACGTCAGAAGCGGATCGGGAAAGCTCTGCGCAAGCGCGATATTGGCCGAGACCGCAGCTGCCGCGGCAACAGCTAGAATGCGCATTTTCATGCTGCTTCTCCTGAACTCGAGAGTGTTGGAAGACGACGTCCCTTCGTGCCTCAGTCGACGCGCTCGAAGTCGGGCATCTTGAACGTCTTGTCGTAGAGCGGCTCGTCCGGGCCATAGAAGCGGGAAGCCCGCAACGGGCGCTTGCCGCCCGGGGGGAACCCGGTCGCCCCCAGACCCACCGGCGCCCTCCGGGCCGCACACAACCGGACCCTGCCGTCGGCGTTCTTCTTCATCTTGTCGGCGCTGTAGGAATCGAGGGTGGTGCGCATCGACTCCGTATAGATGAAGCCCATGGTGGCGCGGTCGTACAGGGTCAGGGCCCAGAACTGCTTCACCGGCATCTTGGCGGGAACATTGACTTTGTAGGTTCGTCCCGCCTCGAGCGGTCGCCCGTCCTTGTCGGCCATCGCCATCAGATAGTAGACGGCCGGCCGATCGGAGACCTGCGCAGGCACGAGCGTGCACCAGAAGAAGGCGAGCGCGCGCCCGTCGACATCGATGCGGTCGGGATATTCGTAGGAGAAGCCGCGGTTCCGGTCCGGCAGCAGCAGCGGGACATACTGGCGGTCGGGCCAGAAATACATATCGCGCGGCAGACGATCGAACCGCCCCTGCAAATAAGCCCAGGCGTCCATCGCCGCCTGCCGCATTGCACGCTTCGTGAGATCGTCGGGATTGTACGGCTTGCCACGCTCGATCCCCAGCGAGGCCAGAAGCCCCATCATGGGCTTGTCCTGCGGCATGACGGGCTCATAGGTGAACGTGTCGTAGAGATGCTTGAAATAGGTCTCGTCGTAGGGCGGCAAGGTTGGGTAGCGGTCGTTGACGGGATCGAGAAATCTCTGCGCCGGCGGATTGGCCGCCTGCGACAGGTCGTACATCCGCAGACGCTTGGTGTAGGCGTAGGCGTCCTCCGCCGTCTTGCCCGGCGCGCGGACCGTGCGGAAGGCGATCATGATCTGGCGGTAGGGCGACTTCACATGAATGTAGCCCGGCGGCACGGCGCCACTGAAATCGGGTCCCGTGAACAGGATCTTGCCGCCCTTGCCGCCGTCCACGCCGGACGGTCCGACATCGGCGATCGTCATCTGCCAGGCATCGACGACCTGCCCGTACAGGCTGCCATCCGGTCCCGCCGCCGGAATGTCCAGCACGACCGGGCCGCTCTTCAGGTCGGTATAGGCGACGATGTAGTTGGTCGAGCTGTTCGGCGTGATGGTCTCCATTTTCGGAGTCGCCGGTCCGGACCACGCAAGAATGTCGTTGTCCTTCGCGCCCAATCCGAAGGTCGAGACGCGGCCGTTCTGAATCCCGACGCGCGGCAGCGACCAGAGCAGGGCTTCGAAGGCGCGCTGATACTTGACCTGGTAGTCGAAATCGACGTTCGAGCGCATGCTGCCGGGCGCCGGCTGCCCGCCGAGCGGCTCCTGCGTCACCTGGGCGGCGGCAGGGCCGGCGAGCAAAGCCGCCAGGGCAAGGCCACCAAGGGGGGCGATGAATTTCACACCAGATACGGGCATGGATTTCCTTCGACCGTCGTTCGACTCAGTTGGATGCGTCTAGGCTTTTCAAGCCTTCGCTCATGGCTGCTACGGCCCGCCCAACGTGTCTTCGGTGCCGGATATGAAAGTGAACATCTTCGCGGGCTTGAATTTGCCGGTGGCGTCGTAGGCGAGGTCGTTGCCGTTTGTCGGCAGCTTCGTCACCTTTGCGCCTTTCTTGAAATCGAACCCGTCGAGCCTCACCCAGAACACCGTCGGGCTCAGCACGCGGTCGAAGAAGACGACCCGCTCGTCGAGGTTCATGATGAGGCGGAAGATCGTGCGGGTCAGTGCCGGCGTCGCTTCCGGATGGGTCGATTGCCGATGCGCGCTCGGGCTTTCATACGGAATGCCGACATTGCGCATGACGCTCAGCAGGGACGCGACCGCTTCCCGCTCGTTCGCGGGGTCGGGCAGGTTCGTTGCGTAATAGGCGCCCCGCACCAGGCGGTCGGACGGCTCGCTGGTGCCGGGCAAAGGCTTGTCGCCGCCGAAGCCGACATATTGTGACACCACCTTGAGCTGCTGGTCGTAGGTGGGCTCGTTGGTCATGACCACGTAGCGGCGGTCGTGATAGATCTTCATCTCGCCGTCGATCATCTCGAAGATCGCGGAATCCCCGCTCACATCCTCCACGGCGATGTGGAACAGCCCCTTCGTGCCGTTGTGATCCATCGCCATGCGGATCTGGAACGGCAGGTTCCGCGACGCCTCGGCCGCCTCCTTCACCGTCGCGAAGCTGTCCAGATACCATTGCATCCACTGGCTGATGGAAATGGCCGGCAGCTTCGGATCCCTCGGCGCCACCTTGGTGTCCGACAGCCACAGCACATGCGCAGAAAAGCCGCGCTCGTTCATGCCGGACATCGAGACGTGGTCGTCCATCACGACGACCAGGCTGCCATATTGGCTGGTCCACTTGTACGGGTTGTCGGCGACGGCTCCGGCCCGCTCCATGCCGCGCGGCAACACCCACAGATCGGTCGGAGCGTCCGAGAACCAATCCTCGCCGCGTCCGACATAGGTCCCCAGGCTGTTCTTCCACAGAATGCGGGAACAGGCTTCCGCGCACTGCGGATCAAGCGTCATCGAGAGCAGACCGGAGCCGCATGCAGCGCTGCCGAGCAGCAGCGACTTCAGTATGCTCCTTCGACGATACCCGGACGGCACCATGTCATCCCCGTGCATGATCCTCTCCCGCGGCAGGCGTCAATTGTCGGCCGGGCGCTTCAGCGTCTCCATGATCTGGTCGACGCTGAAGCTCGACGGCGTCTGGCGCGGCGGGAAGTCCTTGAAGGTGGTGATGAACTGCGCCACCACGGCCTGCGCCGGCACCGCGAAGAACGAGCGCTGGAACATCCAGTCGTTATAGGTGTTCGACGTGATGTCGGCCCGCTCGTAGGGATCCATGCGCAGGTTGAAGGCCTTGGGGCCGCGCAGGCAGACGAAAGGCTCGCGCCAGAGCGCCATCGTGCCGGGCGAGCGCTGTTCGCAGAACACGATCTTCAAATTCTCGTAGCGGAGCGCGACGAGTTGCCCGTCGTCGTTGAAATAGAAGAACTCCTTGCGCGCCGACTTGTCCTGCTGTCCGGTCAGGTGCGGGAGTTGGTTGTAGCCGTCGAGATGAAGCTTGTAGGCGCGGCCGCCGACTTGCCAGCCCGTGAGCAGGCGCTCCTTGACGCCGGTATCGCCCGCCGCGGCCAGCAAGGTCGGGAACCAGTCCAGCCCCGATACGATCTCGTTCGAAACGCTGCCCGCCCGGATGCGGCCCGGCCAGCGCACGAATGTCGGCACCCGGAAAGCCCCCTCCCAGTTCGAGTTCTTCTCGCTGCGGAACGGGGTCATGGCCGCGTCTGGCCATGTATTGATATGTGGCCCGTTATCGGTCGTATAGACGACGATCGTGTCGTTGGCGATGTTGAGGTCGTCGAGTGCCTTCAGCAATTGGCCGACATGGCCGTCATGCTCGATCATGCCGTCGGCATATTCGCTGATGCCGCTCTGCCCGGTCATCGAGGGGCGCACATGCGTGATGGCATGCATGCGAGTGGCGTTGAACCAGCAGAAGAACGGACGGTCGGCCTGCTTCTGCCGCTTGATGAAATCGACGGCCGCATTGCAGGTCTCGTCGTCGATCGTCTCCATGCGCTTCCTGGTGAGCGGGCCGGTATCTTCGACCACCTGCCTGCCCACCCGGCCGAAGCGCGGATCGACCGTCGGATCGTCGTGGTCGCTGGCCTTGGAGCGGATCACGCCGCGCGGGCCGAACCGCGCCTTGAAGGCAGGATCCTTCGGGTAGTCGGGATGTTCGGGCTCCTCTTCCGCGTTGAGATGATAGAGGTTGCCGAGGAATTCGTCGAAGCCGTGGACGGTCGGCAGGAATTCGTTGCGATCGCCCAGGTGGTTCTTGCCGAATTGCCCGGTCGCATAGCCGAGCGGCTTCAGCGCCTCGGCAATGGTCATGTCCTCGGCGCGCAGGCCGATATCCGCCGCCGGAAGTCCGACCTTGGACAGGCCCGTCCGCAGCGTCGCCTGCCCCGTGATGAACGAGGACCGCCCCGCCGTGCAGCTCTGCTCGGCGTAATAATCGGTGAAGAGCATGCCCTCCCGGGCGATCCGGTCGATATTGGGGGTTCGATAGCCCATCAGCCCGAATGTAAAGGCGCTGATATTGGCCTGGCCGATATCGTCGCCCATGATGACCAGGATGTTCGGCCGGCGCCCCGAAGGCGATGCCGCCTGGGTCTGAGCAGGCTGGGCCGATGCTCTGGACGCCACGGCAGATGCCGCCGAAAGCGCGGTGCCGCCGAGGAGGATGCTCCGCCGGTCGAGGGCTTTCCGGCCGGCTTCGGGCTTTCCTGCATCATCGGCTGCCATGGCATCCTCCCTGAAGTCACACATTCTCGATGGAAATCCGACCGGGCCGGCCGATCGTCACGGATAGATGGTCTTCCAGTCGTCCTTCATGCTGACGACGGTCCAGCCCTTCGCGCGCGCTTCGTCGAGGCCCCTGTCGAGCTGGCCGACGTGAGACTTGCGGTCGTAGGCCCACTCGCGCGCGGCATCGGTGTGATGGACGTAAAGGGCGAGACGCGGCCCCGGCCCGGCCGCGGTCCATTGCAGCATCGCGAGGTCGCCGTCTGAATTGCCGAAGGCGGCGATGGGGCGCCGGCCGATATGCCGCTGGATGCCGATCGGCTTGCCGTCCTTGTCGTCGTTGTGGACGAGCGTCGGCAGCTTGCGCAGCACCGGCTTACCATCGCCAAGCTCGAATTTCAGTCCGCCGGCCGTGCCGACGACCTGCTCGGGCGGGATGCCGTAAACCGCTTCCGTCCACGGCCGCATGAACTCGATACCGCCGCCGGACACGATGAAGGTCTTGAAGCCGTTCGCGCGCAGATAGGCGAGCAGTTCCAGCATCGGCTGGTAGACCATCCGGCTGAACAGGCGGCCCGTCTCGGGATGCTTCGCGCTGCCGATCCATTCGCGGACGGACGATTCGAATTCGTCCGTCGTCATTCCCGCATGCGTCACGGTCATGATTTCCGCGATGTCGGCCTCGCTGGCGAGCGAGGCCGCGCGCCGCATGTCGCCTTTCAGCAAGGACGCGAACGGCTCCCTCGTCTCCCACTCCGGATGGTTCGGAGCGAGGGCCTGCAACCGATGCAGGATGAAATAGGCCTGCGTATACATGGGCTGTTCCGCCCAGAGCGTTCCATCGTTGTCGAAGACCGCGATGCGCTCGGCCACGGGAACGAAGTCCGGCCCCGGCCCGGTGACGCGGGCCACGAACTCGACGATCGACCGCTTCGCCGGCCCCTCGTTCCAGCTCGGCAGGGGATCCGACTGAGCCGCGGCCGAATCGCCGCCCCCTACCCCGATCGCGACGAACGCGGCGGTGCCGGTGAAAAGAGAACGTCGGTCGAGATCACCCAGAATGCGTTTGCCGCCAATCATGATGCGCTGTCACCAATCACTATGTCGCGTCGAATTAGTCTTGTCTTATTTTAGATAAGATATATCATTTCTCCAGATCTGCTCGTCAAAATAGCGCAACTTCAAATGCTCGCGCGTCATCTGGCAGAAACTAGACTATCGATCGGCCGCGGATTGTCTACTGCAAATCCGCGACAGTTTGGAGCAGGATCGCCCGACTTATGATGTCATGGCTTCATCCCCCGTTGATCCGCCATGCGACCTTGCCGCCTGCGCGCGAGGAGAGCCTTCTGCAAGCGGGCAGCATGGCCCCGCCGCTACCGGGTCGGGAAGAGAAAGGTCAGCGAGGTGCGGATCCCCCAGCGCGGTGCGCCGTCAGGCCGGGCCGCGAAATAGGTCGCGCCGACGGCCGCGCTCATGGCCTGGCCGCCGATAGTGAAGACCTTGCTGATGGTGGTGTTGATCGGCACGGTCCATTGCCCGTGCGTCCAGTCGTAGGTGGATTCGGTGTTCACGGCGATGCTGACGCCCTGTCCGAGATTGTAGGCGATGAAGGGCTGCAGGAAAGTCGCGCTGACCGTGTCGCGGCCGAGCGGACCGGCATAGGACCAGATGTGATTGGCGAGCGCCCCGACCGTCCAGGGTCCCTGCTGGATGAGCGCGACACCGGTGGGGCCGGCGCCCCACTTGCCTGAGCCGAGAATGTCGTGGCTCGCCGTCGGCCAGAGGAAGACGGGGCCGGCTCCCCAGATGATCCCGTTCGTCGGCTGCTTCGGAGACAGGAAGAAGCTCTGCGTGGTGTCGCCGATCCCGGCGACGCCGTTCGGCGCGTAATGCAGGCGCGATGACACGGGAAGGATCGTGCGGATGATGAGGTTCCAGTCGTCCGTGATGCCGATCGGAATGACGGGCTGGATGTTGGTCGTCGTCGCGAACCCCTTGTCGCTTCTGCCGCCGCCCCACTGGAAATTGCCCTGGATGGGCACGCTGATGAGATCGGCGACCGGGTTCTGCGTCTTTTTCGCGAGATCGTCGGCCTCGTCCGCCCGCGCGATGGGAGCGGCGAGCATATTTGCAAGCAACAGGCAAGCCATGGTCGCCGCCCAGCCGAACGAAACCTTAGCCCCCGGCATGTATTCTTTCCCCATTCGGCAATCCGACGGTGGTGCGGAGCGCTCTAGCGGACGGCCATCCGCGAGGACGCTTGCGGCGCGGGAGGCGTCCATAATGGGATCGTGACCTGCACCCAGCCCAGGGTGCCTCGCGGCCGGTTCTCGACCTCGACCTCCCGCATGACCTTGACCCGCGTGGAAACCGGGAGGTCGCCGAGATTGAACGTGTAGCCGATCGTGCCGCCGATCGCGGTGCTTCGCCCCTTGAACGGACCGACCTGGTTGCCGGCGCCGCTGTCGGCACTCACCTGCTCGTAATAGGAAGCGAGGATGCCGACCGACAATTGCTTCGTCAGATTCTTCGAGATCGAGCCATCGATGTGGAATTCATTGCCCGAGCGATAGTCTGTCACGGGATTTGCGCCGTTGACCAGGAAGCCGGCGACAGTCGAGATATCGAGCCCGAGCGTCGGGTCGAGATAGGTCACGCCGAATGTGAAGTCACCGATCCAGCGATGAAATGCGATATTCGACAACTCGCCGGGCCGGTAGTCCCCAACGGGAATGTTGACGGCGGCACCGACCTTCCAGTGCCAATTGCCGTTGTGCCAGCCGATGCTCGCCGTGGCGAGGGGATCGGCGAAATTCACGACCGCATCCCGGGCGGCGAACCCGATCGGGCGGCCGAGGGCCTGGTGGATGAGCGGGCCGTCCAGGATCGCCGCGGCGCGAACTGCGGGCTCGCCGAAAGGCGCCGTCGCGGACAGGGCGAGGTTCCCGCCCAGGATCTCCACCGGCGTCACCCATAGGGCGGTCGGGAAATTGGCCCAGGCGTTCAAGCGGACATCGAGAACCTGGTTTCCGCCGAGCTGCGTGGTGCGCCCCGCCTTGAATTTCCCGCTGTAGAAATAGGTCGTATCGTCGAAATAAACCCCCGGAGGAGGCATCAGCCCCCCGGCGGGGACGTTTGCTCCCTGAAGATAGTAGGTGGCCGCGCCCTCCACCGCCGAAGCCGCGGTCGCGGAGCAGATCGTCGCGATCAGCCCGACGCCCAGCCCGCATCGGCTTTTTCGGCCGCGACGGATACCGAGCCCGAAGGCAGCCCCCAAGCGGGCAAGTCGACCACGAAACCCCACGCCCCTCGCTCCACCTAGCGTTATGGCTCTGCCGAATAGCAAATTCCTCGTCTATACTAGGCAGACTTCAATCGCTCTAAGCATAAATCAAACATCATTCGGCAACAGCATGCCGTCAGGCAGCTTTCTGCGGCCGGAGATTGCCATCATAACAGCCCGGAAAGGCACGTCACGATGCAAATCCCGGACAGTTTTATTGCCGCGCGCCGAGCGGAGGCCACAGGTCGAGCAACGCTTGGCCCGTTCGATCGCGCGAGTTCCCTGCGAGCGGGGGAAGGAGCCGGCCGCGTCGCTTTTCGTGATCCCCGGCTACATGATCGCGACCTTCTCCAGTTTCCCGTAGTCTCGAATGACGATGGTCCCGTAGCGGTGCGTGATCACAGAACTCGCTTCCCAATTAAGCAGGATCTGGTTCACCCGCTGCCGGGTCGAGCCGATCAGTTGCGACAGCAGCTTCTGGGACAGGCGCAGATCGATCCTCTTCCCGTCCGGCATGTCCGTTCCGAAGGGGCCCGCGAGCATCAGGAGCCGGCTCGCGAGGCGCTGCTCCAGCGATTGCGCGGAATACTGCTCGAGGGCCATGAGCAGCAATCTGATCCGAAGCGCCTGAAGCCGCAGGACGGCGCGCCCGAATTCGGGATGCGCGGCGGTCAGTTCCTCGACATCCGCTCGCGTCAGGCCGAGCACGGCCGCCGCCTCGTGAGCCTGGATGTCGTGCGTCCGCGGCAGGTCGTCGAAGAATCCCACCTCCCCGAACCAGGTGCCGGGGCCGAAGAAGTCGAGCACGGTCTCCCGCCCAACCGCGGAGACGCCGCTCAGCCGAACCTGTCCTTCGAGCACGCTGAAGAAGCAATCCGCCCTGTCGCCACGCGAATAGATCCGCTCTCCCTTGGCGAATTTGCGCCGCTGCCCGCGAGCCAGCACGTCGGCCCGGACCTGCTCGGACAGATCGGAGAACCAATCGTACGACATGAGAACAATGCGATGCAGCGGCAAGTGCGACATCCCGGCCGGGACCGGATCGGCCGGGCCAGATTCTGGTCTCATCTGCGTCCTGGTGCGCCTCGGCACTCGTCGTTCTCCCGACCTAACTCGGGCCGAGCTAAGTCGGGCGAGGTCATCCCGTCTATTAACCCTAGGGTTACTGTCGCGCCCCTGCCGCGATGCATGATCGACAGCGCCGGGAATTTCGGGCTAGGCCCGATCGAGGAGGAAAGACGTGACGTCCCGGGGGCTTCGAGCGATGCGGATTTGGGGCCGGACGGCGGCCATGCTCGGCGGCCTGTCCTGCGTGATGCTTCTCTCCGCGCCAGCCGGAGCCCAGCGGGAACGGCGCATCCTGATGCTTCACGCCTATAATTTCATGCACAAGGCGGCGAGCCTCGTCGGCGCTTCCGCCCGGGAGCGCCTGCTGGAACGCTCGCGCGACAAGCTCGTTATCGACGCCGATTTCCTCGACCTGATCCGCAACGCGACCCCGGAAAAGCAGGAGGAGATGGCCCGCCACCTGGCCGCCAAATACCGGGGCCTTCCCCTCGATCTCGTCATGACGGTCGGCGGGGAGGCGTTTCCGTTCCTTCTCAAATACCGGCACATCATCGCTCCGGGGGTTCCGGCCGTCTTCGCGTCGGTCTCGCGCGCCAATTACGCGGCGCAGAATGCCCCGCGCGACGTCACGGGCATCATCATCGAGCTGGATCTGGCGAAGACCATCTCTCTGGCCGAGCGTCTCCAGCCGAAGGCCACGGACCTCTATCTCGTCGCGGGCAGCGCCCCGATCGACCGCCGCTGGCAGGGCGTCGCCCGCAAGGTCGTCCAGGCCTGGGCGGGCAAGTATCGCGTGCATGAATTGTTCGAGCTGCCGATCGAGCGGCTCCTGGCGGAGGTCGCCGCGCTTCCGCCCGACGCGATCGTCGTGATGCTGACGGTCTTCGTCGACGGCACGGGCAAATCCGTCGTGCCCGGCGAGGTCGGCCAGGCCGTGGCCCGTGCCTCACCGGCGCCGGTCTATTCGAGCTACACCGAAAGCCTCGGGCGCGGCATCCTCGGCGGCTACAGCGAGACCTTCGAGGACCACGGCATCGCCGCCGCCGACCTGGCCCTCAAGATCCTGGACGGCGCCGATCCGGCCGACCTGCCGCCGCGATCCAGCCCCCTCCAGGCCTATCGCGTCGATGTGAACGCGCTGCGGCGCTGGAACCTGTCGGAAAGCGACCTCCCTGCAGGGACGGCCGTTCTCTTCAGGGAGCCCAGCCTCTGGCAGCGGCACAGGAGCATCGTCCTCGGCACGCTGCTGGTCATCGCGGTCCTGCTCGCGCTGGTCGCGCTCCTTCTGCTCCAGCGCCATCGGCGGAAGAAAATCCAGGAGGCGCTGCGGACGAGCGAGGAGCGCATGGCCTTTGCCGCGAAGTCCATCAATGCGGGGCTCTGGCAATATGACCCGAGCAAGAAGCAGTTCTGGGGCACCGATCATTGCCGCGCTCTCCTGGGCCTCGATGGAGATACGCCCCTGACGCCGGAGACCCTTCTCGGCGCGATCCACCCGGATCAGCGCGAGCTTGTCCGGGGCTTCCTCGACGGAGAAAGCGGGCTGTGCGAGCCTCATGGCCTGGATCTGCACGTCCCCCGGCGGGACGGCTCAAGCCGGTGGCTCTCCGTCAGAAGCCAATCCCGTCCGGGCGATACAGCAGGCGACGGACAATTGCGCGGGATCATTGTCGACATCACCGACCGAAAAATCGCCGAGGCTGAGATTTCGGCGCGCAGGCAAGAGGTGGCCCATCTGATGCGCGTCTCCCTGGTGGGCGAATTGTCGGGAGCCATCGCGCACGAAATCAACCAGCCGCTGGCGGCCGTTCAATCGAACGCCCACGCGGCGCTGGACATGATCCGGGAGCGGACGATCGAACTTGGGGAGTTGCGCGACACGCTCACCGACATCGTCAGCGAAAACCATCGCGCCAGCGAGGTCGTCACGCGGTTGCGTGGCCTCCTGAAGCGCGGAGAGGCGCGGACCGAAACGATCCATATCAACGGCCTGATCGAGGACACGATCAAGCTCGTCAGCAACGATGCTGCCAGCCGGGGAGTGACGTTCCGGCATTCCTTGGCGGAGGGGCTTCCCGACCTCGAGGGGGATGCGGTCCAGATCCAGCAGGTGCTGCTCAATCTCCTGATGAATGCGATGGATTCCACCTTGCCGGAGACGGACCGTCTCGTCGCGATCGCGACGGACATGACGGAGGTGGGAGAGGTGCGGATCAAGATGACCGATACCGGACAGGGGATCGGGCCGGGCGACCTGCATCGCGTGTTCGAGCCCTTCTACACCACGAAGGAGCACGGGCTCGGGCTCGGCCTGTCCATCTGCACGACGATCGTCCAATCGCACGGGGGGCATCTGACCGTCGAGAACGGGCCCGAGAAGGGCGCCGTCGCGACGCTGCTCCTGCCTCTCGCCACCGCGAACGCTCCGGCGCCCTGATGACCTCGTCCTTCGAAGTTTCCATCGTCGACGACGACGTCGGTGTCCTGAGGGCCCTGTCCCGGCGGCTTCGCATCAGGGGCTACAGCGTCAGGACCTTCGCGTGCCCGGCGGCGTTTCTCGAAGCCGACGACGTGTCGGTCCCCGGCTGCGCGATCGTCGACCTCGCCATGCCCGGCATGACCGGGCTCGAATTGCAGCGCGCCATGATCGCGCGTGGAGCGCACCGCCCGATCATCTTCCTCACGGGCCGCGGAGACATTTCCGTGACGGTTCGCGCCATGCGCGCGGGCGCCGTCGATTTTCTGACCAAGCCGGTCGATGATCAGGCCCTGCTCGACGCGCTCGCGCGCGCCGAAGCCCTCGACGCCGAAGCCCGCGCCGCGCAGGCCGAGCACCACGCCTGGCGAGAAAGGCTGGCGACGCTGACACCTCGGGAGAGGGAGATCATTCCTCACGTTCTCGCGGGGAAGATGAACAAGGACATCGCGGCGGATTTGGGAATCGTCGAGCAAACGATCAAGGTCCATCGGCGCAGGATGATGACGAAGCTAGGCATCGGCAACGTCATAGAACTGGCGCGTATATTTGATAAAATAGACTTATAATCATATATTCTAATAAGAAATTCTTAGCACGGCAGGCTGCTATGCGACGCGCACATACCAGGCGACGTCTCTACCTGCCCGGTCATGACAAGCGTCGCGCGACCCGGGCATAGCTTCCTCGTGTCATGGCCGGGCTTGTCCCGGCCATCCCCCGATCCGGTCGCAGGGCGCCGCTATCCCCGGGGCGGCCCGAAGAAGGGCCGAACCCGGCGGGCGCCGCGCCTCAGGCCACCGCCTTGATGGTCTTGGCGAGCTTGTCGACGAGCTCGCCGATCTGGTCCTCGGAAATGATGAGGGGAGGCGAGATGGCGATGGTGTCGCCCGTCGTCCGGCACATCAGGCCGAATTCGTGAAAGGCCCTGTCCATCGCCTCGAAGCCGCGCTTGCCGACCGCGTCCGGGCGGGAGGCCAGCTCGATGGCCCCGACCAGGCCGACCTGCCGGATATCCACCACGTTGGGCAGCCCCTTCAGGCTGAAGATGGCGTCGGCCCATTTCTCCTCGAGGCTGCCCGCGCGCTCGAAGAGCTTCTCGTCGCGATAGGTGTCGAGGCTCGCCAGGGCGGCGGCGCAGGCGAGCGGATGGCCCGAATAGGTATAGCCGTGGAACAGCTCGATGATGTGCTCGGGGCCCGTCATGAAGGCGTCGTGGATGTGCTTGCGCACGATGACGCCGCCCATCGGCACCGTGCCCGAGGTCACGCCCTTGGCGAAGGTGATGATGTCCGGCACGACGCCGTAGCGCTCGGCGGCGAAGGCGAAGCCCAGGCGCCCGAAGCCCGTGATGACCTCGTCGAAGATCAGCAGGATGCCGTATTTGTCGCAGATCTGGCGCAGGCGCTTGAGATAGCCCTTCGGCGCCGCGAGGACGCCCGTCGAGCCGGCCATCGGCTCGACAATCACCGCGGCGATGGTCGAGGCGTCGTGGAGCGCGACGATCCGCTCAAGGTCGTCGGCGAGATGGGCGCCCCATTCCGGCTCGCCCCGCGAGAAAGCCTGCTCGGCCCGGTTATAGGTATGCGGCAGATGGTCGACGCCCGAGAGCAGGGTGCCGAACATCTTGCGGTTGCCCGAGATGCCGCCGACCGAGATGCCGCCGAAGCCCACCCCGTGATAGCCGCGCTCGCGCCCGATCACGCGGGTGCGCTGGCCCTGGCCCTGCGTATGCCAATAGGCCATCGCGATCTTGAGGGCGGTGTCGCCGGCCTCGGAGCCGGAATTGCAGAAGAAGACGTGGTCGAGATCGCCCGGCGCCAGCTCGGCGATCCGGCTCGCGACGTGAAAGCCGATCCCGTGCGCGAACTGGAAGGCCGGCGCGAAATCCAGCTCCGCCGCCTGCGCCTGGATCGCACCCACGATGCGGTCGCGGTTGTGGCCGGCATTGACGCACCAGAGCCCCGCCGAGCCGTCCATCACCGCCTTGCCGTCCGGCGTATAGTAATACATGTCCTTGGCGCGCGTGACGATCCGCGGCTTCGCCTTGAACGCGCGATTGGCCGTGAAGGGCAGCCACCAGGCGCTCAGATCGTTCGGCGCGGAGAGATCGTTTGCAGCCTCGAGGCCACGGGCTCCAGACATTTCGGCTCCTTCGCGTTGAAGCCCGGAAGATACAGGGCTTCTCCAGGCATGGGCAATCGCCTCTGGCGATGCCGGGGCATGTGTCCAGCGGTTGACAGCGGGGACGCCTCACCCTAGCCGCCCGGCCATGTCCCCTTCAGACCCCGCCCCCGCCCCGATGCGGCCCGTCTCCTTCATCCGCTCCTTCGCGGATATTTCCAATCGCTACGATCTCATCCTCTGCGACGTCTGGGGCGTGCTCCATGACGGCCTCAAGGCTTTTTCCGCCGCGGGCGAGGCGCTGACGCGCTTCCGCGAGAACGGGGGGCGCGTGGTGCTGGTCTCGAACGCGCCGCGGCCGGGCTGGCTGGTCGTGCGGCAGCTCGACCAATACGGGGTGCCCAAGAGCGCCTATGACGACGTCCGCACCTCGGGCGACCTCTGCCGCGACCTCGTCGCGCAGAACGGGACCCGCATGTTCCATCATATCGGCCCGGAACGCGATCTCGGCCTCTTCCGCGGCCTCGCGGCGCGATCGACCGCGCTGGAGGAGGCCGAATACGTCGTCTGCACGGGCCTGTTCGACGACGAGGCCGAGACGGCCGAGGACTATGCCGGAACCCTCGCGGCGATGCGCGCGCGCGATCTCGTCATGATCTGCGCCAATCCCGACCTCGTGGTCGAGCGCGGCCACAAGCTGATCGCCTGCGCGGGAGCGATCGCCGCGGCCTACGAGGAGATCGGCGGCCGCACGATCACGCCCGGCAAGCCGCACCGGCCGATCTACGAGGCCGCGCTCGACCTCGGCGGCAACCTTCTCGGACGCCCGCTCGACCGGGCGCGGGCGCTGGGGATCGGCGATGCCATCCGCACCGACATCGCGGGAGGCCACGGAGCCGGGATCGACACCCTGCTCGTGGCGCGCGGGATCCATGCGGCGGATCTCGGCGCGAGCCACGAGGGGATCGACGAGGATTTCGCCTTGCGCTGGGCGGCCGGCCAGGCGGTCCGGCCGACCTATGTCATCCACGACCTGACCTGGCGGCGCGACGCGCCGTGACGCAACCCGCCTCCCCTCCCGCATTCGAGGGCCACCGCGCGGCCGCGGCCTGGCATGACGGCGATCCCGCCCCGCCCCGCGGCGCGGTCGCCGCGATCGGCAATTTCGACGGCGTGCACCGGGGCCATCGCCACCTCCTGGACGCGACCCTCGCGCAGGCGCGCCGCCTCGGCCGGCCGGCCGCGATCCTCACCTTCGAGCCGCGTCCACGCGGCTGCTTTCGGGCCGGCGCGGGGAGCTTCCGGCTGACGCCCTAGCCGGTGAAGCAGAAGATCCTGGGGGCCTTCGGCATCGACCTCGTCTTCGTCAAGAGATTCGACGGGGGGCTTGCGGGAACCGATGCCCGCACCTTCGTCATGGAGATCCTGCGCGGGCAACTGGGGCTCCGCGCAGCCGTCATCGGCGGCGATTTCCATTTCGGCCGCGGCCGGACGGGCACGCCCGCCCTCCTCGCGGATTTCGGCCGGGAGGCGGGAATCGACGTCCACGTCCAGGAGATGGTCCAGGGGCGCGGAGCCTCCATCTCCTCCTCGCGCATTCGCGAGGCCCTGGCCGCGGGCGATATCGCGGCGGCGGAAGAGCTTCTCGGCTATCGCTGGTTCGTCGAGGGCGAGGTCCGTCACGGCGAGAAGATCGGCCGCACGCTCGGCTTTCCAACCGCCAATCTCGCGCTTCCCGCGTCCTGCGGATTGCGGCACGGCATCTATGCGGTCCGCGCGGCAGTCGCTCCGGGCGTCGTCCATGCGGGCGTGGCGAGCTTCGGCCGCCGGCCGACCTTCGACGACGGGGCTCCGCTCTTCGAGACCCATCTCTTCGATTTCGCGGGCGACCTCTACGGAAGGCGGATCGAAGTCGAGCTTCTCGACTGGATCCGGCCGGAGGAGAAATTCGCCTCGGCCGAGGCGCTGGTCGCGGCGATGGGACGGGACGCGGAGCGGGCCCGCGCCATCGCCGCGCATCCGCGCCCGGCGCTCTCCCTCATCGGGTGAGCGTCGCCTTGTCCCCCGGCCCTCGCGGCTGCTAAAGACCCGCCCATGCGAGCGTCACCGATCCGGCTGCGAATTACGGGCCCGGCCCGCGCCTGAGGGCGCGCGTCCGGGACTCGTTCCATCGCGCCGCCTTCGCAAGGCCGGTCGCGCCTCCATTTCTCCATCGGCCGACGATCATGAGCGACAAGAATTCCAAACGCGCGCCCGAGGCGGGCCGCCAGCCCGGCGCGGGCCGCGAGCCCAGCGTGGGCCGCGATTATTCCGAGACCCTTTTCCTGCCGAAGACCGATTTCCCGATGCGGGCCGGGCTACCGCAGCGCGAGCCCCTACTCCTGGAACGCTGGTATCGGATCGGGCTCTACGAGAAGCTGCGCGAGGCGGCCCAGGGGCGCGAGCGCTTCGTGCTCCATGACGGCCCGCCCTATGCCAACGGCAACATCCATATCGGCCACGCGCTCAACAAGATCCTGAAGGATCTCGTCACGCGCTCGCAGCAGATGCTCGGCTTCGATTCCAACTACGTGCCGGGCTGGGACTGCCACGGCCTGCCGATCGAGTGGAAGATCGAGGAGCAGTATCGCGCGAAGGGCAAGAACAAGGACGACGTGCCGGTCGTCGAGTTCCGCCGGGAATGCCGCGCCTTCGCGGGTCATTGGCTGAACGTGCAGCGCGAGGAGTTCAAGCGTCTCGGCGTCGTCGGCGACTGGGCGCATCCCTATTCGACCATGGACTTCGCCTCCGAGGCGCATATCGCCAACGAATTGATGAAGTTCGCCGTGACCGGCCAGCTCTACCGCGGCTCGAAGCCCGTGATGTGGAGCGTCGTCGAGAAGACGGCTTTGGCCGAGGCCGAGGTCGAATACGAGGAGCATACCAGCGACACGATCTGGGCGGCCTTCCCGGTGCTGGACGCCGGCGGCTACAAGGGCGAGGCATCGACCGAGGAGATGATCGCAGGCGCCTCGGTCGTCATCTGGACGACGACGCCCTGGACGATCCCCGGCAACCGCGCCCTCGCCTACAATCCGAAGATCGCCTACGGCCTCTACCGGGTCACCGCCGCGCCCGAAAACAACTGGGCGAAGCCCGGAGCGACCTACATCCTCGCGGATGCGCTGGCCGAAAGCGTGCTCCAGACAGCCAAGGTCGAGGCGTTCGAGCGCATCTCCAACGTCTCGGCCCAGGCGCTGGCCGAAATCGAATGCGCCCACCCGCTTCGCGGCCGGGGCTACGACTTCACCGTGCCGCTCCTCGCGGGGGATTATGTCACGGACGATGCGGGCACCGGCTTCGTCCATACCGCCCCCGGCCACGGCCGCGACGACTTCGAGATCTGGATGGCGAACGGCCGCAAGCTCGCCGGGCGCGGCATCGAGACCCGCATCCCCTATACGGTCGATGCCGACGGCTTCTACACCAAGGACGCGCCGGGCTTCGGCCCCGATCGCGAGGGCGGCCCGGCCCGCGTCATCACGGACGAGGGCAAGAAGGGCGATGCCAACGAGGCCGTCATCAAGGCGCTCGCAGCGAGCGGGAACCTGATCGCGCGCGGCCGCCTGAAGCACCAGTATCCGCATAGCTGGCGCTCGAAGAAGCCGGTCATCTTCCGCAACACGCCGCAATGGTTCATCGCGATGGACAAGCCCATCGCGGACGGGCCGGGAGGCAGCGCGAAGGAAGGCGACACCCTGCGCGAGCGCTCGCTCGCCGGCATCCGGGCGACGAAATGGGTGCCGGCCACCGGCCAGAACCGCATCACCGGCATGATCGAGGCGAAGCCCGACTGGGTCGTCTCGCGCCAGCGCGCCTGGGGCGTGCCGATCTCGGTTTTCGTCAACCGCGAGAGCGGCGAGATCCTCAAGGATGCGCAGGTCAACGAGCGCATCCGCGCCGCCTTCGACGCCGAGGGCGCCGATGCCTGGTTCGCGGACCCGGACGGCGCGCGCTTCCTTAGCCCCACCTACGATCCGAAGGAGTGGGAGAAGGTCGACGACGTCCTCGACGTCTGGTTCGATTCCGGCTCGACCCACGCCTTCACGCTGGAGGACCCGGCGGCCTTCCCCGCCTTTGCGGGGCTCCGGCGCAAGGTCGATGGCGGGCGCGATACGGTCATGTACCTGGAAGGGTCCGACCAGCATCGCGGCTGGTTCCATTCCTCGCTCATCGAGAGCTGCGGCACGCGCGGGCGCGCGCCTTTCGACGTCGTGCTGACGCACGGCTTCTGCCTCGACGAGAACGGGGAGAAGATGTCGAAGTCGCGCGGCAACGTGACCGCGCCGCAGGACGTCATCGCGGGCTCGGGCGCCGACATCCTGCGCCTGTGGGTCGCCGCCTCGAACTATTCGGACGACCTGCGCATCGGCAAGGACATCCTGAAGAACTTCTCGGAGATGTACCGCAAGCTCCGCAACACGATCCGCTGGATGCTCGGCACCCTCGCCCACCACGACGGCAGCCCCCTGCCCCCGCCCGGCGAATTGCCGGAGCTGGAGCGGGTGATCCTGCATCGCCTCGCCGAGCTCGACGGCGAGATCCGTCGCGCTTATGCCGAGTTCGACTATGCGCGAGTGGTCTCGCTCCTCTCGACCTTCATGACGGGCGACCTTTCAGCCTTCTATTTCGACATCCGCAAGGATGTCCTTTATTGCGACCCGATCTCCAGCCGGACGCGGCTCGCGGCCCTGGCGGTGATCGAGGAGACCTTCCGCCGCGTCGTCACCTGGATCGCGCCGATCCTGTCCTTCACGGCGGAGGAAGCCTGGCTCGAGCACTATCCGAGCGAGGACGGCTCGGTGCACCTGGAGGTCTTCCCTGAGCTGCCCGCATCCTTGCGCTACGAGGCGCTGGCTAGGCGCTGGAGCGCGA
>OEIU01000803.1_pt1 | contig 25135 bp, 23 predicted proteins | sample 1539221 | NCBI WGS metagenome assembly OEIU01 (sample SAMN03792071, study PRJEB22550) | activated sludge metagenome | feature: wastewater treatment plant; material: activated sludge; isolation source: Wastewater treatment plant of a petroleum refinery complex | place: Argentina: Zarate | collected...
CCCATACCTGCACGGGCGACGGCAACGCCATGGTGCTGCGCGCCGGCCTGCCGCTCGAGGACATGGAATTCGTGCAGTTCCATCCGACCGGCATCTACGGCGCGGGCTGCCTCATCACCGAGGGCTCGCGCGGCGAGGGCGGCTACCTCACCAATTCCGAGGGCGAGCGCTTCATGGAGCGCTATGCGCCCTCCGCCAAGGACCTCGCCTCGCGCGATGTCGTCTCGCGCTCGATGACGATGGAGATCCGGGCCGGCCGCGGCGTCGGCAAGGACAAGGACCACATCTTCCTGCATCTCGACCATCTCGACCCGAAGATCCTGCATGAGCGCCTGCCCGGCATCTCGGAGAGCGCGAAGATCTTCGCGGGCGTCGACGTCACCAAGGAGCCGATCCCGGTCATCCCGACCGTCCACTACAACATGGGCGGCATCCAGACGAACTATCACGGCGAGGTCGTCACGCTCCGGGGCTCCGATCCCGACCATGTCGTGCCGGGCCTGATGGCGATCGGCGAGGCGGCCTGCGTCTCGGTCCACGGCGCGAACCGGCTCGGCTCGAACTCCCTCATCGACCTCGTGGTCTTCGGCCGCGCGGCGGGCCTGCGCTGCGCCGAGATCGTCGAGAAGGGCGGACGCCAGCCGGAACTGCCCAAGGATTCGGCCGACCGCGCCCTCTCGCGCCTCGACAAGGCCCGCCATGCCGACGGCGACACGCCGACGGCCGTGCTGCGCGACAGGATGCAGCGCACGATGCAGAGCAATTGCGCGGTCTTCCGCACCGGCGAGGTGCTGGAGGAGGGCAGGAAGCTCATCGGCGAGGTCTGGCGCGGCCAGGACGACATCAAGGTCACCGACCGCTCGCTTGTCTGGAACTCGGACCTGATCGAGACGCTCGAATTCGAGAACCTGATCGTCCAGGCCGTGGTCACCATGAACAGCGCGGCGAACCGCCAGGAGAGCCGCGGCGCCCATGCCCGCGAGGACTTCCCCAACCGCGACGACAAGGAATGGATGAAGCACACCCTCGCCTGGGTCGACCCGGAGAAGCACGAGGTGAAGATCGACTACCGCCCGGTCCATACCTACACGATGTCGAACGACATCGCGTATATCGAGCCGAAGGCGCGCGTCTATTGATGCGATCTGCGACACTGGCCACGATCACGTGCCGGTCATGGCCGGGTTCATCCCGGCCGTCTCGATCCCTTGCTCACCGTGTCGGTCTTCGTCTGCGCCGGCTTCTTCACGGCCCGCAGCGTCCGGCGCATAACGGTTTGACGGAGTAAGCCAGATGGCCGAATTCAACCTTCCCAAGAATTCCCGCTACAGCGAAGGCAAGACTTGGCCGAAGCCGCAGGGCGCCCAGCGCGTCACGGAGTTCCGCATCTACCGCTGGAACCCCGATGACGGGCGCAATCCGCAGATCGATACCTATTTCGTCAACCGCGACGAGTGCGGGCCGATGGTCCTCGACGCGCTGCTCTGGATCAAGAACAAGGTCGATCCGACGCTGACGCTGCGCCGCTCCTGCCGCGAGGGCATCTGCGGCTCCTGCGCGATGAACATCCAGGGACAGAACACGCTCGCCTGCACGCTCGGCATGGACGATTGCAAGAGCAAGGACGGGGTGATCAAGATCTATCCCCTGCCGCACATGCCGGTGGTCAAGGACCTCGTGCCCGACCTCACCACCTTCTACGCGCAGCACGCCTCGATCGAGCCCTGGCTCCACACCGACACGCCCGCGCCGGGCACCGAATGGCGGCAGACGCCCGAGGACCGGGCCAAGCTCGACGGGCTCTACGAGTGCATCCTGTGCGCCTGCTGCACCACCTCCTGCCCGAGCTACTGGTGGAACGGCGACCGCTTCCTCGGGCCGGCGGCGCTGCTCCAGGCCTATCGCTGGCTCGCCGACAGCCGCGACGAATCGTCCGGGGACCGGCTCGACAACCTGCACGATCCTTTCCGGCTTTATCGCTGCCACACCATCATGAACTGCGCGAATGCCTGCCCCAAGGGCCTGAACCCGGCCAAGGCGATCGCGGAGATCAAGAAGCTGATGGTGGAGCGCGCGGTCTGATCGCGCGGCCCCCCCGGCGGGGCCTTCAAATCCGCCGGGGAATGTGATCGAACGGCCCGATGCGGGCCGCGAACGAGATCGATTTCTGGCGCGGCCTTGCCCTCGTCTCGATCTTCATCAACCACATTCCGGGCTTCTTCTTCGAGCGCCTGACGCATCGCAACTACGGCCTGTCCGATTCGGCCGAGCTGTTCGTCTTCCTGGCGGGATGGTCGCTGCGGCTGCTCGCCTCGGGCACGTCCCGGTCGGCCGGGCTCCTGCCTCTCGTCCTGCGGCTCGGGGCGAGGGCGGTCACGCTCTATGCGGCGCAGATCCTCATCACGATGCTGGCCATCGCCATCATCGCCGGCTTCGCGCTCTGGCTCGACAATCCCCTGCTGCTCGAATGGCACAATGCGGCGGCGGTCTTCCAGGAGCCGGTGCGCACGCATCTCGGGCTCGTCCTCCTGACTCATCAGCTCGGCTATTTCGACATCCTGCCGCTCTATGTCGTGCTGATGGCGGCCGGGCCCCTCATCGCGATCGTGCATCGGCTCGCGCCGGCGGCGCTGCTGCCCTTGTCGCTTCTCCTCTACGGGATCACGCTCACCTTCCGGCTCGACCTGCCGACTTGGCCCGTCGACGGGATCTGGTTCTTCAATCCCCTGGCCTGGCAGCTCGTCTTCGTGCTCGGCTTCCTCCTCGCGCGGCCGGACGGGCTCGGCGCCGCGGCGCGCCGCCACCTGCCTTGGCTGCGCCCGCTCGCCTGGGGCGCCGTGATCGTCTTGCTCGCCGTCGCGATCCGCGGCTGGGAGCCCGATCCGACGCGTGTCCCCGAGCCGAAGCTCTTCTTCATCTTCGACAAGACGCATCTTTCGCCGGCGCGGCTTCTCCATTTCCTGGCGCTCGTCGCGGCCTTCGCGGGGAGCTACCGGCTCATCGCGCGCTTCGCTTCGCGCCCGGCCCGATTCCTCGCGATGCTCGGGCGGAACTCGCTCAACGTCTTCTGCGTGGGCTCGCTCCTGAGCCTGATTGGCCAATTCCTGCGGGTCGCGTCGGCGGGGAGTTTCTGGGTCGACCTGTGCGTGCTAGGAATGGGAGTTGCGGTTCTGGGTATCACGGCATGGCTTTCCGAGCTGCGCGACAGGGTGAGGGTATCTGCGGACAGGGCCTCGGCGCCCTCCTCGGCCTGACGGCCGCCCTTCTTCTCGCCACCTTCGCCCTCGCCGCCGAATCCGGGATCCCGACGCCGGACGTGCCGCCCGTGCCCGAGCCCAGGATCAGCCGGGCCTGCGAGGTGCCCGCGGGCGACATCGCGACGCCGCGGCCGCTCCCGCATCTCGAAGCGGCGCTCCAGGCCCGCAGGACCATCCGGGTCCTCGCCATCGGCTCCTCCTCGACGGTCGGGGTGGGAGCGAGTGCCCCCTCCCACAGCTATCCGGCCCAGCTCGAGGCGATCCTGGAAGCCACTTTCAAGGGCCTCGACGTCGTGATCGTCAATCGCGGCGTCTCGGGGGAGGTGGCCGCTGCCACCGCCGAGCGGCTGAAGGTGCTGGTCGGGCTCGAGAAGCCGGATCTGGTCCTGTGGCAGGTCGGCACGAACGACGCCCTGATGGGCGTGCCGATCGATGACTTCAAAGCAACGGTCGGCGAGACTTTGCACTGGTTGCGGGAAAGGGAGGTGGACACGGTTCTCGTCGGCCTTCAATACACCCTGAAGGTCAGCAAGGATCCGCATTACAAGGCGGTCCGGATGGCGCTGCGGGACATCGCGGCGGCCGAAGGGGTCCTGCTGGTGCGGCGGTACGAGACGATGGAGTTCATCGAGAAGGCGAAGGCGGGCGAGATCGTCTCTCCCGACGAGCTTCATCTGAACGATCTCGGCTATCGCTGCATGGCGGAGCATATCGCGCGCGCCATGGTGGTGAGCGCCTTCATGAAGAAGAAGCCCGGCGGAAAGTCTTGAGCCGCGGGCTGGGCAGGAGCCGCGATCTCGCGCAGGAGACGGGCAGGCTCGCGCAACGAGGGGTTTGGGGGACACGGATGCTGATCGACGTCGTGCCGATGCGGCGGGTCTCTGTCGCCGCGCTCGCGGCCGCTCTCGCCCTCGCGCTGGCGGGGTGCGGATCGGGGCGCTTCGGCGGGACCGGATCCTTGCCGGCCTCGCACGGGCCGGCCGATACTCCGTTCGATGCGGTGACGCCGTCCGTGCCGTCGGGCTCGGTCACCGCCGAGCCGCTCGGGCCGCCGGGCGGCGTCTCCACGCTGGGCGGCGGGGGAGGCGAGGTTGCGCCGTTCGGCGGAGGCTCGCCCGAGCCGCCGCCGACCCTCGGCAGCCGCGGAGGGGGGGGAGCGCCGCCCCCGGCCTCGCGCTCGGCCGCCGTCGGGAGCTGGACGGCGCGCGAGGCGTCGGGCACCTGCAAGGTGAACCTGTCGAGCACGCCTTCGCTGGATCTTTACCGCGCCTCTGCGGGCGGCTGCTCCAACAAGGAGCTGAGCCGCGTCACGTCGTGGGATTTCCGTGACGGCGAGGTCTATCTGTTCCAGCCCGGCGGCGCGGTGGCGGCGCGGCTTCGCCCCGGCGGCGGCGGCCTGAACGGAGTGCTGTCGAAATCCGGCGCGCCGCTCACGCTGACGCGAGGATGAGGAATTCGGGCCCGTGCTGCGGAGCGATGCGTTGAGCGCGAATGCGGCCGCGGCCGGTTCGGTCCGGGCGTCCTACGAGGCGCTGGTGGCCGCCGGGACGATCGAGCGCGACCCGGCCCAGCTCGCCGCGGTGGAGCATCTCGACGCCCTGGCGACGAGCTTGTCGCGCCGAAACGGAAACGGGAACGGGCGGGCGCGCAAGCCGCGCTTCTTCGGCAAGCTCTTCGGGGAGGCGCCGGAGGAGCCGGCGCCGCGCGGCCTCTATCTCTGGGGGGAGGTCGGGCGCGGCAAGACCATGCTCATGGACCTCTTCTTCGAGGCCCTTCCCGCCACGGCCAAGCGCCGCGCTCATTTCCACGCCTATATGGCCGATGTCCACGAGCGCATCCATGCGTGGCGGCAGAAGCTGAAGGCCGGGCAGGTTTCCGGGGACGATCCGATCAAGCCCGTCGCCGCCGCGCTCGCCGAGGAGGCGAGCGTGCTCTGCTTCGACGAATTCGCCGTGACCGACATCGCCGACGCGATGATCCTCGGCCGGCTCTTCACGGCCTTGTTCGGGCACGGGGTGGTCGTGGTCGCGACCTCCAACGTTCCTCCCGAGGGCCTCTACAGGGACGGGCTGAACCGCTCCCTGTTCCTGCCTTTCATCCGTCTCCTCTCCGAGCGGACGGAGGTGCTGCGCCTTGATTCGCGCACCGATTTCCGGCTCGAGAAGATCGGGGACAGCCCCGTCTATTTCTCACCTCTCGGCGCGGCGGCCGACGCCGACATGGACGACCTCTTCCGCAGGCTCACGGGCGGGGCCCGGCCGAAGCCCGCGACGCTCACGGTCTACGGCCATCCGGTGGAGGTGCCGGCGCAGGCGTCCGGCACCGCCCGGTTCAATTTCGCCGACCTGTGCAGCCGGGCGCTCGCGGCGAGCGACTATCTGGCGGTGGCGCGCGCCTATCACACGGTCTTCGTCGACCACATTCCCCGCCTCGGCTTCGAGCGGCGCAACGAGGCGAGGCGCTTCATCCTGCTGATCGACGTGCTCTACGAGCGGCATGTGCGGCTCGTAGCCTCCGCCGAGGCGGGGCCGGACGATCTCTACGGGGGGGGGACGGGGGCGGAGACCTTCGAATTCGCGCGCACGGCCTCCCGGCTGCACGAGATGAATTCGCGCGACTATTGGGCGCGCGCGCGGGCGGAGGAGGTCTCCGGCAGCACGGCCGGGCTCGTCGAGACCTGAGGCGGGGGCTCAGGGCGACCGGGTGACGCGTACCCGGGTCATCCCCGGCGGCCCGAAGGGCCGGGAAGGGATCCAGGAGGGCTCGCTTACGGCTCTGGATCCCCTTCCCCTCCGGCTGCTGCGCCACCTCCGGCCGGGGATGACCCGGGTACGCGTCACCCGATCGCCTTCGAGGCTGTTCCTCGCTTGATGGACTGTGCGATCTGAGTCAAAGAGGCGGCCATCGCGGCATCCTTCCTTGCCGCCGCTCCCCGGGGGAATGTCCATGTCACGCAAGAAGATCGCGCTCATCGGCGCGGGTCAGATCGGCGGCACGCTCGCCCATCTCGCAGGGCTCAAGGAGCTTGGCGACGTCGTGCTGTTCGACATTGCGGACGGCGTGCCGCAGGGCAAGGGGCTCGACATCGCCGAATCCGCCCCCGTCGACGGCTTCGACGCCAAGTACCAGGGCGCGAGCGACTATGCGGCCATCGCGGGCGCCGACGTGATCATCGTGACGGCGGGCGTGCCGCGCAAGCCCGGCATGAGCCGCGACGACCTCGTCGGCATCAATCTCAAGGTGATGGAATCGGTCGGCGCGGGCATCCGGCAATATGCGCCCGACGCCTTCGTCATCTGCATCACCAACCCGCTCGACGCGATGGTCTGGGCGCTCCAGAAGTTCTCGGGGCTCAAGCCGGAGAAGATCGTCGGCATGGCCGGCGTGCTCGATTCGGCCCGCTTCCGCCACTTCCTGGCCGAGGCGATGGACGTCTCGGTGCGGGACGTCTCGGCCTTCGTCCTCGGCGGCCACGGCGACGACATGGTGCCGCTCGTGCGCTATTCCGGCGTCAGCGGCATCCCGCTGCCCGATCTCGTCAAGATGGGCTGGCTCGACCAGGCGCAGCTCGACGCGATGGTCGAGCGCACCCGCAAGGGTGGCGGCGAGATCGTGGCCCTGCTGAAGACCGGCTCGGCCTTCTACGCGCCGGCCGCCTCCGCCATCTCGATGGCCGAGAGCTACCTCAAGGACAAGAAGCGCGTCCTGCCAGCGGCGGCCCATCTCAGCGGCCAATACGGCGTGAGCGGCCTCTTCATCGGCGTGCCGATCGTGATCGGGGCCAAGGGCGTCGAGCGGATCGTCGAGGTCGAGCTGAACGACGACGAGAAGGCGATGTTCAAGAAATCCATCGCTTCGGTGGAGACCCTGATCGCGGCCTGCAAGAGCATCCAGCCCTCGCTGGCCGCCTGACATGAGCGCCCCCCGCCCGTCCGCTTCGGAGGAAGGGGGGCGTCCCCCTTCCGCCGCCGGGGCGGGGAGCCGCCCGGCCTCAGCCGAAATGCAGAGCCTTCTTCAGCATATGCGAGAAGCTGCCCCGGCTCTTCTTGCGCTCGACATCGGCCTGGCTGCGCAGCCAGGTCATCTGGACGACGCGCCGCTCGCCGACGAAGGGCTTGTGGCCGTGCCACGAATTGTCGGCCCGGCGGAAGGCGAACATCGAGCCGGTGACGGGGCTGATCTCCTCGGCCATGTCGTCGAAGTCGGTGCCGTTGCGCAGCACGCGCAGCCGGCCCTCGGCGGAGGCGTTCCAGGCGTCGTTGAGATAGACCAGCAGCGTCGCGATCTTGGACTCGCTGTCCGTATGGATGCGCCCGTCCTTGGCGGCCGAGAGCTTGCGGATCGTGATCATCTTGGGCTTGTCGACGAGATCGATATCGAGCTTCTCGGAGACGATCCTGGAGAGGTCGGGACCCTTCATCTCCTCCAGCAGGGAGGCGAAGCTTCCGGTCCGCTCCAGGTCCTCCTCGGGGAAGAAGCCGGGCTCGGTGATGGCCGGGAAGTCCGAGCGGAGCGGGTCGCGCGCATCGGGAAGGATCACGTCTTCCGCGATCATGTAGTTGTAGGGCGCGTGCTCGGCGCGGGCCGCGCGGACCGAATCGAGATTCAAGCAGACATATTGAGCCGGTGTCGCCATGATGGCTTTTCTCCCGTGGATCTTGTGCGCGCCGACCTAGCTCCTGGTTGCGGCGATATCAACGTCGGCGCCGTCCGAGGGGTGCGACCAATCACCCTGACCTGCGAGCCGCCGAGCCTTTCACCTCCTGAAGATTTCCGAGGGATCTCCGTATGAACATCCACGAATACCAGGCCAAGGCCGTGCTGAAGGAATTCGGCGTGCCCGTCTCCCGGGGCGTGCCGATCTTCAAGCCGGAGGAGGCCGCGGGCGCGGCGGCCGAGCTTGGCGGCCCGCTCTGGGTCGTCAAGAGCCAGATCCATGCGGGCGGCCGCGGCAAGGGCAGGTTCAAGGAGAAGGAGGCGGGCGAGAAGGGCGGCGTGCGCCTCGCCAAATCCGTCGCCGAGGTCGAGCAATTCGCCCGCGAGATGCTCGGGCGCACCCTCGTCACCGTGCAGACGGGCGAGACGGGCAAGCAGGTCAACCGCCTCTATATCGAGGACGGCTCGGATATCGAGAAGGAGTTCTACCTCTCCGCGCTGGTCGACCGCGAGACAGGGCGCGTCGCTTTCGTCGTCTCGACCGAGGGCGGCATGGACATCGAGAAGGTGGCCCACGACACGCCGGAGAAGATCCTGACCTTCGCGGTCGATCCGGCGACGGGCTACATGCCCCATCACGGCCGCGCCGTGGCCAAGGCGCTCGGGCTCACCGGCGACCTCGCCCGGCAGGCGGGCGACATCGTCTCGAAGCTCTACACGGCGTTCCTGGCCAAGGACATGTCGATGCTGGAGATCAATCCCCTCATCGTCACCAAGGACGGGCATCTGCGCTGCCTCGACGCCAAGATCTCCTTCGATTCCAACGCGCTCTACCGCCACAAGGACATCATGGCGCTCCGCGACATCACGGAGGAGGACGAGAAGGAGATCGAGGCCTCCAAGCACGACCTCGCCTATATCGCGCTCGACGGCACGATCGGCTGCATGGTCAACGGCGCGGGCCTCGCCATGGCGACGCTGGACATCATCAAGCTCTACGGCGAGAGCCCGGCCAACTTCCTCGACGTCGGCGGCGGCGCGACCGAGGAGAAGGTGACGGCGGCCTTCAAGATCATCACGGCCGATCCGAACGTGAAGGGCATCCTGGTCAACATCTTCGGCGGCATCATGAAATGCGACGTCATCGCGCGCGGCGTGGTCGCGGCGGTGAAGGCGGTCGGCCTCCAGGTGCCGCTGGTGGTGCGGCTCGAAGGCACGAATGTCGAGGAAGGCAAGGAGATCATCCGCTCCTCCGGCCTCAATGTGCTGCCGGCCGACGACCTCGACGACGCCGCGCAGAAGATCGTGGCCGCGGTCCGCAAGGGCTGACCGCGCCCCGACCGCATTCCCGCATCGCGCCTTTCGGAAAGAACCGCATGTCCATCCTGATCGACAAGAACACGAAGGTGATCTGCCAGGGCTTCACCGGCAAGAACGGCACCTTCCACTCGGAGCAGGCCATCGCCTACGGGACGCAGATGGTCGGCGGCACGAGCCCGGGGAAGGGCGGCACGACGCATCTCGGCCTGCCGGTCTTCGACACCGTGCGCGAGGCGCGCGAGGCGACGGGGGCGGACGCCTCCGTCGTCTACGTGCCGCCGCCGGGTGCGGCCGACGCCATCTGCGAGGCGATCGACGCGGAGATCCCGCTCATCGTCTGCATCACCGAGGGCATCCCGGTGCTCGACATGGTGAAGGTGAAGCGGGCGCTTTCGGGCTCCAAGTCCCGCCTCATCGGCCCCAACTGCCCCGGCATCGTCACCGCCGGCCAGTCGAAGATCGGCATCATGCCGGCCAACATCTTCAAGACCGGCTCGGTGGGCGTGGTGTCGCGCTCCGGCACGCTGACCTATGAGGCGGTGTTCCAGACCTCGCAGGAAGGCCTGGGCCAGACCTCGGCGGTGGGCATCGGCGGCGACCCGGGGGAAGGCACCGAGGTCATCGACGGTCTTGAGATGTTCCTCGCCGACGACGCGACCAAGTCCATCGTCATGATCGGCGAGATCGGCGGCTCGGCCGAAGAGGATGCGGCGCAGTTCATCAAGGACGAGGCGAAGCGTGGCCGCAAGAAGCCGATGGTCGGCTTCATCGCGGGCCGCACCGCTCCTCCCGGACGCCGCATGGGCCATGCCGGCGCGATCATCTCGGGCGGCAAGGGCGGTGCCGAGGACAAGATCGCCGCCATGGAAGCTGCCGGCATCAGGGTCTCGCCGTCCCCGGCCCGGCTCGGCCGGACGCTGGCGGAAATTCTCAAGGGCTGAAGAAATGTCGCTCCGGCGCCCCCTGGGGCGCCGGCACGTTCTGGATGAAGCTTGAGAAACCCTGTAAGGGGATCAGGCGTCCAGCGCCCGCGCACCTTTCCAGGCTGCGGAGGCGTTCGCATCGAAGAAGCGGCCCGATCCACGAGGTCCGCGGCGGCCAGGGAACCACGCATGTCGCGCCAGCAGAACGACGCCCTCCTTCGCACCTCCTTCCTCGACGGCGCCAACGCCGCCTATATCGAGAACCTCTACGCCCGCTACGAAACCGATCCGGGCTCGGTCGATCCCGAATGGCGCGAGTTCTTCGGCGCGCTCGGCGAGGATAAGGCGACCGTCGTCTCGAATGCGCGGGGCGCCTCCTGGGGCCGTCCGAACTGGCCGATCCCGGCCAACGGCGAGCTGGTCTCGGCGCTCGACGGCAACTGGGCCGTCCTCGAGAAGAGCGTCGGGCAGAAGATCAAGGCCAAGGCGGAGGCCAAGGGCGCGCCGGTCTCGGAGGAGGCGGTCCACCAGGCCACGCGCGATTCCATCCACGCCATCATGATGATCCGCGCCTATCGCATGCGCGGGCATCTCCACGCCAATCTCGATCCGCTCGGCTTCGAGAAGCGCGTGCCGGACGACGAACTGGCGCCCGCGAGCTACGGCTTCACCGAGGCGGATTGGGACCGGCCGATCTTCCTCGACTACGTGCTCGGCCTCGAATTCGGGACGATCCGCGAGATCCTCGCGATCCTCGAGCGCACCTATTGCTCGACGCTGGGCGTCGAGTTCATGCACATCTCCAGCCCCGAGGAGAAAGCCTGGATCCAGGAGCGCATCGAGGGCAAGGACAAGGAGATTTCCTTCACCGATCTCGGGAAGCGCGCGATCCTCAACAAGCTCGTCGAGGCGGAGGGCTTCGAGAAGTTTCTCGACCTCAAATATACGGGCACGAAGCGCTTCGGGCTCGACGGCGGCGAGTCGATCATCCCGGCGCTGGAGCAGATCATCAAGCGCGGCGGCTCGATGGGCGCCAAGGAGATCGTGCTGGGCATGGCCCATCGCGGCCGCCTCAACGTCCTGTCGAACGTGATGGGCAAGCCCTACCGGGTGATCTTCCACGAGTTCAAGGGCGGCTCGGCCTCGCCGGACAGCGTCGAGGGCTCGGGCGACGTGAAGTACCATCTCGGCGCCTCGTCGGACCGCAGCTTCGACGGCAACAACGTCCACCTGTCGCTGACCGCGAACCCCTCCCATCTCGAGATCGTCAATCCGGTGGTGCTGGGCAAGGTGCGCGCCAAGCAGGACCAGCACAAGGATGCGCCTGAGAGCCGGACCTCCGTCATCCCGCTCCTCATCCACGGCGACGCGGCCTTTGCGGGCCAGGGGGTCGTGGCCGAGTGTTTCGGGCTCTCGGGCCTCAAGGGGCACCGGACCGGCGGCTCGATCCATTTCATCATCAACAACCAGATCGGCTTCACCACCTACCCGCGCTACTCGCGCTCATCGCCCTATCCGTCGGACGTCGCCAAGATGGTGGAGGCGCCGATCTTCCACGTGAACGGCGACGACCCGGAGGCCGTCGTCTTCGCGGCCAAGATCGCGACCGAATATCGGCAGACCTTCCACAAGCCGGTCGTCATCGACATGTTCTGCTATCGCCGCTTCGGCCACAACGAGGGCGACGAGCCGGCCTTCACCCAGCCGAAGATGTACCGAATCATCCGCTCGCATCCGACGACCCTGCAGATCTACGGCGAGAAGCTGACGCAGGAGGGCCTGTTGGGGCCGGGCGAGTTCGAGCAGATCAAGACCGAGTTCAAGGCGAGGCTCGAAGGCGAGTTCGAGGCGGCCCTCGGCTACAAGCCGAACAAGGCCGACTGGCTCGACGGCCGCTGGGCAAGGGTCAAGACGGCGGACGACGCGGACGATGCGCGGCGCGGCCAGACGGGCGTGCCGATCGAGAAGCTGCGCGAATACGGCGAGAAGCTCACGAGCGTCCCCGGGGATTTCCGCGCCCACAAGACGATCCTGCGCTTCCTCGACAACCGCCGGAAGATGTTCGAGACGGGGGAGGGGATCGACTGGGCGACCGCCGAGGCGCTCGCCTTCGCGAGCCTGCTCGACGAGGGCCATCCGGTGCGCCTCTCGGGCCAGGATGTCGAGCGCGGCACCTTCTCCCAGCGCCATGTCGTGCTGATCGACCAGGAGAGCGAGCGCCGCTACACCCCGCTCAAGAACCTGCGCGAGGGCCAGGCGCGGTTCGAGGTCATCAACTCGATGCTGTCGGAAGAGGCCGTCCTCGGCTTCGAATACGGCTATTCGCTCGCCGAGCCGGATTCGCTCGTGCTCTGGGAGGCGCAGTTCGGCGACTTCGCCAACGGCGCGCAGGTCGTGTTCGACCAGTTCATCTCCTCCGGCGAGCGCAAGTGGCTGCGGCTCTCGGGCCTGACCTGCCTCCTGCCGCACGGCTACGAGGGTCAGGGGCCGGAGCATTCCTCCGCACGGCTCGAGCGCTATCTCCAGATGTGCGCCGAGGACAACATGCAGGTCGTCTACGCCTCGACGCCGGCGAATTACTTCCACGTCCTGCGCCGGCAGCTGCGCCGCGACTTCAGGAAGCCGCTCATCCTGATGACGCCGAAATCGCTGCTGCGCCACAAGCGCTGCGTCTCGCGCCTCGACGAGTTGGCCTCGGGCACGAGCTTCCACCGCGTCCTCTGGGACGACGGCAAGAACATCGCCGCGGACGAAAAGATCCGCCGCGTGATCCTGTGCACCGGCAAGGTCTATTTCGATCTCTTCGACGAATTGGAGAAGCGGTCGATCGACGACGTCTACCTGATGCGCATCGAGCAGCTCTATCCGTTCCCGTTGAAGTCCCTGACCTACGAGCTGTCGCGCTTCCCGAATGCCGACGTCGTCTGGTGCCAGGAGGAGCCCCGGAACATGGGCTCGTGGTCCTTCGTCGAGCCCTATCTCGAATGGGTGCTCGACCGGGCGAGGATGAGGGTCAAGCGTCCCGCCTATGCCGGCCGTCCGGCCTCGGCGGCGACGGCGACGGGCCTCATGTCGAAGCACGTCGCCCAGCTCAAGGCCTTCCTGGACGAGGCGATCGGCTCCTGATCGTTCTCCCTATCCGCAGCAATCCGAACCGAGAGGACGCCCACGGGCGCTGACATATGGCCGATATCCTCGTTCCGACCCTGGGCGAATCCGTGAGCGAGGCCACGATCGGCCGCTGGTTCAAGAAGCCCGGCGATCCTGTGCGGGCCGACGAGCCGCTGGTGGAGCTCGAGACCGACAAGGTCACCCTCGAGGTCAACGCCCCGGCCTCGGGCACGCTCGGCGACATCCTGGCCAAGGACGGCGAGACCGTGACGCCCGGCGCCCTCCTCGGCAGCGTCGTCGAGGGCGGCGCTGCGGCTGCGCCCGCCCCGGCCAAGGCCGCGGCCCCCGCCGCGGCTCCGGCTCCCGCCGCCGCCCCGGCGGCTGCGAACGGTCCCGCCGTCGGCCGGATCGCGGCCGAGAGCGGGCTCGATCCTGCCAAGGTGGCGGGATCGGGCAAGGACGGCCGCGTCACCAAGGGGGACATGCTCCAGGCGCTCGCCGCCGGCGTTCAGGCCCCGGCCGCGCCCGCCCAGGCCCGCGCGCCTTCGGCTCCCGACGATGCCTCGCGCGAGGAGCGCGTGCGCATGACCAAGTTGCGCCAGACCATCGCCCGGCGCCTCAAGGATGCGCAGAACACCGCCGCCATGCTGACGACGTTCAACGACGTCGATATGGGCGCGGTCATGAAGATGCGCTCGCAGTACAAGGACGTCTTTGAGAAGAAGCACGGCACGAAGCTCGGCTTCATGGGCTTCTTCACCAAGGCGGCCGTGCAGGCGCTGAAGGAGATCCCCGCCGTCAATGCCGAGATCGACGGCCAGGACATCGTCTACAAGAACTACTACAATGTCGGCGTCGCGGTCGGCACCGACAAGGGCCTCGTGGTGCCGGTGGTACGCGATGCGGACCAGCTTTCGATCGCTGGGATCGAGAAGCAGATCGCCGAGTTCGGCAAGCGCGCCCGCGACGGCAAGCTGTCGATCGAGGACATGCAGGGCGGCACCTTCACGATCACCAACGGGGGCATCTACGGCTCGCTGATGTCGACGCCGATCCTGAACGCGCCTCAATCGGGCATCCTCGGCATGCATCGCATCGAGGAACGCCCGGTCGTGCGCGGCAAGGAGATCGTCGCGCGGCCGATGATGTATCTCGCCCTCTCCTACGACCACCGCATCGTCGACGGGAAGGAGGCCGTGACCTTCCTCGTGCGCATCAAGGAGGCGCTCGAGGATCCCGCGCGGCTCGTCCTGGATCTGTAAGGCCCCTTCGATCCGATGTCGCGGCCGGGCTTGTCCCGGCCGTGCCGTTTCAGGAGCCGATATGGCCTTCGCCCCGAATGTTCCGCCGATTCAGGCCCACCTCTGCGTCAAGGGCGGCAAGGAGGCGATTGCCTTCTACGAGCGGGCGCTCGGGGCGCGGACGACGATGTGCGCCATGGCCGAGGATGGGTTGCACGTCATGCACGCCAATCTCGCCATTGCAGGGGGCGAGGTGATGCTCCACGACGAATTTCCTGAATTCGGCGGAGATGTGCTGGCGCCGCCGACGCGCGGCGGGGCGAGCATGGCGATCAATCTGAATCTGCCGGGCCCGGAAGATGTCGACCGCATGTTCGCGCGGGCCGTCGCGGCGGGAGCGATTGCGTCCATGCCGCCGGCTGACGTTTTCTGGGGCGCCCGCTATGCGCGGATCCGCGATCCGTTCGGCCATGTCTGGGCCTTCAACGCGCCGCTCGCCGCGGCCACCGAGGCCCTCCGATGACATCCTGGATCGTCGCGAGCGTCGCCCTGCTCGCCTTGCACATCGCCGCGCAGGGGATCAGCGTGACGCTGGAATTCGGCTCGCGCTGGAATGCCGGGCCGCGCGACGAGGGCCTGAAGCCGCAGGGCGTGATCGCGGGCCGGGCCGAGCGGGCCCTGCGCAATTACCTGGAGACCTTCCCCGCCTTCGGCATCCTGGCCGTGGCGCTCATGGCGGCGGGCCGGGCGGACGGGCTGGGCCTCGCGGGCGCGGCGATCTGGATCGGCGCGCGGATCCTCTATCTGCCGCTCTATCTCGCCGGCATCCCCTATATCCGCAGCCTCGCCTGGATCGCGGCCGCCCTTGGCCTCGTGGCGATGGCCTGGCGACTTCTCGGGTGAGACCTGCTCGCGCCGCATGGCCGCCGCCTTGAGCCCGGCGGCGACGCCTGCTAGAGGCCGCGCCCTTTCCCTGAACCCAGCTCTTCCCTGATGTCGGCTTGCGGCCTCGATTTCGGCACGTCCAACACCACGCTCGGCGTCATGCGCGGCGGCGAGCCGCGCCTGCTCCCGCTCGAAGGGGAGGAGCGGACGATTCCGAGCGCGATCTTCTTCGCGCCGGACGGCGAGCGGCTTATCGGCCGGGCCGGGATCGCGGCCTATGTCGAGGGGCGGCAGGGGCGGCTGATGCGGAGCCTCAAATCGGTGCTCGGCAAGCCCCTGCTGGAGGAGACGACGCCGGTCGCCCGCAAGCGCATCGCCTTCCGCGAGATCATCGCGATCTATCTCGGGGCGGTGAAGCGGCGGGCGGAGGCGGCCTGCGGCCGGCCGATCGACAATGTCGTCCATGGCCGCCCGGTCCATTTCGTCGATGGCGATCCCGAGGGCGACCGCAAGGCCGAGGCGGCGCTCGGCGCCATCGCCCGCGAGATCGGCTTTCGCGAGATCTCCTTCGCCTACGAGCCGATCGCCGCCGCGCTCGATTACGAGCGCTCGCTCGGCCGCGAAGAGATCGCCCTGATCGCCGATATCGGGGGCGGCACGTCGGATTTCTCGGTCGTCCGGCTCGGCCCGAAGCGGCGCTTTGCGGCCTCGCGGGCGGGCGACATCCTCGCCAATGACGGCATCCGGGTCGGCGGCACCGATTTCGACCGCCTGCTCAGCCTGCGCCGCGTCATGCCGGAACTCGGCTTCGGGAGTCCCGCGAAGCGGAAAGGGCTCGACGTCCCCGCCTCCTATTTCCACGACCTTGCGACCTGGTCGAGCATCAACCGCCTCTACGACCCGAAGGTCCGCCGCGAGGTCGAGGAGGTGCGCCGCGACGCCGCGCGGCCCGATTTGATCGACCGGCTCCTCGCGGTCCTCTCGGCCGAGCGCGGTCACACGCTCGCCATGGAAGTCGAGCGGGCGAAGATAGAGCTGTCGGGCCGCGAGGCGGCGGCCATCCCGCTCGATTGGATCGAGGCCGGGCTCGCGGTCGGGATCGACCGCCCCGGATTGCGCGAGGCGACCGGCCTCCTGGCCGATCGCCTTCGCGAGCGCATCGAGGCATGCATCCGCGAGGCCGGGCTGCGGACGGAGCAGATCGACGCGCTCTTCCTCACCGGCGGCTCGACCCGGCTGCGCCATGCGCGCGCGGCCATCGAGGCGGCCGTGCCGGGCGCGCGCGTCGTCGAGGGCGATACGTTCGGCTCGGTCGGCCTCGGCCTTACGATCGAAGCGGGACGGCGCTACGGGGCGGAGGCGGGATTGGCGCGCGCAGTCTGAGCGCCGGCTTCGGTCCGCGGAAGGCCGAAACGCGCCGGCACGGGACTCCCTTTTCCGTCGATCTGCTGTAGGTCAGTCCCAGCGCGAGCGTCCGAGCCTCTGCTCGCATCGGGGGACCCTTCATGAGCGCCTATGATCTCGTCGTCATCGGAACCGGCCCCGGCGGCTATGTCTGCGCCATCCGCGCCGCCCAGCTTGGGCTGAAGACCGCCGTCGTCGAGAAGCGGGCGACCCATGGGGGCACCTGCCTCAATGTCGGCTGCATCCCCTCGAAGGCGCTGCTCCATGCCTCGGAGCTTTTCGCCGATGCACGTGATCATTTCGGCCATCTCGGCATTGATGTCGGCACGCCGAAGATCGACGTCGCGAAGATGATGGCCTTCAAGGACGAGGGCGTCGGCGGCAACACCAAGGGCGTCGAGTTCCTGCTGAAGAAGAACAAGATCGACACCTTCCACGGCACCGCGCGCATCGCCGCGGCGGGGCAGGTCGAGATCAAGGCCGAGGACGGCTCGAACCAGATGATCGAGGCCAAGGCCATCGTCATCGCCACCGGCTCGGTGGTCGCGCCCCTGCGTGGGGTCGAGACGGACGGCAAGGTCGTCGTCACCTCCGACGAGGCCATCGCGCTGCCGGCGGTGCCGAAGAAGCTGCTGGTCGTCGGCGCGGGCGTGATCGGGCTCGAGCTGGGCTCGGTCTGGCGCCGGCTCGGGGCCGAGGTGACCGTCGTCGAGTTCCTCGACCGCATCCTTCCGGGCATGGACCTGGAGGTCGCCAAGCAGTTCCAGCGCATCCTCGGCAAGCAGGGCTTCGCCTTCAGGCTCTCGACCAAGGTGACCAAGGTCGAGCTGGCCGGCGCGGGCGCCAAGGTCACGGTCGAGCCGGCGCAGGGCGAGGGGCAGGCGGAGGTGCTCGATGCCGATATCGTGCTCGTCGCGACCGGCCGTATTCCCTATACCGAGGGGCTCGGGCTCGATCACCTCGGCGTGCAGCTCGACGAGCGTGGCCGCATCCGCACCGACGCCCATTTCGCGACCAACGTCACCGGCATCTACGCGATCGGCGACGTGATCGCCGGGCCCATGCTCGCCCACAAGGCCGAGGACGAGGGCGTCGCCGTGGCCGAGATGCTGGCCGGCAAGGTGGGCCATGTGAATTACGACGTCATTCCCGGCATCGTCTACACGAACCCGGAAGTGGCGGCGGTCGGCAAGACGGAGGAGGAGCTGAAGGCGGCGGGCATTGGCTACAATGTCGGCAAGTTCCCCTTCACCGCCAATGGCCGCGCCAAGGCGAACGGCACCACGGACGGCTTCGTGAAGATCCTGGCGGATGCTGCGACCGACCGCGTGCTCGGCGTCCATATCGTCGGGCCGCATGCGGGCGATCTTATCGCCGAGGCAGCGATCGCGATGGAATTCGGGGCCTCCTCGGAGGACATCGCCCGCACCTGCCACGCCCATCCGACGCTGGCCGAGGCCGTGAAGGAGGCCGCGCTGGCGGTCGAGAAGCGCGCCATCCACATGTGAGCCGCCCCTGCCTCTCCCCGCTTGCGGGGAGAGGCAGCTCGAATTTGCTGCGAGGCTTTCTCCTGCTCTCCGTGGAAAGGCGATTCTGCTACATCCAGGCATGACTTCCTCCGAAACCGCCACCAACGCGCCGGAATGGTCCGTCGCGGAGCTTGCCGGCGCCCTCAAGCGCACGCTGGAGGATCGCTTCGGACTCGTACGGGTGCGGGGCGAGATCTTCGGCTATCGCGGGCCGCATTCTTCCGGCCACAGCTATTTCAGCCTGAAGGATCGCGAGGCGCGGCTCGACGCGGTGATCTGGCGGGGCACCGCCTCGCGGCTGCGCTTCAAGCCGCAGGAAGGGTTGGAGGTGGTCGCGACCGGCCGCATCACGACCTTCCCGGGCAAGTCCGCCTATCAGATCGTCATCGAGCAGCTCGAGCCGGCGGGGGCGGGCGCGCTCATGGCGCTGCTCGAGGAGCGGCGCAAGGCGCTCGCGGCCGAGGGCTTGTTCGCGGCGGAGCGCAAGAGGGTTCTGCCCTATCTGCCGCGTCTTATCGGCGTCGTGACCTCGCCGACAGGGGCGGTGATCCGCGACATCCTGCATCGCCTCGCCCATCGGTTTCCGCGCGACGTGATCCTCTGGCCGGTGCGGGTCCAGGGCGAGACCTCCGGCGCCGAGGTCGCGGCGGCCATTGCCGGGCTGAACGCCCTGGCCGTGCGGCCGGACGTCATCATCGTGGCCCGCGGCGGCGGCTCGCTGGAGGATCTGTGGGGGTTCAACGACGAGGCCGTGGTGCGGGCCGCCGTCGCGAGCGCGATCCCGATCGTCTCCGCCATCGGCCATGAGACGGATTGGACGCTGCTCGACCATGCGGCGGATGTCAGGGCGCCGACCCCGACCGGCGCCGCCGAGATGGTGGTGCCGGTGCGGGCGGAATTGCTGGCCCGGGTCGCGGGCCTCGATGTGAGGCTCGGCGAAGGCATGGGCCGCTCGCTCGATCTGCGCATCCAGGCCCTGCGCTCCGCCGCGCGGGTCCTGCCCTCGCCGGAAATGCTGCTCGCTCCGCGCCGCCAGCGCCTCGATCTCGCCGCGGCGCGGCTGGCCCCGGCGCTCCTCGCCAATGCGCGCGATCACGAGATTCGCCTGCGGCGCGCCTGCGACCGCCTCGCCCGGCACACGCCGCGCCTTGCCCTGGCGGAGGCGCGCGGGCGCCTCGATTCGGTCGCGCCGCGCTCCCCCGTCGCCCTGCGCCGGCTCCTCGCCGAGCGCGGTGCGCGTCTCGCCGATCTCTCCGGGCGTCTTCGGGTCGGACGCGAGACGGCCCTTCGCGCCGAGCGCCTGCGGTTGGAGCGCTGCCGGGAACGCCTAGGCGACATGACGATGCGGGCGGAGCGCGCGGCTGCGGCGGGGCTGGAGCGGCGCGCGAATCGCCTGACGGCCCTCGCGGAACTGCTCGGCAGCCTCGGCTATCGCTCGGTTCTCGCGCGGGGCTATGTCGTCGTTCGCTCCGCCGACGGGCAGGCGGTCGCGCGCGCGGCGGGCGTCGCGCCGGGCCAGATGCTGGAACTGGAATTCGCCGATGGCCGCCGGAAGGTCCAGGCCGAGGGCGGCAGGCCGGAGAAGGGGGGGCGCCGCGCCCCTTCCTCCACGGACCCCCTTGCCCAACCGAGCCTCTTCGAGCAGTGAGGACGCCTTGCCGTTCGGACGATCGACACAGGCGATGAACAGACATGCCGGCGGCGAGGCCGTCATCGAATATCGCGATGCGAATATCCGCGTGGTGCGGCCCGGGCGCTATGTCCGCTGCGCCGTGTCGGGCGTCGAGATTCCATTCGACGAATTGAAATACTGGAGCGTCGAGCGGCAGGAAGCCTATGCCTCGCCGCGCGAGGTGCTGATCCGCCTCGGGCGCCCGCTGCCTGCGGACGGGTGAGGGTCGCCGCGCGCCGCGTTCATGGGGCTCGGGCCTGCGGCCCGTGCCGGAATGACGGCACGGAGAGCCGCTCCCGCAGGAGCGCCGCCACCGCCTCCTCGTCCTCGAAGGCGACCTCGACCGGCAGCGTCCGCACGCGCGACAGGCGGGGCTCGGCCTCCCCGAGCGTTGCGAGCCGAACCGCATCCTTCTCGGTCGTGAGCGGAAGGAGGCCGGACCTGTCCGCCTCGTCCAGAAGGGCTTTCACTTCGTCCGCCCGGTAGGGATGGTGGTCGGGAAAGCTTCGCTCGGCCGCGACGTCGAGGCCGAGCGCCCGGCAGGTCGCGAAGAACTTTTCCGGCCTCCCGATTCCCGCAAAGGCGAGGATGCGATGTCCCGCGAGGGCGGCGTCGCGGGCGGGGGCGAGGCCGGCCCGCAGGACCGGAAGGCGGCGGGAGCGCGCCTCCGCGGCGATCCGCTCGCCGGGCTCGCCCGGCCCGATGACGAGGACGGCGTCGATCCGCGGCCATTGCGCATCGAGCGGGGCGCGCAGCGGGCCGGCGGGAAGCACCCGGCCGTTGCCGATCCCCACGGCGCCGTCGAAGACGGCAATGGCGAGATCCTTGCACAGGGACGGGTTTTGCAGCCCGTCATCCATGACGACGAGGTCGGCGCCCAGCGCGGCGGCGAGCGCGGCCCCGGCGGGGCGCTCGCGCGCGACGATGGTCGGCGCGGCGCGGGCGAGGAGCAGCGCCTCGTCTCCGACCTCCCCGCTGCCGTGACGCAGGGGGTCGACCCGGATGGGCCCTGCGAGCGAGCCGCCATAGCCCCGCGTGAGGAAGGCGGGCCGGAAGCCCTCCCGCCGCAGCAGCGCGGCGAGCTTCAGGCAGGTCGGCGTCTTGCCCGATCCGCCGACCGTGACGTTGCCGACGCACAGGATCGGGACCGGGGCGCTCTCTCCGCTCTTCGCCATGCGCCGCGCGGCGGCCATGCCCCAGATCGCGGCTGCCGGCGCGAGAGCCGCGGCCGCGAGGCCCGGCTCGCGCCACCAGAAGGCCGGCGCCTTCACGCCGCGTCCCGCTCCGGCAGATAGGGCGCGAGGGCTTCGAGCGTCGCGGCGAGCGCGCCGCCCAGCCCCGCGATCGTCGCCGCGCCCGCCTTCGCCATTTCCCGCATCCGGCCCGGCTGGCGAAGAAGCTCCGACACCGCCTCGACGAGGCCGGCCGGCGTGACTTCCAGGGCGCCGCCCGCCCGGTCGAGGGCGGCGTAGATGTCGGCGAAATTCGTCACCTCCGGGCCGTGCAGCACCGCGGCGCCGAGCCGCGCGGGCTCGATCGGATTCTGCCCGCCATGGGGCACGAGCGAGCCGCCCATGAGGACGAGAGGAGCCACGCGGTAGAACAGGCCGAGATCGCCGATCGTATCGACGAGATGAATGTCGGCGGCGGCCTCCGCGGCCTCGCCGCGGGAGCGGCGCGTCACGCCGAGGCCGGCCGAGAAGGCGTAGGAGGCGATCTCCTCGCCCCGCTCGGGGTGGCGCGGGGCGAGGAGGGTGAGGAGGCCGGGCCGCTGCGCCCGCAGGGCGAGATGCGCGGCGATGATGGTCTCCTCCTCTCCCGGATGGGTGCTGGCCGCCATCCAGATGGGGCGCGCCGCGAGGCGGCTCGACAGCGCCTCGACCGCTCCCGGGTCGGCGGGGAGGGGAGGCACGTCGAATTTGAGGTTTCCGGCGACGCCTGCCACCGGCGCGCCGAGGGCGTGGAGGCGGGATGCGTCGCCCTCGGTTTGGGCGAGGCACAGGGCGAAGCGCGAGAAGAGGGCGCGGGCAGTCTGCGGGGCGCGCTGCCAGCCCGCGAAGGAGCGGGGCGAGAGCCGGCCGTTCACGAGGGCGAGCGGAATGGCATGCCGCTCGAGTTCCGTCAGGATGCCGGGCCAGATCTCCGATTCGGCGAAGATCGCAAGAATCGGCCGCCAATGGGCGAGAAACCGGCGCAGGAAATGCGGCACGTCGAGGGGCACATATTGATGCAGGGCGCCGGGCGGCAGGCGCGTCTCGAGGAGCCGGGCCGAGGTGCGGGTGCCGGAGGTGACGAGGACGCTCACCTCGCGCCGGACCAGGGCCTCCACGAGCGGCAGGAGCGCCTGGGTCTCGCCGACGGAGGCGCCATGGACCCAGACGATCTCGCCGCGCGGTCGCTCGCGGCCGGGATGGCCGAACCGCTCCGGCAGCCGCTCGGGATCTTCCTTCCCCCGCCCGGCGCGCCAGCGGAGGAAGGCGGGAGCGAGGGGGGAGGCGATCGTCGCGCAGGCCCGGTAGGCCGTGATCGTCTTCGGAAGCGGAGATGTCACGCGGGCCGCCCGGCGGCGCAGGCCCCGTCCTCCCGGCGCAGGCCGGCGCCGGGATCGGCGCGGCCGACAAGGGCGAAGGCGCGGGCATGGACATGGTCCAGCCCGATTTCCACCTTGCGGCGCGCGGCTTCCTGCCCGGCGGGATCGGCCTTGCGGGACACGAAGATCGGCTCTCCCACCACCATCGCGCCGCGTCCGAAGGGCAGGCCCATGGAGGCGCGGTCCCAGCTGTTGAAGGAGAGGCGGGAACTCGTCACCACCGCGACGGGGACGATGGGCCGCCCCGACAGCCGCGCGAGCGTGACGATGCCCTCGCCGGCCCGGCGTGCGATCTTGGGGATATCCGCCGTCAGGACGACGTTCTCCCCTCCTTCGAGCGCCTTCAGCATGGCCCTGAGCGCCTCGGCGCCGCCCTTCGCGCGCGGGTCGCGCCCCCGCGCGCCGGAGCCCCGGATCGCCCGGATGCCGAGGCTTTCGAGGGCGATGGCGTTCAATTCACCGTCCCGCGAGCGCGAGACGAGGCTGGCGGCCGGCATGTCCTTGTGATGGAGAAAGGGAACCATGAAATGCTGGCCGTGCCACATCGCGGCGATGGCGGGGCCGACCCGCGCGAAGCGCTCCTGCGCATCGGCCGGCTCGACGACGAAGCGGTTCGTGCGCCGCACGAGCCGAAGGTAGCGGGCCAGCGCGATCCCGGCTGCGCGCTGGACGCCCGGCCGCCGCCCCAGTTCCTTCAGCCAGCCCATCGGCCTCGCTCAGGCCCCCGGATCGAGCAGCCGGTGCATGTGGACGATGAAATAGCGCATATGGGCGTTGTCGACGCTTCCCTGCGCCTTCGCCTTCCAGGCGGCATGGGCCGTCGCGTAATTCGGGTAGACGCCGACGACATCGACCTTGGACAGGTCCCGGAACTCGGTTCCCGCCAGATCCGTCAGCTCGCCTCCGAAGACGAGATGAAGGAGCTGCTTGCTCCCGTCCGCCGCTGTATCAGCCATCGGATGTTCCTCCTGCGAATGAAACCAAGCTACGGCGCCGTGATGGCGCCGATCAGGTCGGCTTGCAACTCCCGCGGCACGGCGAGAAGCTCGCCATGGACGGGCTCGGGCCGGTTATAGGCGGGGACGCCGCTTCGCGCATCGACCAGCGTCCCGCCCGCCTCCTGGAGGATGATGTCCGCCGCGGCGATGTCCCAGTCCCGCGCATTGGCGGAGATGAGGCCGAGATCGACCGACCCCTCCGCGACCCGCGCGATGCGGAGCGCCAGGGAGGGAATGCGCGGCGCGCGGTGGATATCCGGATGACGGCGCGCGAGGCGGTCGACCAGGAGGCCGGGGCCCGCGACGCTCGCGCGGGAAAGGTCGCGCGCGCCGGAGACGGAGATCGCATGGCCGTTGCGGAAGGCGCCGCCGCCGCGCATCGCCTCGTAGAGAGTCTCGTGGGCGGGGGCGTGCAGGACGCCGAGCGCCGGCTCGCCGTCGACCAGGAGCCCGATCGCGATGGACCAGTCGGGATTGCCGGCCAGGAAGGCGCGCGTGCCGTCGATCGGATCGACGATCCAGACGAAGCCGCGCCCGAGCCGGCGGGGATTGTCCGCGGTCTCCTCCGACAGCCAGCCCGCTTCCGGTAGCATCGCGCTCAGGCGGATCTTGAGGAAGGTGTCGACCTCGACATCCGCCTCGGTGACGGGCGATCCGCCCGCCTTGGACCAGATGCGGGCGGAGGTGGCGAGGCCGGACTGGAAATAGCGCATCGCGAGGCGCCCGGCCTCCTCCGCGATGTCGCGGACGAGAGGCAGGATGTGACGGGAAGGGTCGCCGGCGAAGGTCATGAGGCCGCCGAGCAGTAGGGGAGAGGATGCGGCCTCGCAAGCGAATCCGAGCGATCGCCGCAAGCTTCTGTTGATGATCGCGCCGGAAAGCAGAGGCGTCACAGAGCCTTAACGCTGGCGGTTAAGCGGTTTGCCGCTCTCGCGGGACATTCTGGGGGACATGGAGAGCGGCTGCGTTCGAACGGCCGCCACGTCAGGACGAGGCATCTCATGAACGATTGCGGCGAGGATTTCGAAGGTGGGCGGCTGGAGCCCGCCTCGCTCGCGGCGCTGCCGATTCTCCGTCCGGGGAGCGGGCTCGCGGGAGCCGCGGCGCCCATCGGGCTGGCGCTGGATTTCGTCGACGGGGAGTTCGTCGTGGAGGTCGCCTGCGCCGGGGAGGAGCCGCCGCTCGTGCTCGGCCCCTACGCGGACGAGGAGGTCGTCGCGATCTGGCGCCGGATGGCGGCGGCTTCGGGGCTGCCTCTCCTGCTGCGCGGCGCGGACGGCCTGTTGCAGCAGCCCTATCCGCAACTCGGCCGCCTGCTGGTCGGGGAGCGTTGCGAGCGCCGCCGCCTGAAGATCCTGTCGGGGCGCCGGCCCCGCTTCCTGACCAAGCGCCGGGCCACCTCGCTGCCGCGCCGCCCGCGCATCCATCGCGAGACCGAGATCGCGGCGGGGGGGGGCCGGTAAAGGGGGGTTTTAAGCAGGGCCTGGGGGGGGGGGGGGGGCCCCGGGCAGGCCCCCCCCCCCCCCAGCCCCCCCCCGCTGCCCCCCCT
>OEIU01000804.1_pt1 | contig 25125 bp, 19 predicted proteins | sample 1539221 | NCBI WGS metagenome assembly OEIU01 (sample SAMN03792071, study PRJEB22550) | activated sludge metagenome | feature: wastewater treatment plant; material: activated sludge; isolation source: Wastewater treatment plant of a petroleum refinery complex | place: Argentina: Zarate | collected...
GGGCGGGGGGGGGGGGGGGCGGCCACCCCGGGGCGCGGCCCCCCCCCGCGGGCCCCCCCCCCCCCCCCCGCCCCCCCCCCCGGCCCCCCCCCCCCCCCCCCCGCCACTTCGTGGGGGGAGGGAGGGCGGCCATGATCGGCGGGCTCGCCCATCTCGCCCGGAACCTGCGGGCCGGCTTCGTGCTCGCCCGCGAGGGTGCGCTGTCGCTCGTCGACGCCTCGGTCCTGCCGCCCGGCGCGCGGCTCGGGCTGCGCGCGGCGCGGCTGATCGAGCGGCCGGGAGCGGGGTCCGGCGCGGCCCGCCTCTCGGCGGCCCTGACGCGGCTCGGCCCCTCCTACGTCAAGTTCGGCCAGTTCCTGGCGACGCGGCCGGACATCGTCGGCGTCGCGGTCGCGCGCGACCTCGAAAGCCTCCAGGACCGCATGCCGCCCTTTCCGCGCGAGGAGGCGGTCGCGACCGTCGAGGCGGCGCTCGGCAAACCCATCGGCGAGGTCTTCGCCAGTTTCAGCGAGCCCGTGGCGGCCGCCTCGATCGCCCAGGTCCACCGCGCCGTCACGGCCGGGGACGGGCGCGAGCTGGCCATCAAGGTGATCCGGCCCGGCGTGCGCGAGCGCTTCGCCCGCGACCTCCAGGCCATGGCCTTCTCGGCCCGGCTGGCCGAAGCGCGGATGCCGGAGACGCGGCGCCTGCGCCCGACCGAGACCGTCGACATCCTGGCCCGCTCCGTCTCCATGGAGACGGACTTCCGGCTGGAGGCGGCCGCGCTCTCCGAGCTTGCCGAGAACACCGCGGGGGACGACGATTTCCGCGTCCCCAAGGCCGATTGGGAGCTGACCAGCCGCGACACCCTCGCCACCGAATGGATCGAGGCGATCCCGCTCCACCGCCTCGACGCGCTGGACGCCGCCGGCCACGACCGGCCCGCCCTCGCGCGGAGCCTCCTCCAGTCCTTCCTGAAACAGGCGATCCGGGACGGATTCTTCCATGCCGACATGCATCCCGGCAACCTGATGGTGGATGCGCAGGGGCGGCTCGTCGCGGTCGATACCGGCATCATGGGCCGGCTCGGGATGAAGGAGCGGCGCTTCCTCGCCGAGATCCTGCTCGGCTTCATCCGCCGCGACTATCGCCGCGTGGCGCAGGTGCATTTCGATGCCGGCTACGTGCCGGCCCGCCACTCGATCGAGGATTTCGCCCAGGCGCTCCGCGCCATCGGCGAGCCGATCCACGACCGGCGCGCCGACGAGATCTCGATGGCCAAGCTCCTGACGCTGCTCTTCGAGATCACCTCCCTCTTCGACATGGCGACGCGCACCGAGCTGATCATGCTCCAGAAGACGATGGTCGTGGTGGAGGGCGTCGCGCGCTCGCTCGATCCGAAGCTCAACATCTGGGAGGCGGCCGAACCGGTCGCGCGCGGCTGGATCGAGCGCCATCTCGGCCCGGCCGGCCGGATCGAGGAGGCGGGCCGGGGCCTCGCCTCCCTCGGTCGCGTGCTGGCGGACGCCCCCCAGATCGCCCAGCGCGCCGAGCGCCTCCTGACCAAGCTCGAAGGCTTCACCGATCGCGGCGTCGCGCTGCGCACCGAATCGGTCTTCGGCGAAGGCCGCCACCCGACCGCCTCGCTGCGCCTCATCGCGGCCGCCCTCTGGGCGATCGCGCTCCTGCTGCTGGCCGGGCTGATCTGGACTTGATAGCGTCGGCCCGATGCCTCGACATCGGCGCAGCCCCCTCCCCTTTTCCCCTTTCGAGAGCTGACGCCCATGCTCCAAGGCCGGCGCATCCTCCTCGTCATCGGCGGCGGCATCGCCGCCTACAAGTCGCTCGACCTGATCCGCCGCCTGCGCGAGCGCGGCGCGACGGTGCGGCCGATCCTGACGGAATCGGCGCAGGAATTCATCACGCCGCTCTCAGCCGCCGCCCTTTGCGGGGAGCCCGCCCATACCGATCTCTTCGACCGCAATCTCGAGACCGAGATCGGCCATATCCGCCTCGCGCGGGATGCGGACGCGATCGTGGTCGCGCCCGCGACGGCCAATCTCATGGCCCGGATGGCGGGGGGGCATGCCGACGACCTCGCGACCACCGTCCTCCTCGCGACCACGCTCCCGATCCTGATCGCGCCCGCCATGAACGTGCGCATGTGGCAGCATCCGGCGACACAGCGGAACCTCGCCGCCCTCACCCGCGATGGCGTCATGGTGATCGGCCCGAACGAGGGCGCCATGGCCGAGGCCGAATGGGGACCCGGCCGGCTCGCCGAGCCGCTGGAGATCGTCGCGGCGGTGGAAGGGCTGCTCGCGCGCCCGCCCTCCCCGCAGGGCGGAGAGGAGCAGGTCCTCGCCGGCCGGCGGGTGCTCGTGACCTCGGGGCCGACCCACGAGCCGATCGATCCCGTCCGCTACATCGCCAATCGCTCCTCGGGCCGCCAGGGCCACGCCATCGCCGCCGCCGCCGCCGCCGCCGGGGCGGAGGTGACGCTCGTCTCCGGCCCCGTCTCGGTGCCGGATCCGGCGGGCGTGCGGGTCGTGCGCGTCGAGACCGCGCGCGAGATGCTGGCGGCCGTCGAGGCCGCGCTGCCGGCCGATATCGCGATCTTCGCGGCGGCGGTCGCCGACTGGCGCGCGGCCGGCGAGGCGGAGCAGAAGCTGAAGAAGGACGGCGGCGAGCCCCCTCCCCTGCGGCTCGCCCTCAACCCCGACATCCTCGCGACCGTCGCCCGGCGCGGGGAAGGCCGCCCTCCCCTCGTCGTCGGCTTTGCGGCCGAGACGGAGCGCGTCGTCGAGCATGCGAAGGCCAAGCTCGCCCGCAAGGGCTGCGACCTCATCGTCGCCAACGACGTCTCCCCGGCGACGGGGATCATGGGGGGCGCCGACAACGCCGTCCACCTGGTCACGAAGGACGGCGTCGAGAGCTGGCCGAGCCTCGACAAGGAGGAAGTCGCGCGGCGCCTCGTGAACCGGCTCGCCCGGATGCGGCCTCAGACGCCGTAATAGGTCCTGTACCAGCTCACGAAGGCGGGAATACCCTCCTCGAGCGGCGTCGCCGGCACCTGCCCGACGAGGCGCTCCAGCAATTCGGTCGAGGCATGAGTGCGGTCGACGTCGCCCGGCGGCAGCGGCTTCAGGATGCGCTCCGCCCGCCGGCCGAGCGCCTTCTCGAGAATGTCGATCATCTCGCCCAGCGGCCGGGGACGCCCCCCGCCGATATTCACCAGCCGGTAGGGCGCGACCGGACTGAGGCTGTCCTCCGGCCCGGCGGCCGCTCCGGCGCCCGGCGCGGGCGGCGGCGTGTCGGCGAGGCGGCGAATCGCCTCGACGAGATCGCCGACGAAGGTGAAGTCGCGCTCCGGCCGACCCTCCCCGAAGACCTCGATCGGCTCGCCGGCGAGGATCTTCCGCGTGAAGAGGAAGAGCGCCATGTCGGGACGCCCCCAGGGCCCGTAGACCGTGAAGAAGCGGAAGGTCGTCGTCGGGATGGCGAAGAGATGGGCATAGGAATGCGCCATCGCCTCTCCCGCGATTTTCGAGGCCGCATAGAGGGTCAGCGGGGTGACCGCCCGGTCCGTCTCCCGGAAGGGCAGGACGACGTTGCCGCCATAGGCGGAACTGGTCGAGGCGAACAGGAAATGGCGCGGCGGACAGGCGCGCAGAGCCTCCAGCAGATTGGCCGTGCCGACGAGGTTGGCCTCCACATAGGCTTGCGGGTTCTCCAGGCTGTAGCGGACTCCCGCCTGCGCGGCGAGGTGGAAGACGAGATCCGGCCGCGTCCGCCGGAGCAGGGCCGCAAGGGCGCCCGGCCTCTCCAGCCGCTCCTCGACGGAGGCGAAGCCGGGAAGGGAAGCCAGGTCGCGGTAGCGGGCGCGCTTCAGCTCCGGGTCGTAGTAATCCGTCATTCCGTCGAAGCCGGTGACCTCATGCCCCTCGGACAGCAGGCGGCGGCAAAGGGCATGGCCGATGAAGCCGGCCGATCCGGTGACGAGGATGTGCAAGGGGCGCGGCCCTCCGGCTCCGAGGCGCCAGGAATGGCGAGGGGAATCGAACGATCGCGATAGAAGCTGCGAAGCTCGGGCGAGGTCAATTGCGGCGGGCTCTTCCGCGAGCCGACGGCGGGCGGGGAGCCCGATCCGAAAAAATGAATACCGGCTTTCCAAGAGATCGTGCTCAGACGAAAACGGGAGGCAACGAGGCGCTTCCAGTCGATCTCGATACGGGCTGACGGCGGCGCGGAGGGGGAAATGCCGATCGACATCGACAAATTGCGCGCCTTCCAAGTCCCGGCCGTCCGGCAGGTGCTGCGGCCGAACGACATCGCGCTCTACGCGCTCTCGATCGGGATGGGGCGCGATCCGCTGGACATGCGCCAGCTTCCCTATGTCGATCCGCTGCGGGGTCCCGTGGTGATGCCGGCCATGGCGCTGGTCATGGCGCATCCGGGCTTCTGGCTCGCCAACCCGGCCTCCGGCGTCGATCCCAAGGCCGTGCTGCATGCCGCGCAGGGGCTCGAGATCCTGGGCCCGATCCCGGCCTCCGGCGAGGTCGAGAGCCGCACGCGCGTCACCGAAATCCTCGATAAAGGCGAGGGCCGCCCGGCGCTCATCCTGTCCGAGACCGAATTGCGGGACGGGGCGGGCACGCTCTTCGCGAGGCTCGCGCGCACGACCTTCATCCGTGGTGGCGGCGGCTTCGGCGGCCCGCCCGGCGCGAGGAGCGCGCCGCGAGAGGCGCCCTCATCCGCCCCCGACATGGTCGTCGATCTCGCGACGGGCGCCGGGCAGGCGCTGCTCTACCGCCTCAACGGCGACCTGAACCCGCTGCACAGCGATCCCGAGATCGCCCGCAAGGCCGGGTTCGAGCGGCCGATCCTGCACGGGCTGTGCACGATGGGCGTCGTCACCCACGCCCTGCTGCGTGCGCTCGGCGGCTATCGCGCCGACAGCCTGCGCTCGCTCGAACTGCGCTTCTCGAATCCCGTCTATCCGGGCGAGACGATCCGCACCGAAATCTGGAAGGACGGCCGCTTCCGCGCCCGCCTCGTCGAGCGCGACGCCGTCGTCGTCGAGGACGGACGCGCCGTCTTTTCCCCCGCGCCGTAGCCGGAGCCCGACATGATCGACGCCGACACCCAATCCTCGATCGACATGATCCGCGAAAGCGCCCGCGGCCTCGTCCCGGCGGGCGATCTCTCGCGGATCCGCAAGCTCCGCTACACGAATCCGGGCTTCGACCGGGCGGTGTGGCGGCAGATGTGCGAACTGGGCTGGCCCGCCTTGCGCCTTCCCGAAGAGAAAGGCGGCGTCGGGCTCGGCCTCCTGTCCTATTGCGCCCTGGCCGAGGAACTCGGCCGCGGCCTCGTGCCCGAGCCGCTGATCCCGGCGGTCCTCGCCGCCTCGCTCCTGAAGGACGAGGCCCTGGCCGGGCATCTGGCGGGCAAGACGCTCGTCATCCCGGCCTGGCAGGATGGGCGCGACAGCCTCGCCCCGCAGGGCGATCCCGCCATCGCGGACGGCAAGGTCACCGCACGCAAGCTCTACGTGCCGCTCGCGGCCGGCGCGGATGCCTTCCTGGTGGTCGGCGCCTCGCGATCGGTGCTCGTCGCGGCCGGCGCGGCCGATGCGACCGGCGTCGCCGTGGCCGCGAGCGAGACGCAGGACGGCGGCCATGTCGCGGCGATCCGATTCGAGGCCGCCCCCGGCCTCGTGATCGCGGCCGATCCGCGCCCGGCTTTGGCCGAGGCGACGCTCGCCACCGCCGCCTACCTGCTCGGCCTGATGGACGTCGCGCTCGACATGACCGTCGCCTATCTCAAGACCCGCATGCAGTTCGGCCGGACGATCGGCAGCTTCCAGATCCTCCAGCACATGGCGGTGGACCTCAGGCTCGAGATCGAGGTGACGCGCGCCAGCATCGAGGCCGCGGCCCTGCAATGGGACCGGGAAGGCCCGGTTCCCGCCGCCTTCGCCTCGGTCTCGCGCGCCAAGGCGCGGGCCTCGGCATCCGCCCTCAAGGTCGGGCGCGACTGCGTCCAGCTCCATGGCGGCATCGGCTTCACCGACGAGCACGATATCGGCCTCTTCCTGCGAAAGGCCATGGTGGCCGCCGCCCAGTTCGGCGGCGCATCCGCCCATCGCGCCGAATTCGCCCGCCTCAAGCCCGCGAGGGAGGCTGCCTGACCATGCCCTATGACGATTTCCGGCGGGACGACTACAACGCCCTCTCCGACGCCGAATTCCGCGCCCTGGCGCGCCGCTTCCTGGCGGAATGCCATCCGCCGGAATTGCGCCATCCGGCGAAGCGCCTGCACTGGGACAAGGTCGGGCCCTGGTACATGATCCTCGCCGGCGCCGGCTGGCTCGCGCCCAACTGGCCGCGCGCCCATGGCGGGATGGGGCTGAACCCGGCCAAGCAGCTCGTCTATGTCGAGGAATTCGAGAGCTTCGGCGCCGCCCGCACGCCCGACCACGGCATGATGCTGCTCGGGCCGCTCCTCATCCATTACGGCTCGGAGGAGCAGAAGGCGCATTTCCTGCCGCGCATCCTCTCCGGCGAGGACATCTGGTGCCAGGGCTATTCGGAGCCGAATGCGGGCTCGGACCTCGCCGCCCTGCGCACCGAGGCGGTGCTCGACGGCGAGGAATGGGTCGTGAACGGCCAGAAGATCTGGACGACGCTCGCCGGGGACGCGGACTGGATCTTCTGCCTCGTGCGCACCGGCAAGACCGGCAAGAAGCAGGAGGGCATCAGCTTCCTCCTGATCCCGCTCGACACGCCCGGCATCACCATCCGCCCGATCGTCAACCTCGCGCTGGACGACGAATTCTCCGAGGTCTTCCTCGACAATGTCCGCGTGCCCAAGGGCCATATCGTGGGCGAGGTCAACCAGGGCTGGACCATGGCCAAGAACCTGCTCGGCTTCGAGCGGATCTTCTTCGGCGGCCCGCGCCAGGCGTCGAGCGCCCTCGCCAAGCTCCGCCGGCTCGGCGAGCATTACGGGCTGCTCGATTCCCCCTCCTTCATCGACCGCTATGCGGGCTTCCGCATGGAGCTGGAGGACCACCAGTGCCTTTTCGGCCGCATCGCCGACAAGCTGCGCCGCGGCGAGACGCCGGGGGCCGAGGTCTCCTTCCTCAAGCTCAACCAGACGAGCCTCTTCCAGCGCATCACCGAATACGGGCTGGAGGTCATGGCCGAGGAGGGCGGATTGCTGCATCCGCCGGAGGGCAACGGCGACCTCGCCATGCCGGCGCAGTTCCTGAACGCGCGCGCCGCGACGATCTACGGCGGCACGACGCAGGTGCAGAAGAACATCCTCGCCAAGGCGATTCTCGACCTGCCCTGAACTCCGGCACGACACGGAAGGCATCTCCCATGAGCAAGATCCTCGACGGCAAGGTCGCGCTGGTGACGGGCGCGGGCGGCGGCATCGGCCGGGCGATCGCCGTCGCCATGGCGCGCGCGGGCGCCTGCGTCGTCATCAACGATGTCGGCGTCTCGCTTTCCGGCGAGGGCGGCTCGGCGAGCCCGGCCGAGGAGACCAAGGCCGAGATCGAGGCTTTCGGCGGCAAGGCCACGATCAACACCGACTCGGTCGCCGACTGGGACGCGGCGCAGCGCATGGTGGGGGCCGCGACCGGCCGTTTCGGGCGGATCGACATCGTCGTGAACAATGCCGGCATCCTGCGCGACGTCATGTTCCACAAGATGACACCCGAGCAGTGGCGCGCGGTCGTCTCGGTCCATCTCGACGGCGCCTTCTATGTCAGCCGCGCCGCCGCCGAGATCTTCCGCGCGCAGGAAAACGGCGCCTATATCCACATGGTCTCGACCTCCGGGCTGATTGGCAATGTCGGGCAGGCGAACTACTCGGCCGCCAAGCTCGGCGTCGCGGGCCTGTCGAAATCGATCGCCCTCGACATGCAGCGCTACAATGTGCGCTCGAACTGCATCGCGCCCTTCGCCTGGGGCCGGATGACCTCGAACATCCCGGCGACGACGCCGGACCAGATCGCACGCCTCGAGAACTTCAAGAAGATGACGCCCGAGAAGAACGCCCCGCTCGCGGTCTATCTCGGCTCGGACGCCGCGAAGGACGTCTCGGGCCAGATCTTCTCCGTGCGCATGAACGAGATCTTCCTCATGGGCCAGAGCCGCCCCCTGCGCTCGGTCCACACCGCCGGCGGCTGGACGCCGGAAAGCGTCCGCGACCATGCCATCCCGGCCTTGCGCCCGGCCTTCTATCCGCTCGACCGCAGCCAGGACGTCTTCACCTGGGATCCTTGCTGACAGCAAAACAACCGCCCGACCGGCTATCGCCTCAGCCAAGGAAAACGCCATGCGCCGCGCCGCCATCGTCAATCCGCTCCGCACCGCCGTCGGTTCCTTCGGGGGGACGCTTCGCCCCGTTCCCGTCGAGGTCCTGGGCGGGACGGTCGTCAAGGCCGTGCTGGGGCGGACGGGGCTCGATCCGGCCCTGGTCGAGGACGTCGTCTTCGCCCAGTCCTATGCCAATTCGGAGACGCCCTGCATCGGACGCTGGATCGCGCTCGATGCGGGCCTGCCCATCGAGGTGCCGGGCCTCCAGATCGACCGGCGCTGCGGCGGCGGGCTCCAGGCGCTCGTGACGGCGGCCATGATGGTGCAGACGGGCGCCTGCGACGTGGTGCTGGCCGGCGGAGTCGAGAGCATGTCGAACATCGAATACTACACCACGGACATGCGCTGGGGCGCACGCGCAGGCACGGTGAAATTCTACGACCGGCTCGACCGGGGCCGCGAGCGCTCCCAGCCGGTCCACCGCTTCGGCTACATTTCCGGCCTGATCGAGACGGCCGAGACCCTCGCGAGGCAATACGGGATCCCGCGCGAGGAGGCCGACGCCTATGCGGCCGAGAGCCATCGCCGGGCCGCCGCGGCCTGGAACGAGGGCCGCTTCGAGGACGAGGTCGTCCCCGTCTCCGTGCCGCAGAAAAAGGGCGATCCGATCGAGTTCCGGCGCGACGAGGGAATCCGCCCGGACACCACGCCGGCCTCCCTCGCGAAGCTCAGGGTCCTGACGAAGGACGGCATCGTCACGGCCGGCAACGCCGCCCAGCAGAACGACGCGGCGGCCGCCTGCCTCGTCGTCGCCGAGGACCGGCTGGAGCGGCTCGGCCTCGCGCCGATCGCCTTCCTCGAAAGCTGGGCGGCCATCGGCTGCGAGCCCTCCTGCATGGGCATCGGCCCCGTGGCCGCCACCGCCAAGGTGCTGGGCAAGGCCGGACTGAAGATGTCCGACATGGATCTCGTCGAGATCAACGAGGCTTTCGCGGCGCAGGTCCTCGCCTGCCTGAAGGGCATGGACTGGGACGAGCGGGGCCGGCTGAACGTCAACGGCTCCGGCATCTCGCTCGGCCACCCGATCGGCGCGACGGGCATGCGCATCATGACGACGCTGGTGCGCGAGATGAAGCGCCGCGGCGCGCGCTACGGCCTCGAAACCATGTGCGTCGGCGGCGGCCAGGGCATGGCGGCGATCTTCGAGGCCGCGTGATGGCAGCGGATCTCCGGCTCTCGACCTTCATCCGGCCAGGCGACACCCTCATGTGGGGCCAGTCCCAGGCCGAGCCCGCGACGCTCATCCGGCATCTCGTCGCGCAGCGCCGCGAGATCGGGCGCGTGCGGCTTTTCCTGGGCGTCGGCCATGGCGGCCGGCTGCTGCCCGAGCATGCGGACGCCTTCGACTTCCTCGCCTATTGCGGCGCGGGCACGAACCGCAAGCTGGCGGAGGCCGGACTGCTGGACATCCTGCCCGTCCATTACTCGCACCTGCCGCGCCTCATCGAGACGGGCTCGCTCCGCATCGACGTCCTGATGCTCCAGGTCTCGCCGCCGGACGAGCAGGGCCGCCACAGCCTCGGCATCGCGCGCGAATATCTCCTGCCGGCGCTCGCGGGGGCGCGGGCGGTCCTCGGCGAGGTGAATCCCGCCGTGCCCTGGACCCATGGCGGCCCCTATCTGCGCGAGGCCGACTTCGCCCTCCTGATCCCCTCCGACGAGCCTCTGCGGGACGAGGCCGCCAGGCCTCCCTCCGCCATCGACCTCGCCGTCGGCGGGAACGTCGCCGGGCTGATCGAGGACGGCGCGACCTTGCAGGTCGGCATCGGCGCGATTCCCGACGCCGCCCTCGCGCAGCTCGCCGGCCGGCGCGACCTCGGGATCCATTCGGGCACGATGGGGGACGGCGTGGCCGCGCTCTGGGAATCGGGCGCCGTCACCAATGCCCGCAAGAGCATCGATCCGGGGATCGCGGTGACGGGCCTCCTCCTGGGCGGTGAGCGGATTCGCCGCTTCGTGCACCGCAACCCCGCGATCGAGATGCGCGGCACCGGCTACACGCACGATCCCCAGGTCCTCGGCCGCATCGAGCGCTTCGCCGCGCTCAATTCCGCCATCGAGGTCGATCTCACCGGACAGGTCAATTCCGAGGTCGCCGCGGGCCGCTATCTCGGCGGGATCGGCGGGGACGTGGGTTTTCTTCGCCCCCCCCGCGCGGGCCGGGGGGGGGGGCCCATCATCCCCCCTCCCCCCACCCGCGGCGGGCCGGGCCGCCCCCTGCCGGCCCTGTCCGGCCCGGTCACCGTCCCGCGCAGCGACGCCTGCGTGATCGTCACCGAATACGGTGTGGCCGACCTGCGCGGGGCGTCGCTGCGCGAGCGTCCCGCGCGGCTGATCGCCATCGCCCATCCCGACCATCGCGAGAGCCTCGCGCGCGCCGCGCACGCCGGAGAGAGGGACTGACCGGCAGAAAACCAATCGGATCATGCCCTGCGCCCTCGGCTTTATCGGCCGCATTTTCTTCGCGCGAGCCGGGTCCGCCTCACTCGAAAATGCTCTAGAAGATGCCGGCCCCCAGAGGGCCCGTGCAAGCTTTCAGGATCGCGGTGACGGCGGATACGGGACCTTTCCTGCGGGCCAGCGAACGCCATCTCTTCGCGCCCGGCCGCAAGCGCATGCTGTGCCTCGACGGCGGCGGCGTGCGCGGCGCCCTCAGCCTCGCGATCCTGGAACGGCTCGAGGCCGTGATCGACGAGATCGAGGGCGCCCCGACCCTCCTGTGCGACTGGTTCGACCTGATCGGGGGAACCTCGACCGGCTCGATCATCGCGACCGCGCTCGCCCTCGGCTACCGCGCCGCGCAGGTGCGCGACCTCTATTTCGCGCTGGGGCCGAAGATCTTCCGGCCGCGATGGCTCCAGCTCTTCGGCTGGAAGGCGAAGTTCGACGCGCGCGTCCTGGAGCGGGAACTCGCCCTGACCATCGGCGGGCGCACGCTGGAGAGCCCCGATTTCAGGACCGGCCTCTGCATCCTCATGAAGCGCCTCGATACCGGCAGTTCCTGGATCGTGATGAACAACCCACGTTCGGCCTTCTGGAACGATCCGGCGGACGGCTCCTATCTCGGCAACAGGAGCCTTCCGGTAGCCGGCCTCGTGCGGGCCAGCACGGCGGCGCCGAGCTTCTTCGACCCGCAGCCGATCTCGATCGGCCCCGGCCGGAGCCCGGGCATGTTCATCGACGGAGGGCTCACCCCGCACAACAATCCCACCCTGATGATGCTGATGACGGCGCTCCTGCCCTCCTTCGGGCTGAACTGGACGGCCGGGCCCGACGACCTGCTCCTCGTCTCGGTGGGAACGGGCTCGTTCCGCCCGACCCTCAGCCTCGCGGAGGCGCAGTCCGCCTCGGGCCTCGGCCTCGCCTTCAAGTCGCTCGCGGCCATCATCGCGGAAAACCAGCAACTGGTGCTGACGCTTCTGACCTATTTCGGGCAGGCGACCTGGCATTGGCCGATCAATTCGGAGATCGGCAACCTGTCCCCCCTGACCCCGCCGGGAGGACATCTGTTCCGCTTCGCCCGCTACGATGCGCGGCTGGAGGCCGAATGGCTCGCGGGCGAACTCGGCGAAAGCGTCGCCCCCGCGGAGCTGCTGAAGCTGCGGCGCATGGACGATCCGGCGAATATGCGCCGCCTCTACGAGATCGGCGCCAAAGCGGCGGCGCTCGAGATCCGCCCGGAGCATCTGGCGGGTTTCGAGCGCGCAGGCATGCCGGGCGCCGCGGGCTTCTGAAACGGCTCGTCCTTCGGCCTTGCGATAAGGATTGCAGCACCGGCATCGGGGAGCGAAGACCGAGGCGGGAACATGGCAAGGGAGGTTGCGATGGCGGGACGTCTTTCGGACAAGGTGGCCCTGGTGGTGGGGGCGGGCTCGATCGGGCCCGGCTGGGGCAACGGGAAGGCCACGGCCGTCCTCTTCGCCCGCGAGGGGGCGAGGGTCGTCTGCGCCGACCGCGACGAGGCGGCCGCCCGCGAGACGGCGCGGATCATCGAGAACGAGGGCGGCCGGGCGTTCGCGCTCGCGGCCGACGCCGCGAAAGCCGCCGACGTCGCGGAGATGGTGGCGGCCACGATCGAGCATTTCCACCGCATCGACATCCTGCACAACAATGTCGGGATCGTCGCGACCGGCGGCGTGGTCGATCTCTCGGAAGCCGAATGGGACCGCGTCTTCCAGGTCAATCTCAAGACCTGCTTCCTCGCCATGAAATACGTGATCCCGATCATGGAGCGGCAGGGCGGCGGCTCGATCGTCAACGTCTCCTCGGTCGCCTCGCTCCGTCATACGGGCGTCGACTACTGCTCCTATGCCGCCTCCAAGAGCGGCATGAACCACCTGACGAGCGTCACGGCGGTCCAGTACGCGCCGAAGAACATCCGCGTGAACGCGATCCTGCCGGGCCTCATGAAGACGCCCATGGTCGAGGCTTCGGGCCTCGCCAAGGACTACGCGCAGGGGGATGTCGAGGAGATGTGGCGCCGCCGCGCCGCCATGGTGCCGATGGGGCGGGCGGGAGACGCCTGGGACGTCGCCCATGCCGCCGTCTTCCTCGCCTCGGACGAGGCGCGCTATGTGACGGGCCTCCAGCTCATCGTCGACGGCGGGCTGACGCTGAAATGCAATTGAGGGGGGCGCCGCCCCGCGGGCGGGGGCCGCCTTATCCCTGGCTGGGCAGGGGATATTGCAGCCCCTGCGCGCCGATGGCCGCCGCCCTTCAGAACATGATGACCGGCTTGATCTCCTCGAAATTCTTCATGCGCGTCAGCGCCGTATCGACCTCGTCGAGCGAGTAGCGGTTCGAGATCATCCTCTCGAACGGAATGTGACTGCCGTGGAGGGAGACGAATTCGAGCGCCTTCCAATAGGCCTTGGCCTGGCCCGAGAAGGAGCCGAGGATGCGCAGTTGCTTGGCCACGATCGCGGAGGGCTTGATCGGGACCTCGCCCTGGCCGAGCTGGCCCACGATCACGTAGTTCCCGCCGCGCCGGGCGAGATCCAGCCCCTCGGCGAAAGCCTTCGGGTGGCCGGCGAATTCCATCACCGTGTCGGCGCCGCGCCCGCCGGTCAGCGACAGCACGCGGTCCAGCCGCTCCTGCGGGCTGGTCGTCTCGACCGAGATCACCTCGTCGGCGCCGAAGGCGGAGGCGATGTCGAGCCGGGCGTCGGGAGCGCCGATCGTCACGACGCGCCGCGCCCCGGACACCTTGGCGACCGCAGTGGCGAGGAGGCCGAGCGGCCCCGCCCCCTGGATGACGACCGTGTCGAGCGGATCGACGCGGCCGAGAAGGTCGAAGGCGTTCATCACCGAGCGGAAGGCGCAGCTCGCCATGCTGGCCAGCTCGTCCGGCACGTTGTCGGGCACGCGCACGCGCCCCGCCTCGGGCACCACGTAGCCGTATTCGGAGAAGCCGCCGAGAAGATGCGGGAACTCCTCCATGCAGACATACATGTACTTCCTGGAATATTGGCAGAGCGTCGGCTCGCGCAGCACCGTGCAGAAATAGCAGCGCCCGCAGGAGGTGTGTGTCCAGGTGATGCGGTCGCCCACCTTGAGGTCCTGGCCGATCGAATCGCGGCCGGCGCCCTCGCCCATCGCGACGATCTCGCCCACCATCTCGTGGCCGAGGATCACCGGCAGGTCGACCCGCAGGCTCAGGTTGCCCTGCCACAGATGGATGTCGGTCCCGCAGATCGAGCAGGCATGGACCTTCGTGACGAGGGCGCCCGGCTCGACCTGCTGCGGAACGGGCACCTCCTCGAGGCAGACCGGCGCCTTGAACTCGCGCACCACCGCAGCGCGGCTGTATTTCGGCAAGCTGCCCCGCATGTCTTCCTCCCCGGCCCGCGCCATGGCGGCGCGGCTCGCTGTCCGGCTGACATACGGGACCGGAGCCGGATCGCCTATCCTCCCCGCCCGCCATTTTTGCCGGGCGGCCGTCCATGCGGGGAGGCGCCCGCAATCCTCCCGGAGCCTACCCGTGATGGGGCAGCCGGACCGGCAGCGGAGCCCCGCTCTTGATCTCCTCCATCACCGCATAGGTCCGCGTCTCCCTGATGCCCGGCAAGGCGAGCAGGACATCGCCCAGGAAGCGGCGATAGGCGGCCATGTCGGCGATGCGCGCCTTGATCAGATAGTCGAAGCCGCCGGCCACCATGTGGCATTCGAGAATCTGGGGCGCGAGCCGGACGGCCCTCGCGAAATGCCCGAAGGCGTCCTGGCTCGTCTTGTCCAGCGAGACCTCGACATAGACGAGCAGCCCGAGGCCGAGGCGCCCCGGATCGAGCCGCGCGCCGTAGCCCGCGATGGTGCCGTCCCGCGTCAGCTTCTTCAGCCGCTCGCCGGTCGCCGTCGGCGAGAGGCCCAGGCGCTCGGCGAGGTCCACCGTCGAGATCCGCCCGTCCTCCTGGAGGATGGCCAGCATCTTCGCATCGATCGCATCCATTTTTATTTCTCTAGAAAAATATCAATTCGTAGTTATATCGACTATAATTTTTCCATATATCCCATCGAACGGCGGCAAGGAAAGCCCTATATGGAGACATCTCCCAACGGACAGCCTCCCATGCCCGCCGCCCCCGCTCCTTTCGCCTCCTTCGCCACGGGGGTGAAGGCGCAGACGCCGCTCCGCGACGCGATCACGGCCGCCTATCGCCGCCCGGAACCCGACTGCGTCGCCGCGCTCCTCGATCCCGCGACCCTGCCTCCCGAGGGAGCCGAGGCCGCCGCCCGCATCGCGCGCGCGCTGGTCGAGGCGCTCCGCGCCAAGGCGAGCCATAGCGGCGTCGAGGGGCTCATCCACGAATATTCGCTCTCCAGCCACGAGGGCGTCGCCCTGATGTGCCTCGCCGAGGCACTGCTGCGCATCCCGGACAAGGCGACCCGCGACGCGCTGATCCGCGACAAGGTCTCGACCGGCGACTGGCGCGCCCATCTCGGCCATTCGCCCTCGCTCTTCGTGAACGCGGCGACCTGGGGCCTGGTCGTGACCGGCCGCCTCACCGCCACGACGAACGAGACGAGCCTGTCCTCGGCCCTCTCGCGACTCATCGGCCGGGGCGGCGAGCCGCTGATCCGCAAGGGCGTCGACATCGCCATGCGGATGATGGGCGAGCAATTCGTGACCGGCCAGACCATCGAGGAGGCGCTCTCGAACAGCCGCGCCATGGAGGCAAGGGGCTTCCGCTATTCCTACGACATGCTGGGCGAGGCGGCGACCACGGCCGAGGATGCGGCGCGCTACCTCGCCGATTACGAGGCCGCCATCCACGCCATCGGCAAGGCGTCGGCGGGACGGGGCATCTACGAGGGGCCCGGCATCTCGATCAAGCTCTCCGCGCTGCATCCGCGCTATGTCCGCGCCAAGATCGGGCGCGTCATGGGCGAATTGCTGCCGCGCGTGAAGGGCCTCGCCCTCCTGGCCCGGCAATACGACATCGGCCTCAACATCGACGCCGAGGAGGCCGACCGCCTCGAAATCTCCCTCGACCTCCTGGAAGCCCTCTGCCTCGATCCCGATCTCGCGGCCTGGAACGGCATCGGCTTCGTCATCCAGGCCTATGGCCGGCGCTGCCCCTTCGTCATCGACTGGCTCGTCGACCTCGCCCGCCGCTCGAAGCGCCGCATCATGGTGCGGCTCGTGAAGGGCGCCTATTGGGACAGCGAGATCAAGCGCGCCCAGACCGACGGGCTGCCCGATTTCCCCGTCTATACCCGCAAGGTCCACACGGACGTCTCGTATCTCGCCTGCGCGAGGAAGCTCCTCGCCGCGCCGGACGCGATCTTCCCGCAATTCGCGACCCATAACGCCCAGACGCTGGCCTCGATCATGGTCATGGCCGGTCCGAATTTCTATCGCGGCCAATACGAGTTCCAGTGCCTGCACGGCATGGGCGAGCCGCTCTATTCCGAGGTGGTCGGCAACCCGCAATGGGACCGGCCCTGCCGCATCTACGCCCCGGTCGGCACGCATGAGACGCTGCTCGCCTATCTCGTGCGGCGCCTCCTGGAGAACGGCGCCAACTCGTCCTTCGTCAACCGCATCGCGGACGAAGCTGTGCCGGTGGAAGGGCTGATCGCCGATCCTGTCGCGCAGGTCCGCGCCATGGCCGCGCCCGGCGCCCCGCACGAGAAGATCAAGGCCCCACCCGCCCTCTACGGCGCGCGGCGCAACTCCGCCGGGCTCGACCTTTCCGACGAGCACCGCCTCGCGGAGCTGGCCAAGGCGCTGGAAGAGAGCGCCAGGACCGAATGGCGCGCGGCGCCCTCGATTCCTCCCCCGGAAGCGGATGGCGCCCCCGCTTCCGTCTGGCAGCCCGTCCTCAACCCCGCCGACCACGGCGACGTCGTCGGCCATATCCGCAACGCCACGAAGCCTGAGATCGAGGCGGCCCTCGCCGCCGCGCAGGCCGCCGCGCCCCGCTGGGCCACGATGCCGCCGGCCCAGCGCGCGGCCTGCCTGGAGCGCGCCGCCGCCGCCATGGAGGCGCGGATGCCGGTGCTCCTCGGGCTGATCGTGCGCGAGGCCGGCAAGTCCTATCCCAACGCCGTCGCGGAGGTGCGCGAGGCGGTGGACTTCCTGCGCTACTACTCCGCCGAGATCACCCGCCTCCTCGGGCAGGACCGGCATGCCGCGCTCGGCCCGGCCGTGTGCATCAGCCCCTGGAACTTCCCGCTCGCGATCTTCACCGGGCAGGTGGCCGCGGCGCTGGCCGCCGGCAATCCGGTTCTCGCCAAGCCGGCCGAGGAAACCCCGCTCGTCGCGGCCGAGGCCGTGCGGCTGCTGCACGAGGCCGGCATCCCGGCCGACGTGCTCCAACTCGTCCCCGGCGCGGGCGAGACGGGCGCCGCGCTCGTCGGCGATGCGCGCACCATGGCGGTGATGTTCACCGGCTCTACCGCCGTCGCGCGCCTGATCCAGGGGCAGCTCGCCGGACGCCTCGCTCCGGACGGCCAGCCGATCCCGCTCGTCGCGGAAACGGGCGGGCAGAACGCGCTCGTCGTCGATTCCTCCGCGCTGGCCGAGCAGGTCGTCGGCGACGTCATCGCCTCGGCCTTCGACAGCGCCGGCCAGCGCTGCTCGGCGCTCCGCATCCTCTGCCTCCAGGAGGATGTCGCGGACCGCACCCTCGCGATGCTGAAGGGAGCGCTCCGCGAACTGGCCCTCGGCAACCCGGCCGATCTCGCGACCGATATCGGCCCCGTCATCACCGCGGAGGCGCAGGCCAATATCCTGAAGCATATCGAGACGATGCGGGCGCGCGGCCACGCGGTGGAGAGCCTGCCCCTGCCCGAGGCGGCGCAAAAGGGCACCTTCGTGCCGCCGACCATCATCGAGATCGGCCGGATCGCCGATGTCGAGCGCGAGGTCTTCGGCCCGGTCCTGCACGTCCTGCGCTACAGGAGGGCCGATCTCGACCGGCTCATCGAGGCGATCAACGGCACGGGCTACGGGCTCACCTTCGGCCTCCATACCCGCATCGACGAGACGATCGCCCGCGTCACCGGCCGGATCGAGGCCGGCAACCTCTATGTGAACCGCAATATCATCGGCGCGGTGGTGGGCGTTCAACCCTTCGGCGGCTCGGGCCTCTCGGGCACGGGTCCGAAGGCGGGCGGGCCGCTCTATCTCGGCCGCCTGCTGCCGGAGGCGCCCCCGGCCCTCACCGAGGGCCTGGACGCGGCGGGCGCGGCCCTGGCCCCCGCCCGCGCCTATGCGGCGTGGCTCCAGCAGACCGGGCGGGACGAGGCGGCCGAGGCCTGTTTCGGCTTCCTGTCGCGCTCGGCCCTCGGCGCCAGCCTCGAACTGCCGGGGCCTGTCGGCGAGCGCAACCTCTATACGCTGCGCCCGCGCGGGCGCATCGCCGCCCTGGCCCGCAGCGAGAGCGGCCTCCTCACGCAGCTCGGCGCGATCCTCGCGACCGGGAACACGGCCGTCGTCGAGAAGGGCAATCCCGCCGTGGCCGCACTCGCAAGCCTGCCCGCGGACCTCGCCTCGCGGATCGCCCCGGTCGCGGACTGGAACGCGAGCGATCTGGCCGGGGTGCTGTTCGAGGGCGAGGCGGGCGACCTCCTCGCCCTGCTGCGGCAGCTCGCCAAGCGCGAGGGCGCCATCCTGCCGGTCCAGGCCGGCCGGGCGGGCGGCCTGGATTACGAGCTGATGCGTCTCGTCGAGGAATGCTCGATCTCCACCAACACCGCGGCGGCCGGCGGCAATGCGAGCCTGATGTCGATCGGATAGCGACCGCGCTCAGGGGGTCTGCGCGAGGTCGCGCCTGACGGTCTCGGCCAGGAGCACGAGGGCGGCGACCGAGAGCAGCGCCGTGCCGATCATGAACCAGGAGACCGAGGAGCCCCGGCCGGTCGCCGCGAGCAGCCAGGTCGTGACGACGGGCGTCGTCGCGCTGCCGAGCAGCCCCGAGAGCATGTAGGCGACGGAGAGGCCGCTGTAGCGCACCTTGGTGCCGAACAGCTCGGCCAGGAACGTGGCGATGGGGCCGTAATTGGCGGCGAAGGCCGTCATCATCAGCATGTAGCCGGCGAGCGCGCCCATGAAGAGCTTCGTGTCCATCAGCCAGAACATCGGGAAGGCCACGAGCGCCTCGGCGACGATGCCGCCGATGATGACCGGGCGGCGCCCGACCCTGTCCGAGAGCCAGCCGAAGAAGGGCAGGAGGAAGATGCAGGCCGCGCAGGAGAGCAGCACGATCCAGAGCATCTCGTTGCGGGTGAAGCCCAGCGTCTGGGTCCCGTAGGTGAGGCCGAAGGATACGATGAGGTTGAAGGAGGAGCCGGTGGACATCGTGGCGACGCCGCCGAGGATGACCGTCTTCCAGTTCTTCGAGACCAGCTCGAGGAGGGGGAGCCTGACCTGCCGGCCCTCGGCCTTGACCTTGCGGAAGCTCGGCGTCTCGGTGGTGGCGAGCCGGACATAGGCGCCGACCCCGACGAGCAGGACGGAGAGCAGGAACGGGATGCGCCAGCCCCAGCTCAGGAGCGCCTCGTTCGACAGCGTGCTGCTGAAGGCGAGGAAGACGAGATTGGCGAGGAGCGTGCCGGCCGGCACGCCGATCTGCACCCAGGAGCCGTAGAGGCCGCGCCTGTGCGCCGGCGCGTGCTCCACCGCCATGAGCACCGCCCCGCCCCATTCGCCGCCGAGGGCGAGGCCCTGGACGATGCGGAGCGTCAGGAGGAGGATCGGCGCCCAGATGCCGATGCGGTTGTAATCCGGCAGGCAGCCGATCAGGGCGGTCGCGACGCCCATGATCACGAGCGAGAAAAGAAGCATCGACTTGCGGCCGAGGCGATCGCCGAAATGCCCGAACAGGGCCGCCCCGACGATGCGGGCCAGATAGGCGGAGGCGAAGGTGCCGAAGGCGAGGAGGGTGCCGACCAGCGGATTGAAGCTCGGGAAGAAGATCTTGTTGAAGACGAGCGCCGAGGCGGTCGCGAAAAGGAACAGGTCGTACCACTCGACCGTCGTGCCGATGACGCTCGCGAAGGCGATCTTGCGCATGTCGGGCGGCGCGTCCTCCGACGGGCGCGCATCGGATTCGAGGGCGGCTTGCATGGGGTCTTCTCCTCGTCGAGCGACCGGCGGCGGGAACTCGCTGCGCCCTGCGCGCCCTTCCCGGCTGCCGACCGGACATACCGATGTCTCGAAGAGCCCCGCGAAAGCAAGCGCCTCGCCGACAATCTGCGCAGGACGGCGCGCTTCCGACCATCATTTGGGCGCCCTCTGCCGCCCGATCCCGCATTCCCGTCGTTGTCGCGCGACGCCGATTCGCGTATGGAAGCGCGTCCGACACGACGATGCGGGAGAGACCGGGAGGGCGGCTGCCCCTCCGGCGCCGACGGAGCAACCGCCCCGGAAACTCTCAGGCAGAAGAACCGCGCCGTCAGGACGATCTGGAGAGAGGCGCGCGAGCGCCCACCGAAGGGGACGCCGGCCCGCGGGCCGACGAAGCTCTCAGGTACCGGGACAGATGGGGCGCTGGGACCGAGCCACCGGTCCGTTGGCGAAACCGTCCGGGAGTCAGATCATGCCACATATCGCCGTCATCGGAGCCGGGATTACCGGCGTCACCACCGCCTATGCCCTCGCCGAGCGGGGCTACGAGGTCACCGTCCTCGACCGCAACCGCTATGCCGGGATGGAGACGTCCTTCGCCAATGGCGGCCAGCTCTCGGTCTCCAATGCCGAGGTCTGGAACAGCTTCGCGACGGTGCTGAAGGGGCTCAAATGGATGATGCGGCGCGACGCGCCGCTCCTCCTGAATCCGAGCCCGAACTGGCACAAATATTCGTGGATGGCGGAATTCATCGCCAATATCGGCAAGTACCGCGAAAACACGATCGACACCGTGCGGCTTGCCCTCGCCTCCCGCGAGCACATGTTCCGGATGGCGCAGGAAGAGGGGATCGAGTTCGATCTCGAGCGCCGCGGCATCCTGCATTTCTACCGCGACAAGGAGGCTTTCGACACAGCCGGCCAGGTCGACGTCCTCTACAGGGAAGGAGGCCTCCAGCGCGAGACGCTGGGCCCCGACGACATCCGCCGCATCGAGCCGACGCTGAAGGGCAGCTATTACGGCGGCTTCTTCACGCCCTCGGATTCGACGGGGGACATCCACAAGTTCACCCGCGGCCTCGCGGCGGCCTGCGCGCGGCGCGGCGTCAAGTTCCGCTACGATTCGGCGATCGAGGCGATCGAGCCGGCGAGCCGCGGCGGCTACGAGCTGCGCTGGCTCCCGGTCGGCCATGACGACGGCGATGCGACCATTCACGACTGGGAGCCGATCAACGCCGACGGCGTCGTGATCTGCGCCGGTTGCGAAAGCCGCAGGATCGCCGCCTCCCTCGGCGACCGGCTGAACATCTATCCGGTCAAGGGCTACTCGATCACGGTGCAGCTCTACAACGAGCGCAGCCAGGAGGCGGCGCCCTATGTCAGCATCCTGGACGACGCCACCAAGATCGTCTCGAGCCGCCTCGGCCGCGACCGCTTCCGCGTCGCCGGCACCGCCGAGTTCAACGGCTTCAACCGCGACATCCGGCACGACCGGATCGAGCCCCTGATCCGCTGGACCCGCGAGCAGTTCCCGGACGTGCAGACGGACCGCGTCATCGCCTGGAGCGGCCTCAGGCCCATGATGCCCAGCATGCTGCCCCGCGTCGGGCCGGGCAAGCGGCCGGGCATCTTCTACAATACCGGGCACGGCCATCTCGGCTGGACGCTCTGCGCCGCGACGGCCCAGGGGCTCGCGGCGGCCGTCGAATCCACGCTCCCCGCGGACAAGGCGGCCCGCGCGGCGGCGTAAGGAGCGCCTTCCCTTGCCATCCCCGGCGACCCGAAGGGCCGGGAAGGGGATCCAGAGCCGCCTGCGCCCCCCCTGGATCCCCTTCCCGCGCCTGCGGCGCGCCGGGGATGACAGGGAGGCGCTTCACCCGCCCCGGCTAGCAGCTCAGCCTCCCCGCGCCAGCCGGTCCGCATAGACCCGCAAATGGGTCTGGGCGGCGGAGAGGAGGGGCGTGTCGAGGCCGTGGCGCCGCGCCCGCGCCTCGAGGTCGCCGACGATCTGGTCCGCCTCGACCGGAAGCCCCCCGAGGAGATCGCGGTACATGGACGCGGCCATGGGCGAGCCCTTCTGCGTGAGCATCTTCGTGACGGATTCGAGGAAGGCGGCGCTCGGCGCGATCCCGTCCGTCTCGACCACCTTCACCACCTCCGCCAGGAACCGGAGCACGAAGTCCCGTCCGCCCGCGGCGGCCTCGATCTCGCCGATCGTGCCCCGCATCAGGCAGCAGATGCCGCCCATGGTGGCGAGCATCGTCCATTTCTCCCACAGCTCCCGGCCGATCTCCTGCGTCAGGCGGGCGGTGAAGCCGGCCCCCTGCATCACGCCGTCGAGCCGCTTCGTGCGCTCGGAGGGCCGCCCGTCCAGCTCGCCATAGGCCAGCTCCTGGAACAGGGCGAGCTGGCGGATGCGCCCCTCGGGATCGATCGTGGTCGAGACCTTGCAGACCCCGCCGACCAGCGCCTCGCCATAGGCAGCCCGGATCGCGTCGAGATGGCGCATGCCGTTGAGGACCGGCATGATCATCGTCTGCGGCCCGACGGCGGGCCGGATGTCGGCGAGGGCCTGGTCGAGGCCGAACGCCTTGACCGTGAGCAGGACCAGGTCGAACGGCCCCTCGATCTCCCCCGCCCCGACGAGCTTCGGCCTCAGCGTGACGTCCCCGTGCGGGCTGAGGAGCACCAGTCCCTTCTCGCGAAGCTGCGCCGCCCGTCCGGGCCGGACGAGGAAGGTCACGTCGCGCCCGGCCTCGGCGAGGCGGCCGCCGAAATATCCGCCGGTCGCCCCGGCCCCCACCACCAGAATGCGCATCCGCTTCTCCTCAATAGAAAGCCTGGAGGCCCGTGATGGCCCGCCCCAGGATGAGGGCGTGGACGTCGTGGGTGCCCTCGTAGGTGTTCACCGTCTCGAGATTCTGGGCGTGGCGCATGATGTGGAACTCGCCCATGATGCCGTTGCCGCCGAGCATGTCGCGAGCCTCTCGCGCGATGGCGAGCGCCTTGCCGCAATTGTTGCGCTTGACGATCGAGATCATCTCCGGCGCCATCCTGCCCTCGTCGAAGAGCCGGCCGACCCTGAGCGACGCCTGGAGGCCGAGCGTGATCTCGGTCATCATGTCGGCGAGCTTCTTCTGCACGAGCTGCGTCTGGGCGAGGGGGCGGCCGAACTGCCTGCGGTCGAGCGTGTATTGCCGCGCGCGGTGCCAGCAATCCTCCGCCGCGCCGAGCGCGCCCCAGGAAATGCCGTAGCGCGCCCGGTTGAGGCAGCCGAACGGCCCCTTGAGGCCCGAGACGTTCGGGAGCAGGTGCTCCTCGCTCACCTCGACCCCGTCCATGACGATCTCACCCGTGATCGAGGCGCGCAGCGAGAGCTTGCCGCCGATCTTGGGCGCGGAGAGGCCCTTCATGCCCTTTTCCAGCACGAAGCCGCGGATCTGGTTGTCGTGGGCGGCTGATTTCGCCCAGACGACGAAGACGTCGGCGATGGGGGCGTTCGAGATCCACATCTTGGAGCCGAACAGGCGATAGCCGCCGTCGATCTTCTCCGCCCGCGTCTTCATGCCGCCCGGATCGGAGCCCGCATCGGGCTCCGTGAGCCCGAAGCAGCCCACCCATTCGCCGGATGCAAGCCTCGGCAGGTATTTCCGGCGCTGGCCTTCGTCGCCATAGGCGTAGATCGGATACATCACGAGCGAGGACTGGACGCTCATCATCGAGCGGTAGCCGGAATCGACCCGCTCCACCTCGCGGGCCACGAGGCCGTAGGACACGTAGCTCGCCGCCGCGCAGCCGTAATCCTCGGGCAGGGTGACGCCGAGGAGGCCGAGTTCGCCCATCTCGTTGAAGATCTCGCGGTCCGTCCTCTCGTGGGCATAGGCGTCGACGGCGCGGGGCAGCAGCTTGTCCTGCGCATAGCTGCGCGCCGTGTCGCGGATCATGCGCTCGTCGCCGGTGAGCTGCTCGTTCAGGAGAAGAGGATCGTCCCAGACGAAAGGTTGAAGCGCGCTCTTCTTTGGCCCGCCCGACTTGATCGCCTGACTCATCGTTTCCGTCCCTTCCGTTGCTGGCCGCCGCCTCGCGCGGCCCGTCCGTTAACCATCTCTACCATTCGCCCCGCCCTGCCGCGATGGTCTAGAGGGCCGAAATTCCTTTGATTTTCAACTCATAGTGTGTTAAGAGAAAGAACCTGCCCGATCCGGCCGGATCGGGCCTGAGCCCGGATGCTTACCATACAGGATCGCGAGTCGACTTCGCCGGCGTTTTGGCGAAGCGAGGCGGTTTTGTCGTCGGCGCCGGGACCGGGAGCGAGCGGGCCGCTCGCCTCCGGGGGATCGCGACGGGACATGGAGCCCCGGGGGACGAGCGTCCCGCGGGACATGGCTTCCGCCCGAAACTGGATACCACACCACGTCCGCGAGGCGCGGGCGAGAAGGAAGGCGTGTCGATGACAAGCGCGAAGAAGACGGCTCAGCGGCAGGGCTACAAGGTCGGTGAAGCGGTTGTCTACCCCGCTCATGGCGTCGGCCGCATCACGGCGATCGAGGAGCAGGAGATCGCCGGCTTCAAGCTCGAGCTTTTCGTCGTTTCCTTCGAGAAGGACAAGATGGTCCTGCGCGTGCCGACGGCCAAGGCCGCGAGCGTGGGCATGCGCAAGCTCGCCGAGCCGGCCAGCATGCAGAAGGCGCTCCACGTCCTGACTGGCCGGGCTCGCATCAAGCGCACCATGTGGTCGCGCCGCGCGCAGGAATACGAGGCCAAGATCAATTCGGGCGATCTCATCGCGGTCGCCGAGGTGGTCCGCGACCTGCACCGCGCCGAGACGCAGCCCGAGCAATCCTATAGCGAGCGCCAGCTCTACGAGGCGGCGCTCGACCGGGTGGTGCGCGAGCTGTCCCAGGTGAACAAGATCACCGATACCGAGGCCACAAAGCTGATCCAGGCGGCCCTCGCCAAGGCGCCCCGCCGCAAGGGCTCCGAGGCGGAGGGGGAAGCCGAGAACGACGGCGACGGCCAGATCCAGGACGAAGCCGCCTGAGCGGCGGTCCACTCCAAGAGTCGAAAGCCCGGCCTCGCCAGGCTGTGCGAGAACACAGGAGGCTCCGGTTTGACCGGGGCCTCTTTTTCTTTCAGGCGATTGCGGCCGTGATGTTGATGGCGCGGAGCATGTTGTAGGCGAGG
>OEIU01000805.1_pt1 | contig 25112 bp, 18 predicted proteins | sample 1539221 | NCBI WGS metagenome assembly OEIU01 (sample SAMN03792071, study PRJEB22550) | activated sludge metagenome | feature: wastewater treatment plant; material: activated sludge; isolation source: Wastewater treatment plant of a petroleum refinery complex | place: Argentina: Zarate | collected...
CGGATTGTAACGGAAGCGCGTCTCGATCTGGAAATCGCCGGCCAGCGCCTGCCCGCCAATCGTCTCGCGCGCCCGCTGCATCAGCCAGTGCGCATGCAGCCCCTCGACATAGCCCCTTGCCGTTTCGGCGCGCGACGGCATGGCGCCGTCGATCCAGGCGCCGATTTCCACGTTCCGTCCAGCCGCCGCCTCGCGCGCGAAACCGGGCGGTATCTCGATGGCGAGACTCAGCTCGCCGCTTCGCATCCGCCGGTCCAGTTCCGCCGCACTGAGGATCGGCGGCTGCTCGGAGAAGAAGCGCGATCCGGAGATATCGAGCGTGTAGTCGCGGCTGAACGTGGTCTGGTCGTGGTCGAGCACCGCGTAAGGCAGGTCCTCGACATCCATGTTTATGCCATAGCCGATGACGAACAGCAGGAGGAGGCTGCCGATGAAGGCGAAAGAGGCGCGGATCGGATCGCGGCGCAGCTCCAGAGCCTCGCGTCTTGTATAGCTTGCGATGCGGCGGGGATCGAGAAAACGCCTGCGCCGCCCGACTTGATGGTGCGAGGCGATGGCCTGCATCATGCCGGGAGCGGGGGGGCCTGCTTGCGGCCCCGCGGCCTGCGTGCCCTCCTCGTCCGCGATCGCTTCCTCCAGATAGCTGACAAAGGCCTCTTCCAGATCGGCGCTGCCGCGCTTCTCGACGATCGCAGCCGGCGTATCGCTGACGAGCACCTTGCCGGCGTGCATCAGCGAGATGCGGTCGCAGCGCTCGGCCTCGTTCATGAAGTGCGTGGAGATGAAGATGGTGACGCCGTCCTTGCGCCACAGATCGGCGAAGCTCTGCCACAGCGCATCGCGTGCGATCGGATCGACGCCGGAAGTCGGCTCGTCGAGGATCAGCATTTCCGGCGCATGGATCATCGCCACAGCGAGCGACAGGCGCTGGGTGACGCCGAGCGGCAGCGAATCCGGCAGCGTGTCCATGACGCCGGCGAGACCGAAACGCTGCGCCATCTCGTCGATGCGCGCCGGGATTTTATCAGCCGGCAGATGAAAAAGGCGGGCATGCAGGTCGAGGTTCTGCCGCACGGTGAGTTCTGAATAGAGCGAGAAGGACTGCGACATGTAGCCGACACGCCGCCGCGTGCCGATGTCGTGCGGATTCACCTCGCGCCCGAACAGGCGCGCCACGCCTTCGCTCGCAGGCAGAAGCCCGGCCAGCATCTTCATGGTCGTGGTCTTGCCGCAGCCGTTGGAGCCGAGGAAGCCGAAGATCTCGCCGCGCGGGATGCGGAAGCTCACATTGTCCACGGCGGTGAAATCGCCGAAACGTATGGTCAGGCCCTCCGCCTCGATCGCTGCATCGCCGTCGCCATCAGGGGGACGCGGCAAGATCTCGACGGCGCGATATTGCCGGCGCTTCTCCTCGGGCATCAAAGCAATGAAGGCCTCGTCGAGGGACGCCGCTCCGGTCTGTTCAAGAAGCTCGCTAGGCGAGCCCGTGGCAAGCACGCGGCCTGCATCCATCGCGACCAGCCAGTCGAAGCCCGCCGCCTCCTCCATGTAGGCGGTGGCGACGATGACGCCCATTCCCGGCCGGTTCTTGCGGATCGCATTGATCAGATCCCAGAACTGGCGTCGCGCTAGCGGATCGACGCCGGTGGTCGGCTCATCGAGAATCAGGAGGTGCGGATCGTGGATCAGCGCGCAGCAGAGGCCGAGCTTCTGCTTCATGCCGCCAGACAGTTTTCCGGCGGGCCGGTCGGGAAAGGGATCGAGACCGGTTGCGACGAGCAGTTCGTGAATGCGCCGCTCGCGCTCGTCGCGGGCATGGCCGAAAAGGCGGCCGAAGAAGTCCACATTCTCGAACACCGAAAGCGTCGGATAGAGGTTCTTGCCGAGACCTTGCGGCATGTAGGCGATGCGCGGGCCGACCTTGCTGCGTTGACGCTGATCGCGCATGTCGGCGCCCAGCGCCTCGACCTCGCCATGCTGCAGCTTGCGCGCGCCGGCGATGATGGAAAGCAGCGTCGACTTCCCTACTCCGTCAGGTCCGATAAGACCGAGCATGCGGCCCGCCGGAAAGTCGAGCGTGACGTCATCGAGCGCGCGGGTCTTCCTGAAAACATGGCTGACGTTGCGGACGCGCGCGGCGAAGGGCCTGGAATCGTTTGGGACCTCTCCCTTCATTCCAGCAGTCCGGTCCGCAGGCTCTCCGGCCACTCCGTCGTCGGATCGATCCTGACATAGGCGACGCCCGGCAGGCCCGGTTTCACATATTCGGAGTGCCGTTGCAGGAGATCGATCGGCACCCTCACGCGAATGCGAAACATCAGGCCCTGCCGCTCATCGGTCGTTTCCACCGTACGCGGGGTGAACTGCGCGACGTCGGAGATGAACGACACTCCCGCCGGGACCACGACGCCCGGCGCGGTATCAAGCACGATGCGCGCTTCGGCGCCCATCGCGACGCGGCCGGCCTCCATGGTCGGCAGGAAGAAGGTCATGTAGACGTCGTTGAGATCGATCAGGTTGAGGACCCGGCCGCCGCCAGCGACGACGTCGCCCGGCTGCGCCACGAGATACTGCACCCGTCCGTCGCGTGGCGAGCGGAGCGCGCTGTCGTCGATATCCGCCTGGATGCGCTCGATGGTGGCCTCGGCCGCCTCGATGATGGCCTCCGCGTCGATGATCTGCGCCCGGGCTGTCGCGATCCCGGCGGTGACCGCAGCGACTTGCGCCCGCGCGGCATCGAGGGCAGCGCGTGCCCCGTCGACACGGGAACGGTCGTCGTCCAGCACCTGCTGCGAGATGGCGTTGTTGCGGGCGAGCTGCTCCGAGCGTCCGAGCCTGCGCTCCGCCGCGTCTAGCTCGGTCTGCCGCTGGGCGGCGACGGCAAGTGCCGCGGAATGCTCGGCCTCGGCCTGCGCCACGCCGCTTTCGGCGACATCCCTGCCGATGCGGCCCCGCTGCAACTGCGCGCGCGCCTCGCGCAATTGCGCTTCGAGCTGCTGCGTATCCATCCGGGCGAGGACCTGTCCGAGCGACACCATCTCGCCCTCATGCACGATGATGTCCCTTACCCGCCCGCCCGTGCGCGCCGATATGTCGATCGACACGGCCTCGATGCGGCCGTTGCCGGAGGCGATCCCCTCGGGCACGGCGGGTTTGGCCAGTCGCTGCGTCAGATACCAGCCGAGAACGGCGACCGCGACAACGGCCAGCATCCAGAACCACCGGCTGCCGAACAATGCTTTCAGCCGGTCAGGCATTGCCGACACCTCGCGGCAACCGGCAACGATGACGGTCGTGGAACAAACTGCAATCCTTCCGTCCTGATCGAATCTTCAAGGCGTCGACGCTGCGCGAACCAACATCGTATCCGACTCGCCAAAGCGCACGTCAGACATTCGGGCCGCATACTGTCGAGGATGTGTCGAGCCAGCCTTGATCTTGCTCAATAATGCCGGGCGGGTCGAGTGCCTTCGGACAGACAAGGCTGGGCTGGCAGCCAGGCTGCATCTGCCGCGATCGGCGCGGCGATTGTCAGGGCTATCGAGTCAAACGCTTTTATCGGCGATGCCGCCTGATCTGATCGGAAACTTTTTCGCCGATCATGATGCACACGGCGTTCGGGTTGCCGGAGATCAGTGTCGGCATGATCGACGCATCCGCGACCCGCAGCCCGTCCACCCCACGCACCCGCAGTTCGGGATCGACGACCGCCATCTCGTCCGATCCCATCCGGCACGTGCCGGATGGATGCAGCGCCGCATGTGCATCCTTCTGGCAGAAAGCGCGGAATTCGGCGCGCGATATGGTTTTGCCGGAGGGGACGTGGCGTCTTTCGATATAGCGGCTGATCGGCGCCTGTTCCATGATCTCCATGGCGAGCAGGCCTCCGTCTGTCACCGTTTCCAGATCGTAAGGGTCACTGAAATAGCGCGGGACGATACGGGGAAAGGCGGCGGGATCGTTGCTCGCCAGCCGTACTTCGCCACGCGAGCGCGGACGGATCTGACCGAGATTCAGCGTGCAGCCATTGCCGCCCGGCACGGCCTCGATTCCTTCTTCGATGCCCGCGCCGACCACGAAGATATACTGCATGTCGGGCGTCACCTCGCCCCTGTTGCCCCACCAGAAGGCGCCCCCCTCGATCAGGTTTGAGGAGGCAGGGCCGCCCCTGAAGAGCGCATAGTTGAGCCCGGCCGCCGCCTTCCAGTGCAGCTTCTTGTACTTGTCGTAGCTGTGCGGACCGTTCAGCTGATAGATCAGCGAAATCTCTATGTGATCCTGCAGGTTCCGCCCGACGCCGCGAAGGTCCGCCACGGCCTTGATACCATGCCCGGCCAGTTCGTCGGCGGCACCGATGCCGGATAGCATCAGCAGCTTGGGCGAATTGATCGCGCCCGCCGAAAGGATTACTTCGCGGGTGGCGCGCAGCATATGGCTCCTGCCTCCGCTCACATATTCGACGCCGACCGCCCTGCCCTTCTCGATGACGATCCGCGTCGCGCGCGCGCCCGTCGCGACGCGGAGGTTCCGCCGCTTGCGCGCGGGCTTTATGTAGGCGACGGCAGCGCTGCTGCGCCGGTTGTCGCGGGCAGTGATCTGGTAAAGGCCGCACCCCGCCTGATTGCCGGAATTGAAGTCCGGATTGTATGGCAGGCCCGCCTGCTGGCATGCCTTCAGCCAGGCTCTCGTCAGCGGGTGGATATGGTCGATGTCCGAAACGCCGAGCGGTCCGCCGACCGCGTGAGCCTCGTTGCAGAAGCGGTTGTTGTCCTCTGCCTTGCGGAAATAGGGCAGCACGTCGTCATAGCCCCAACCCACCGCTCCCAGTTCTTCCCAGCTCGCATAGTCCTGCGGATTGCCGCGGATGTAGATCATGGCATTCACGGAACTGCCGCCGCCAAGCACGCTCGCCTGCACCATGGTCGGCGTCTCGTTCCGCTCCTGCTCGGAAGTCGGCTCCCACGGCATGCGCTTCAGCAGCGGCCCCTGCGCCGTCTTGTAATAGGCCCCCGGAATATGGATGTAGGGATTGCGATCACGCGGCCCCTCCTCGAGCAGCACGACCGATACGTCGGCATCCTCGGACAGGCGCGAGGCGATGACGCAACCGGTCGAGCCGCCGCCGACGACGATGTAATCCGCAGTATCCATCTTGCCGATCTCCATGCGCGGAAAGCCGGCGCGGCGAAGCGCGGGCGTAGCCGGAAGGCCTTCGCTCCAGCATGCCGACCGGCCGGCGACTCCGGGACGGTAAAGTCTGGAATTCCGGCCCATCGTGCAATTTCGCAGGCCACACGTGCGCGAAGCAGGTCGAAGCGGCTTGCGCTGAAGAGTGCGCCAGATTGCATGAGTGGAAGGTGGCAGGGCGACAGGCCCTTTGTCGTCAGCCGACGCGGATCATGTCCGAACCGTCGCCGAGATACTGCAACGCCTCGCGCGGGATCGAAGGATCGTTGCGATCCATCACGGTAATGGTCTCGAGGTGCTCGCGCTTCAGCAGCCCCGGTCCGCGATAGTGCAGCGCGACCTTGGTCGCGTAAGGCTGACGGAACATGGTCGCGGCAATGCCGCTTGCGATGCCGAACATGAACTTCTTCGAGTTTCGCCGGACCTGCGCGAAGACGCCGAATGTCAGTTCATTGCGCTGGATGCCCTCGAAATCAGCGGTGAACAGGCGGTCCGCGACCGGAAAGCAGAAGCCGTAATATTTGAAAACATACTCGGTCTTCTTGGGATCGTCGTAGCTCGGAAAGCGCTCGACGTAATAGTGCTGCAGGAACTCCCTGTTCCGGTAGATGCAAAGCGCGGAGCGCAGCACGAAACCCTTGTAGATGGAAGAGAACTGATAGCGGTCGTAGACGCCGACGATTTCGCTCTCCTGGGCATCGTTGCCGACAATGACGCTTGAGATGAAAGCGGACAATTCGGGCAGCTGCTTGGCGGTCGTCATCGCATGGAAGAAATTGCCGTCGACCAGCGTCCGGAACTCGTCCGGGTCGGAGAAAAGGATCGGCACGCTCAGGCCGAAGTGATTTGCGATCATCCTCAGATTCGAGGAGGATGGGACGTGGGCGCCCGACAGATATTTGTTGAACTGCTGGCGATTCACGTTGATCTTGCGGCAGAGTCCGGCGATGGAGCCCTGCTGGTCGCACAGGGTGCGCAAATTGGCCGCGAAGGCCGCGTTGCTGCCTATGTGCTGATCCATTGGCTCCGCCCGACTATTGCGCGTTGTGGCGCGAAATCTACTTCATATTGCGAAAGCCTTCAACTGGCTGCGAAATTGTCGGCACGCCGGCGATCGTCGAAGATCGCGCTCAAATCGGCGACGAGATACGCATGCCTCCGGATACGGTAAAGAAAAGCGGTTGGGCCGTCATGGGCACAGGCACCGTGGCCGCCGAGCAGATGGTTTCGGCCATTCGCGCGCTTGGCCTTTCGCCGCTCTGGGTGGCGAGCCGCAGCGAGACCCGCGCCAACCACTTCGCCCGGGATGCCGATATTCCGCGGTCGACCACCGATCCTCACCGGGCGATCGACGATCCCCATGTCGCCTTCGTCTACATCGCCGCGGCTGTCGAACGACGGCCCTTCTACATCCGAGCCGCAGCATCGGCAGGAAAACACATCGTCTGCGACGGCCCGATCGCCGCGACGGCAAGGACGGCGGCCGAGCTGGCGCGGATATGCGAAGCCGCCGGCGTGGTGCTGGCGATAAGCCAGCGTGCCCGCGCCTCGGCGGTGCATCAGACGATGGAGCGCCTTGTCGCCGGTGGGGCCATCGGCGCGTTGCGATCGCTCACCATTCTTCGCGGGGGGCCTTATGGCCCCGAAGCGACGCGGTGGAGCAGCCGGCCGGTCGATCGCCCTGACATCTTTCTCGAAATGTGCGTCGAGGACATCGACCTCGCCCGCTTCCTGACCGGAGAGGAACCCGGAGAAGCGCTCGCCATCGCCGACCGCAACCCGACCGAGGGTATGCCTGACCATCTGGCCTATGTGCTGCGGATGGGCGAAACGCTCTTCCAGGCGCATGAGAGCTATTCCACCGCCGACATGGAGAGCATCGTGGTCGCCGCCGGTTCGGACGGTATCCTCATCGCCAGCGGCACGCTTGGACATCGCGGCTCCGGCACTCTGGTGCGGCGCCTCGAAGGCCGCAACGAGTTTATCCCGATCCGCGAGCGCGACGCATATCTCGCGACGCTCGAACAGTTCATCGACGCGGTCGAGGGCAGATCGCCGCCGCTCGCGAATGGCGCGGACGGTTATGCGGCGCTGGCCGCCGCCGAGGCGGTGATGAAATCGGCAAAGAGGGGACGCGTCGTTGCGACCTGAACCGCCCAGACGGTCTTGCCGGCCAGCGCCGGCGGCCATCTGAGACCATGAACCCAACGGAGAATTTCCTCGATGCAAGAAAAACAGAGACTGATCCTCCACTCGCTGGTCGCCAAGTTCCAGCCGCTGGTCATGGACCTGGAGCTTGCCAGAACAGTAGGTTTCGACGGCATCGAGGCGTCAAAGCTGAAGCTCAAGGCCTTTCTCGAGGCGGGCTTCACCGAGGCTGAACTGCGCGATCGCCTGCGCGGCTTCGATATTCCCGGCCTCGGCTTTCTGGTCGACATCGAACGCACCGGCGCCGACGAGCCTGCGCTGATGGCCGACGCGGAAGAATTCTTCCATCTCGCGAAGCTTGTCGGCGCTAAGGCGGTGCAGGTGCTCACCGGCCCGGCAAACGTACAGGCGCTGATCGACTACACCAGTTCCGGAAGCACCTCCCTCTACAAGGGCGTGCTCGGCCTGCCGCGCGACGAGCAGATCAGGATCACGGCGAAGAACCTCGCAAAACTGGCCGATCGCGCCGCGGAAGAGGGACTTCTGCTTTATCTGGAAGCGCTCGGCTGGACGCCGTTGAACACGCTCGCCGACCAGCTCGAAATCATCGACCGCGCCGGCCGCGACAATGTCAGGCTGCTCATAGACTACTGGCACTGCTATGTGGCCGGAGACACGCCGGACGTCGTGGCGAAAATCGACAAGAACATCCTCTACGGCGTGCATTTCTGCGATTCGCTACGGTATGACGGCGGCGTTCCCGTTGAAGCCGTGCTGCGCGACGTTCCGACCGGCAGCGGCGTGATCGATCTCAAGGCATGGACCGACGCCGTGAAGGCGACCGGCTATGTCGGGTGGTGGAGCTGCGAGATGTTCTCGCGCAAGCAGCATCAGGAGAACAGCTACGAGGTCGCCCGGGGAATCCACGATCTGATGAACCGGCTGATCAACGGCTGACACCGACGAGGACGCAACGAAAAGCCGCCCTTTGCATTCGCGGGGGCGGCTTTTTTCGTTGGCAGCAGCGCTCTCCGTGTTGAACGCGGCAGGATCGGGACCGCGCTCGAACCGGCCCCGGTCAGAGGGCGATGCCGGCTTTCTCCAGAGCCTCGCGGGTCGAGCGAGCCGATACGTCCGCCACTTCTTCCGCGCTCATCGTGGCGAGCATCGGCGAAAAGACCTCCGGTCCAACCTGGTTCAATCCCCCGCTCCGCGCGAGCACGGAGATGATTTCCGTGTTGGGGAACTCGCCGTCTCCGGGGAACTTGCGGTCGTAGCAATCGTCCTTGATGGACACCCGCTGCGGGAGTTCCAGCGGCCCGTCATTCAGCTGCACGCAATGGATCATCTCGCCGGGAATGGTCTTCAACACCTCGATGTCGGAGTGGCTTCTGACAAAATGCCATACGTCGAAGACGAGACCGCCGTTCTTCGCGCCTGCTCCGGACACGATCTCCCATGCCATCGAAAGCGTCGGCACGCCCCAGAGCGGAATGAATTCCAGGTCGCAGAACATGCCGTGCTCGGCCGCGCGCTTGCAGATATTGGCGTAGTGCTCGGTGATCTCGCCGATGGACATGGAATTCAGCGGGAACGTCGCATTGAGGCTGGCATAGGTGCACCCCAGCGCCGCGCAGAGCTCGAAGAAGCGATCAGGCTCCGTGTTGACGCTGGCGATATAGGCTTCGTCCATATTGTCCGGCCGCCAGATGCGCGGCCAGGTGTTCAGGGGATCGAGGCGCGTGATCTCCACGCCTGCGTCGGACGCCCGCGCGGAGATATCCTTCGCGCTCAGGCCCGAGGCGAGAAGCTTTTCAACCTCAAGCGGCATCAGCGAAAGCTGCGAGAAGCCCGCGAGCCTCGTGGCGCGCAGCTTCTCGTCGAGCGGCAGATGCGCCACATTGGAAAACGGCATCATGGTGCTGTTGACGTGACCGGCCATTTCTCGCCTCCTCACTTCCGTCTTACGCCTGCGGGTGCAGCTCGATCGCGAGCCAGATGGAATCCGTGTCCGCGTAATAGCGGTGCCACGGATATTCCCACTGGTTCTTGCCGGCGACGCGGCAGAACGGATCATGCGTATAGCCGACCGGCATCAGCACATCCTCGTAGACGGTCGCCTCGTCGCGCTGCCGGAACTTCTGCATGCGACCCAGTCCGTGGATCTGCGTGTGGACCTCGAGAAACGGATGCTCGTTGTGGATGAAGCAGTCCGTCTCGCCTGGCGACCACCACAGATTGAGCTTCAGCGTGAAACGCTGACGGGCCTCGCCGGCCGGGCTCTCGTTGGTGAAGGCCAGCGGATCGACTTCCACCTCGCCGACCGTGTCCTGCGACGAGATGTAGAGCGGCGTGTCGCGCGGGAAGCTGCGGATGCGATTGCCGAGCCAATCCCAGCCGCGCAGGCCGACACCGCCCAGATTGGTGATCTTCTTCATCGTCAGGACCGCCACCCTCTCTGCGCTGGTGACGACCCCGCCGCGCAATGCCGTCGACTTCCAGGGCAGGACGATGCCCGGGACGTCGCCGCCGACGATCATGCGCTGCGGCGACAGGTTGACGACGACTCCGTTGTCGACCGTCAGATCGCGGACATTCTCGACCAGTACGGCTTCGATGAAATCGTCCGCGAAAGACAGGCGACGGCTGGTGTTGTGGGTGGCGGCCATGTCGGTTGATCCTGTTGTCAAATCGTCACGAAATTCGGTTTCGGCCCGGATGGTTGATGTGATCCGCGCGTTCATGCTGCCAGTTCACGCTTCAATCGGCTTGCTGCCCGCAGCACCACGGCGGCCACCGTCAGCGCGGGATTGACCGCAGCCGAGGTCGGCAGCACGCTGGCGTCCATGATGTAGAGGTTGCCGACATCATGCGCCCGGCAGAATGGATCGACGACCGACGTTGCAGCGTCGGCGCCAAGCCGTGCGGTGCCGCATTGATGGGAGGGAGTGCGGCGGTCGAAGGCGCGTGACAGTACGATCGGGAATCCCGCCGCCTTGAACACTTCCTTCGTCCTCTCCGACAGCGCGCGGTGGCAGGCGAGGTTCGACCGCTGCCAGTCGAGCCGGATCATGCCGCCATTCACGGTCACGCGGCTGTCGGGATTGGGCAGGTCCTCGCTCATCACGTACCAGTCGAAAGAGTAGCGGGCGAGCAGCGCAGTCGCGAACTCCGGCGCGTATTTCATGTTGGCCTTGAAGATCGGCCCGGTGATCTTGCCAAGCAGTTGCACATTGCCGAGCGGGTATCCGCTGCGGTCGTCGCGCAGATAGAAATCGTTGAATCCGAACGTCTTCTGGTGGACCGACGTGTTGCGCATGCGCGGATCGATCGCGATCATCGCGCTGCAGTTGTGGTTCATGAAATTGCGGCCGACCTGATCGGAGCCGTTGGCGAGCCCTTTCTTGTGCGCGCCGCCAGCCGAGCGCAGCAGCAACGCGGCGGAGTTCACCGCACCCGCGGCGAGGATGAAGCGGCCGGCGGCGATGCGGACCTCCGCGCCGTCCTTGCGAACCACGGCGTGCTTTATCGCCTTGCCGGCTCCATCGGTTTCCAGCCGCAGAACTTCCGCACCCGTCATCAGGGAGACGTTCTTGTGCCTGAGCGCCAGCGTCAGCGGTCCCGTCTCGGCATCGATCTTGCCTGTAAAAGTGTCCGGAAAGGCGTCCCAGGTCGTCTTGGCGCGCTTCAGCCAGGCGACATGATCGATGGCGATCGGCAGCGAGCTGGCGTGGATGCCGGTCTTGAGGATGCGCTCACGCAACCGTGCGACCGACGGCTCGTCGGGAACGGCACGATAGGCATAGGGCTTCGAATGCTGCGGCTCCGTCGGGTCCTCGCCGATTGCGCCGCGCACCTGAAAAAGCTGCTCGGCTTCCGAATACCAGGGCTCGATCTCCTCATAGGTGATCGGCCAGCCCGGCGTCGTGCCTTCCATGTGTTCGATCGGCGAAAAATCCTCGGCGCGATAGCGGTACATGATCGCGCCGTAGAATTTCGAGTTGCCGCCGACATTGTAGAAATTGCCGGGATTGAACGGCGCGCCCGCGCCGTCCTGCCAGAGTTCCTTCGTCCGGTAGAAGCCGCGCTGGAAGATGGCGCGGTCATCGCGCGCCTCCGGCGAATCGACCAGCCGCTCGCCGCGCTCGAGGATCAGGATGCGCGCTCCGGTGGGGGCCAGCACATGGGCCGCGGTGGCGCCGCCTATGCCTGAACCGATGATGACGATGTCTGCGGTCTGGTCCATGGCGTGTTCCGAGGGGTCCAGGAATGCCTGCCCGTCAAAGCGGCTCGACCGCCTGAGCATAGTCGACATTGCGATGCGCGTAACGGCGCACCCGCACGTTCGCCTGCTCGGCATGTCCGGCGAAACCTTCCATGATGCAGAGCCGCGAGCAGTGCTCCCCGATGGCGGCGGAGGCCTCGTCGGTCAGGATGCGCTGGTAGGTGCAGGTTTTCAGGAACTTGCCCACCCACAGGCCGCCCGTATAGCGGGCCGCACGCTTGGTCGGCAGCGTATGGTTGGTGCCGATAACCTTGTCCCCATACGCGACCGTGGTCCGCGCGCCGAGGAAGAGCGCGCCGTAATTGGTCATCCGTTCCAGGAAATAGTCGGGATCGGCCGTCATGACATGCACGTGTTCCGACGCGACCCGGTCGGCTTCGGCGACCATCTCGTCGAGCGTGTCGCACAGGATGATCTCGCCGCACTCTTCCCATGCCTTGCCGGCGATAGCCGCCGTCGGCAGGATCTTGAGCAGGCGTTCGATCTCGCGCTGCGTGTCCCTCGCCAGCTTTTCGGAACTGGTGATCAGGACGGCCGGTGAATTGACGCCGTGCTCGGCCTGACGGAGCAGGTCGGTGGCGCAAAGTTCGCCGTCCACCGAGTCGTCGGCGATGAGGAGCGTTTCCGTCGGTCCGGCGAAGAGGTCGATGCCGACCTTGCCGAACAGGAGGCGCTTGGCTTCCGCCACATAGGCGTTGCCCGGACCTGCCACCATGTCGACGGGCTGGATCGTCTCCGTCCCGTAGGCCATTGCCGCGATCGCCTGCACGCCGCCGAGGCAGTAGATCTCGTCGGCGCCGGCAAGATGCTGCGCCGCGACGATCAGCGGCGCGAGCCCACCCTTGAAGGGCGGCGCGCAGGTGATTACCCGGCCGCAGCCAGCCACCTTGGCGAAATTGGCGACGGGGATGTTGCGGTGGCCCAGAACGACTCCGGGCAGCGTCTCAACCTCGATGTCGAGCAGCGCCGCCTTCTGGACCTGTGCGAAATTGCGCACCTGCTCCTGCGCGAACTCGATATCGGCCCGCTGCTGTTTCGTCAGCCTGTCCAGGCAGGCCTGGATTTCCTGAGGCGTCAGCAGGTACGATTCGCGGTCGAGCTTGTCGAACTTGATCGAAAGCTCGCGCACGACGCGATCGCCGCCCTTTTCCACCGCCGAAAGCAGATCGGTCACCGCGTTGGTGAGCGATTGATCCTGGGAAATGCCTGCCGCCGGCTTCGCGGTCTTCAGATGCCTAATCATGCTCGCGAACCTCGCCGCTTCGGCCTGCCATCAGGGCAGGCCGCCTTTTTCTACGGACTGGATGATGATCTCGGAATGGAACTACATATGCTGTTCGAGCTTGCGCCCCTCGGCATATTCGGCCTGTTCCTTCTCGTAATAGGCCGGCGACGGGAAGTCCCACCAGCCGGTAACGAAAGGCCCGGCCGCGTCGCGGGACGTGGTGACCTCGACAAGAGCCGGGGCTTTGCTGTCGAGCGCCGTCTTCAGCGTTTTCTCGAGATCGGCGGCGTCCCCCACCTTCCACGATTCCATGCCGAAATTCTTCGCGACCTCCGAGATGTTGGCCGTGTAGGGTTCGCCATTCCCCTTGTGGTGGTTGAATTCCGAGGCGATATGCCGGCCCATGAACTTGCGCTGGCCGCCGCGGATCGACATGTAGCCGCGATTGTTCTGCACGAGGAAGACCGCCGGTATGTCGTTCATGACAGCCGTGCCCATCTCCGGCAGGCTCATCATGAAATCGCCGTCGCCCACGACGGCGACAACCTGACGGTCCGGCTGCGCGAGCTTGGCGCCGAGGGCGGCCGGCACCGCCCAACCCATCGGCGAGAACGATCCGGAAGTGATGTGCGTGCGCGGCTCGTAGACCGGAAAGGTCTGCTTGACGGCGCCTTGCGTGTTGCCGGAGCCGGCAAGGATGATGCCGCTGCGGTCCATCACCTTGCGCAGGGCGCCGAGCGGCCGCTGCGAGGTGAACGGGCTTTCATGACTGTCGCGGCGCGGCGCCAGCATCGCCTCCCATTCCTCCTTGGCGGCGCGAACGTCGGCGTGGAAGCGGTCGCGCCTGGCGAGCGCGCGGGCCGACTGCTGATCGGAGATCAGGGCCAGCATCGCCTCCAGCGTCGCGCGGGCGTCGGCGACGATGCCGACCTCGGTCGGGTAGTTCTTGCCGATCTCGTGATGGTCGAGATCGATATGGATCAGCTTGCCGGGCGGGATCGAGAAGCTCGCACCCTTGCGGTAGCTCGATGCCGACCAGTCGGTGAAGCGGCAGCCGACGGACATCACCACATCGGCCGATGCGGTGACCTTGTTGCCGCAGGAGGTGCCGGTCTGGCCGACGGCGCCGATGGACAGCGGATGGTCCTCGGAGATCGCTCCCTTGCCGTTCCAGGTGGAGGACACCGCCGCGCCCACCTTCTCGGCAAGGGCGGTCAGCGCCTCCGACGCATTGGCGGTGACGGCGCCACCGCCGGCGATGATGACCGGGCGCTCCGCATTGAGAAGCAGCGCGACGGCCTTCTCGACGGCGACCGGGTCCGGATAGGCGACGCCGACCGCCATGCGCGAGGCCAGCGGGTGGATGGTCACGTCGGCGGCCTCGGTCTGCAGATCCATCGGTACCTCGACATGCACCGGCCCCGGACGGCCCGAGAGCATGGTGTTGAAGGCGCGGTGCATGATGAACGGCAGCTCGTCGACGCGGCCGACCTTGTAGGCGCGCTTCGTCACCTGTTCGGTGATGCGCGGGAAGGCATTCTCCTGCTGGCGCTCCAGCTCCTGCATAACGCCATGGCCCTTCATGTGCGTCGCCGGCCCGCCGGAAACGTAGAAGGCCGGGATGGAGTCGGTGTAGCAGGTGGCGAGGCCGATGATCGTGTTGGTGGCGCCGGGTCCGATGGAGGTCGAGCACGCCATCGGCTTGCCGCTGGCGCGGAAATAGCCGTCGGCCATGTGCACGGCGCTCTGTTCGTGCATCACCTGGATGAACGGGATTTCCGACCCCTTTTCGAGAAAGGCATCGAACAGCGACCATATGCCATGTCCCGGGACGCCGGCGACATATTCGACGCCATATTCCTTCAGCGCGCGCGCAACGATCTGCCCACCGGTCAACTTCATGATCCGACTCTCCTCAAATTGCGATTGCTCACCGCCGATCCACGGGCCGGTTCGCCGATGCCCAAATCTTCACAAGAGAGCAGCCCTCGCGACAATTGCGCAGCATGTTGAATGCTGACGCAGAATGACGCATGGCATGCGAACATTCACGCAGAAGCCGAGAACGGATACCGTTGGCTGCCGGGTTTTTTCGCCGGTCTTTTCTACAAATGCCTGCAAAATGCTGACGGCCGATACAGGCACAAGCGCAAGGCGCATTTGTTCGCCAGGCCACCATCGCGCGAAAATCTGACGCAGACCTTCGCATGCAATGCGCAATGTCGCTTCGTGAAACTGTGCGCTGCGCAATTGAGCGTCCGCCGCTTTCATAGATAGTTTCGGGTCGAGCATGCAAGGGTCCAAGACACGTTTCGAACGTGCTGAAGGGAACAATCCACCGATCGACGGTGTGCCGAACCTCGCATCGTTTCGCTGACCGGGCGCTGGCTTCAGCGCCTCGTTCGACGGCCCACTCGGGCCGCCGTCCGGCGAAGCTTTGACCGGGCGCTGCGCCAGCATCTTTCGATCGGCTCAACAGTGGAGCGAACCGATGACACGGTCGAAAACGGTGACTGGCGGACTGCTTGCCGCTCCGGCCGTCGTCTATATGACGATCTTCTTCATCGTGCCGGCGCTGACCCTGTTCGTCTACTCGTTCTGGACATCGGCTTCCTACAGGATCGTGCCTGACTTCGTCTTCACGAACTACATCGGTTCGATCACGTCGCCTGTGTTCCTGAAGGTGACCCTGAACGCGATCACCATCGGCCTGTCGACAGCGGTGATCACGCTCATACTGGCGATCCCGGTCGGCTACTACCTCGTTTATGTCAGCCGCTCGCAGACCATCCTCTATCTGATCCTGATCACCTGGTTCTCCAGCTACCTCGTCCGCATCTACGCGTGGCGCACGCTGCTCGGCACCAACGGCGTGCTGAACACCGTGCTCCTGCAGCTCGGCATCATCGACCATCCGGTCGGCGCGTTTCTCTTCAGTCCCTTCGCGGTGACGATCACGCTGGTGCACATCTATCTGCCGTTCTGCATCCTGCTGGTCGTCTCCGCGCTTGCCGAGATCAAGCGCGAGCTGATCGACGCGTCGCGCGACCTCGGCACGTCGGCGGTGGGCGCCTTCTTCAAGGTAATCGCGCCGAATGCCGCAAACGGTCTGGTCGGCGCGTTCATGCTGACCTTCATCCTTGTCGCCGGCGATTATGTGACGCCCCAGATGCTGGGCGGTTCGTCCGGCCAGACGACCGGCCTGCTCATTGCCGACCAGTTCCGCAAGACCGGAAACTGGCCCCTCGGCGCGGCGCAGGCCTTCATCATGTTCGCGGTGTCGCTTGCCATCTATCTCGCCGTCATCGGCGTCGGACGGGCGACGGGCCTCGTGCCGAAGCGTCGCAAAGCCAAGAAAGCGGAGGTTTAGGTCATGCTGTTGCGCATCGCCGTCTGGATGATCCTTGCCTTCCTCGTCATGCCGCTCGTGATCATCGTGCTGTTCAGTTTCCACGCGTCGACGTCCCTCACCTTCCCCTTCGCCGGCTTCAGCCTGCGCTGGTACGCGGAGATCTTCTCCAACGCGCAGCTCGGCGCGGCCGTTCTGAAGAGCGTATGGATCGCCTTGTTCACCGCGATCGCGACGCTGCTGCTCGGCGCGGCGGTGGCGCTCGCCTGGCTTCGGCTGGAATCGCTCCGGCGCGGCATCATCGAGGCCGTCTGCCTGACGCCGATCGCCCTCCCCGGTCTCTTCGTCGGCGTATCGCTGCTCACGCTCTTCGCGCAGGCGGGCGTCCAGCTTTCCACCGTGACGATCGTCATCGCGCATGTCGTTCTGGCCATTCCGATCCTCGTGGTGGCGATGCGCGCGCGCCTCGCGCTGTTCGACCCATCGCTCGAGGAAGCCGCGCGCGATCTCGGTGCCTCGCAGTTGCAGACGTTCCGGCGGGTGACCCTGCCGCTGATCATGCCGACGCTGATCGCGTCCGCGATCCTCGCCTTCACCGTTTCCTTCGACGAATTCGTCGTGACGTCCTTCGTGGCTGGCACCGAAACGACATTGCCGATGTACATCTGGTCGATGATGCGCCGCACGGTGACACCGCTGGTGAACGCCATCTCGACGCTCGCCCTCTTCTTCTCCGTCGCGATCCTGATCGGTGCCTGGATCGTCGGTCAGGCCCGCCGCCGCTCTGCGGTCGCGAACCGCACGCCATCCTAGGAGCCGCCCCATGGACACACACACGACCCACGGCCAGACCGCTTCGGGCAAGCCCATCATCGAGATCAGCGGCGGCCGGAAGACTTTCGGCACCTTCACCGCGCTGAACGATATCGACCTGTCGATCCGGGAAGGCGAGATCGTGACGCTGCTCGGGCCTTCCGGGTGCGGCAAGACGACCCTGATGCGGCTCATCGCCGGCTTCGAGACGCTGACCGCCGGCACGGTCCGCATCGACGGCGCCGACGTCGCCGGCCTGCCGCCGGAAAAGCGCCCGGTCAACATGGTGTTCCAGCGCTACGCCCTGTTTCCGCATCTCGACGTCTTCGAGAATGTCGCCTTCGGCCTCAAGGTGAAGGGCATGGGGCGGGACGAGATCAAGCAGCGCGTCAACCGGATGCTGCACATCGTCCAGCTCGACAGCTTCGCCAACCGCTACATCGACGAATTGTCGGGCGGGCAGAGCCAGCGCGTGGCGCTGGCGCGCGCTCTGGTGAACGAGCCGAAGGTCCTTCTGCTGGCCGAGCCGCTGGCCGCACTCGATCTCAAGATCCGCCAGCACATGCTCTCGGAGATGAAGCGCATCCATGTGGAGACGGGCGCGACCTTCGTCTATGTCACGCACGATCAGGACGAAGCCATGATCCTGTCGGATCGCGTGGTGCTGATGGAAAAGGGCCACATCGTCCAGATTGACCGGCCGGAAGACATGTACGCGAAGCCGCGCACACTGTTCGCCGCGAAATTCCTCGGTGAAACCAACCTGTTTGAAGGGGTCGTCGGCGAGACCGGCGCCGCCGGAACCGTGGTCGTCACGCCGTCGGGCCAGCGCTTCGCCAGCAGCGAGCGCGTCGCCAACCGGCAAGGCGACAAGGTCGTCGTCTCGATCCGCCCGGAGTCCTTCTCCTTCCATGAGAGCAGTGACGCCCCTTCGCAATCCGCGAGGGCGCGGGTGGACGATGTCGTCTTCATCGGCAGCCGCTCCTTCTACAGCCTCACCATGGCGGATGGCGCGAAGGCCCGGATTCAGGTCCAGCGCAACGCACGCGCCGCGCTGCCCCACACCGGAGAGGAAACGCAGCTTTTCTGGGAGGCCGACAATGTCGTCGTCCTGCCGTCCGCCTGACGCACCGAAGCGCACCCTTCGCAAGGTGACGCACACCTAACATCCGCCCGCGCCGTCAATTCATACGATGCGAAATTGTAACCACAGCCCTCCCGTCGAAAATCACCGATGCAAGACGGGGCAAACTCATAAAGGGAACTCTGCCATGAAAAAGATCTGGTCCACCGACGAAATCCTCAATGCGATGACGATGAGTCGCCGCTCCTTCCTGGCCGGCTCCACGGCGGCTGCCGCAGCCGGGGTGTTTTCAGCGCCCTTCCTCCCGAACACCGCCCGCGCCGCGGTCGGCGGCGACATACAGATCATGGCCTGGGAAGGCTGGGAACTCGTCGACGAACTGAAGGAGTGGCGGGAGAAGAATGGCGTCAACATCGAGGTCAGCGCCATGGGCAACCAGGACGACGTGACCACCAAGTTCAACACGCCGAGCCCGCCGCCGTTCGACGCGGCCGAATACAATCAGGGCTACGCGGATCTCTATATCGACGTGCTCAAGATCACCAAGCCGCTCGATCTGGCCAAGCTGCCGAACTACAACAAGGACAACCTGTTCGACGTGTTCTTCGACAAGCCGACCTGGTTCCGTAACGGCCAGCTGCACGGCGTTCCATACGCCTGGGGGCTGAACACCATCGTCTACAATCCGAAGATGATGGAGAAGCCGACCTCCTATACCGACCTGCTCAAGCCCGAGCTCAAGGGCAAGATCGTGCTCGTCGACGACACGCTGGTCACCTGGCCGGTCGCCGCCACGCTCGCCGGCTTCAACACCTTCCCGAATCTCACCAAGGAAGAGATGGCGCAAACCTTCGAGCATCTGAAGCTCTACCGCGACCAGGCCCGGCTCATCAGCCTTACCTATGGCGACGTGGTGTCGCTGATGGTGTCGGGCGAGGTGGCCGCCTGCTTTGCCGGCTGGACGGGCATCCCGACCGAGACGGCCAAGCAAGGCGTCGAGACGATCTACACCATCCCGAAGGAAGGCGCGGCGACGTGGAGCGATGCGTGGTTCATGCCAAACGGCGTCGACAACGAGGACACCGCCTACGAGTTCATGAACATGGCGATCTCGCCCGAGGTTCAAGCCGCCGTCATCACCCGCAACGCGGCCGGTGTCGTCTCTTCCAAGGCGGTTGATCTCCTCCCGGCCGAGACCAAGGCGCTGTTCAACTATGCGGACGTGGAGGGCATCTTCAAGGCGGCTCCGGTGCTCGGCATCCCGCCGCTCGAATCGACGGAGTTCGCGACCTATGCGGACTGGGTCGCGGCCTGGAACGAGTTCAAGGCCGGCTGAGGCTGAACAACACTGATCCTGGCGGCGGCAGCACTTCCTCCGGCTGCCGCCGTCCCCTTGCGAAGGTGCCGCCATGCCGGATTACATCATCATAGGCGGTGGGTCCGCCGGTTGTGTCGTCGCCTCGCGCCTGTCGGAAGATTCCGGCGTTTCCGTGCTCCTTCTCGAGGAAGGCCCGCGCGACAGCAGCATCGCGATCCACCTGCCGGTGATGGTCTACAAGACCGCGACGGGAAATCTCCTGCAACGCTTCGAGCAGGAGCCTACGCCCGGCATCCCCAAGCCGAAGCCGCCGGTCATGGTGCAGGCGCGCGTGCTCGGCGGCGGCAGCTCCGTCAACGCCATGCTCTATGTTCGCGGCATCCCGGCCGACTATGACGGCTGGGCCGAGGCCGGCGCGGAGGGTTGGGCCTACCGGGACGTGCTGCCGTTCTTCAAGCGCGCCGAGGATAACGACACCCTGTCCGGCGAGGCGCATGGGAGCGGCGGACCGCTGCGCGTTTCCAGCCCCGAACATATCAGCCCGCTGACGAAGACATGGCTGAAGGCCGCGCAGGAAGCCGGCCTACCCTACGTCACCGATTTCAACGCCGGCGACCAGTCCGGCTGCGGCTACTACCAGATGACGCTCCGCGACGGCAGGCGCTCGAGCGCCGCCGTCTGCTATCTGAAGCCCGCCAGACGGCGGAAGAACCTGACGGTCATGACCGGCTGCCGCGTCGTGCGCATTCTGGTCGAAAACGGACGTGCCGCGGGGGTCGAATACCTGCGCGACGGCAAGCTTGTCACCGTCCGGGCCGAGCGCGAAATCGTCGTCTCTGCTGGCGCCATCAACTCGCCGCGCCTGCTGATGCTGTCCGGCATCGGCCCTGCCGATCATCTGAGAAAGGTCGGCGTCCCCGTCGTGCACGACCTGCCCGGCGTCGGCCGGAATCTGCAGGACCACATGGACGTCTATCTCGTCTACGAGCTTGCAGGTCCCTATGGCTACGATCGTTACAAGGCGCTTCGCTGGAAAGCCTGGGCCGGCGTGCAATATGCGCTGTTCCGCAGCGGACCGGTCTGCTCCAACGTCATCGAGGCGGGCGCCTTCTGGCGCGCCAACGGCGGCGATCCCAATCCCGACATCCAGTATGCATTTCTTGCGGGGTCCGGGGTCGAGGAAGGCGTGACGCCGGTTCCGAGCGGTTTCGGCTGCACGCTGAACGCCTGCCAGACCCGTCCGCGCTCGCGCGGTTATGTGGAGCTTCGCTCGGCCGATCCTGCGGCGCCGCCGCGCATCGTACCCAACTATCTTGCGGAGCAGTACGATCTCGACACGATGGCCGAGGGCGTGCGGTTCGGACAGGAGATCATGTCCCAACCGGCGCTGCGGCCGCTGATAAGACGGGAGCACCTCCCCGGCCGGCCGTTGAAGACGAAGGACGACTACCGCGACTATGTGCGTCAGGAAGCGCAAGGCGCGATACATCCGATCGGGACGTGCCGCATCGGCAATGACGACATGGCCGTCGTCGACAGCCAGCTTCGCGTCCACGGACTTTCCGGCCTGCGCGTCGCCGACGCGTCGATCGTGCCGTCGCTGCCGTCCGGAAACACCAACGCGCCGGCCATCATGGTCGGCGAGCGGGCGGCCGACTTCATCCGCTCGCGCCGCAACGACTAAACCGACCGAGAAAAGCAGCGCTTTATAGGATCAGCCGCGAAGAGAGGCGCTTCGGGCGGCACCATTCCCGTCTCACGTTCCGCGCAACCGATCCGTCAGAGAATCTTGTCCAGCGCGACATAGGCGGCGTCGATATCCGCCCTGAGAGCGGTTGTCAGGCCCTGCTTGTCCCGTTTGATCAACGCCTCCAGCATCTTCCTGTGCCATTCGTTCGACGTCGTGTAGTTGCCGGAGCCGTGGAGCATGTTGAAATAAGGGCTGATCTGAAGCCACAGATTCTCGATGATGCCGAGAATGTTCTTCGAGCGGGCGGCGCGATATACCGCGAAGTGAAAGGCGTAGTTGGCCTTCACATAGCCTTTGCTGTTACCGCGAAGCTCGGCGTCGTGAAGGCGCTGTAGCGCCGCCGAACAGATTTCTATGTCTTCCTGTTCACGGCGATCCGCCGCCCATGCCGCGGCGATCGGCTCTATCTCGTAGCGGACGTTGCGGAGGTCGACGAGACGGTCCCGGGTCAGCGGCGGAATGCCGATGGATCTTCCTGAAACCACAGTCAGGGCGTTTGCGGCGGACAGGCGGCGCAACGCCTCGCGCACCGGCATCGCGCTGACGCCGAACACGTTCGCCAGGCTCTGCACGGTGACCATCTGGCCCGGCACGATGCTGCCGTCGAGTATGAGTTCACGGACGTGATTGTAGACGCGCTCCTGCAGCGTGTCCTTCGACAGCGCCAGAGCAGCGAGGTCTTCAGCCTTGAATGCGCCGCCCGCCATGCAACCTGTCTCCTCGCTCCGAACCCTCTGTGCCCGCTCAGGAAATGACGCGTCGAATTCCTCCCGTCAATCAACGCGACGTGGGAAATTCTATTGATCTTTGATCAAAAGTGTGCAGGTTTCAATCGTGAGCGTGGCGACGGCCTCCGTGGTGGGCGTCGTCGTCATGCGTCGACAGGATGTCTGGGAGGACTCTCATGAAATTTACGCAGACGATTCGGAAGCTGTCTTTGCTTGCCGGAGTTTTTGCCTGCGGCCTCGGAATGGGCTCGATCGCAGAAGCGGCTGAAAAGCATAAGATTTTCCTGAGCATGAGTTACATCGGCAATGATTGGCAGGCCGAGGCCGCCAACATGATCAAGGCGATGGCCGCGCATAAGGATTTCGCCGACAAGGTCGATCTTCAGGTGCAGGTCGCCGGACCGAACGCGCAGCGGCAGATCCAGCAGATCAACGCGATGGTTCAGGGCGGCGCCGACGCCATCGTCGTCTATCCGATCTCGCCGACCGCGCTCAATCAGGTGGTGAAGAGCGCGTGCGACAAGGGCGTGAAGGTGTTCGCCTACGACGCCGAGATCACGGAGCCCTGTGCCTACAATGTGCATATCGATCAGGAGGAAGCCGGCCGTGTGACCGCCGAGTGGCTGGTCGAGAAACTCGGCGGCAAGGGTGACATCGTGGCGATCACGGGCGTCCCCGGCACGTCCGTCGACGACCAGCGCACCAAGGCCGCCAAGGAGGTATTCGCCAAGCATCCCGACATCAAGATCGTCGGAGAGGCGGTCGGCATGTGGAGCCAGGCGGTGGCGCGCACCGAGCTGTCGAAAATTCTGGCGACCCGCACCTGGGACGACATCGACGGCCTGTGGATGCAGGTCGGCTGCTTCACGGCCAATGCCATGCAGCTCGAAGCCGGCAAGAGCGCCAAGGACCTCATTCCCTGCGCCGGCGAGGGCGCCAATGGCGGCCGCATCCAGATGCTGCCGGAAGGCACCGAGGTCGAGGGCGCGGCGGCGCCCTACGCACCGCTCGGCGCGCAGCGCATCTCCTATGCCTCGCCGCCCTATTCGGGCGCGCTGGCGCTGAAGCTGGCGGTCGAGGCGCTGGAAGGCAAGGACGTGGAGAAGACGACGATCCTGCCGCTGCCGCTGGTGACCAACGAGACGATCAAGCTCTGCGAGGAAGGCACCTGGGACGAGATGAAGGCCGGCTGCAACGCCTTCAAGCCGGCTCTGGTCAGCAACCCCGGCTGGTTCGCCTCCATCTTCTCGGAGAAGACTCCCGAGGTCGGCCTGAACGCGGCGCTCGTCGGCCAGCCTGAAGACTGAGCCAGCAGGCTTTCGTCACGGCGCGCGGAGCCTTCCGCGCGCCGCATTCCGCACGAAACCGAAAGCGCCTGCCACAATGAGCGTCACCTCTTCGGCACCAGCCGTCGCGATCGAGGGCATCCGCAAGGCTTACGGGCCGACCGTTGCCCTTGACGACGTCACCTTTTCGATCGCGGGCGGCAGCGTCCACGCGCTGCTCGGCGAGAACGGCGCCGGCAAGTCGACGCTGGTCAAGCTGATGTCCGGTCTGGTCCACCCGAGCACCGGGAGCATTTCCATCTTTGGCCGACCGGCAAGCCTCGGCAGCCCTCGCGCCGCCCACGCGCTCGGCATCCAGACCGCGTTTCAGGAAATGACGCTCGTCCCGGATCTGACCGTCCTCGACAACATGCTTCTGCCGTACGCGCCTATGGGACCGACGGGGCTGATCAGCAAGCGTGACGCGCGACGCAGCGTCGAGGCGCATATCGCCGATCTCGGCTTCAGCGTCGACCTCGATGCAATCATCTCCAATCTCGAGCTTTCCGTGCGCCAGAAGATCGAGATCGCGCGCGCCGTCTATCGCAAGCCGCGCATCCTGCTGCTGGACGAGCCGACCTCGACGCTCGCGGGTCGCGACATCGACTGGCTGGGCAACATCATCGCGCGCGAGAAGGCGCGCGGCACGACGGTGGTCTTCATCACCCACCGCATGCGCGAGGTCCGCGCCTTTTGCGACACGCTGACCATCCTGCGCAACGGCCGCCATATCGTCACCGGGGCGGTCGACGGGATTTCCGACGGCGAGGTGATCGAGAAGATCATCGGCCGCTCGCTCGAACAGACATTTCCGGCGCGGCCGGAATCGGCGACCGCCTTCGGCGCTCCGGTGCTCGGCGTGCGCAACCTGAAGGTCGGGCGCAAGGTGGAGAATGTCAGCTTCGACCTGAGGCAAGGCGAAATCCTCGGCATCGCGGGATTGCAGGGCATGGGCCAGCAGGACGTCTTTCTCGCATGCTTCGGCATGACCGAGATCGAGCGTGGCGGCATACTGGTCGACGGCCGCGAGGTCTGGCTGGGTTCGCCCGCCGACGCGCTGCGGCCCAATATGGCGATCGGGCTGCTGCCGGAGGATCGCAAGGCGGAAGGACTGTTCCTGAAGCTCTCCGGACGCCAGAACGCATCGATCCCGGTCGTATCCCGTTTCACGCGCGGCGGCTTCATCGACGGCGCGACGGAACGGCAGGCTGTCGGCGAGGCTTTTGCAACCGTCGAGGTCGACGAGCGCGCCATGTGGACGCGCGCCGGCGCATTTTCCGGCGGCAACCAGCAGAAGATCGCCATCGCCAAGTGGCTGGTCGCGCAAAGCCGCATCCTCCTGCTCTTCGACCCCACGCGCGGCATCGACGTCGGCACCAAGCACGAGCTCTATGTGATGATGCGCAACTATGTGGCGGCTGGCGGCTCCATCCTCTTCCATTCGACCGAAATCCCGGAGCTCGTCCACATGAGCGATCGGGTGCTGGTCCTCTATGACGGCCGGGTCGCCGCCGAGCTGACCGGTGACGAGATCACCGAACCGGCTATCATGCGGCCTGCACTCGGCCATGGTCCGGCGCGCGACGAGGTGGCGGCATGAGCGTCTCCGCCTATCCGGCCGCGGGCGGCGGCATCGCAGTGCGCCGTTTCCTCTCGCGCAACAGAGGGACGCTGATCGCCGGCGCCGTGTTCCTGCTGCTGTTTCTTCTGATCGACTGGGTGAGCGCGGGTCCCCTCACCTATTTCGACGTCTCCTTCCTGTCGTCCGGCGGCGCCACGTCGGCGCTCGCGGCCGTCGGCCAGACGATCGTGATCCTTTCGGGCGGCTTCGACCTTTCGGCAGGGGCGGTCATCTCCCTGGGCAATGTGGTGCTTGCCTCCCGCCTGGACCCGGCGGCGC
>OEIU01000806.1_pt1 | contig 25048 bp, 26 predicted proteins | sample 1539221 | NCBI WGS metagenome assembly OEIU01 (sample SAMN03792071, study PRJEB22550) | activated sludge metagenome | feature: wastewater treatment plant; material: activated sludge; isolation source: Wastewater treatment plant of a petroleum refinery complex | place: Argentina: Zarate | collected...
GCGTGCGTAAAGGAAGGCTGTCCCGAAGCGCCGGCGAGCAGACGGGGAAGACTTCCTCGTCCATGAGCCTTTCGGCGATCAAGCCTTCCCATCGGCCTGCACCGTAGCGCACCCCGATGTCGATGCCTTGCGCCGCGTAGTTGACTAGCCTAAGGCTCGTGTCGAGCCGGACGTCGGCGTCTGGCCAACGAGCCTGAAAGCGATCAAGACGCGCCAACAACCACTTGGCCGCGAAAGCTGTGCTGACCGCCACGGTCAGAACGCCGCTCGCCGCTGGCTCTCGCAAACGATCCAGGCCGAGGCTCAGCCGGTTGAGGCCGTCCTTAATGTCAGGCAGCGCTCGTGAAGCCGCTTCTGTCGGAACGAGACGGGACTTGCCGGATTTGCTGCGATGGAACAACGGCTGGCTCACCCTTTCCTCAAGACCGCGTACCATCTGCCCGACCGCAGCCGGAGTCACGTTGAGCTCTTCGGCCGCGCCCGAGAAGCTGCCGTGTCTGGCGCTCGCTTCGAAAGCTCTGAGTGCATTCAGGTAGGCTGGTGATCGCATTTCGTTCAAGATTTTCTTCCTAGTCAAGCACCGTATGACGATCACGACGATGCCGGGTACTGTCAACAGCATGAGTTCGACCGCCGGAGGCCTACACATATGACAGAAGGTGGTTCGGTGCTGAGCGCAGGTCGACCAGCTTCCATGCCCCGGGGCAGATTCAGTCGAGCGTCAAAGCTTGTTCGAGTTCCGAGAGGATGGTGAAAAGGTCACCGATGAAGGCGGAAGGCGGTGACCTGAAAGGTCGACGCCTCCTCGTCCTTGTTAATGGCGACGATGATCTTGGCGCCGGAGATGCTGACAGCGACCTAAAGGTCGGGCGGCATCTAACTAGTCGGCGACGGGCGGGATCATGGCAGCATGGGGTGGGGACCGCTTGAAGGAATTGACGCTGTTTCTCGACGAACTGCGGACCCGAAGCGCCGATCCAGGTGGTTGAGCACGACTTTGATGCGATGTTTGCCCTAGCCGACCGCACTTCGGTGCTGGTCCATGACCACGGATCATGCGAACGCTGATCATGCACGAAACCGGCAACCACCGCGCAGTCGGCCGCGCCTATACCGGAATCGCCGAACGTTCGCCGTTCTGTCCTGCGTTGGCACACCGCCAAACCTTCCCCCGCGCTGGGCACGAAACGCAGCGAAGTTTGCGCGATCCTACTAAGCCCTCAAATGATAACGCGCCCCGGGACGGCTACATCCTGTGGGCGCGCTCCAGCGATAGCGCGCACCGCTCGGGAGCTCCCGTTCCAGACCGCACAGAGCAACCTGTCCTGGCCCAGTTCGATCCGAAGCAGGTTGAGCTCATCATTGACGGACGTACCAATCAGCGCGCAGTCGAGATGGCGGCTGTGAATAAGCGTGTGCACCTCGGTCGCGCTGATAGGAATTATGTTCAGCGTGGCTTTTGGCGCTCGCTTGGCAAACTCCTGGATCACGCCCTGGATGAATGCGATCGAGTGATAATCGGTCAGACCTATTCGAAAGTTTCGCCTTGTCTCCCGCGGGTCGAAAGTCTGATGACGGTCGATGGTGGCCCGGATCGTTGTGAGGTGCCTGCGATATCGCTCGCCAGCTCGATGGCTCGCGGCGTCGGGCGCATTGAGCCGCCATCCCGCGAGAAAAGCTCATACTTGAAGAGATGCCTGAGTTTTCTGAGCGAGTGGCTGATCGCCGATTGCGTCTTGCCAAGGCGGACAGCCGCCTTCGTCACGCTTGTCTCACGCATGAGCACGTCGAAAACACGAAGCAGGGTTCAGGTCAACATGATCAGCGTTCATATCCAGGCCAACAATTTTCTGAAAACGACATAGCGTGGCTTCATCATACAGCGGATAGTTCCGATCAGGCAATGTGGAGAGGCTGCCTGCCTGCCGCCGGGCACGGTTATTCGTCTTCGCGATTCATCGCAGGACAAGACACTGTCGAGCGGCATATCGCAAGGCAGCGTTTCGGGAGCTTCGGGTCGAGGTTTGATCAGAACCGCGTGCATGCGAGAGATTCATTTTCAGTATGACAAATATCGATTTGCCTAATAAAGACAAATGATCACAATTGCCCCGGTTGCAAGTCACAAAGGGGAACTCGATGAAACTTAGTCCCGTCAGCTTCGCTGCCGTGATGTCTTGCGCGGTGGCTGCAACGGCCACGGCTTCCGCCAGCGAATTGCCTAAGAACCAGAACGTCCGCGAGACCGGAAAGCTTTCGATCGCAAACGGACTCGCATATGCGCCGTTTGAGTTCGTCGACACGGCCGGGAAGCCGGCCGGCCTGGATATCGAGATGGCTGAGGCAAGCGCAAAGGCGCTCGGCGTCGAACTGGATATCACCACGATACCGTTCTCGTCGCAGATTACCGCGCTGGCCTCCGGACGCGTGCAGATCGCGTGGTCCACATTTTCAGTGACAGAAGAGCGACTGAAGCAGGTCGATTTCGTCATGTTCCTGAGTGCGTCTACCGTCTTGATGACCACTGCGGAAAACGCTGCAAAATTCAAATCGAAAGAGGACCTCTGCGGGGCATCGATCGCAGTTCAGACCGGCTCAATTGCAGATTTCGCTGCCGACAAACTGAGCGCCGAGTGCGAAGCCGCCGGGAAAGCGAAAATCGACAAGTCGATCTATCCTGAGCAGCAGGACACGATCCAGGCTGTATCGACCGGGCGCGCTATCGGCCGCTTCGATGACTCGACAGCGGCCGGCTATCTGGAAACCGAGAGCAAGGGAAAGTTTGTTGTCGTCCCCGGCTCGTATTTCCCGACGCCTCTCGGGCTCGCCGTCGCCAAGGGCGACAAGGAAACCGCTGAAATGATGCGTGCTACGCTGCAGCAGCTCATGGACGATGGCTCCTACAAAACGATCGTCGACAAGTACAATATGGGCTCTTCCTCGATCGACAAGTCGGTCATCATCACCGATCCGTCGCAGATCGCGGGTCAGTAACCTCCCAGTTTGATTGACCCCCGGCGGGTACACCTTCCAACAGCGGACACAGGTGTACCCGCCACTTCGCCGCTGGAATTTAATATGGCCGACAGCGCTAACAGGGCAACCGCGAATGCCGGCGATACGCCGGCGCTGGTCGTTGTGCCGCTCAAGCATCCATTCCGGATAGCGGCCATCATACTCGTGGTGGTGTTGATCGCCGCCATTCTCTATTCGGTGTTCACCAACAAAGAATTCCAATGGCCTCTTGTCGGCCACTACATGTTGAATCCGCTGATCCTGCGCGGACTTTTTACAACGATCACATTGACGGTCGCCGTCATGATCATCGCCGTAGTCCTTGGGACGATCGCAGCCCTGATGATGCTGTCCCCGAGCCGGTTGCTGTCTGTACCCGCGCGCGTTTTTGTCTGGCTCTTTCGCGGCGCACCGGCATTGGTGCAGCTTATCCTCTGGTATAATCTTTCAATCGTTTTCAAGACGATTACCTTGTGGATTCCGGGCGTCGGGACCATCTTTTCAGTCCAGACGAACGACATCATGACCCCGATGACGGCCGCAATCGTGGCGCTGTCGCTTCACGAAGCCGGCTATATGGCGGAGATCGTGAGAAGCGGGCTTAACTCGGTTGTCCGCGGTCAAACGGAAGCGGCTCTCTCCCTGGGCATGCGGCCGTCCCTGTCAATCCGCCGGATCGTATTGCCCCAGGCAATGCGGCTGATCATTCCGCCCACCGGCAATGAAGCAATAAATCTGCTGAAGACGACGTCTCTCGTCAGCATCATTGCGGTTGGCGATCTCCTGTACTCGGCGCAGTCGATCTACGCGCGTACTTTCGAGACACTTCCGCTGCTGATCGTCGTTACAATCTGGTACCTGATCACCGTCTCCGTCATGTCGTTCGGTCAATATCACCTTGAACGGCATTTTTCCAAGGATGACCAGAAGACAGGCCGCAGCCGCTCGCGCGGCGTGCTCCGCCGGATATTTTCCTTCCGCCAGAGGGCTTCGGTCGCATGAATTCCCGTACCTCTCACAACGCCCGTTTCGGCGCACCTGACAACGCCATGGTTTTCGCTGCAGGCGTCAGGAAGTCATACGCCAATTTCGAGGTCCTAAAGGGCGTTGATCTTGAGGTCCCGGAGGGCAACGTCGCCTGTATTATCGGCCCCTCAGGATCAGGAAAGAGCACTTTCCTGCGCTGTATAAATCATCTCGAAGAAATCAACGGCGGAGTGCTGCTCGTCGATGGCGACTTCGTCGGGTACCGGCTGAACGGACACAAGCTTTATGAACTGCCGCCCGCTTCGATTTGCGCGAGGCGTGCCGAGATCGGCATGGTGTTTCAACAGTTCAACCTCTTTCCACACATGACCGTCATGGGAAACCTGATCGAAGCTCCCGTTCGGGTGCGCGGCGAACGGCCTGCTGCAGCGAGGGAGCGGGCAATGGCACTCCTTGAGCGGGTCGGCCTCGCCCAGAAGCACGATGCTTATCCCCGGAGCCTTTCGGGCGGACAACAGCAGCGTGTTGCCATTGCCCGTGCGCTCGCCATGAAGCCGAAGGTTTTGTTGTTCGATGAGCCGACCTCGGCGCTCGATCCGGAGCTTGTCGGAGAAGTGCTGATGGTGATGAAGGATCTCGCACAAAGCGGCATGACGATGGTTGTTGTGACCCACGAGATAGGGTTTGCCCGTGAGGTGGCTGACCAGTTGATCTTCATGGATGAAGGGGTTGTGGTCGAACGCGGCAGTCCGTGGGAGATGATTGCCAGTCCGCAGTCCCGCCGGACCAAAGATTTCCTAGCGCGTGTCCTGTGACATTGCGTCTTTCAGCGCCCTGCGCGGCCCTCCCTGATCAATGCGGTACGGGAGGCTTGCGCGGCATTAAGCCTGCGCCGGGCGCGGCACCATCATAGGTAGTTTGGAAGTGGTCTGGCTCTGATCCCGGGACGGAGATTTTGATGATGGGAGCGAGCGAGCGCACCACGCTGACCGATGGGCAAAGGCTGTGGTCAACGGTCATGGAGATAGCGAAGATCGGCGCGATCGCAGAAACGGGCTCCTGCCGTCTATCCCTCTCTGACGAAGACAGGGACGCGAGAAACCGGTTCGCGTCCTGGTGCCGCGACGCTGGATGTACGGTACAAATCGACAAGTTTGGCAATATGTTCGCTGTCCGCCCTGGCCGGCGCAGTGATGCGCCCTGCATACTGGTCGGAAGTCATCTCGCAGGACTTGAAATAGTCAGGTCGTTGAATGATCACGCCATCGAGACAGACGGTCCGATTGTCGTCGTCAACTGGACCAATGAGGAAGGCGTTCGATTCAAGCCCGGTCTGACTGGTTCGAGCGGATTCACGGGCAGTCTTGATGAGGCCGGGATTACCGGCAGCGACGGATCTGAATTTTTCAGGGAGCTGAAGCGCATCGGCTACGCGGGTACGTTCAAGCCGGACTTCGCCGTATCCGCTTACTATGAGCTCCATATCGAGCAAGGACCAGCCCTCGAGACAGCGGGCGTGCCGATCGGTGTCGTAAGCAGCATTCAGGGTGTGCGGTGGTATGCCCTTCAGCTGCGTGGCCGAGACGCGCACGCAGGGACGACACCGGCGGGAGCGAGGCAAGATAGCTTTATGGCTGCGGCGCGGATCTCCCTGGCGCTTCGCGACGAGGCAAAATCGATTGACCCGGATCTTCGTTTCACGATTGGGCGCGTCGAAGTCGAACCAAATTCACAGAATACTGTTCCGGGTCTGACAAACCTGTTCATTGATCTGCGCCATGCAGACACGCGGGTCCTGGACCGGTTTGAGCGTTCCATGACGAAGGCCGTCGAAGCTGCTGCGGCCATCGAGGGTACGAGCGCGAAGGTGCAACGGACCATGTCCGTTCCTCCCGTTCTTTTCGACGCTTCACTGCAAAGCCGCCTGGTTGCCGGTGCGCGGGCACTCGGGATCCAACCGATGCTTCTTCCGAGCGGTGCAATGCATGATGCAAGCAGCCTGGCCTCGCAGTTTCCGGCAGCGATGATCTTTGTCCAGTCGCGTGACGGTATCAGCCACAATCCGGATGAGTGGTCCGAGCAGGGCCATGTGGCTCTGGCCTGTGAAGTGCTTGCGCGCGCAATCATTTCGCACGGCAGTCCTGACTCGGGGGTGCGAGCTGCAGCGCATGACTAGCAGATACGCCGGGCTGACTCGTCTCACCCCGCTGGGCGGCCGCGCGCACAATGTTGGCGCTCGCTCGGAGCGAGGAAGTTCCCGGTAAACGATCTGGCACGGAGGTTCGAAATGCTCACAGTCGTCAAGCATGGAACAGTGGTCACTGCGGATCGAACCTGGAAAGCGGACATCCTTATCGACGGCGAGAAGATTGCCGCCGTGGGGCCGGATCTCAATGCCGAGAGGGTCATCGACGCGGAAGGCGCATACGTCATTCCCGGGGGCATCGACCCGCATACGCATCTCGAAATGCCATTCATGGGCACGACCACGGCCGAAACCTTTGAAAGCGGCACGGCCGCGGCGGCGTCCGGCGGGACCACGATGATTGTCGATTTCGTGCTGCCCGGGCCGGACGGATCACTGGTTAAGGCAGTGAAGGACTGGCACCGAAAGGCCGACGGAAAGATCTGCATCGATGTCGGCTGGCATGTTGCGGTGACTGGCTGGAGCGAGCAGATCTGGCGCGAGATGGCCGAGGTGGTAGCGATGGGGGTGAACACCTTCAAGCACTTCATGGCCTACAAGGGCGCGCTGATGGTGGAGGACGACGAGATGTTCGCGTCGTTTTCGCGCTGCGCGGAACTCGGCGCATTGCCGCTGGTGCATGCGGAGAACGGCGACATCATCGATGAACTGCAGAAGAAGTTCATGGCCGCTGGACAGATTGGACCAGAGGGCCACGCCCATTCGCGGCCGCCCGAGGTCGAAGGCGAAGCGGCGAACCGCGCCATCATGATCGCCGACGCGGCCGGCGTGCCACTCTATGTGGTGCATGTCTCGTGCGAAGAGGCGCATGAAGCGATCAGGCGGGCGCGCCAGAAAGGCATGCGCGTCTATGGCGAGCCGCTTGTACAGCACCTGACACTGGACGAGAGCGAATATTTCAACAGGGACTGGGATCATGCGGCGCGGCGCGTGATGAGCCCGCCCTTCCGTGACAAGAAGCACCAAGACAGCCTGTGGGCCGGGCTGTCGTCCGGCAGCCTGCAAGTCGTAGCGACAGATCACTGCGCATTCACGACGGCGCAGAAGCGGATGGGCCTGAAAGGCTTCCCGTCGATCCCGAACGGCACCGGCGGGCTTGAGGACAGGCTCTCTGTTCTCTGGACCCGCGGTGTTGAAACGGGCCGGCTGACAAAAGAAGAATTCGTCGCCGTCACGTCGAGCAATATTGCGAAGATCCTCAACATCTACCCGCGCAAAGGCTCGCTGGTACCGGGCGCGGATGCTGACATCGTCGTGTGGGATCCGAAGCTACCGAAAACGATCCGCGCGGCGGAGCAGATGTCGATCATCGACTACAATGTGTTCGAAGGCGTCGAGGTCTCGGCACAGGCCCGGTATACGCTGTCGCGTGGCAAGGTGGTGTGGTCGCACGGGCGCAATGCGAGACCAAGCGCCGGCCACGGCATCTATGTGCCGCGCCCGGCCTTCCCGTCCGCGAACCGCGCGCTGTCGGTGTGGAAGGATCTGAACTCGCCCCGCTTCATCAGGCGCGACCCGCAGAACATTCCGAGCGGCGTTTAGGACTTGCCGGACGCGGATCAGGGCAGAGAGCTCTGCTCCACGTTGGCAACGCAATAAGGCAGCGTCAGGTGTCCGAACCTCCGCGGCCAATGTCCGGGCAGCCGCCCGGGCGCCACTTGCGAGGAGGAAGTGTCTCCTCCCTCGTCGGCCGCGCCGGCCGGATTGATTGGTCAGTCATTCTGAGAAGGGAGAAGGCAGGATGGACATACTCGGTAATCTGCGCAGCCTGATCGGCGAAGATCTGGTGCTCGATCCGGAAAGTGTGGCAACACGTGCAGCGGGTATCGGCCGCCCCGACAAGATGGTGGCAGCGGCTATGGCCCGGCCCAAGACCACCGAACAGGTGTCGGCAATTCTCCGCTGGTGCAACAGCAACGGTGTGAAGGTCATCCCGTACGGGGCAACAGTGGCCTCGTCCGCGGCACATTGTCTGGTGCCGACGATGTCGTACTGTCACTCGAACTGATGAACCGCATCGAAAACATAGATGGGGCACAGCGCTCGGCACTCGTCCAGGCGGGTGTTGTTCTGCAGTCTTTGAATGATGCGGTTTCAGAGCATGGTCTCATTTTTCCGCTGGACCTGGGAGGCCGTGGCAGCGCGACCGTTGGCGGCAAATGCGTCGACCAATGCGGGAGGCAATCGTGTCATCCGGTTCGGCATGATGCGGGATATGACGCTTGGGATAGAAGCCGTTCTCGCGGACGGGACAATAGTCTCCTCTCTTCGGCCCTTTATCAAGAACAACACGGGATACGACCCGAAGCACCTCTTCATAGGCTCGGAAGGAACGCTTGGTGTGATCACCCGCCTCATGTTGAGGCTTCGGGAAAGGCCCGCCGAAAGCAACGTTGCCTTTGTGGCGAGCGATTCCTTCGCCGGGATGGTCGGCATGCTCCGCCACATGGACCGGGCGCTCGGCGGGACGCTGTCGGCGTTCGAAGTGATGTGGAATTCGTTCTACCGGCTCGTCACGTCGCCCCCCGCCATCGGGCGCCCGCCCCTGTCCCAAGATTATCCGTTCTATATGCTCATTGAGGCCCTGGGCGCGGCTACCGATCAATTCAACTCCGCCCTCGAGAGTGCGCTGGGCCTTGGGCTGATCAGCGACGCTGTCATTGCGCAATCGCAAGCCGAATGCACTGGCTTGTGGTCGCTTCGCGATGACATGAGCCAGCTGAATCGGCACGGGGTGCACATCACGTTCGACATCTCTTTGCCTGCTGCAGATATGGAGCGCTACACTCAGGAGGTGGCGCGGGGCCTGCCGGACCTTATCGGGGACCACAAGCTCTATATTTTTGGACACCTGGAGATGGAAATCTCCATTTGGTCGTCGGGGTCTCGCCTGGTGTGTATCCGGAGGCAAAGGCGAAAGTCGAGCAGTTCGTCTATGGCAAGCTCAAGGCGATCGGTGGCTGTCTCGGCGGAGCACGGCATCGGGCTCGACAAAAAGTCGTGGCTTCCCATTAGCCGGAGCGAAGCGGAAATCGCACTGATGCGGGCGATCAAGCAGGCTCTGGATCCAAGGGCAACACTCAATCCCGGAAAGATACTTTAGCACCGGTCGGCAGCAGAGGTGGCGGACGGACGCCGCGCGAGAGATGCCTCGTCATTGATGGCGGCTGTCGCGCGAGGTCACTGTCACGGAGGTCATAGTGCCCGGCCTCCATCGTGAAGCGGCTGCGCCGGATTTTTATCGCCGAACAACGAAGCTGAATTCGCCAAGCGAGCCAAACCGGGCTGTGACGCTGCTGCCGCCCAGCAATTGCGTTACACCTGTTGTCGTGCCGCTCAGTACGACATCGCCGGCGCGCAGGAACTCGCTGTGCGATGCTACCGCGTTTGCCAGCCAGACGATTGAACGCAGTGGGTTGCCAAGGACGGCCTCGCCTGTACCGCCTGCAACGGGGAGAGAATCGATTAGCAGACTGGTTTCCAGGGCTGCGAGCTTGTCGCGAAAAGATCGATCGATTTCCGGTCCCAGCACGACTGCGCCATGGGCGACATTGTCGGCCACGGAGGACGGACCATCGCAGTCCCGCCAGTTCGCGATCCGTCCGTCTGCAATCTCTACGGCGAGAACAACTGACTCGATTGCGTCTGTGATCCGGTGGACACTGAGAGGGCGGGTTTGAGCGTCGAGGTCTGCACCGATGCGAAAGGCAAATTCAACCTCAAGGCAGGGATCAATAAAGTTGTTTAGAGGAATGCTGTCGCCCGCCTGGAAGGCCCAACGGCTAAACAGCCGCCCATAGACCGGCTCTGTGATTCCGCGGCGCCTCTGAGATAAGTGGTTGGTGGATCCGACCTTCCAACCGATGGGGCTGAGTCCGAGTTTCTCGATCGTGCGCCGCTGCACAGCATAGGCTTGATCGAGGACGCCGGGGCCGCGCCATTGCGCGACGGGAATTTGTGTCCGGCTGCGGACCGCCTCCATGAGAGCGTCCGATATCTGTTCGGTCAAGGGGGCCACATTGTCCGGCAGCTGCGGAACTCCAGCAGAATGTCTGATGACGACTGCGGCAGGACTCGCGGCGTCTGAGCCGGAAGCCCCGCCACATTCGCAACGCTCAGATTTTGGTCAGCGCGCCGTACAGGTCGGGCCGGCGATCCCGCCACCAGGGAAGGCTGGTTCTGGCAACACGAACCGCATCGAGATCAATCTTGGAGACGAGCAGCTGGGCGTTTTCATTGTCGCCGATCGCGAGGATTTCCGCGCCGACTGGCGAAATAATCATGCTCTGACCCAGATGCATCCTGCCATGCTCGTCCCCGGCACGGTTGATGGCAACGACGTATGCGCCATTCTCGTAGGCACGGGCACGCATCGGGAGATCCCACGTGTTGTCACGCAGTTTCGTCTCACCGTAGGACGCGGCGCAAATCGGCATGAAAAGAATTTCCGCGCCTTTCGCAGCAAGGACGCGGGATCCCTCCGGAAACTTCCGATCATAGCAGATTTGGATGCCGATCTTAGCGCCCTTGACGTCGAAGACATTCAGGTCGTCACCGGGCGTAAAGTAGAACTTCTCGTAAGAGCCCGTACCGCCCTTCAGCTGGCTGGGGAAGATCGCCGGGATATGGATCTTCCGGTAGATGCCGACGAGTGATCCGCGTTCGTCGATGACAGCTGTTGAATTGTAGAAGCGGCCGTTGTTCTTCTCGCCAAAAGGCAGGACGAGAGCCATGTCATGCTTTTTCGCGGCATCGAGCAATGGCTTGAGCCGTGCATCGGACAATTCGAGAAACCAATTCGCGAAGTCAGGTTCCAGCCTGTTCGGGAAAAACGGCGTAAGGAACAACTCGCAGAAGCCGATGATGTCGACACCTTTTGTGCCGGCTTCTTCGACGAGGGTGACCGCCTTCTCAATCTCTGCGTTGATGTCGTCCGCGAGGACGGGGCCGGTTTGCGCAGCGGCCACTGTGAGGGTTCTAGACACTTCGTTCTCCAGTTCAGATACGTGATGATGCACGATGGGGTCAGTGTGCCTCTCGGCGAGGTTTCCAGGCGAGCAGCTTGGACTCAGCGAATTTCAGCACCGCGAAAAGAATGAAGCCGATCATGCCGATCAGCGCGGCGCCGAAGAACATTCGGTCGACGCGGAACTGCCAGCGAGCTTCTTGGATGCGAAAGCCCATGCCACTGTCGGCAGCGATAAGTTCGGCAGCGACAAGCACGAAAAACGCCATGCCGATGCCGAGCCGCAGGCCCGTGAAAATCTCGGGCATGGCAGATGGCAGGCCTATACCAAAGAACGCCTGGCGCTTGCTGGCGCCCAGGGACAATGCGGCTCGCATAAGGAGGGGATCCGCATACCGAACGCCCTGATAGGTATTCACATAAATGATGAAGAAGGCAGAGAAGGCGATCATCAGCACCTTAGATGCCTCACCGAGGCCGAACCAGATAATGAAGATCGGCAGAAAGGCCAGCGGAGGAATAGGCCGCAAAACTTCGAGGACGGGATCGATGATGTTCTCGGCAAGCCGGCTTGAGCCAGAAAGGCATCCAAGAAGTACGCCAAGGACCGCCGCGATCAGAAAGCCCTCGAAGACCCGCATCAGGCTTATGGCGATGTCTCCGGGAACAAGCTCGCGAATATCCCACCCGGCCTCGAGCACCTGTGGGGGTGTCGGGATCATAACCGCCGGCACCCACTGTACCGATGCATTGACCACGGCTAGTAACCACCACGCCGCCAAGAACGCCAGCAACGACAATGTCCGTATAATCATGTCACGCATATCAGATCATCCTGTCGCTATTACCGGCGTGGTAGTCAGTACGTGGCTACTGCTTGACGCACTCTGCGCAAACTTCCGAGAGGGGGCCAGGGAGGATTGATGCCTCGGCCGTCGTCGACTGCTTGAGCTCTTTGGCTTCGTAGAGGGCCTGGGCCTTCGCGTCATATTCCGCGCTCCAGGCACTGCTTAGGTGCAGGGACGTTTCGATGCTGCCGAGCGTGCTGATCACAACGTGCTGAGGGATGTTGATTTTCTTGCTGATGATGGATGCAGCCTCGTCCGTATTGGCTTTCATCCATTTCGCGGCCTCGTTGAGCCCCTTGAGTATCGCTTTCGTTTCATTCGGATGTCCTTCGATGAAATCCGAACGGGCGAAGACTGCGGCGTAGAGGCCTTCAAGTTTCTTCTTTTGACCGTCGAGAGTGACTTCATCCGAGGCGGAGATGACCGTATCGCCATCCAGCTGACGCGAATATGTCGCCCAGGGTTCCCAGATAAGAACAGCGTCGACATTGCCGCGCTGGAAAGCGAGGACGATGTCTTCCGGCTGCATGTTTACCAGCGTCAGCTTGTCAAAGTCGCATCCCGCCGCGGCGCAGGCCTTGGTGAGCATCGGCATTACGAGCGGAAGGCGCATCATGCCAATCTTCTTGCCTTCGAGGTCCTTGACGCTTTTGACCTGATCGGCCTTTCGCGCCACGATCTGGAAGGCTCCGGAGGTATCCGCCGTCCGTGCCAGAATCTTTACCGGCAGGCCGTTTGCGACCATGCTCATGGGATTCGTCCAGCCTGCGATCGCCACATTGATGCTCTGCCCGGCCATGCCCGCCGGAATTTCGGAACCGGAGGAGACGAAGCGTACATTGACGTCAGCGCCTGCGTCCTTGAAGAAGCCCTTTTCCTGAGCAACCACAGCGACGCCCCCCTGCTGTGCGTCCCGACTGGTCCAGATCTCAATGGTTTCAGCATAGGCAGCAGTAGCTGCAAGTGCGGTGATGGCAGCCGTCGCCATCGCCGTGATATACTTCCTGGAAAACATTGTCCTTCCTCCTATTTTGTTGGCTAGACCATCTTCAGTTCACTCAGCAGAGCATCCGATACTTGCTTTCGGACTCTGGTGAATTCCGGCGTGTTCTCGTCGCGCGGTCGCGGAAGCGGAACAGGAATAATGGTTTTGATCCGTCCCGGACGGGCGGTCATCACCACGACACGGTCAGCCAGAAGGACCGACTCGTCGATGCCGTGGGTAATGAACAGGATTGTTGTCCTCGTCGTCTGCCAGATGCGGAGCAGCTCGTCCTGCAAGAAGCGTCTCGTCTGAGCATCGAGCGCAGCGAACGGTTCATCCATCAGCAGCATCTTGGGCCGATTGGCGAGCGCGCGCGCAATCGCCACGCGCTGCTTCATTCCTCCGGATAGTTCTTTGGGCCACGAATTCCGAAAGCGGGTGAGCCCAATCAGTTCGAGAAGTTCATCGACACGCTGGTCGATCTCGCGCTCGGGCACCTTGTTGACGCGTGGGCCAAAGGCGATGTTCTGGCGAACGCTCATCCAGGGAAACAGGGCATGTTCCTGGAAGACCACCCCGCGATCGGAGCCCGGCCCGCTCAGTGGCTTGCCGTCCAGCGTGATCCGGCCGGTGCTCACGGGGACGAAGCCGGCGACCATCGACAGGAACGACGATTTACCGCAGCCGGAGGGGCCAACGATGGTAACGAATTCGCCCTCGTTGACGTCGAGAGAAATGTTCTCGATTGCCGTTACGCCGGAGCCTTTGGAGCCATAGCGCAAGGAGACGTTATCGGCGACCAGCGTAGTTTTCATGTTCATACCCGGTGCTTGGGGTGAGAGTGGGTAAGCTGCCGGGGGACGAAACGCCCTGTGCCAACGGCCTGCGGTACCAGAATTTCGTCTTGCAGCACTGGTTTGCCACGCACGAAAGTGTGGACGACCGTACAGCCGATCGACTGCCCCTCGAGCAGGGAGTAGCCGGCGGTCGATTTTATGCTCTCCTGGGAAACGGCCGTGGGCCGGTTCATGTCGACCACAGCAAAATCAGCGTCGGCTCCTACGGCAATGACTCCCTTTTGGGTAAGGCCCATGATCCGTGCGGGGTTCTCGCTGACCAACCGCGAGATCGTCTCGATTGGTATCGAGCGCCTTCTCGCTTCGTCGAGCAATGAGCACAAGGCGGTTTGCATTCCGGGAAATCCCGGAGCCGCCGCCCATATCCCGCCGATCTTCGCCTGCTTGGGCCTGTGCACATGATCGGTCGTAACGGTGTCGATGTCGCCTTGTTTGAGAGCGCTCCACAAGGCTTCCCGGTCTTCCGCCGTGCGCAGTGGCGGATTGACCTTCCCAAGACCATCAAGCCCGGAGTCGACGTCGAACAGGAGATAGTGAACGCAGGTCTCGATGAAGATGCGATCGCCTGCCCTGCGCGCGGCCAATGCTGCGTTGAGAGCTTCCTTGGAAGAAATGTGTACCAGATACACCGGGACACTTTCCTGCCGTGCCAGATAGAGGACACGGTTGACGGCCTCCGCCTCGACAAAGGGGGGCCGGGCTTCGTTCCAAGAGGCAAGACCCTTTCTCCCCTCCGGATCGCGCGCTTTCGCACGTTCCTGGAGGGCCCACACGATCTCGACGTTTTCCGGATGGGGGCAGAGCATGCCACCTGCTTTCCCGAGCTCCTCGATGACCCGGAACAACCGGCCATCATCCTGGTTCTCCATGCCCAGCCGCTCCGCCTCCGGTCCGCGGCTGGTCATGAAAAACTTGATCGTGGGCACGCCGATTTCACGCACATAGTGATTGATCTGGCTGAGGTGTACTTCGTTTGCGACAATGAAGTGCATTCCGAAGTCGACCCTAGAACCCGCCTCGATCAGATCGCGTATCTCGGGGAATGCCTCCGCGTAGTCGCGGGTGCTGAGGATAAACGGAATGAAGGTCGTTATCCCGCCGGCAGCGGCGGCGGCTGACTCGGCGTCCGCGTCGTCCGGTGCCCGCGGCGCGGCAATGCTCGAGCCATGCCCCAGATGTATGTGGCAATCGACCATGCCGGGCAGAACAACTAGTCCGGAGACATCAACAGTCTGGCAAGCGGCGGGTCAGTGGGAGCGATCGACAATCCCTGCGACCTTCCCGTGCTCGACCAGGACGTTGGCTTCGATGAGCGCGCCAGAGCTCAGCACCTGCCCATTCACAAGGATGAGATCGACCTCGGCCATGGACTGTCTACCTGTCTCCCGTCCGGAATTGCGCTCACACGGACATTATCATTAGTTGTTCATACGCGAGCATGGGTATAATAAATGCGATGATGACCGAGCGGTCAAATGCATTATAGAGCCACGGCCATGTTGAATTGTTATACCCCGTCCGGCTTAAAAGTGCTTGCGCCGGCAAGTTCCGACAGGGAGACCCGCAATGTTGAAACACCGACAGGTCGAAGCGTTCCGTGCAGTTGTCATCAACAGATCGATGTCGATCGCAGCGGACATGCTCGGGATTACGCAGCCGGCTGTCAGCCGATTGATAAAGGATCTGGAGTATGAGACCCGGCTTAGTCTCTTCGAGCGTTCCGGGGGCCGGCTTATTGCAACGGGCGATGCAATGGCTCTCTACCGGGAAGTGGATCGCTCGTTTGTTGGCCTCGAGCGCATTGCCGGACTGGCGCGCGACTTGAGAGAAAGGCGCGGCGGCGCGCTGCGGGTAGCTGCGCTGCCCGGGCTCGCGAACGGCTTCCTGCCAGCATTTGCTGCGAACTTTCTCGCAAAACGGCCCTCGCTGAATTTGTCCCTTCACGGCATGAACTCGCACTACATTCTCGAATGGATCGCAAGTGGCCAGTGCGATCTCGGTATTGTCGAGAACACCCAACTCACAAACGTGACAATCGAGGACCTGCCTCCCAGCGATCTTGTCGCCGTTCTTCCGAAAGAGCACCGGCTTGTGGAGCGTGAGCAACTCGTTCCGGAAGATTTTGAGAACGAGGATTTCATTTCTCTCATTCAGCCATCCGTGATGCACGCGATGGTGGACGCAATCATGCGCGAGCGCGGCATCGTGCGACGTATCAAAGCCGAGACCCCGCTTTCCATGATTGTGTGCGGCATGGTGTCGGCCGGGTTCGGCGTGTCGATCGTCGATCCGTTTACGGCGGATCGTTACTCTTCGGCTCTTGTCGTTCGCCCCATCGATCCGCCGATTTCGATACATTGGACGATCGTGCTCCCGACGCATATCAAAGCATCGTCGATCACAAACGAATTTGTCTCCGAATTCAGACGGAGCTTTTGTGACTTTCTGGCGAGCCGATCGTCCAGATCGGCAGCGGCAGCGTGAGGTGCGATTTAAATTCGCTCGCTAAACAAAGCGAATTCAGATGGGCACCTCCTGCCCAAGTCCTCGAACTCTCGCGGCCTCTGCCGCAATCGAGGCTGCGGCGAGATCCTGAAGCGCCACACCGGTTCCATCGAAGACCGTGATCTCATAAGGCGAGGTCCTGCCCACTGCCAGTCCCGAGACGACAGCGCCAAGGGGTGTAATATCGCCCGGTTCGATCACCTTTTCGGCGATGGCATGCTGTGCTTCGCCGATGCTGCAAGACTGGGCGACTTCATCGGTGAAGACGCGTGCGTCCTGCAGCAGGCGCGCTTCCACCTCCTGCTTGCCCTTTGTGTCCGTGCCCATGCACGCAAGGTGGGTACCAGGGCGGACGTGGTCTCGCAGCAAGACCGGCGCATAGCTTGAGGTCACGGTGATGATCACATCGGCTTCGGCCCCGAGCCTGGGCAGGTCCGCTGCCTGGAAAGGCAGGCCTAAAGCTGCAGCCGCATCGGCCAGCTTTGAGAGCTTCTCTGCGTGCCGATTCCAGGCAATGACCTTGTCAAATGTCCGGACGCGTGCGGCGCCGCGCATTTGAAAAATCGATTGATGGCCGGCGCCGACGATTCCGAGAACCCGCGCATCCTGACGCGCCAGATGATTTATCGACACAGCCGAGGCGGCGGCTGTCCGCAATGCCGTCAGAAGATTCCCACCCACCGCCGCTTTGATCTGGCCGGTGTCCGGGTCGAACAGCAAAATTGTCGATTGATGATTGATGATGCCTTGGGTGATGTTCGAGGGCCAGTAGCCGCCGGCTTTGAGGCCGAGCGCGAGGCCGGCCTGATCGAAACCGGCTTTTATGCCGTAGAGCGCGTCTGCATGGCCGATGGCTTCCCGAACAACAGGGAAATTGCGGGCCTGACCGCGCGCCATGGCGACGAAGACTTTTTCAACGGCATCGAAGACATCCGCCTCACTCACCAGGTCGGCAATATAGCGCTCAGGCACAACGATCATCAGGCACTCGCACCGGTTGCTGGTTTTTTGACGCGCTTGCACCCTTCTGAGCCTCTCTCCCGGCGCGGCGGGAAATAGGAAATGCGGGCTGCCAGCTGGTACGAACGGGCAAGATGCCCGTCGGTAACACTGGCGATCCTGCCGCGCGCCATAGGGGGCCGGGGAACGCTGGGCTCGGGGTCAATAAGCCTTTCCGCGGGCGGAAACAGGCCAGACGGTTTCGACCTTGCCGTTGCGCACGCCGACATACCAGTCGTGGATATTGCAGGTCGGATCACAGTGGCCCGGCACCAGACGGAGCTTTTCGTTGATCTTGAGCACGCCGTTCGAATCCTCGATGACGCCGTGTTCGTCGCTGCATTTGATGTATTTCACGTCGTCTCGCCCGTAAATGAACGGCAATCCGCTATCAACGGACTGTGCCTTCAGGCCAGCATCGCAGATTGCACGGTCGGCTTTGGCATGGCTCATGACGCTCGTCAGGATGAACAGGGCATTTTCCCATTCGCCCTTGTCGATACGCTGCCCGTCCTGATCGAGAATGCGTCCATAGTCGGCGTCCATGAAGGCGTAAGAGCCGCATTGCAGTTCATTGTAAACGCCGGAATTGGACTCGAAGTAGTATGAGCCCGTCCCGCCGCCGGATACGAGACCAGGCTTCAGCCTGGCTGCCTCAAGCGCCTCTACGGCGTCTTTGACGACAGCGATTGCAGCGTCGAGCTTCTCCTGGCGGGCCGCATAGCTGTCTATGTGCTGCATCGCGCCCTGATAAGCCTGGATACCGGCGAACGTTAGTCCAGGCGCTGCCTCTGCCGCCTGAGCAATTTCCACGACGGCTTCGCTCGAGTTCACGCCACAACGGCCGGCGCCGCAATCGATCTCCACAAAGATCTCAAGCTGGGTGCCGTGCTTCTGAGTCGCCTCGGACAATTCGGCGATATTGGCAAGGTCGTCGACACAGACGATAATGCGTGAACCGAGCGCTGGCAGGCGGGCGAGCCGGTCGATCTTGGCGGGATCGCGCACCTGGTTCGAGACCAGTACATCCTTTATGCCGCCCTGTACAAACACTTCCGCTTCGCTGACTTTCTGGCAGCAGACGCCAACGGATCCGCCAAGCTTTTCCTGCAATTTTTGCACGTCGACTGATTTGTGCATTTTGCCGTGGCTGCGGTGGCGCATGCCATGAGCCTTTGCATAGTCGCCCATCTTCTTGATGTTGCGCTCAAGAGCATCGAGGTCGAGAACCAGACAAGGTGTCTGGATTTGGGATTCATCCATGCCGGGAACGGCCGGCACGTCGAAGCCAACGTCGAGCCGGTTTAGTTGGGTCATCGCGTTCATATCTCTGTCTCCTCAATTCCAGGGCAGCTTGTCTAGATCGACATTACCGCCGGTGACGATCACGCCGACGCGTTTGCCGGCGAACACTCTCGGGCTCTTCAGGATGGTAGCCAGCGGCACGGCGCTTGACGGCTCCATCACCAGTTTCATGCGCCTCCAGATCAGCTTCATGGCCCCGACGATCTCGATTTCGGACGCAGTGAAGACGTCGGTGACGTTATTCTTGACGAAATGCCAGGTGAGGTCCTTCAGGGGGACTTTCAGGCCGTCGGCCACCGTCTGGGGCGCATCGTCGGCAATGATGTGACCGGCTCTGAAACTGCGGCAGGCGTCATCGGCTTGTTCTGGTTCGGCTGCGTAAATTTTCACGCGGGGCGCGAGCGTCGACAGCGCGGGGCAACTTCCCGAAACCATGCCTCCCCCGCCGATTGGCGCAACGATGGCATCAAGCCCTTCGACCTGGCTGACCAGCTCGGCGGCGCAGGTTGCCTGGCCGGCGATCACTCGTGGGTCGTTATATGGATGCACAAATTCCGCGCCCGTCTGTGCGACGACTTCAGCGAATACGGCTTCGCGCGAAGAGGTGGATGGCTCGCATTCGACGACACGCCCGCCGTAACCTCGCACTGCGTCCTTTTTCGCCTGCGGCGCTGAGTACGGCATGACAACCGTGCAGGGAATTCCGCGCCGGCCTGCCGCGTAAGACAGGCATGTTCCGTGATTGCCAGAGGAGTGCGTCGCAACACCCCGCTGCGCTTCTTCATCGCTCAGGCCGAATACGGCGTTCGACGCGCCGCGCGCCTTGAAGGCTCCGGCTTTTTGAAAATTCTCGCACTTGAAAAATAGCTGTGCCCCAACGAGTTCGTTGATGAACGTGGACGTTAGAATAGGTGTACGGTGGATGTGGGGCCGGATTCGAGCCTCTGCGGCTTCGACGTCCGAGAACTCGGGGATTTTCATACTGCGATCTTTCCTAGTGGATCACTTGGCTGCTCTGGCGGAGCCTGCGGCCCTGTCAGGCAGATCCAGGGCAATGGCGTCGAGTTCGATCAGGTGGCCGTTGTGAAGTGCTGGCACGGGAACGACCGACCGGGCGGGGCGTGCATCACCGAATGCTTCCGCGTAGGCCATGTTGAAGATTGCCCAATGCTCTACGCCGACGATATAAGCTGTTACACGCAAAACGTGTGACGGCTTTGCGCCGGCGGCCTCAAGTACCGCTAGAAGATTGCGCAGCGCGATCCGCGCCTGCTCTTCGAATGGGTTGACCTCCTGGCCGCGCATTTCCTCAGCGCCGAGAGGAAGCTGACCCGACACATAGATAAAGCCGCCGGCCCGGGTCGCCTGGCTATAGTGCCCGAGCGGTGTCGGAGCGCTGTTCGTGGAAATTCGCTCTATAATCGTCATGTCATTGGCCGGAGTTGATTCTGCATTGATGAAGTACCGGCTCAGCCGGAGGCTAGGCAAACGGGGGCGTGACGCCGTATAAGTGGGCTTCGCTGCCGGAAAAACGGCTGGGTGCAAAAGGCGCGATATCGATTGACGTCTTCTTGCCGGAGAGAAGCTCCGAGACGATAGTCGCAGTCATCGGCGCGCCAGTCATTCCAAGATGGCCATGGCCGAACGCATAAACTACGTCAGGTGTGCGGTGCGCGAACCCGATCACTGGCAATGAATCAGGGACACTTGGTCGAAAACCCATCCACTTGGTGTAGCGATCCTCTGAGGCTACCGGCCCCAGACCGGGGAGCAGGTTCTGGATCTGCATGTAGAGGACATGTGCCCGCTTCCAGTTCGGCGCGGCCGCGAGACCGGCAAACTCGACGGTGCCGGCGACGCGGAGTCCCATCTCCATCGGCGTTGCGATGAATTTGCCGGTCGCATCGGTGGTCGGAATCCGCGGCGTGACTTCCGGATGCTTGATGACGATGTGATAACCGCGTTCGGTGTCCAGCGGCACATCGTCGCCCAGCGCGGCGGCAAGTGATCTCGAGTGGGCACCGGTTGCTACAACGGCCGCGTCGACGACGAGAGCACCGTTGGTTGTCTTGATACTCTTCAGTGCGTTACCGTCGGTTTCGAAACCGATGACCCTTGCCGGTACATAGTTCCCTCCGTTCGCGATGATCTTGCGAAACAGGTGAACGACCAGTTCCTGCGGATTGATGGTGTGGCCGTTCTCTTCGACAAGAATTGCCTTGGTAATGCGGGGCGAGAGATTTGGATCAAAGTCCCGCAAGGCAGCGGCGTCCAGAACCTGTGTTTTGACGCCGTTGAGACGTCGCAGTTCCCAGCCACCGCGATCCTTCTCGAACTCACGCTCCGACCTGTAGACCGTGAGGTGGCCTTCGTGCCGGATCAGGTGGCCGGCGCCGGCTTCATCTGCCAACGAGCTTATCAGCGGTACCGTGCTCTTCAGGAGGCTGCGCAAAGCCTTCGCCTGTTCCTTCACCTTTTCCGGCCGTCCGGCGAGAAGGAATTTCACGAGCCATGGCGTGATTCTTGGCAGATAGCTGAGCCGGATCGAGAGCGGCCCCATCGGGTCGAGCAGCCACTTCGGCAGGCTGGACATCATTCCGGGCATGGACATTGGCACGATCGAGGATGCATTGAAGCATCCTGCATTGCCAAACGACGCGCCGTCCCCGGGTGGATTGGGGTCAATGATTGTTACCTTGAAACCCTCACGTTGCAGCATCAATGCGGTGCACACACCCACGATGCCTGCCCCGGCAACCCCGACGGTCTTGCGGTCCTTACTCATAAGGTTCTCCTGCGGAACCGGGCACGCCTTTGCCCGGCCGCTGATCGCGGCAAATCCAGGTTGAAATCCCGGCGTTAGCGGGCCGCAGTCACCACAATTTCGATCAGAACATCCTTGCCCAGATCGGACACCCCGATTGTCGCGCGGGCAGGCAGGTCCTGTGGCTCAAGCCACGACGTCCAGACCTCGTTCATCTCTGCCTTCAGGCTCATATCTGTGATGAAAAGGGTCGCAGAGATGAGCTTGCTCTTGTCGCTCCCTGCTCCCGCGAGAAGCGTGTCGAGCTTGGCGCAGATCTGCCTCGTCTGATTACGCATTGACGCGCCGCTCAGGTCGTCTGCGAGCACGCCGCCGACGTGGAGAATGCCATTGTACTCGACAATCCGGTGCATGATCGGAGTTTGTTCGTGTCGGACGATCATCAACCTCTTCCTTAGATTTTCGAGTAGCCGGCCCCGCAACTGACTCCGGGCCCCTGCAGCTCTGTTACCGGGCGTTCGCTTCACTCGGCGACGCCTGATGTTCGCTATAATATTTGCAGTCCGGATTGCTTAGTCAAATGCCAATTCAAGGCATCGCCATAACCGTTTATTATAGCGCGCGGGTTTGCCGGGAGCGGGTTAGTGCGAACCCATGCCTGCGTTCGGTTGACACTGCCTGGGTCATGGGATCGGCGGCATGAATGCGGAGCAGAGCCCCGGGCACGGACAGGCTTCAGCAATAAAGGTACGCCGGCGTCGATCAGGCGCCGATGAAGACATGGCCTGCCTGATCTCGGGTCGTCGGTCTGGTCAAAAAAAGAGGCCGCCACCGTGGGGGTGACGGCCGATGTGGGGCCTTGGGGAGAATTGGGTCTCTTCGGCAAGAATGGCTCACCGAATTCCTCGGTGAACCGCTTCGACGCTCATCCGGCCAAGCAGATCGCTGGCCCGTTCTCGAAAGCGCGCGACGTCGAGCTTCTGGATGCGCACCGGCAGCATGACTTTTCGACAATGGTCAGCCACGGGAGCAGGACGGAATCCTGGAAGACGACGCCGACATCGCTCAGAGGTCCGGTTATCGGCTCGCCGTGAAGGAAAAGCTCACCGCCGCTGCGCGGCAGAAGCCCGGTGAATATTTTCAGGAGCGTGCTCTTGCCGCTGGGCCCGACGACTGCAACGAACTCTCCGTCACCGATCTGGAACGATGTGTCTGTAAGAGCGAGGACAGTATCACCGGTCTGCGTGTGATAAGACTTATGCAGCCCCCGTACATCAAGTATGGGCACACTCACTGGCACCGGTGAATTCCTCATTTCCAAACAGTCTCCTCCCGCGCTAAGCGGACCACCAGAAAATCGGCTATCAATTCTTCCGCCTATTTTTGCTTACAGCTCCTCATGTCCGTATCTGACATCTGTTTTTCTTGCCGCGATCGCGCGGTCAGTCGACGAGCTGACCTGTAATCCTAGGATCCTCGAAAAGATTATTGGTGTCGCCGGTGTGTACGAAGACAACCTTGCTTCCGGGCGCAATTCTTCCTTCGCGGATATGGCTGAGCAGGCCGGCAAAGCCCTTCGCCGTGTAAACCGGCCCAAGAAAGATGCCGTCCAAAGAGGCCAATTCCCGAGTGGCCGCGACGCCTTCCGGCGAGGGCACAGCGTAGTCGGGCCCGATAAAGCGCTGATCTATATCGAACTCGGCAAGAATTTCGTTGTCGCTGGGGGGTGTCCGGCCGACGGTCGCATAAATCTCGCGAACACGGTCCGCGATCATTCCCGTGTTGACGAAGTTATCGGGGCGGTACGAGTTGATTGCGATAGACCTGATCGCACACGTATCGTCGGTCAGCAGCCGGGCTGCCGCAAAGGCAGGCAGCACGCTGCCGGTACCGGTCGTGTGGTAGATATAATCAGGCTTGAAGTTCAGCTCACGGCTCTGATCCATGATTTCTTTGTAGGTGAGCACGTGCGCGGGAAAGCTCGAAGGGTGGGTCGCACCGGCTGGTGCAAAGAGGACTTTATGCCCCTGCGCTTCCAGTTCGGCAGCCTTCTTCTCCACTGCCGGATAAAGGGTGTCCTTCCAGACCTTTTCCTGCGGCTCGTCAGGATTTCGCGGAAACAGGTACGTCTCAACTCCTAGGATCTTGTCCAGCAGCAGATTGGCGCGCCACTTGGCTGGGTAGCCCTCTCCCATCGTGTCGTAGAGAAAGAGGATCGGCGTCAGACCCGACTGGATTGCAGCAGTGGCAAGCTGCCCCGCCGAGTTTGAGAGGTAGGCTCCAACGGTGAGAATGTGTGTGACACCGTCACGCAAAGCTTCACCGATGACAAATTCGGCCAACCTGATCTTGCTACCGCTGAAGGCTGAAGGACCGGAGAGATCTTCTCTCTTCAAATAGATATCGACTCCATACTTCTTTGAAATATTCTTCGCCTTGTGGAATGGCGTGGGATAGAAGCCGATCGGCTCTCGCGGCAGTTTCCGCACGATCTCTTCGATTTCTTCGAGGGTCATTCTCGATTCCAGTTTGCTCGCTACAGACGCATCCATTTTATGCCGCCTTATATTCGCCATCATATTCGAGGTGTATTTTTACACCCTAGACGCTCTTTTATGATTGTTCTGCTCGACTGCGTTTTGAACTCAGCCCGCTCATATTCCTTGGTGGGTAGCTGATAGTCTTCCCAGAAGCTTCGTGAAGCAAATTGGGATTCTTCATTGCCAATATGAATCCTGGTCATGATAGTCCCCGGCGGGATATGTCTCGGCTGGCGGGTTGGAATTTTCGCCGTGGCTGTGGAATCGTGCCGGCAATCGGGAGACGCGCGGAATATGCATCGGTTCGGGATGCATCTGGTGAGCGCGGGGTCACCGCTATTCGCCATGTCTGGTCGAGGACGATCGCGCACCATCGAACCGACCCCAATGCCCGGCCGATGGAGTGCACCCCGTTTGACCGGACAGGCGGCGGGTTGCATTAAGCACCAGCGGCCTTTGCCCTGAACTCGCGCGGCGAGAGGAAGCGCAAGCCGGAGTGCGGGTGGATTTCATTGTAATCGTCGAACCATTTCGGCAGCAAGGCCAGGACGGTTTCGGCGTCTGGCAGGATGACGTTTCGAGCGTAATCACGCTTCAGTGTTTTGACGAAGGCCTCGGAGATGCCATTGCTCTGCGGCGAGCGGACAGGGGTGAAGGCCAGTCGCAAGCCCAGCGCCGCTGCGGTCGTCGCCGTTTCCCGAGCGATATAGGCGCTACCGTTGTCGGACAGCCATTCGATAGGATGCGGCGTCCTGGCGTCGCCGAAGCGCTGCTCGACGGCCTCGACCATCAGATCGCGCACCATCACGCCCGAGACGCCGGCATGGGCGACGGCCGACCAGGCGATGATCTCACGGTCGCGCTTACGTGGCCCGCGGCGACGTACGAACAGCATTGCAACTCGCATCTGGGTCGGAAGCTTTTTTCTTTCTCCGCGTCTTTTACCTCAATGGCGACCCGGCCGGCGGCGAACAGGTGTACGTATTGCCGTCCGTGGCAACCAGTCTGTCTGAAGAAGACATGATCGATCCGGCCATTGCGAAGCGCATATCAAGACGCACGCAGCGCGAC
>OEIU01000807.1_pt1 | contig 25012 bp, 49 predicted proteins | sample 1539221 | NCBI WGS metagenome assembly OEIU01 (sample SAMN03792071, study PRJEB22550) | activated sludge metagenome | feature: wastewater treatment plant; material: activated sludge; isolation source: Wastewater treatment plant of a petroleum refinery complex | place: Argentina: Zarate | collected...
GCGGGTCCTCGTGTTCGAACCGGATGCACTTCCCGTCCGGCTTCACGACGAAGCCAGTGCAAGACTGCTCCTTGCCAGTCGGCGCGATGGCCGGGCTGGTGTATTCCTGATCCTTGAGGAATTTCTCGAAGTCGTCCGACTGGCACCACTTCAAGAACTTCGAGCAATAGGCGCTGTCGCCGGTCGCTCCGAACAGGTAGACATCGCACCGGACCACAGTGACGCCATCCAGCTTCTTCGTCAGGATTTCCCTGCGTCCGATCTTCGGCGCGGTGCCGATGACCGTCCACTGGCGGTTGATCAACTGTGAGTCCGAGGCGAGGACTCCATCCCGATAAACGAGGATGGTCATGTCAGTAGCGGCTCAGGCCCATGGTGCGATCGGCCGATGCGCCCTGCCCGGTGTCCTTGGACGCCTTGGACGGCTTGGTGCTGGCCGCGAAAAACTTGTCAAGCGCCTTGCCCTTGATCTCGGCGACCAGAGCCTCGGCGAAGGCGATCCCGAACGACGGGTTCGGCTGGGACGTGCTGTCGCCGACGACGACGATGAAGGGAGCCGCCATGGTGCCGCCGAGGTCAGCCTTGGGGAAGGTCTTGCCGAGGACCTTCGTGGCGTCTTCCAGCTTGTTCACGTCGATCGCGCCGAGATCAGGGTAAGCCTTCGTGAAGGCCGCGTTGATGGTGCTGATCGAGGCGTTCGTGACGCCCGTCTGGAGTTCGGCGAAGTTGGTCTTATCCATGGGTCTCTCCTGTGATTGGACAGCGTTTCTAAGCACGTCCAGAGGAGCTTGACAAGAGATTAAATTGGATCGGCATTGTGGATTCGAACCACACCCGCAAGGATTCAAAGGCCCGCATTCTACCGCTAAACTACTGCCGAACAGGTCTCCCAGAATGAGAGACAGAATTTGGTTCTCCGTCGTGGGTTCGAACCACAACCACTCGGTTCAGAGCCGAGCATTCTGCCGATTAAACTAACAGAGAACATGCCGTCCCACTCTGGGAACAGCGAAATGGTGCTTCGAGGAAGTGACGAGCTTCCGACCTCTGCGTTTTCAGGGCAGCGCTCTTACAGACTGAGCTACCGAAGCATGCGCGTCCGAGGACGCGGTAGTTGGCTCGCAAGGGAGGGATCGAACCTCCGCCACCTTTCGATGGGCCTCCGGTTAACAGCCGGGCGCAAATTACCACTCTGCCACTTGCAACTTGGAATACCGGGTGGGATTCGAACCCACGGTGCCATTTCTGGGTGGGATTAAAAGTCCCGTGTCTTCGACCACTCTGACCACCGGTATAAACTCTGGAGCCCCGGTCGGGGCTCGAACCCGCTCCACCGCTTTACAAAGGCGGCGCTCCACCATCAGAGCTTACGGGGCATTGAATTGGTGCTCTCGCGAGGAATCGAACCCCGGCTCCGGCCTTACGACGGGCGGCGACTACCACTAATCTTACAAGAGCATGCCTCCCATTCTGGGAGGTAGATGGAGAACGCGGTTGGATTCGAACCAACGGTGAGCTTGCGCTATCGGATTAAGAGTCCGGGGCCTTCGACCAGCTAGGCTAAACGCGTTCATACTTGGTGCTCCAACGAGGAATCGAACCTCGGCAACCTCCCTACCAAAGAGATCGTCTACCACTGACATATTAGAGCGAACTGGTGGAGTAGCCGAGAATCGAACTCGACGCAGCCATCTTGCAAGGATAGCCCGGTTACCCAGACCCAACCCCAATTCGAGAATTTGAAGGCGGTGACGGGACCGACCCGCGTCACTTCCCGGTTAATCAGGCCGGGCTCTTGCGATACAGCCGGTTGATTACTCCGTGATCGCTATGTCCGGGAAGACTCAGAGCCTACCCGCGCCTCGTGCTAATCTGAGGACTTACACCGCCTAGATGGACCTCACGGCTGGACTCGAACCAGCGACCACCTCCTTCGGAGGGAGGGACTCTTGTCCGCTGAGCTACGTGAGGAAACTGGTAGGAGTTGCCCCTACTCGGGGTCCCTTTTCACCACTGGTTAGGCGGCTACTCGGGGACCCTGTTTCAGGGCACCGGTTGCGGATCAATTGCGCTCGGGAACCACCCCGAGGTCCTATCACCGTTCACGGCCTCCGTAATGGAGCGGGTAGAGGGGTTCGAACCCTCGCCTTCGCGTTGGCAACGCGATACTCTTCCGACTGAGCTATACCTGCAATTCGAAACGAGGGTGCCTACGGATCATCAGCCCATTGGCTGTCCCGGCGATGAACCCGGAACCCCTCTGCTCGGAGAGCCTTTCGGCTCGATCCTTGTATTCGCGGCAGCGGCGTTACCCTTACGCCCAACCGGTGGCTAGGCCACCAGTGCCGGGATCGAACCGGCGTCTCTGCCTCCTCGGAGCCTAACGAAGCAGCGCGAGCGCTGGATGTCCGTCAGGCAATTCAATCGACTGCCACCGTGGATCGTCGTCGTCTTCGTCCTGCACCTTGTGCCCGGCCGCGACGAGTGCATCCATGTCCGAGAACGGGCCGAGAAGCCACATGTCCTGATCACGCATGACGACGATATAGTCCCTCATGGCATTCCCTTTCTGGAACCGCGTCTGGGATTTGAACCGGATGGGAGCTACCCACCACACAGGTTTCACGGCCACGCCGTGCGTCCTAACCACTAGACGAACGCGGTATAAACTGGACCTCCCGAAGGGAGTCGAACCCCTGACGGCCCGAGGTAGAAACTCGGCGCTCTGTCCGCTGAGCTACGGGAGGGAGTTCGGTATCTGCTTTGGAAGGCAGCGGTCACACTCGCCGGGGATGGCGGGGGACTGCCAGAGGGGCGAGCGTTGTCAACGGAGAGAAACACCGCGACCGCTGCCTGCCAAAGCAGAATTGTTGGTGGCCTGAGACTACAGCCTACCGCGAGAGCCTTCGAGGATTATCCACGGCCTTGCGAGCCGGGTTCCCTCATTATCCACCCAAGCCTCTTGCGAGGTCATCGAGTAGCTCTCAATGCCGCCTTTTTTAGGGTGTGGCTTTTCACCCGTCACTGCATGCTATTCTGCGTTCGATCCTTCGCCGACCTTGCGGGCCGTTCAGGCTGCTACACCCTACGCTATCTCTTCCACAGACCGTCTCTACCTTGCGGGCTTTGACGACCCAGATTACCCGAGGGCTCTGGGATTAGGCACCTTTCACACACAGCCGCGCCAGTCTTTGCTTTTTTATCGAAGGACGGGTTTGAACCGTCTACCGATCGCTTAGATGGCGATTGCTCTACCAGATGAGCTACATCATGAACCTACGAAGAAGTGCTGGTGCGAGTGCTTCGCCGACGTTTGCCCCGACAAAATACACCACTCCTTACACCTGTCTTTCGCGCTGCTAACGCTACTCCACCGTCTTTCGCGAGACCCGCCATTACAGACGAACCCCTGTCCAAACTGCGAGACGCCCTTGGCCGCGAAGCCTCGAACCTTCTCACTACACTTCGCCTTCATCCCTCGCCACGTTTGCAGGCAGGTGCGCTTTGCGAGCGCTTAGGGGTCAGAGTTACCCTCCCCATATCTCCCTTGCGAGGAGACCAACTCGTGACTTCGGAACTATCTCCCATCACTGGAAGCTGAGTGTCCCCAAGGCCGTGCTTGCATGGGTGGACCGGTCGCCCGGCGCAAGTTTATAGGAAACCTTGCTTTGGCCTCATTGCTGAGGTTACCCTAACGACCCTATGCGGCCGATCTCTGCGGCGGTTCTTCCTTTCCCCGGAGGGTAGGTCGTCCCCGTCGTTTCGATGTTTGATGTGTAGCCGACGATGAAATCGTCGTCAACACCTAAAATGAGATCGTGTCGATTTTTTCTTCACGATCGATCTGGACCGCACGAGAGGGGTCGAACCTCCATTTTCATCCATTACCGGTCTCTCGGTTCGTAGCCGAGGGGGATACGTGCGGATAGTCGTGTGAGGAGTTGTCTCCTCGAATTGGCGATCCATAAGGGACTCGAACCCTCCTTCACCCGTAGACAGCGGGTGGCCTTCCCTGACGGCAAATGGACCAAACTGGAACTGCGCTCTGGACTCGAACCAGAAATTCCGGGGACACAACCCAGCCGGTTACCATTACCGTCAGCACAGCATATTCCCATGATGGGAAAGAAATTGGAGCGGATTAACGGATTCGAACCGATCTGGTCGGGTTGGAAGCCCAACGCCTCTCCTATGAGGAACCCGCAATTGGTGCCAGTCCGAGCTTCGGCCCTTGGCGAGAACGATCCAACCGTCGCTGGATCGCCTAGTCGCCTCGAACCTCTGCCCCATTACCTCAGCGAATGTTACGCGCGCTACGCCGAGGGACTGGCTTTAACTGGTGCTCATGGCTGGACTCGAACCAGCACCCCGAAGGACAACGCTCTCAACGTTGCGCGGCTTCCATTACGCCACACGAGCAATTAGGCCGGTTGTAGGGACTCGAACCCCAGAATGGGTGCCTCGGCCCGGTGCCTCCGGGATTCAACGACATTCCATCCAATCACTGCCGTCGCAGTGTCCGCCCATGCGGATCGCCGGATAATTTGGTGTCCAAGGCGGGAGTCGAACCCGCAAAACCTACGGTCTGAACGTAGTATGGCTTCCTTTTCATCACTCGGACAAGTTTGGTGCCCCACCCCGGACTTGAACCGGGACTCCGAAGAACTGAGGTTTGAACCCAGCGCGTCTGCCGATTCCGCCAGCAGGGCAATTCCTGATATGTTATCGCATATCATCTTCCCAGAATGATATGTGAAAACGTATCAGAAGTTGGCACAGGTTGCCGGAATCGAACCGACCTCGGAGGATTTGGAGTTCTCCTAACGCCCAGCGCCAACCCATGTATCAACTTAGTCCCCGGCCGGGACGGAATCCCGGCCGGGGTTTTCTTGATGTCATCAACGATGTCAAAGAACGCACGACGCCGAAGCGAGGTGTAGAAACGAAGAAGGCCCCGGAGATTTCTCGCCGGGGCCTTCTGATGCTTGAGGGTGGGTGATCTTAGAAGATCGTGCCACCATCGCCAGAAGACCCCTTGATACCGAACAGATTGGCGGTATCCAACATGCGCGCGGAACCGCGAAGCGCGGTGCGCTTCGATCCCTGCGTCAGTTGATGCCAATATGCCCGTGTCATGGTTCTTCTCTGTTGCCACGTCCCCCGGCGATTTGCGTCAAGCGCAGTGATCAACCGAAGGCACATTCCTAAATTCTCAGCGTAGGGTGCCTAAACTTTTTCCGTCTGTCAACCAGAAAAATGCACCGGCTCACGTTTTCTTGACAGGAGCCTTCTTGGCCGGGAACGGCGGGGCCTTCTTGCCCGGTGCCGTCGCAGGCTTCTTCGGAGCCTTCTTCTTGGAGCCTACCTCGTCGATGTGGAGGATGTTGGCCGACGAGCCTGAGAGCTTGGTGTTGCTCGGTGCCGTCGCAACCTTACGCGCCCGAGGCTTCTTCTCGGTGCCGGTGCCCGGTCCCGGAGCGGCCTCAATCTTGACAGGCCCCGGCGAACGCTTGCGCGTCACCTTGGCCTTGGCGAACTGCTCGGCCGTCGCCTCCGGGATGTCTGAGGTGTCGATCTTGCGTCCGATCCCGCCCTTGTCGGCGATCCGCTGGAGCTTCTCGGCCTTGCGCATGCGCTTCCGCTCGGCGGCAGTCTGCCGTTCAATCGACTGCTCCCGCGCGATCTTCTGTGCTTCGAGGAAACGCTTCTTCTCCTCCTCGGTGATCTCCGGCTGCGCACGACGCTGCCGACGCGCAGGGCGAGGTGCATCGTGTGCGGCGATGCCGACCATTGAAGCTGACGCCAGTGCCGCAGCGGCCATCATGCCGAGGCCCAATCCACGATTCATCATTCGGTAGTCTCCTTCTTTGCGATATCAGCTTTCATCCGGCGATCGATCCACGCCATACCCGGCAGGAAGATCACCAGAAAAGGAATGAGGCACGATCCGACGACCATGACCAGCGCGGGCCAGAAGCCTTCGAGATCAGGCGAGCGAAGGGCGACGTGGAAGCGGTCCTGCGCTCCGGTGAACGCCATCGCGCCGAAGCAGGCGAACAGCGTAAGCATGAGCACTCCCAGATTGGGAAGAGCCCATTTGTTGCTTGCCTCCCGCCAGCGCTGACGATCCATCGCATGGATCAGGTGAGGCATGGCGAGGCTGCACCCCTTCTCGTAGAAGCGCAGGGTCCGCACCAAAGCAGCCACCTGCGCTCCGTTGATCGGGTAGTTCTCCAGCCCGTAGTCCTCACAGGTTGCCTCGATCGAGGCGATCTCGTCTTCCTTCATGAGGTCACTCATCGTCGCGATCCTCTACGCGGCTCTCGATGTTGTCGAGCGCGTCGTCCACGGTCATCGAATCATCGTCGATGATCTCGCCGGGCGCGTCGATGATCGGCTCGCCACGCAGGCGCAGGTAGCGGACGACGTTCGACCAGTTCTCCGACGTGTCGGTCAGGCCGACCCGGTTCTTGTCCTCGGCCGCGCGGTCCTTGTCCCACTGCGCCCAATCGATCTGATCCTCGATCGCCTCGCGGATCGTCTGATTGATCACGCTCGGATCGAGCGCGTCCAGTTCCCATGAACTGTCGCCATACTGCTCCGCGTAATCGTCGAAGCGGCTGTCGGTGTCCTTGGCCGGGTTCGGCGGCGGGCTATACTGGTCGATCTGCGCCATGTTGAGCGCGAGCCGGATGACTTTGATCGGACGCCGGGCGAACGTGCTCAGCCGGTCCTCGTTGTCACGGGTCATGTCGAGCCCGCTCGGGTCGTGGTCGCCAAGGTGGAAAATGGTCGGGGTCTGCCCGGCGCGCGCACGACGCTGGAGCCGCTTGGCCGCGTCGTACATCTCACTCTGGGAGGCATACCCACGGCAGGCGAAGTAGGGCACCTGATACTCTTCGCAGACGCCCTCGATCACGCCGGTGAGCGCGTCCTTCTCGATCCACACCTCGGGATAGATCGGCTGGTTCAGCCACCAGTCCTCGCGATACTGCTCGGCGACAGCCGACAAGATTTGCTGCGGACTCTGCCAGACGGAGAGCCGTTCCAGATTGCGAGTGCGATCCTCGATCGCCGACCAGTCAATGAGACCGGCCCGGCGCGCATCGTCGATGATGCTGCCGAGGCGCTTGTACTCGGACTGCTTGTTGGGGAGAAGATCGCGGCTGACGAACTGGTAGTAAAGCTGGCGGAGCGTCAGCTTGAAGCCCTGCGCCGTGAAGTCGGCGATGATATCCACAGCCTGCTCGATGACGCGCATGGTCTTCGGGCGAAAGTTGATATCGACGAACTTCTCGATCGGCATGGGTCTCTCCGTTGCTGGAGCATGTCGTAGAGGAATTCTGGACCGTCGTCAAGAAGGGCTTGACAGGAATTATCGGAGGTGTATCGTGGAGAGGCTCAAGGGGCCGTTGTGCAGTCTCGGTCCCCACGTGAAACCAACCGCGCCCGCCGCGCAAGGAGGATCAGGATGAAGTAGCGATCTAGCTTTTCCGCAAGAGACACGCGACATCAAATTGAGAAACGACTGCTTTGAAAGCGAACCACCGGCGCTCCTGATCAGAGCCCGGTGGTTTCGTTTTTTGGCACCCCACGACGGTTTCGATCCGTCTTCACCTGCTTGAGAAGCAGGTATCCTAGCCACTAGACGAGTGGGGCAATCTGGTTCCGCATGAGGGTTTCGATCCCTCTTCTCCGGCTTGAAAGGCCAGCATCTTAGCCATTGGACGAATGCGGCATATGGTGCCTAACCGTGGTTTCGATCCACGTGCCTCCGCCATGTCATAGCGGCGCTCTCCCAAGTGAGCTAGTCAGGCATTCCGTTGAACTATCGCGCATCTGAGATGCGCGATAGTTCGAATTTGGTGCCAGCCGAGAGGATCGAACTCTCCTGAATCTCCGTGTAAAGGAGGTGCCATCCCCAGATGACTAGGCGGGCATTCAACCCCTCGTCACCGGCCGGAGCCGGATCGGAGGGGCTTGTTGGTGGGCCAGCACGGTATCGATCCGTGGTCTAACGCCTATCAAGCGCTTGCTCTACCATTGAGCTACAGGCCGTCAAACTGGTTGCCCCACCGGGCTATGATCCCGGCACCTCTCGATTATCGGTCGAGTGCTCTACCAAATGAGCTATGGGGCGTCAGTCTCCCATTCTGGGAGGGTATTGGTCGGAAAGGCAGGATTTGAACCTGCGACCTGTCGCGTCCGAGGCGACCGCGCTAACCAAGCTGCGCTACTCTCCGGTTGTTGGTCAAGGTGGAGGGATTTGAACCCCCGATCTCAAGTTTCCAAAACTCGCGGGGACTCCAGACTCCCCCACACCAAGAACGAAAATGGCCCCGATGATTTCTCAGCGGGGCCACTAAACTGCATGTGTTCTGAACACGTGAGTCGTCGCCCGGCTAAACCGGTTCCACCTCCACGGGGATAATGACGACTGCGAACATGTTACTTCTCCTGTTTGGGCTCTTGCCCGAATTGGTTGCGCCGGTGAGATTTGAACTCACGAACTCCGACTTATGAGGCCGACGAGGTAGACCAGACTCCTCCACAGCGCATATCCCTTAAACCACAGGCCGATTTCGGTGTCAACAGAAAATCTTCACGCGGCTCAATTATTTTTTGATCTTGGCCTTCACGATCCCCGGCTTGTCGCCGAAGCCTTCGAGGAGGAGCTTCTGAAATTCCTGCTCTCCAGCCTCGGTCAAGGTCCACGACCGGCCATCTTGGAGCTTGCGGAACAGCTTCCCTTCCATGAAGTAGAGCGGGTAGCTGTAGCCGAAAATGACCAGCCTGTCCTCATCCTCGTCGAGCGCGTAGTAGAGGTCCTTGGACCGCTTGCCCTGTCCCTGTTCTACGACGTGGTTTGGATACGATCCGGCGAGCCAGACGTAGCGCTTCTGCATCAAGGTCAGCATGTGATCGGCCTGTAGGTTGTCACGGGACGCGTCCCCTTGATCCACGGCGGCTCGATCTTGAGCCACCAGCCTCCCCAGCGGAAGACCTTGGTGATGCGGTCCCGGATCGGGGCCGCTCCAGCGTAGGGGCTAGTCACCGAGGGTTTGGACACGCTTGGTCGTGGGCGTCTTGCCGCCCGTGGACCACTGCTCGAACGTCGTTTCCGACCCTTCCGGGCAGCGCGCGAAGAACGGGTTGTGCCCTTGATCATTGTAGACCTCCCAGATGCGGCAACCGTCTACGACGGCGATGACACGGCTCTTGGTGCCGTTGTTCTCGGCACGAGCCTGCTTCTGCTCGGGCGTCTCGTCTTCACAGCCTGCAAGAGCGAGGAGCGCGACGGCTCCCATAATGAGGGACTTCTTCATGGGGATTTCTCCGGTTGAGTGCAGAAAGAGAAAGGGCGTGGCGCATGGCACCACGCCCCTTCATGCAGAGCCTTGGGAGGCTATCAGTCCAGCGGGTTCGCCGGGTTGACGTTGATGAACGGCACAGCACCACCCGGCACCATCGTAGTCGGGAGGACGCCCTGCCAGCGCTCGACGGCAATGAGTTCCGTCAGGCCGGGGTTGTCCTTGAGGGCTCGACCCTTGGCGTTGATGGCGGAAGCTTCGGCCTCGCCGACGAGACGGATACCCTCGGCGTCGGCCGTCTTCTGCGCCAGTGCTGCGTCGGCAACTGCCTGCGCCTGAACGACCTTGATCTCGGCGAGCTTGCGTTCCTTCTCGACGTTCTGCGACTCGGTCTGGATCGACACCTCGGCGAGCATGCGCGTCTCGATTGCGCCTTCGTAGGCATCCGAGAAGTCGATGTTTTCGACCTGCACCGATTCGATCAGGATGACGTTGTTGCCATCGCCGATGATGGCCTTCGCCACCTCGATACCCATGCGCTCGCGTTCCTGAATGGCCGTGGCGGCGTTGAACTGCCCCATGACCTCCTTGAACTCCTTCTTGACACGCGGCGTGATGATCCGCTGCGCCACGGCGTCGAGACTGCCGTACTGCTCGTAGATGCGAGACACGGCGTCCGGCTGAGCCGCGAACGTGATCGATACGTCGGCGGTCGCTGCCTGTTGATCCTTCGAGTAGAAAGGCTCCTTCTCGTAGGGCAGCGTGAACGTGCGCGTCGAGACCTCGACCACATCGTCGATGAACGGAATCTTCCAGTGGAAGCCCGGCCCAGCCGTGCCCGTGATGGCACCGTTGCGCAGGATGACGCCCTTCTCACCGGCGTCGATCGTGTAGAAGGCTCCGAAGAACCCGGCGAGACCGGCAAGGACACACAGCCCCAGCACGATCCCTGTAATGCTCAAACCCCTCATTTGTCGGCACCTTCCTTGTTGTCCGGCTGACGGGGACGCAGCATCACATTCTCGCGGAGCCAGACGTATCCGGCAGTCACGAGGATGAAGATTACTCCGGCACCCAGAATTTTCAGCAGAGTTGACATTGTTCGACCTCCATTGGTCAAGCGTTTCTAAGCAGATCGCGGAAGTGCTGTCAAGCGCTCCTAGACGATCATTCCATCAGCGTCCACCCGCACGAACGGCGGGAAGCCCGGACTGTAGGGGAAGCAGACCAGCGGCGGCTCCTCATCGGACACGGTGAAGCTGGAGCCATCCTGCCGAACGTACACGGTCTTCATACCGACATCGTAGACCTTATCGCCCCGCTTGAAGACGCTCGAACAGCGCACGTTCTGGAAGAGAGTGCCGGGCGGCGAGCTATCGTAGCTCGACATGTCCTGCCACTCGTCGGGAGTTCCCAGAAGAGGACTGATCGGCTTGTAGTTCACCAGCCGGTCGAAGAGGTTCAGGGTCATCGCGGCAGACTCACCGGAGTGACCCTGCCCGGAGAAGGCGGCTACCAGAGCGCGAAGCGAAGTCGCGATCAGCCCTTCGTAGTCGGCCGTCCCAGAGTCCAGACCGGCCGCACGGATTTCCCGCTCGCAGTGCTCAACAAGGTTCGGCATCAGACTTCGCTTTCGTAGGTGGGAGGAGGAGCGGGCTCGATCTTGTCCGGCAGCATCTTGGGCTGTGGGTCAGCGTAGAACAGCGGCGGTCCCTGATCCCACGACCATTCAAACGGCTTTACCTTCATCCCGGCCGTGCCCTCCTCGCCCTTCTCTTCGAGCGCGTCCTGCAACTTCTTGGCCGTCTCCTCATTCCACGGGATGTAGACGTAGCGAGGAGCGTCCATTCCGCGATCCATCAGGAGGAAGATTCCCTCTCCGACGATCATCTTGGCTCCCAGAATGGTGTGTTCACCAGCCGAGAGGGTGACGCCCTGCACCAGAGGAACAGCCCACCCGAGGCTGAACCCGAGGGAGGCGGCTGCGGCCGGACTCGCCAAGAGGAAGGCGGCGACGGACCACGCACGGGCGCGGGTGATGCCCCGCGACCAGATGGCGAGGGTGGCGATGATCCCGAGGATGCCGGTGATCACCAGCCAGACGGTGATGGGGATGCTCATGGACCTTCTCCGTAGGGCATGTAGGGCATTGCGCCGTCACCTGACTTGGTGGCCGACCGCAGCTTCTTGGCGACCGAGTGCATCGAGCCGGGCTCGATCGTGCCATCGTCGCGCAGGGTGAACCGGATCGCGGTGCGCTCCTGTCCTTCCGTCACGAGCTTGGTCACGGTGTTGACCAGCGGCTTGAGCGACGACTTGCCGGGCTCGCCAGTGTTGACCGAGACCTCCATCGCCACGTCGATCGGCACCACCGGACAGCGGTAGCAGTGGACGTTGATCGTGTACTCTCCGGGGACGATGCCGCGAGTGTACGCGTTCTCGTAGTTCATGTCGGTCGCGTCCGGCTGGGAGCCGAGGTCATCGCGCAGCAGGTTCCACAGGAGCCCACCCTTGTTGCTGTAGCCGACCGGCGTCAGTTCGCCGGGGCCGTCCACCCAGAGGTCCACGTCCGTGTTGCCCTTGGGCCAGACGATGTGGACGATCAGGTTGCCGGGCGGTTCCGCGTCGGCCTTCGAGGAGGGCGGGTTGAGATGCGGCAAAATGAGAGCCACGATCACAACCAGCATCAGGAGCATGTTCAGCAGTGTGTCCCTGAAAAGGACCTGATTGATCTGTGCGTTCGCACCGCTGACGATCTTGATGATCTGGTTCTTCATCGGACCCTACTCCACCGCGACCGCGACCGAGGAGTTGGAGTCCTCGATCATGAGGATGGTAGCCGTCTTGAGGATGCGCCGGTTGATGTCGATCCAGAGGCCGAAGAAGGCACCTGCCAGCGTCGTGTAGATCGCCACCTGCATACCCTCGACGAGCTTGCCGATCGCGGCCTGAACGCCCTGTGCCGTCGCCATCGCGCCTTGATCCATGGATGACAGCGCCATGATGAACCCGACCACGGTGCCGATCAGGCCGAGAGTGACCAACCAGCCGGAGATGTCGTCGATGTGTTCTCCCTTGGCGATGAACTTCGCCGCGTCCACGCTGACGGCCTCACCCCGCTTGAGCCGGTTCAGGACCGTGCTGACCTTGAAGGTGCGGACCCCGAGGGACCAGATACCGATCGCGAAGAGACCGATGATGCCGAGGGTGATCCGGGAGGAGTCCCCTTCGATGATGGTCTGAACGTAGCCCTGCATGGTGGCCCAGATGAAGAGGGCCGCAACGCAGGTGTTGACCACCAGCATACGATAGATCAGCAGATTGTTGAGCATGCGACTTTCCTTTTGTGGGGTTGCGCCGCCCTCCCAGCGCGGCTGATGACTACACTTCGTCGTGTCCGAAGACGCGGATGGAGACGACCTTCTCGGACGCCCAATCCATCGCCTCGGCGATATCGATCTTCCGACCGCGAACCTTGATCCACAGCAGCCCAGCCGCCGTGCTGATCTCGCGACGTTCGAACTTCGAGAAGAGCGGGATGATGTCCTCGGCGTCGTCGCCGACCGCGTTGAAGATGACCTGTGCCTCCACGATGTCGTCGGGGTTGTCGATCGCCTCGTCGTAGGTGACGCTGAGGTCTTCGTTCTCGCCGGACTCAGTGAGCCGCATCAGTTCGCCGGAGTCGGTGCTGAGGATCGCATTGACCATCATGGCGTAGGTCGCCGGATCGGTGTGGCCGATGAACGGAACGTTGAAGTTCGGCTTGGCGTCATCCTTGATCCGCCGCACCGTGTAGCCCTCGGCGATCTCGTCGAACTGCTTCTTGGTGAAGCTGATCTTGCCATCGACCCAGACACCGGTCGGGCTCTCGGCGAAGGCGCTCATCGGCACCGGCTCGGCCTCCAGCGGAGTCGCATAGTGCATCAGGGCGAGAGCCCGGACGGTGATCTGACAGCCCTGCACCAGAATTCCTGCGACCGACATGACAGGCGCACCGGTGACGAAGTTCAGCACCCAATTGTCCGGGTTGTCGAACACGTCGATCACAGCCTCCACGAGGCGAAGTTCATCCTGCGTGACTTCCGGGATAAACCCGAACACGGCGTCAGCGATGGCCTTGGTCAGTTCTGGATAGGTCTGCGCGATGCCGGTGGCGATCGTGCTGGAGCCGTCCGGCTGAGTGATCTCGGCGAGCACGAAGTAGGAACACAGCGCGAGCGTCGGGAACGGCGGCGTGAAGACGGGAACGGTCGGGATCATGGGAATTCCTCGGGGTTGCAGAAAGGGAATCAGTGCGCGGCTGCGCTATCGGGCTCGGCGATGTCGAGATACGGCATCGCTGCGTAAGCCGGTGCGCCAGAGCCGCCAGCGATGTCGGGGAGGTAGTCTGCGGCCGAGAGGTCCAGCACGTAGCGGACGCCCATGGCGGCGATCTGGATGGATTCGTCCATCGCATCGTCGGAGTAGCCGGTGTCGGCCTTGACGTGATCCCAGAGTTCCTCGAACTCCTCGCGGATCACCGACGATCCTTCGTGGGCCGAGTTCATCGGTGCATGTTTGTAGGCGGCGGCGAGCACTTCGGCCCGGACCATGGCGAGGATCGCGTCAACGCGTCCTTCGAGCACAGGGTCAATCTTGGTTCTGGGGGACATCGTACCATCCACTTCCAAATACGCCGGGGCAGTCGAACTTCGCATAAGAGGAAGTAGTCCACTCATCCGAGAGAGCCGCGTCGGCCGGGTTGATCTTGACGGACACCTCGTGTCCACGAATTTTCTCTGCCTTACCAGTCGCCCCGGTCCCGAACTGTGCGCAGAATATCACTCTAGGCTCCGCTTCGAACAAGATATTCTTGACAACGAGTCCGGCACAAACGACGATCGTTGTTGCCACTCCGACCGCAACGAGGAAGTCTGTGATCCTGCGAGAAGATGACATCGGGGTTCCTAGTTGCCGGGAGGACGACACTGCCGTCCTCCCGAAATCGTCGCACTTATCGCTTCGATGCTTAGCTTCTTGTCCTTCTCTTGCGCCGCAATGGAGTTGAACGCAAAAGAGCCCTGCCATGGGCCGATCACCGAATGGCGTCGATGACCGTGGCAGGACTCTTACAAAGATGGTTAATTCCTGTCAAGCGTATCTCGACAGAAAGTTACAAACATCACTCGGAGAGGAGATTCCGAAGGCGATCGATCTCGGCGCGCTCCACGGCGTGGGGCACCTTGAGATCGGAAAACAGGTCGATCGCATGCTGGTAGCAGCGCGCCCGCATCAGGAAAATGTGGTGCGCAAAGCCTTCGCTGCGCGAGGCGTTGAACTCCAGATCAGCGACAGCCGCCTGCAACTCTTCGATGCAGGTGTCTATGCCCCGGTTGAACTGGCTTTCGCGCTCTGTAGGTCGATCCATTGGTAGACTCCATTGCTGATGAGAAGATAGATGCCCTGCTCCCACATATACCGGATCACCTCCGGGCTGGGAACGACGTTGACCGGGAGAACCCGACGCTTGCCGAAGACGCTCACCGATAGTGCTCCATGACCTCGCGGAGGTCATGCTTGAGACGATCGAGGACCGTCCAACCGAGGACCTTAATCGCTTCCTCTTCTGCGAAATGATGCCAGTAGTTCCACGCCAGCACCGGGGTCCGCATCTTGTCTCCCAGAAGGAGAACGATGCCGTAGTCGAGCCCGTAGACCTCGGAGAGGCGCTTGTGCGGGTAGGACGACTTCATGAAGTAGAGGTCAGTCGGTGTAGGCGACATATTCGAAATCCCCTGTATCCTCGCGGAAGTAGTTGAAGCGCCCTCCGAAGGTGCCCTTGACCTTCTCCAGCACGACAGCCTTGGCCGTGCCGATCGGAAAGACGCCCCGCTTGATCATGGTGAAATGGGTGTGACTGAGGCTGTGCCAATCGATCTTGGTCCGGTCCAGTTCGCGCGGCTTCCATGCCACATAGGCGTCCTGCCTCGGCGTCACCTGCATCACGAAATCGTTCATCCGATCTTCGTGAATCTCGTCGCCGCACGTGTCGCATTCGAGGTGCTGATCCGTGCATTTCGCACAGGGCGGGTTGATGTGACAGGAGCAACTCGCATCCTTGTGATCAGTCACGAACTGGTAGTGGCCGGTGCATCCGGTCACTCCGCATTCGTCGCCCTCCTCTAGCCAATCCTTGGTCACGGCCGGTTCCTCAATGTCGCCTTGACGGCCTTGTTGATCTTGCCCTCGATCTCCTCGCGCTCCTGCCGGTTCGGCATGATGAAGCCGGTCTTGCCCCAATGCCAGTCGTACCAGTCGCGCAAACACTTCTCGAAGTAGGCCATCTGCTCCGGCCGGAACGTCTCGATCAGCGGGTTGATCTTCAACCGGGGACGTTCGCCCATGTCCTCGGCGAGGCGCTTCTTAAAGCCCATGATTCCTGATCCTCCACAGTTCCGTGGCCTGACAGCAGTGGCCCTTCTTGCCGAACATGTCGGACAGGCCGGATGCCTCGCGCAGCACGTCAAGAAGCTCCGGGTTGGCGGCGATGTAGGCGTCCCAGAGTGCGGAATAGTAGGCGTTCGCCTCTGGCTGGTTTATAGCCTTGCGGCCCTTGGCGTCCGACCAGTGAAGGCCGGTCGATCCGTCTTCGAATACCTTGAATGCCTGATAGCGATCCTCGATCGGAATGCCGTCCACGTCGGCGAAGAAGGCGGAAAACCGCTTGTCGCCGCGTGATGAGCACTCCAGAAAGGGAGGGACGCCGTGCTTGATCATGCGAACATGTGGAGGCCGTCGTGATCCTCGTCGGCCATGACGCCGCAGGAATCAAGCTCCTCGATCTGCTCGATGGTGATCACGGCGGCGAGAGCCTCGACATCGATGTCCAGCCAGATTTCGTCATGCTCAGCCGCAGTCACGATGTCACCGTCGCTGCCGGGCAGGAGCTTCTCCAGCAGCAGGAAGGCGTGGAGGTCCGGCCGCTGGGTGCCGAACTCGCCGGACGGCTTCCAGTTGAAGTCGTAGGGCCGGTTCGAAGCCGTCTCGAAGGCTTCATACAATTCGTCAACGGTCATGTCACCACCCTTCCCAGATCAGAGCCGGGTCCAATACCCGGATCGAGATTTCGTCGTCCTTCGAGTAGACCTCGTGCTGGAAGCCCTCGAAGAAGAAACGGCGGTAGCGCAGCACCTCGATCTCCATCACGTCGTAGCCGCGAGGAAAGAGAACGCGCATGTCGTCGCGGCTGAACCAGTTCGGCAGCGCGGCGGGCGTATCGGTCACACTGATCCAGCGCTGGCCGTCTGCCCGGAAGATCGGGTCGAAGCCCATGGGAAGGGCCGCAGCAGCGGCACCGGGCACGGTGTGAATGAGCCCGGTGTAGTTGCCGTCCTTGTCATACCAGAGGCCCTGATCGTCGGCGATGCGCTTACCGACGCGATAGAGCTTGGTGGGGATGTTGATCAGTTCCATGAGTCAGTCCTACGGCACAAGTTCGATCAGATCGGCGTAGGTCTGCCCGCCGTCCTTAAGGGCATTCGGGTTGCGGAACCAGACCGTGCATTCCGCCTTGCCGGGCTCCAAGGAGACGCCGGTAACGACGTACTTGAACTCCGGGATGCCCTTGTGCCGAATGATGTCACCCCGCTTGAAAGGGATGTGTCCGCAGTCGGCACGGTCCTTCGCCTTGGCCTGCTCTGCCTTGGCGACGGCATCGGCGTGTGCCTGCGCGTCTGCGGCCCGCTGGACGGCCAGTGCATCGGCCGCAGCCTTGCGCTTGGCCTCAGCGTCAGCCTCGGCCTGTGCCGTCGCGGGATCGACGGCAGGAGCGGGCTTCTCCGCCACAGGCGGGACCCGCTTCATTATCCCCCCGAAAGGGAGGTTCGGATCCCAGTCATCGAGGAAGCTGCGCCCCCTCGGGGTGTTGACGGGCACCCGCGCCGGCCCCCGCGGCCGCGGCGTTGCGATCAGTCCCGCGCCGAGGACGATCGCCGCAGCAATAATCCACGGGGCTCCGGTGTTTTCTGTCATTCTGAGACCCTCACGGTTACGAGTTTGCAGCCGGGGCAGAACGCAGACGGAGCGCCCGAGCATTGAAGAGGTTGAGTGCAGACGAGAGCACGGTGCCGTCGCTGCGGTCGTGTGGACAGGGCGAGGTCTACTCCTCGCCCTGTGAAGCCCACCTTGCCCTGACTCCGCAACCAGCGGATCAGCTTGGCGAACTCTTGATCATTCGCCCGGCCCAAGGATTTCCATTTCCCAGCATGAGAACTGCTCGGTGACGTATTCACCGGTTGCCAGAGGATAACGCACGGTGCAGAGCCAGCCATGCGCATAGTAGCTCGTGCGCACGACCATGACCTTCCGATCGTCTAGCTTCATCTTGACGATCTGGTTGGTGCCGAACGGCGGCGACTCACGGGGCGGACGCTCCCCGGCGAAGAAGGCGAGGTAGGCAACGGCTCCCAGAATGATGAGAGCCGCGACCGTCAGCACGAACGTCTTCGCGGGGTTCGGTTGATCGAGCGGGCCAATACCGACCCGCACCGATCCTCCTTCGAAGTTGTCGCCCATCACCGGCCCCGGTTCGCCTTGGTGCCGAGGCCCATCTTCTTCGCGAGGTTGGACCGGGCGGCGGCGTAGTTCGGAGCGACCATCGGATAGTCGGCGGGGAGGCCCCACTTGGTCCGGTAGTCCTCCGGCGTCATGCCGAGGGTGGACAGGTGCCGCTTGAGCGACTTGAACTTCTTGCCGTCGTCGAGACAGACGATGTAGTCGTCCGTGATCGACTTCTTCGGGTTGACGGCGGGCGTCAGGTTCTCGACCACGACATCAGCCGCCGCGCCGAGGCCGGTCACGGTGTTGTGGATGTCCTTGATCAGAGCGGGCAGATCGCCGACCGGCACTGGATTGTTCGACACGTAGGCCGAGACGATCCCTGTCGTGAGGGTGATCAGCACTTCTTTCTCAGGCAGCATTGGTCTTCTCCTTTTTTGATTTCCGTCCCCAGCCGCGCCGCATATGCTCGACGGACGCTTCGGAGGGTTTCCTGACCGGAGCGGAGATCGCCCGATCGAGATTGGTCTTCCGGCCACGCTTGGGAGCGGGCGCGGGCGGCGGCTCGTAGGAGCCACCCAATCCTGCCTCGGCGGCGAGAGCCAGCCGGGAGCACACGACGCTCGCCACGCGCAGCGTCATTGCGCCAACGGGATCACTCTTCATGCGCTCAAGGTCGTTGGCGCGGGAGAGGTCCGTCATGGCCTCCTTGCGGAGGACGGTGATGAAGGTGTTCCAGTCCATCAGTACATGCTCGACTGCGGCTTGGTGTTCCGGGACTCGGCTGCGATCTCGCGCCGACGCTGTGCGATGAACTCGGGCGGGCACTCGCCGGTGAACTGCCCCATGGGGATGAAGCCCCACGCCGGGTCGCCGACATTGAACCGGCTGTTGCAGTCCGGGTTGCCACAGAAGATGTTGACGGAAGCCCCGCCGCGCGGTCCTTCGTAGAAGCCGTATTCCGACTTGCAGTAGGGGCACTTTCCCTTGTCGTGGATGAACCGCAGGGCGTCCTCGGGCATGTCGCAGAATGCGACAGGGCGGTTCCAATGCGGCTCCGGCTTGACCGCTTCGACGACTGTCTCGGCCTTGGCGAACAGGGCGGCAATGAAGCTCTTGATGCTCATGATTTCAGGTCTCCGTTGTCGTCGTAGAGGTGCGAGACATCAGCTTTCGCCCAGCGGGCAAACGCCTCCACGGTGACCTTCGGATAGTTCCGCCCGAGGCCCACGGTGTCGCTGTCGTATTGAAGCTCCCAGCCTAGCGAGTCGATCCAGATCACGGTGCGATCGTTGTTCGCCGTGCCGAAGATCGACTGGCGAAACCGCTTGCCCCGATAGGTCCGGCCGGGCTTGATGTCCTTGGCTTCCATACTTGCTGCATCCCACTTCTAAGCTGCGCTGTCAAGCGCTTCTTCACAGGTCTTTTTCAGGGACGAAGAAGATAGCTCCCGGAACGTAGTTGATGAGCGGAGGCATCTCGAATCCGTCTGGGAAGTGCTCATCCCATGACTTCCTGAACGCCTCGTCGAGCGCGGCTCGAAGCTCGGTATCGGTCAGTTCCATCGGCAAGAGGTTCGTCCACGCACGGAACGGCTTCTTGCCGGGGAACTGGTAGAGCCCGACCCACGATCGCATCTTGCGGTCGCCGAGGTTCATCATGACAGCAGCAGGATTACGAGCGCGATGGTGACGAACCACCGGAAGAACAGATCGTCGAGGAGCGAGAAGAGCGCTCCGAGGAGAACGAAGGCCCCGTAAACCATCAGAGTCCCTCCAATTCGGCATGCGTGTCGGCGAGGATCAGCACGACCGGGCCGACCAGCACGTCGAAGGGCTCCAGCGAATGATCGCGCAGCAGCGTCTCGCCCCACGCCATGGTGGCGATCATGTTGACCTCCATCCCGTTCAGCTTGCCCTCCTCGTTGCAGAAGACGACGCAGGGCGACAGCTTCCCGTCCGCGAGAGCGAAGTGATCGAACATGGGAGTCTGTTGAATGGGACCCTTGACCGCCGTCTGCAAGAATTCCAGCGGAGGCGGAGAAGGGACGTTCATCATGGCGAGTGTGCCGCCATCAGGGTTGATCACGAGGACGTGCATTGCCATTAGTGCGGCTCCACTTTCTGGGTTGACTTGACGGTGATCTGCAACCTCGGCACATGGACCGGGTTCAGGGTGCTTGCCAGATACTTGTCCAGCTTCTTGCGCGCCTTGGTGATGGCGAACTCGCGATCGTCGGCGTTGCAGGGCTTGATCGACACATCCATCGCCTTCGTGAAGGTGTCGCCGCAGCCGCCCGTGTCGGACGGCAGGTGGACGGTGAAGTTGACACGCCAGCGCATCAGACAACCCTCCAGAGGAAGGAAGCCCAGCGCGCCTCGGTGGGGCGGCGAGGACCCTTCAAGGTGACGGTCACCACCGCGAGGCGGTTGTTGTCGTCGAACACCTCCGGGCCGGGCGTGTCAGCGGACAGGTGCTCGATGAGTGACTGATCCACAGGAGCCGAGGGCTTGGCATCGTCGTAGCGGAGCATGTCCACCGGGAACGGCCACGTGCCTCGCACATGGAAGATGTGCTCCTTCATCAGGCCATCCCCTTCAAGATTCCCTCGGCAGCGTGGGCGACAGCCCTCCCACCCTTGGACAGGATGCTGCTCTGCGGGTCGATCTGCAACATGACGGCGCGCTGCATCGCCCGCCCATCGGCGGTACGACTCGCATTCTGGTAGGCTTCGCGCATCTCGTCGGTCACCCTCGGCAGCGGGCAGTTGCCCGGCTGGAGGACGCCGCCTTCGCGGTGGATGAGATCGAGGGCGCTGCTCCGACGAGCGAACGTCTTCGAGGTGCGGTTCTGGTGGCCGGGGAAGAGGACGCCTTCCCAGATCACGGCATAGCGCGATCCGACGCGCTCCAGCCATGCCTTGCGAAGAGGGCGCATCAGATGCTCCTTTCCAGTGCGACGATGAGGTCTTGGAGATCGGCCTTGGCTGTGATCCGCTCGGTGCGCTCTTCACCGGCCATGTCGGGATCGGTGTCGAGATCGTGCTGGATCATGCGCTGCGACAGTTCGAGGGCGGCGCGATACGCGTCCACGTTTCCCTCATGCACGAGGATGACCCGGTGGTTCTTGAAGGACTTGATGGACACGTGCTTCTCCTTGGTTGACAAGGAGGACTATACACGGTGTAGGTTGGGAGTAAAGAGGTTGAGGGCAGACTAGCTCGACATGGTTAACGAACCATTAAGATATTCCTTAACATGCCGCCTAATGTTAGCATGCAGATTGGATGTCGCCCGAATACACCCTTGCCGATTGCCGCTGGATATGACGCCTATCATCTTTCCAGCGACGTAGACTTTTCGGTGACGACTACCGGAGACTATCTCCCATGGCACGTCAAATTGGGATAGGAACCGCTCTAGCTCCCGTTGGAATTGTGGTTTGACGCTCATAGTCCGATCCTCCTGCCATACGCGACCAGAGACCGGAAGACCTCTGGGTCAAGATAGATGTGGTTGCTCTCCCGGATGCCGTCCGAGATGTAGACGGTAACCCGCTCTCCATCGAAGCGCGCATACACCCCGTCACCGCAATAGGTCGGGCCGGGCTCCGAGGGCTCCTCGTTGAAGTCCTCTCCGATGATTGCCATGCGATCCATTACACGATCCCTTTCTGGGAGAGAAAACCATATGCGCGGCTGTTCGCCGTGATGAAGTCGAAGACGGCATCCTTCATCTTCTTCGAAGGCCGGTAGACGTTATCCCACGCCTCCTCCACGGTGCAGATGTGCGTGGTCACCCGAGCGTGAGTCTTCTCCAACTCATACTCGGAACTTCCCAGAAAGAGAATAGCAAATTTTTCGTGCGTGGCATAGTGGCAGGAGAACACCTCGCCCTTCTTGTTGATCCACGCGCAGGGGCCACCGGGGACATCCCAATAGAGGCCGATGAACCGCTCCGGCGTGATCCACGGCTCGACGGCTCCGACCGTCCACGCGTTGCGGTGGGTCAGCGCCAGTTCGAAGGCGGGCCAGTTCTCATTGTAGCCGGGTCCCTCGCTCAGGAACCACGCCTTGGTGGCCTCCATGTCGAAGGTGCTCCAGTCGTAGGCGGCAGGGTCGCCGTCGATCCCTGCATACTCATCGAACAGAGCCTTCTCCCGCTGCTCGATGGCCCTCCACACCTCGGTCATTTCTTCCCATCCCTCTTCATCAGGTATGCGAACATCGCGTCACACTTTTCCTTGCCGACTCGCTCCATGAACTTAGGCAGATCAAGGCGCGCCTCGATCCGATCCATCTGCCGCTTACTCGACAGCTTCATGGTCAGGTCGTCGAACTCCCGAAGCTCCTCCGGTGTCCATGTTACTTCCGCCTCATCCGCCATCCGTCCAATCCATCGAGCCAGATGCGAACCTCGCACTCCGCTTCCTTCGCCAGCAGGCATGCCGCCTTGATGACCCGTCCCGGCACCGCCACCCGCGCGCGGATGCGCTTGTGGACATCCTTCAACAGGGTGCTCACCGGCTCCCCGTTGATGAAATAGGTCAGGCTGCGGCGATCCCACCCGTCAGCCGATATGTCGAACCGGCTGCTCACCGCAGGTGCCACGTGGCGTTGCGGTAGATCATCCACAGGATGAAGCCGACGATCAGCAGCACGTCATGGGCGAGGATGAGCGCGATCACACCGAGGGCGCTCATGCCGGGCTCCAGTGCGTCGGTGCATCCACCGGAGTGACCGGAGTGAACGGCGTGTACCACCGCTGCCCGATGCGCTTGAGCATCTGGAAGGAGTGCGGCGGGTCGATGCCGTTGTCCTGCTTGGTCATCACCGCCGTGTGCTCGGGAGCACCCTTGGCCGGATACCAGTTCCTCAGTTCAGCCACGGCTCTTCCCCTTCTGAGAGTACCATCGGACGGAGCCACTGGCCCATAATGCCGCCGCTGCGCTGGGGCATGCGGAAGATGCGGAAGAGCTTGTCCTTCTCCAGATCGAGGTGGGACAGCGCCTCTTCGATGGTGTCCATCGGCTCCTTCGAGGCATGCGTGTAGACGAGGCAGTCGTCATCGTCCGGCTGCACGAGGCAGACGCCGATGATCGGCTTGAACTTCCCCTTGCGGGTCTCGACGACGAAGCCGACGAACTTGTCTCGCCAGCCTTCAATCCACCCGTTCGACATCACGTTCTCCTTTTTTGCGAGCACGTTTCCCGCGCTCCTTGGCAAGCATCGTTTCGAGACGCTTGATGATCTTGGCGTTCATGCCGGGCTCGTCGTAGTCGCTGTCGTCACCCCACTTCTTCTGGTGCTCGATCGCTTTCTTGATCGCGCCCATCCGGGTCGTGGCAAGCTGGCCGTAAGGCTCCTCGCCGACGCGCCATGACCGACGCCAGAGCGCTTCGATCGGGTCCAGCCAGCCGAAGTCGCCGTGCTTCTTCGACTTCTTGCCCCACGTGAACGAAGTCTTCATGGTGACGAAGATGCGCCCCTTGCGGATCGAGCGGACGACCCATTCGTCCCACTCGATCTTGCCGTCTCCATCGCAGGCGGAGACCTCAAGGAAGACATCCCCGCTCTTGATCACGTCGGGTCCCCGTTCCACGAGTAGGCCACCTTCCGCAGGAACTCCCGATCAACCTGCCCTTGGAGGAACATCTGGATCGCCGTGCGCTGGCGGAACTGCTCCTGCTCCAGAATGCGAAGGAGATCGCGCGCCTGATCCACAAGCTCGGCGGACAGGTCCATGATCTCGGCTGCGGCCGGTGTCGCGACGGGCCGATGCCCGGCTGCAAGCGACACCGCCGTGGCGTTCATCTCCTCGGCGATCTCTCCCAGCTTGGGAGCGAGGCGCTTGGCCCGTGCGGAGGGACCCAACGTCTTCGCAAGGTCGCGCTCGGCTTCGGCGAGGGTCTTCATTCGTCGTCTCCCATGGCTTCGCCGTTCGGGCCGTCAGGCAGGTAGGCCCACTTCTTCGGCACCAGTTCGAGATCGAAGGCGAAGTGCCCGCCGATCACGTAGACCGTGCTGCCCTGCGCTCCGCCGACGTAGCCAGTCTGCATCCGCTCGTCGCGGTGCGGCTCCCGCCGAGAGCCCGGCTTGGGCTCCAGCCAGAACATCAGCGTCTTCCCCTTCGGTGCGGGGAAGTCAGCCAGATCGTGCCAGTGCAGGTTGACGCGGTTGCTCATGTCACTTCTTCATCAGACCCAGCGGGTCGTAGTTCTCCGGGAGGTCCGGCTTGTTGATCAAGGCATACATCAGCCACTCGACGCCATGGTAGCCACCGGCCCGGCCGTAGCTGTCATAGTGGACCTCGCTGCCCTTCTTCTCGCGGAAGCCGTAGATCGCCCCGAGAGCCACGCCGTAGCGCGGATTCCAAAGCAGGACCTCCTCATTCTTGATCGTATCCCATTCCTCTTCTGGGACGAACGATGCGATCGTCCGCCAGACGAGACCACGCGGTGCGGCTTCCCATGCTCGGAGCGCGACGGTGCGCTCGCCGATGTCCAGATGCTTCTCGCGATCCGTCTGGTAGGCGTGGAGCCACTCCTTGAAGTCGTGCTGGTCACCGGCCAAGGACTCCTTGATCAGCGTGACCACGCCGTCAAGCATGTTGCGAGCCTGCTCGTGCTGACCGTTGAGGTAGGCTAGGCCATCGGCGAAGCCCTCGCCGCTGTCGCCACCGGTGAAGTCGCTGGCCTCCACCACATCCACACGCTTGCGGATGCGGCGAAGCTCTTCGAGGAGTAGGGACTTGTCCATCACGCCTCCAGCGACCGCTTGACCTCGGCGACCGACTCGAAGGTCTGGCCGACGACGTTGGAGCCCCTCGGCTGGTAGCGGTAGCCGATGTAGAGCCCGGTCTTGGTGTCCTTGACCTTCTTGATCTGGCCGACAACCTTGCGGCCGATCTTCACGTCGATGTGGTTGGTCTTCCCATTCAGGGAATAGGTGATCGCGTCCATCAGGCCACCCTCAGCGCGACTTTCGAGCATGCACCTTCGAGGATGCAGGCTTCGAGCGCCTCCTGACAGGTGTAGGCGTCGTCGTGCCACACGGCTAGGATTTGGATGCCGTGGTCGGCGGCGGCGAGGCGGAACCGGTCGCGCTGCTCCTCGGACGTGAAGGTCAGTTCCTTGGTCACCAGCAGGAAGCCTGCATTGATGCCTGC